>Ga0315336_1001390_pt1 | contig 47854 bp, 41 predicted proteins | sample ASW5metaG_FD_204512 | JGI IMG/M metagenome (GOLD analysis project Ga0315336, IMG submission 204512) | Ammonia-oxidizing marine archaeal communities from Monterey Bay, California, United States - ASW #5 | ecosystem: Environmental > Aquatic > Marine > Intertidal zone | place: USA: California...
CATCAGCCGTCAGGGAGTCCATTGGATGAATGGTCTTGGATGAACTACCAAAAACAATAAAAGATAGAATGAAACCTGCGAGAACCAGGAGCAGAACTTTTTGTGCAGTAAGAAAACTGGCCCGATCAAGAGCTCTCGCTATCGACATTTTCTAGATTCCCAAGAATTCCGCATGATGTTTAAGATGATCATCAATAAATGTTGATATGAAATAATATCCATGGTCGTACCCGGCGTGGTAACGACACGTTATAGGGTAACCAACTTCCTTACAGGCTAGCTCCAACTGGCCGGGATGAAGCTGATCTGCCAAGAAAGGGTCATCCTTACCCTGGTCGATCAGAATAGGTGCTCGCTCGCCGACATCTTTCAGCTCCAGCATCAATTCTGAAGCATCGTAACCGCGCCAAACCGTTCGGTCTTCGCCAAGATAATTAGAAAACGCTTTATCACCCCAGGGACAGCGCATTGGAGCCGATATAGGAGCAAATGCAGAGACAGATTTGTACTGGGTTGGATTTTTCAGTGCAATCGTCAGCGCACCATGCCCGCCCATTGAATGGCCAAAAATACCCTGACGGTTCATGTCAGCAGGGAATTCTTCAGCTATTATAGCTGGCAATTCCTTCGTGATGTAGGAATACATTCGGTAGTTCGTAGCCCAGGGTTTCTGTGTAGCATCAAGATAAAAACCAGCAGCAAGTCCGAAGTCCCAATCTCCATTAGGATCATCGGGCACCTCTTCACCGCGTGGGCTAGTATCGGGCGCCACTAACATCAGGCCTAGCTTTGCCGCTAACCGCTGTGCACCTGCTTTGACCATAAAGGTCTCTTCGCTGCACGTGAGACCAGCCAGAAAAGTCAGTACAGGTACAGGACCTTCTTGAGCCTGCGGTGGAATAAACACCGAAAATTTCATGGAGCAAGCAGTTTCCGCGGCGTTGTGACGATAAATGCCGACGCTACCTTCATAGCAGATATTCTGTGAAAGAGTTTTGAGACCCATCAAGTTTCAATCAAAAGTTATGACGCTGCGGATAGACTTACCCGCATGCATTAGGTCGAAAGCACTGTTGATCTGGGTAAGAGACATAGTATGGGTGATGAGATCATCTATGTTGATTTTACCATCCATATACCAGTCGACAATTTTGGGAACGTCGCTGCGTCCCTTCGCACCACCGAACGCGGTTCCGCGCCACACCCTTCCAGTGACCAATTGGAAAGGTCGGGTCGAGATCTCCTGCCCTGCGCCAGCGACTCCAATAATAATACTTTCACCCCATCCCTTGTGACAACACTCAAGGGCCTGGCGCATGACGTTAACGTTACCAATACATTCGAAGCTATAATCGACACCACCGCCACTAAGATCGAGGATGGCTGAAACTACATCATCTACGTCATTTGGATTGACAAAATCGGTCATACCAAACTTTGTAGCTAGCAGCTGCTTATCGGAATTAGTGTCGATTCCGATGATCTTGCTTGCACTTACCATTTGGCAAGCCTGTATAACATTGAGTCCAATGCCACCTAACCCGAATATAGCGACCGTTGCCCCCTCTTCAACTTTAGCGGTATTAATGACGGCACCAATACCGGTGGTAACGCCACAGCCGATATAACAGATCTTATCAAATGGAGCATCCTCCCTCACCTTCGCTAAAGCAATTTCTGGCAGTACCGTGAAATTGGAGAAAGTGGAGGTTCCCATAAAATGATGAATCATTTCGCCATTCAATGAAAAGCGAGAAGACCCATCGGGCATCACACCCTTGCCCTGAGTTTCGCGGATAGCACCACAGAGATTAGTCTTGCCGGATGTGCAAAACTTGCACTGGCCACATTCGGGTGTATAGAGCGGAATTACGTGGTCGCCAGGCTTTACTGACACTACACCGGGTCCTACCTCCAAAACAACGCCTGCCCCCTCGTGGCCCAGTATAGCCGGAAACAAACCTTCAGGATCGTCCCCTGACAACGTAAAGGCATCAGTATGGCAAACACCAGTGGCTTTGATTTCCACCAATACCTCCCCATCCTTTGGTCCATCCAACTGAACCGTCTCGATTGCCAATGGCTCGCCGGCCTCAAATGCCACGGCGGCTCGTACGTCCATAACAAGATCCCCCTCTTCTGCTCAGCTATTTTAGAACGATAAACTAGACGAATTCATTTGTCGCTAAAGTCATTGTTTATGCAGCCCCCAACTAGAATACATGTTGAATCACTGTTTGATTAGGCGTGGCTAGTGACTTTTAGCAAAGTAGCGAAAAACAATGCCATTTTATTTGGGCCAAGGAGCGTTCTGTTGCTTTCGCTTTGTCAGTAAGTGTGGCTAATATATATGAAATAGGAGGTATTGTAGGATGATGGAAATCGGCGTTTTTCTGCCCATCGCCAAGGGCGGATTCATTATTTCTCGAAACGTTCCGGATACTTGGCCAACGTGGGAACTCAACCGCAACGTCACCTTGAAGTGTGAGGCTCTGGGATTTGAATTTGCTCTATCTATGGTTAAATTTCGTGGTTTTGGCGGTGAAACAGAATATTGGGACTATGCCCTAGATTCATTTACCTTGACCGCCTCCCTAGCACCATTGACTAAGACTATTAAACTGCTTCCGTCGGTAACCAACCTCTCCATCCACCCAGCCGTGTCAGCACGTATGGCAGTCACCATCGAGGCCGTAATGCCCGGTCGCTTTGGCCTCAACATTGTTAGTGGGTGGTACAAGGATGAGTTCAATCAAATGGGCCTCTGGCCGGGCGATGAGCATTTTGAAACGCGCTATGACTATGCCACCGAGTACGTGACCATTCTGACGGACCTTTGGAAGACGGGAAGGAGTAACTTTAAGGGTAAGTACTTTCAGATGAACAATGCCGAGATTAAACCCGTGCCGACCGCAAGAATTCCTCTGGTTTGTGCTGGGCAATCAGATCGAGGTATTCGTTTTACCGCCGAAATGGGTGATCGCAATTTCGTGATCGCTGGCGGCAATACGAACGATATAGAGGCGGATATCAAGGCATTCAGCTCCATCACATCAAAACTTCGGGACCGAGCTGAAAAACTAGGGCGAGATGTAGGGACGATAGCCCTATTTAACGTGTTCACCGCTGAAACAACGACCGAAGCGGAAAAGCGCTTTGAACATATAGTCGCCGGTGCAGATGAAGTAGCAATTGCTAATCTTGTTGGTCAGGCCGAATTGGATAAGTCTGACGGCATGTCGGAAAGTCTCAAACGTAAGTCCATGTTTATGGGGCTACCTACATTAGTGGGATCTTATGATAAGGTTGCTTCCTACCTCGATCGTATCTATGACGAAGCTAACGTGTCCGCCTGTATGTTTGCTTTTCCGGACTTTGAACTTGATCTCGATGTTTTTGGGAAACACATCTTGCCAAAGTTGGAATCGCGGCGATTCAGGACCGGTAATTCAACAGAATAGTTAGCCAGAACTAAGTTTTGGAAAAATGACTTCGTTCCCACCAACGCTTGAAGAAGTAAAGGAGGCCAATGCGACGGGAAAGGTCGCCGAAATATACCATGACCTGCGCCATGCCCTAGGCGTGCCAATGGTTAATCTACTCTTTCGCCATATGGCAACAGTTCCTGGCTGTCTCGAATGGACGTGGTCCCAAGTGGGTCCACTTTATATTTCGGGCCAAATTGGTCACGAAAGCCGAAAACTCACTGATGGCCTCCTTCAAGATTTAAGTGCCGTTACTTCGGGAACAGATCTATCCTTAGCCGGCCTAAATTCTGCCGCTATCAGTGTAATCGCAGCCACATTGGATGCATACAATCGTGCCAACCCCATGAATGTAATTGGTATGAAGCTTCTACAACGATTTGTTTCAGATGCGTCCCAAGATATATCCGCGCGCCGGTTGATAAGAAAATCTCCTCCACGACCAGAGCCCAGGGAATTGACTTATCTTCCTCCCATGGCGTCACTAGATTCATTGGATGAAACAACAATAGCTTTATTGAGGAAAATAGCAGTTCAGGTAAACGATAGGGACGGGCCCATTATTCCTTCCCTACTGCGCCATCTCACACAGTGGCCAGGTTTCCTGGAATTATTTTCTGCTTTGGTAGAGGAATTGCGCTTGGATGAAAGGCTCGAAAATGAGTCTGCAAACATGGAAGGTAAGGCAACCAAAATTGCTAATCAGCTTTATCGTGAATGCCCGGATCCCGACCAAGGGCCGCCTTCTAGGAAGACCCTATCGACCCTTGAGGACCTGACCTCAACGTTTCCGTCAAATATATGCCGTATGACAGTGGTAGGAACATATGTAAGATGCGCGCTACCGATCAATAACAGCTAATACTTAGTCAAGCAGCCATTCTAAGCCCCCAACCCAATACCTTTTTTGCTAGTTTCATCAAGAGGACCTACGAGAGTTGCAATTAGTTAGTATTTGGTCTTTCTTGATCATACAAAGCATGGCATCAAAGATAATAATTTGGAGCTGCCCTTAATGGTTTGAAACCACCCATGCCAGATATCAAAACCCCAAGAAGTTCCGCAATACAAAATCCATCAGATTTTCTGTCTGGTGTAGCGTTAACCCCCTTAAATCGCCTCGCTATAGCAACGGCAATACTCATCGTTGTTTGGTTTGTAACATCATCGATCTTTGACGGTATTGCAGCGGGTGGATACATCATTGCTGCCGCAATCATCGGGGCCTACATGGCCATGAACATCGGCGCCAATGATGTTGCAAATAACGTCGGTCCAGCTGTCGGTGCAAAAGCCATATCAATCGGTGGTGCACTTATTCTTGCAGCTCTTTGCGAAACACTCGGTGCGGTAATAGCTGGCGGCGATGTGGTTAATACAATATCTAAGAGCATAATCGATCCTAGCCAGGTCACAAATACACTAGAATTTATTTGGGCTATGATGGCTGCCCTATTAGCAGCAGCCCTCTGGGTCAATGTAGCAACATGGCTTAACGCACCAGTTTCAACCACCCACTCCATCGTCGGCGGGGTAATGGGGGCAGGGGTCGCTTGTGTAGGTTTCGGAACGGTGAATTGGGCGATCTTACTTCAGATTGCAGCGAGCTGGGTGATATCACCCTTACTGGGCGGCCTAATTGCTGCAGCCCTATTGTGGTTTATCGGACGGACTATTCTCGATCAGACGGATCGATTAGCTGCCGCTCGAACCTGGGTGCCCGTTCTCGTTGGTATCATGGCGGGTGTATTCGCCGCCTATTTAATGATTAAAGGTTTTAAGCGTATTTGGACACCGTCCGGTACAATCATCACAATCGTTGCCACAGTGGCGACATTCCTTGTTTATGCCGCAACGCGTCCCGTCATCGCCCGCACATCCAAAATAATTGAGAATAGGCCTGCAGCCATCAGAAGCTTATTTGTGATACCACTTGTATTTGCAGCAGCCCTTTTATCCTTTGCTCACGGTGCTAACGACGTGGCAAATGCCATTGGGCCACTCGCCGCTGTTGTTCAGGCAGTGGAGTCTCAAACCATAACTTCTGAAGCCGAGGTTCCGTTGTGGGTTATGATTGTTGGCGGCGCAGGAATAGCAATAGGCTTAGGTCTATTTGGAGCAAAACTGATTCGTACCGTAGGTAAGAAAATAACTAAGCTAGATCCAATCCGAGCTTATTGTGTTGCCTTATCTGCAGCAATTACTGTCTTAGTCGCGACACAGCTAGCACTGCCTGTAAGCTCAACCCATATCGCTATAGGCAGTATATTCGGTGTGGGTTTCCTGCGAGAGTATCTTGCTAACAAGCGAACAGAGCGAATTGTCGTGACCAAGAAAGGCCACAAGCCTAGCTTGGCCGCTATTAACGCTCTTGATGCAATGAAAAAAGTGCCTGGTGAGGATCAGAAATATCCAACTACTACCACTTCCGAAGAAACCTTAGACGCGGCGCAGCTTAAGAAGCTAAAAAAGAAGCGCAAAAGGAAATTGGTTAGGCGGAGCCATGTTATTACTATAATTGCTGCTTGGATTGTGACCGTTCCGTGTTCAGCCGTGATAGCAGCCTTGCTATTCTTCGCTACGCGCGGCGCCTTATTGCCCTAGTTGTGGCCTAAGTCCCGTTAACACAAGTGCAGCTGTTCAACATTGGGGAGCTAATCGCTAGCCATTAAAGTCCATCCTAGGAGCCTACCAAATCAGTCCTAAGCCGCCTGACTTTCCGTTAGAGAAAATTGTTTTCTCTAGCCGTTCATAGCATAGCTGTCTCTGTTCCGCGTCGACTTACTCAACCTAGACTGTTCAGCGCCGATTCCATCTCACCACAGCCTTTTCTTATCACGTCAAGGGTAGTGTTGTTAGCAGTGGCGGCTTGAATCCGTCGCTGTGTCGTCGGACAACTGTTGTTGTACAGGGCCCTAATATAGTCCACCAACTGCTGCGGGCAATCAGCTTCATCAAGTTGTTTTTTCTCGTAATGGGGAGGCTCATCGTGACCCGTAATAATGCTACCACCCAGCAACATTCCAACCACTAATCCACCAGGCATAATTACTTGACCGTTAGCATCGACCAGCACAGCAGATACACAACCCGCATTTATTGGATGCGCTCCCGCAAAATTCAGGCCACAAAATATTGCGGTTATAAGAATAGAACGCCAATTCATAAAGAGCCTTGTTAACAATAGAGCAATGGTGCGGGTGGAGGGAATCGAACCCCCACTCCCAAAAGGGAACCAGATTTTGAGTCTGGCGCGTCTACCAATTCCGCCACACCCGCTGGAGAAAAGTTGGATACACTAACGTCCTAAATCTGTACAGACCTTACATTACACTAGAAATTCATTTGATGTCCCAAGCTCATCAAGATCGCATTATATTTTACTAAACCATAAAACCCCTATTAAATGTACTCTACATTACGTCACACACCATCCCACGAAAATGTGGTACTTTGGTTCGATGACAGCAGTTCTAATAAGATTATTGGTTGCCGGCGGAAATCGGCGTATCCGAGCTCAGGCCTGGCTGGTGTGACAGGCTAGTGATAGAGCGGTTATACAATTGGACCATGGAGATTTCAGGCCGCCGTGAGGCTGTCTGGGCTCTTGCTGCAATTTCCTTTGCAGAAAGCTCGGTATTTCCGATCCCTCCTGACGTACTTCTCATACCCATGATCTTGGCCACACGAGCGAGTGCCTGGAGACTAGCCACCGTGTGCACGGTAGCTAGTGTGTGTGGCGGCTTTGCAGGCTACGGCATTGGGTATTACCTATATGAAAGCGTCGGCCACAATCTAATCGCCCTATACGGTCAAATAGGTAACTTCGATAGTTTCCAAGCCACATACTCCGAATGGGGGGCATGGATTGTAGCCAGTGCTGGGTTCACGCCTTTCCCATACAAGGTCATCACCATAGCTAGCGGGTTGGTTCAACTAGATCTGCTTACCTTTGGAACTGCATCAGCATTGGGACGCGGTATGCGATTTTTTGTCGAAGCTGGATTGTTGTGGTTTTTTGGTCCGGCGATTAGGATCTTCGTGGAAACCCGCCTCAGCCTGGTTGCAATGATTTTTTTGATTCTTATTCTCGCTGGGTTTTTGATCTTGAAATAGCTAAGGAAATGCAACTAGAAAACATGACCTCTAAATACACGAACAGCAAAGCTCCAATAACAGCAGATCTTAGGATCCTTATTTTACTAACGCTAGCGGCAATAGTAGCGTTGTCAGTCGCTGCGATCGCCCAAAGTCTTTTCAGGTTAGATCCCTGTATCCTATGCCACTATCAAAGGATACCCTATGCAGCGATCGCGGTATTAGGCCTACTGAGTCTTCTTCCTGCAGTGGACGGGCCATCTAGAAGGTTATCAGTCGCGCTAATAGCAGGCTTGCTAATGATCAATTCTGGAATTTCTTTCTTTCATGTGGGTGTGGAACTACATTTATGGGAGGGCACGACAGAATGTACCACGTCACCGCAAACTGGTATGACAATAGACGAGGTCCGGGCTGCGGTGCTTCGTCCCGGCAACCCAGCCTGTGACGAGCCTGCAATTACAGTCTTGGGTTTTTCTATAGCGGAATACAACCTTATAGCATGTGTTTTTCTGACGGGCTTAGCCATCTACGCAATAGCGAAGAGGGAATGGTGGCTCGAAAAATAAAAACCTCTGGTCGGGAAAACCAAAGTAGGACATTTGGCATCTCTGAACCTCGGAAAAAAAGGAAACCCAAGCTCCCTGGTGACCTTGATAGTGATGCGCTTTTGTCACAAATAATAAGAGTTGACCAGGCAGGGGAATACGGTGCCAAACGAATCTATGAAGGACAATTAGCCGTCTTGGGTGGTTCGGAAGTAGCCTCTACTTTGGATCACATGTTGCAGCAAGAGAATTTTCACCTTAAGTCCTTCGATGACCTGATCGTTGCCAGGGGTGTACGACCAACTGCCCTTCAACCTCTTTGGCATGTAGCTGGCTTTGCTCTAGGTGCCGCAACCGCTCTCTTGGGGAAAGAGGCCGCCATGGCTTGTACTGTCGCAGTTGAAGAGGTTATTTGCGAACACTATGACGAACAGCTCATACTGCTGGGCGAGGACGAAACAGATCTTAGAGCCATGATCACGGAGTTTTATAACGATGAGCTGGAACACCGCAACCTAGGATTGGAAGAAGGAGCTGAAAGAGCCCCGGTCTATACCCTGCTAAAAGCAGGAATCAAAGCAGGATCAAGAATCGCTATTTGGCTCGCGAAGAGAATCTAGCTGAAGACTCCCCCTAATAACCGTTACCCTGGCTCTAGCTCTGTATCCCAATAGAGGAAATCTCGCCAACTCTCATGAAGGTAGTTCGGAGGAAATGCTCGTCCGATTTCTTGCAATTGGTGAGATGTTGGCTGAAAAGGTTTGCGCAAAATGTGGAGACCTGACTCTTTTGGAGTCCTGTTTCCTTTTTTTAGATTACAGCTTGCGCAGGCTGTAATCACATTTTCCCATTTCGTTTGGCCGCCTCGTGAGCGCGGCACAAGATGATCAAATGTAAGATCACTTGTAGGATGCGGCGTTGCACAATACTGACAGGCAAAGCGGTCGCGTAAGAAAACATTAAATCTAGTAAAGGCTGGTGAACGCCCAGGGGGTGCATACCTTTTTAGTGATACAACACTCGGTAACCTACTTTCCCTGGAAGGGGACCTAACTACATGATTGTACTCAGAAACAACTTGAACGCGATCTAAAAACACCGCTTTGATCGCAGCCTGCCATGACCATAATGATAATGGGAAATAGCTTAACGGACGAAAGTCAGCGTTAAGGACAAGAGCTGGGCTTGACTCAAGAGTCGACAACAACAGACACCCCTGAAAAAATTATGTTAGTTTGGTTGGATCGTAACTATTTTGTCCGACAATGGCAATTTTTGGTGTCTCGACAAATATGTGTAATCAAATTTCAGACGAGCTTTATGAGCTATAATTCAGGCAGTTCCTATCCCCAAGCTATAGTGACTCGCTTTGCTCCAAGCCCCAATGGCAACCTTCATTTAGGCCATGCTTTTGCAGCTTTGTACTCAGCCCATCTAGCTGACCAATCCAAAGGTCAGTTCCTGCTCCGCTTCGAAGACATTGATACCGAAAGATGTCGGGTGGAGTTTGAACAATCCATAATCCAGGACCTTCGATGGCTGGGGCTTCGGTGGAATAAGAACATTCGCCGACAGTCATTACATTTCAAAGATTATAAGTTAGCAATTGATCGGCTTGATTCTATGGATCTTTTGTATCCATGCTTTTGCACAAGAAGAGACATACGGAGCGAAATAGCTCGTGCGTCAGAAGCACCGTCTGATCGGGAACATCCCGTGTATCCGGGGACTTGCCGACAACTTAGCCAACGGGAAAGAAGAACACGTATCAATGAGGGCCAACCGTACGCACTCCGCCTAATGACAGATATCGGAATGGATCTAGCAGGCAGTCTAGTATGGCTGGATAAGAAAAAAGGGATTGTGGAATGCCGAGCCGAACAATTTGGAGATGTAATTCTCGCTCGAAAGGACTTTCCTACTAGTTATCACCTCTCAGTTACCATCGACGATCATATTCAAGGCGTTACTTTAGTAACTAGGGGAGAAGACCTTTACTGTGCAACCCATATCCATCGTTTGCTCCAGGCCTTACTGGACCTATCCGTACCCATGTACGATCATCACACATTAATACAAGACGAAAAAGGAAATAAACTCTCTAAGCGTAATTCACCTATGACATTGAAATCACTTCGAGAAACGGGTAATAGTCCGGCTGAAGTAGCTGCCCAAACCGGCTTCAAGATACATGATTGACCTTTGACAATGGGTGGTGGCTCTCAACCAAATTTCTCAGACGTTCATCTAGTACATGCGTATAAATTTGAGTGGTAGAAATGTCTGCATGACCGAGCATTTGTTGAAGACTGCGTAGATCTGCACCGTTAGCTAGAAGATGCGATGCAAATGAGTGACGCAGCACGTGCGGTGACACCTTTGAAGGCTCAAGTCCCGCTAGCAGTGCTAGCTCCTTTAAGATCTTCGTAAAACCGTCACGCGACAGGTGACCACTTTTACTTCGGGACGGGAAGAGCCACGTGGAAACGCTGTTTCCTGAGGGAATAAATACCGACCTTACCTGCATATATTCGCGCACTGCTACCCGGGCGGGTTCGCCGATTGGAACCATCCTCTCCCGACCCCCCTTGCCGATAACAATAACAATAGGTTTATCTCTCCCGACTGCAGCTAAAGGCAGGGAAACCAATTCAGAGACACGCAAGCCTGTCGCATAGAGTAATTCTAATAGTGCTTTGTTGCGTTTACCTTTTGCATTACTGCTCACGTGAGCAACATCAAGGAGTTGCCGCACCTCTTTTTGTGAAAGAAACTTGGGCAATGGCCGGCCCTTTAGGGGCATATCCAACTTCACCGTTGGATCGTCAGTCCGCAGACCTTCGCTAACTAGAAACCGAAAATATTGTCGAAGGCTAGAAAGCCGCCTAGCTGCCGTGCGGGATGAAAAATTAGCTGCCTGCATCTGGCCTACGTAGATGCGAAGATCTTCAGTGTCGGCCTTGTCCAAACTCATGGTTTTCTTGGCTAGAAAAGCCTCACAATGGCAAAGATCCCTTCTATATGCTTCAACCGTTAACGGGCCAGCTCCCCGTTCGGCAACCATCATGTCCAAGAAAATATCAAAATAAGAGACCATATTGTCTTGCTTTCGGAGACCCTCTAGAGCCCTCGACCTAGCGCTGCTTCAATTGCAATTTGACGGGCATCATTTGGCAACCCCACCATATCCAAGCTGGCTATCACTTTCTGCAATGTGAGCGGAGCAGCTTCCTCCGGGGAATCTTCGCCCATAGCAATCAAAACCAACAGTATGGTCTCTCCCAATCTTCCGGTTTCGGCAGCTAGAGTTAATCCGTGCCATACATGAGGTGCCGGCTGCTCCAATCTGCGTCGTGTTTCACTTTCCATTAGCGGAAACCAGTCCTCAGATCCAATTGGATCCTGCAATGCCGTGAATAAATTCAAGATAAGTGATCGATGGCCACTTGAGAGACCACCACGCATTTCTTCCCATTGGCTTAACCGATGAGGAGACCAAGTATTATATGGACGGGGGTTAACAATATGATCTATTGGCCATAGTGATGCAAAAATCTCTGCAGCCTCGGAACTAGATCGTGCGTATGTCCGCGTTAGCGCCAACCACTCTAAAGCAACCTTCGTCTCACCGAGAGCCAGTAACGCTCTTGTTGCGTGGCCGGCGAACCAGAGCATCTCATTTGATGGACTTAGCGCTAAGAGCATAGGTGCATAAACCGAAGCAATTCCCGCCAAATCCGGACCAACCCGTCTGCGACTTTTCAGTGCTGAATCTATCGCGCGGGCAATAACCTCAGCCCGAGCTGCAGGTATTGTTTGGCTTTCAGCAATTCGCAACAATCTTGCCCTACCTTCGATATCGTCCGCATCAATGTCCTCCAGACGCGAGCCTCCCTTGGTAGTTGCAAAACTAACGGCTCGAAACTGCTCCCTAAGAATTTCCGGCTGCAGTACTCCTAAGTGTACTGCTCGCTCAGCCGCCAACAGTCTTTTCCTTTCTGCTTCTCTAATGCGATCGCTTATTTCTTCTTCAGAGGCTTCTGCATCTTCGATATAAGCCGGCGGCATCGCAGACATCATCCTCAGCAGCGTCGGATCACCGGACCTAAATAGAAACTCCGGTATCGGCCGACGAGCATGACGCAACATCGACAAATGCAATGGCGTCAGACGCTTTAAGCCGTTTGGTGTGAGTGGACGATTACCTATCATGAGCTCGGACACCCAAAAAAAAGCGGGATCACCTTCGTTCTGCTCGATTAATAGACTCATTCCTAACTGTGCCGCATCAACTTTTCCGTCGCGCAATTGACAAAAAATAAATACCTGCTGCCAATACACCCTGGTTGTGCGTTGAATTCCCAGACCAGCCTCTGCACACGCTTCATCCGATCGATCCTCAACAAGAAGAGAATCGACTCGGCGTTCAAGCAATTCTTCTGTCAACTGATCTGGCGGAACCATGTCAATCAACTGTTGCACATGCTTCCAGTCCCCCATAGAAGCAAGCCTACTCACCCGCATTTCTAGAAGGCGTCCAGCAACAATCCTTCGTTGAGCCTCCAAAGTGTTTAGTTCCAACGAAGCCATACCCGGTGACTGATACACAAACGCTGATTCTGGAAAGATGGATCCGTCAGCTAACGCAACAGGAGTGTCTGTATCACTATGTTCTGGCGCTCGCGCTAAACTGAGGAGCAAACGTTGCATTAGCGAACGCAGACTGGATGATTCAACCCTATCCGGTAATTTAGATAAAAGCGTTTCAACCACCTCTATACTGGTGCCCTGCCAAAAGTCTATCGGAAAGCCCCCGGAATTCTCGTCTAACAAGCCGATCGTATCAGGAGTAAGTTTTGCGAGAGTCCGCACGTCAATAGAGTCTTGTTCACTGCTCAAATTATCCAATGTTTTATGAGCTTCCGGTTGCGATTTTGGGATTAGCTCAATAGGTACAGGGTATTGATTTACTTCTTCGTAAACCGAGTTCTCAGAATAGATCTGAGCATTGGCCAAACCTATCAGGGACATAAGTATTGTCCCTATACCAAGCGGCAAAAACCCTATCCGCTTGGCCAGATGAGAGGTCACCGGGTCACCTCGCCTATCTTTCACCGATCAAAGCTTTCCTTGGAAATAACTTTTTCCGTGGTCGCCAGTGGAGGGGGCATGTCCCAAGTAGCAAGAAAAACTGCCCCACCGACAACAAGCAAAAACACAGCAATCACTAACAGTCTGCTAATTAGTCTCATCTTTACGAAGCGCCCAATAGTGTTTGTGAGTTGCTTGAGGGGGTTCTCTGTTAGGCACTAACTATGGCAAAATTCCGGCAATCAAGACCCCTTCAGTGCTGACGCCGCTGTTGAGACACTACGTTACGGCTGTGCTAAAGTCCAGTTATGGATAGGAATCTCTGACCTAACTGGTTTAATAAAGGTCTCGGCTACGCAACAAATCTTGGGAATAATTTTAGTAACTTGAAAAAGGTCAAGAAAAGGGATCTATGACTAAAATCACCAAAGGCCCGGTAATAACTCCATTGGAAATAACGTTAGTACTCGTTGGTTTGATGGGAGCCGGCAAGACCTGTGTAGGCCGCCGGTTGGCGGATAGGCTAGAGCTACCTTTCGTTGATGCCGATACCGAAATCGAGAAAGCCGCCGGTTGCAGCATCACCGATATATTCGAGTATTATGGTGAGGATGCTTTTCGTGATGGCGAACGAAGAATCATTAATCGCTTACTAACTGACACCACATGCATACTTGCTACTGGAGGTGGTGCATTCATGGATTCACAAATTCGCAGAGTTATTAAAGCGAATGCCATATCGATATGGTTGAGAGCTGATCTTGAAATCCTAACCGAACGAACGAAAGACAGAAAACACCGGCCATTGCTTAACAATCGCAACCCAAACGAAACTCTGGCACACCTAATGGATGAGCGGTATCCTGTTTACGAAAAAGCAGACGTAATCGTCGATACTCACGATGACAGCCCTAACGTTACATGTGAACACGTATTATCGGCATTGGAAACGCATATTGGCTATAAGTTATCGGTTTCATCGTTGTGAATATGAATATGAAACAAAATTGCGCTTTGAAGTTAGATTTGGGCGAAAGAAGCTACCCGATTTATGTGGATTGCGATCTTCTTCCACATACGGGTGGCCTTATAGCTTCAGTACTGGCTCAACCACGGGTCTTTATAGTAACTGACGAGAATGTCGCACCGTTATATCTTAACGCGGTTACTCAGAGCCTATCCGCAGAAGGTATAAGTCACAATTCTATAGTATTGCCGCCGGGCGAGCGGACTAAGGATTTTAATCATTTACAACATCTCCTGGAATCTATGCTAGCAGCTAAATCAGAGCGACACACAACAATCATAGCGCTTGGGGGAGGCGTAATAGGTGATTTGGCAGGCTTCGCGGCAGCCATACTCTTACGCGGCGTTGATTTTGTGCAAATTCCAACCACGCTTTTAGCACAGGTCGACAGTTCCGTCGGTGGCAAGACTGGCATAAATACTAAAGTTGGAAAAAATCTAGTCGGTAGTTTTCATCAACCGAGGATGGTTATTTCCGATATTGACACCCTGACAAGCTTACCTCGTCGTCAATTGCTCGCCGGTTATAGCGAAGTGTGCAAGTACAGCCTCATTGACGATGCTGATTTTTTTGCATGGTTAGAACTCAACAGCGCTACTGCACTCGGAGAGGGTGAAGGTGCCCAAGAGGCATTGCGACACTGTATCGTGACCGGCTGTTCAGCTAAATCCAGAATTGTAGCCAAGGATGAGCTTGAAAAAGGCCAGCGAGCATTGCTCAATTTAGGCCACACCTTTGGACATGCTCTGGAGGCCGAACTAAATTATTCGGACGACCTTCTTCATGGTGAGGCAGTGGCCATCGGCATTGTAATGGCGTTTGATCTGTCAGTGCGATTGGGATTCTGTCCTAGCGAAGACGCCATGCGAGTACGTTCGCATTTCGAATGCTTGGGCTTACCAACAGATCCGCCTAAACCAAGAAAACCTAATATAGCACCGATGAAAGTTAATAATTTGTTAGGGCACATGTCACGCGATAAAAAGGTTTACGATGGTAAAATTACTTTCGTGTTGACCCGCGGTATAGGCAAATCATTTCTTACTCAAGACGTCCGTTCCAGGGATATCTTGGAAATTCTTGAAACTGCTATTGCTACTTAAACTTGTTCTTCAACTTCAAATATTAGCTATAAACAAAGGTTAGAACCATGACGCTCACGGTCGTCTCAATTTTAGTTTTACTATTGCTGTCGGCTTTTTTTTCGGGATCAGAAACCGCGTTAACCGCGGCGTCTAGATCGCTTATGCACCAAATGGAGAATGACGGAAACACCCGCGCCAAGACGGTTAATCGACTACTTCGTCACCGTGAAAAGCTAATCAGCACCGTTTTATTGGGTAACAACCTGGTCAACATAATGGCCTCAGCTTTAGCCACTGGTCTAATGATTCAGGCCTTCGGAGAAGCAGGGATTGCTTATGCTACTGCTGTCATGACAATAATGGTACTTATGTTTGCGGAGATTCTCCCCAAAACATATGCACTGATCCATCCGAACCGTCTCGCTCGCGCCGTAGCACCAGTCATGGCAATATTGGTGTACTTGGCCCAGCCACTAAATGTCATCATACAGGGCCTGGTTCATATTATCCTGACGCTAATGGGTATAGATACCAGTGGTCATCGCACCGCCAGCCAGACGCTTGCCGAACTGCGAGGAGCTATAGATCTGCACACCGGTGAAGAAACAGTTAAAGAAGAAATCAAACACGAACGTGCCATGCTGCGCAGCGTTCTTGACCTGTCTGACGTGGACCTGGAAGAGATTATGGTGCACCGAAAACAGCTAGTGACCATAGACGCTGACCAACCGCTTCGGAAAGTGGTTGAGCAGGTGGCGTCCAGCCCGTACAGTCGCATCCCGTTGTGGCGAGACAAACCCGATAATATAGTTGGTGTAATCCATGCGAAGGCTCTTCTACGCACCGTTCGGTCTGAAGATAACGTAGAGAACACTCTAGACATTGTGGCACTGGCAGCTCGGCCGTGGTTTGTGCCAGAGACAACCAATCTCTTGGACCAACTCAATGCTTTTCGTGAAAGGCGTGAGCATTTTGCGCTTGTGGTGGACGAGTATGGAACATTACAGGGAATTGTAACCCTAGAAGATATTCTAGAAGAAATTGTTGGAGATATTGCAGATGAACATGATGTCGCCATACCAGGCGTCCGACCACAATCTGACGGCTCATATGTGATCAAAGGTGATGTGACTATTCGCGACCTCAACCGTCAATTTGAGTGGGATCTACCAGACGAAGAAGCTGCTACAATTGCCGGACTTGTTATTTCCGAGTCGCGGTCAATACCGGATCCAGGGCAAGCTTTTCTGTTTCATGGTTTTCGCATCGGAATTCTGCGGAGACACCGGAACCAGATCACGTCGCTAAGAGTAACAGCTCCTCAGACACTTACAGAAAACAAATGAAGCTAAACAAGTCCCGCTTCTTGACCCTCTTTCTGAAAATCTGCCAAACTGACGAGAGTTCGGAATAGTCCGGCTAGCTGCTGGTCTTTGTCTGAGAGGTCGACCATGCACCATTTCTATTGTCAGACTATAACCGCGAGGTGATTCCCATGCCACTGCCCGACTCTGAGGTAAAGAGAGAGCTCCGTCATAGACGTACAATAGAGTGCACTGGATACGAGAGAGATGATGGGTTATGGGACATAGATGGTTGGCTGAAAGACATCAAGACCTATGATTTCTCTAATAAGGACCGGGGTGAAGTAAAGGCAGGAGAACCACTGCATGGTATGGGCATCCGTGTTACCATCGATGAGAACATGACCATACACAATATTGTTGCGGTTACTGACTACTCACCATTCTCCATCTGCGGCAACATTACAACCAACTTCAAGAAGCTGGAGGGCTTGCGCATAGGCCGCGGTTTCAACAAAGCCGTTCGGGAACTTTTAGGTGGTGTTGGAGGGTGCACCCATTTAGTCGACTTACTCGGCCCCATAGCAACCACCGCGTTTCAAACGCTTGTGGCAAAACGAATGGGAAAGTTGAGGCGAATTCTTGCTAGCCAGGACCGATCAAAACCGCCACCAGTACTTAATACCTGTCATGCCTGGGCCAGCGATAGCGCCGTCGTAAAACGTGAGTTTCCAAATTTCTACAGCGGTGAATAGATACACAATTCTGCACTCATCGAGCGTGTTCCCACTATTCTTCCTGGGCTTTCACCTTTATGGATAACGCATGCACCCGCTCACTTATCTCTTCAGCCAAAACAGCATAAATCATGCGCTGATTTTCGATGCGTGATCGGCCAGCAAACGCCTTAGCAGAAATTTCAACACTAAAATGAGTCTCACCGCCACCGTCGGCAGCAGCTCCGCTATGTCCAGCATGATGGTGAGAATCATCGGTAACGGTAATATGGCTGGGAGAGAAAGCCTCCCGAAGCTTCCTCTCAATCCGTTCATGGTATGGACCCACGGCCTAAACCTAATCTATTTTTCGCAGGGATTTTTAATCAGCAAGCACATTTTTGATTTCATTGCAAGATTGTACTCGCTTGTCTGTATTTTCATACTTGCCTCGTTATGAGAGATCATGGTCGCACAAACAACCGGTATAGAGAAATTCTAGGTCGCGCAGAAACTGGACCGAGCAATTGTCAATGGATTGATTGCAAAGAAGGGGGAAAGTATCGAGCTCCGGTAAATCGCGAACTTCGAAAGTTTTACTGCCTTTGTCTCGAACATGTGCGCAAATACAATTCGCAATGGAATTACCACGAGGGTATGAGCGAGTCAGAGATTGAATTGGAAATCCGCAACAGCACAACCTGGGACCGTCCAACATGGCCGGTGGGAAACCCTGGAAAACGATCAGTCGGATGGCACGGCACCAGTGACATATTTGGTATACTAGGAAATGCAGCCAACAAAAAAGACCCTTGCACAGAGAGAGAGAATAGGGTCAAAGAAATAAAACTTGGAACCGAGCACAAAAAAGCCCTAAAAATCTTTAACCTAGAAGGCCGCGTGTCAGTCAAGATTCTTAAGTCCCGTTACAAATTGTTGGTCAAAAAGTACCATCCTGATGCAAACGGGGGTTGCGCAAAGGCTGGGCAACGGATGAAATTAATCAACTTAGCTTACGCAAAATTGCGTGAGATACTCACACAATAATTTTGGCAGCCTACAAGCTGTAGGGAGGACATCATAGATCTCGGACTTAAGGATAAAGTAGCCCTCATTGCGGGCGCAAGCAAAGGGTTAGGTGCTGCCACAGCTCAGGTATTGGCCAAGGAAGGAACCACGCTAGTACTGTCTTCGCGTAATGCAGACACCCTAGGTTCTCGCGCCGAGAGCATTCGTAACACAACTAATGCAGATGTCAGAATTGTTGCTACGGATCTCACCGTCCCTTCAGCAGCCGATGACCTAGTCAAATCGACAATTGACATGTTCGATCGTATAGACATCCTAATTAACGCAGCAGGCGCCTCTCAGGGCGGTCTATTCTGGGAGCTGTCAGACGATGTTTGGGAAGAAAGCTTTCGTCTGAAGGTGATGGGTACTATACGAACGATGCGCGCTGCTATTCCTTTTATGATTGCGCAAAAGTACGGACGCATTGTTAACATTGTCGGCAATACGGGATTACAACCAGGACCGCGGCTTTTGCCTGGTTCAGCAGCTAACGCGGCATTGTTGGCTATTACCCGCGGGCTAGCTGAAGACCTAGCTCCACATAATGTAGTAGTGAATGCCCTCAATCCGGGGCCGACAAGAACTGAACGTTGGACCACTTTGATAAAGAGCCTAGCGCTATCATCCGGACGCAGTGTTGCGGACGTTGAAAAGGATTTTACGGATCAAATTCCATTGAACCGGCTCGCCGAACCCGATGAGATAGCTATTATGGCTGCTTTCTTAGCCTCAGATCGTGCTGCTAACCTGACGGGTGCAGCTTTAACTCCCGACGGCGGCTGGACACGTGGTATTGGATAAAATCAGGAAACCGGATTGGTTAAACAAGAGATAAATCTTAGTCAATAGTGGCTCGATCGGCTATTACAGCAGCGAACAAACTCATATTACCAAAGACCGCATCGTGCATTTACAATCCGCTAGGAGGTTTTGATGAGCGGCAAAGAAGGATCGGTGACGAAGGCACCGAACACCAAAGTGTCCGCTCGCAAAGTGTTCGGGCTAGAAACCGACATGATGATCCCCGCCTTTTCCGACGCGGAAGAACATGTTCCTGATATAGACCCAGATTATTATTTTGATCCAGAGACTACTCTGGCCATCGTCGCTGCCTTTGCCCATAACCGTCGACTAATGATCCAAGGCTATCACGGTACCGGAAAATCGACCCACATTGAGCAAGTTGCAGCACGGCTTAAATGGCCGTGTTTGCGCATTAACCTGGATAGTCACATCAGCCGTATAGATCTCATTGGCAAGGATGCGATCGTAATCCGAGACGGAGTCCAAGTGACCGAATTCCGCGAGGGTCTCTTACCTTGGGCAATACAGAATCCGATCGCCCTGGTGTTTGACGAATATGACGCAGGCCGCCCCGACGTTATGTTCGTTATTCAACGCATCCTCGAGGTTGAAGGTCGCCTGACACTACTTGATCAAAACAAGGTAATCCGTCCCAACCCAGCATTTCGTTTGTTTTCCACGTCCAACACCGTTGGATTGGGCGATACTACGGGTTTGTACCACGGCACACAGCAGATTAACCAAGGTCAAATGGACCGCTGGAATATAGTAGCAACATTAAACTATCTGGAGCACAATGCCGAGATGGAGATAGTGTTATCCAAGGTCAAGAAATACAAAACAAAAAAAGGTAAGAAGACAATTGCCGCGATGATCGATCTAGCCGATCTTACTCGCGTAGGTTTCATGGCAGGGGATATATCAACCGTTATGTCTCCTCGTACTGTCATCACCTGGGCTGAAAATAGCTTAATTTTCAACGACGTATCCTATGCCTTTCGACTTACGTTTCTTAACAAATGCGATGAAACAGAAAGACCTATTGTCGCAGAATACTTTCAACGCTGCTTCGGTGAAGATCTGCCGGATTCAGCGGTTGAGGCTGTCGCTTAAGCATTTGTAACGAAGCCGAACGACTGATGGCCGATAGAACCACACCTCGCAAAACTTCAGATAGGACTACCAACCGCACAGAACTGTTCAAATCGGCCACATCTGCATGCCTGCGCGCTGTCTCTAAGGAGAACACTACAACAGTAACGTTCACGCCAATCGCAACAAGTCATAAATCAAGCACAACATCTGGTGGAACCGTTCGACTCCCAATGCCACCAAATAAAATGTCACGCGAAAATGTGATCCGATTGCGTGGAGCAGCCGACGCTGCAGCCTTGCGACTACTACATCACAACGCCACCCTCCACGCCCGACGGATGCCCGAAAGCCGGGATGCCATAGAAGTTTACGATGCGATGGAACAAGCCCGTGTAGAGGTCCTTGGTGCCACGAAATTCATCGGAATTGAGGGGAATCTTGCTAAGGCGATGGAACAGCGCCTTAGACTAGAAGGTTACCAGACCGCTCGAAATCATAACCAAATTCAGCTACCTGATGCCCTCAAAGTTTTGCTCCATTGCCGCTTCGAAGCCGTTGCCTTAGGACCTGCATGCAAACATGTTCATGATATTGTCAATGTCGAATATGGGGAAAAGCTGAGACCCTATCTCGATTCCCTAGCAGATAATCTTTCTGATCAACAGAGCTACCGAAACATCTTGCGTCAAATGATCGAAGTGCTGAATCTAGAGCGGGACGACAGAGGCCGTGAACAAGACGATCCGGAATTTGGTGATCAGGCAGAAGATCGTGATGCAGCGGGTGAATCTGAAGACGGCACGCAAAACCAGGAACAGACAGATGAAGAAGATAAAGGCCAGGAAAAAAATGAATCTGGTGGTTTGGACACAAACGTCGATGATATTGACAACTTATCCGACCTGGATATACCCGTTTCCCTCGATCAACCGGATGAGTTGGGTGCTAACGGTGAACAGTTAAGACCTCAGTTCCGGCCAAACCGGAGCGATCAAGAAAAACGTTACCGTGCATACATGGTTGGTTTCGATCAGATCGAAGATGCCAACAATTTGTGCGACCCTGAAGAATTAACTCGTTTGAGGTTGCAATTAGACCGGCAACTTGCTCATCTGCAAGGAGTTGTTTCCCGCCTGGCTCATCGGCTACAGCGCCGCCTAATGGCACAGCAAACACGATCCTGGGAATTTGATCTGGAAGATGGCCTCCTGGATTCTGGCCGCCTTGCTCGCATTATAGCCAATCCTCTCCATTCGCTTTCTTTTAAGAGAGAAAAAGAAGCGGAATTTCGCGACACAGTAGTTACTCTGTTAATTGATAATTCAGGCTCAATGCGCGGGCGGCCTATTACAATTGCCGCCATCAGTGCGGATTTACTGGCACGAACTCTTGAGCGCTGTGGAGTAAAAGTGGAAATACTGGGGTTCACCACCAGCCAATGGAAAGGAGGCCATTCGCGAAAATCTTGGGTCGAAAACGGAAAACCCGCAAACCCTGGAAGATTAAATGATATCCGTCACATTATATACAAGGCGGGGGATACACCTTGGCGACGTGCCCGAAAAAATCTTGGTCTGATGCTACGTGAGGGCATATTAAAGGAAAATATCGACGGTGAAGCCCTGATATGGGCCCATAACCGCCTTACAGCGCGCGCTGAACAACGACGCATACTTATGGTTATTTCCGATGGAGCACCTGTAGACGACAGTACACTATCAGTCAATCCGGGCAATTATCTAGAACAACATTTGCGGGATGTGATTCGCTATATCGAAACTCAATCACCTATTCAGCTGCTAGCCATTGGCATCGGCCATGATGTTACTCGCTATTACCGGCGGGCAGTCACTATAATGGACGCAGATGAATTGGGTGGTGCCGTCATGGGGCAGCTAACTGATCTATTCGAGGAAGACTCACCGTTTCGGTCAGTCCGCGGAGCAACCGTTGTGTTTTAGACCGACTACCAACCCTAACCTCCCGTGTACAATCTCTCAAAATTTGCAAGGCGGAGGCTATATTTTGGGGACGTACTCTTATTCTCGTCCTCCACTGTTCTGGTATGCCAGAAGTTTCTCTTTGTGTGCAATATAGCTAGGATAATTCAGCAGCTTTTTCCTTAATCTTTTTTATACGCTTCTTCACACGCAATGCATCCTTACTCAGATCTTCATCGTTAGCCGAGAGAAGATAAGAATCTATTCCACCCCGCTTCTCAACAGTCCGCAAACCATAAGCAGAAACCTTCAAACGCACCGTTGAATTCAATATTTCACTATGGAGAGATATTGGATGAAGGTTAGGCAGGAATCGCCTTCGATTCCTGTTGTGGGCGTGGCTAACGTTGTTTCCAGTCTGAACACCACGTCCTGTGACAGCGCAGCGGCGGGCCATGTCTAAAATCCCTATTTGTGCAGGTATCGTTGAAAGCCCAGTTTTTAGCGTTGCAACAAATGTACGTCAAGGTCTGTGGTAAAAAGGAACGGACATTTCATTCATTCAGCTTATGACAAAACCGTTTGAGACTCTCCAAAATCAAGCAACTATCAAGTTGTGGCGTCAACTCTCCCCACACTTTTCTTAGTGTCATGGATGCTTCAAGTCTGCGGACGAGAATCACCCGGTCACAAGATTAAACTATTGTCCTCGCAAGGAATCTAGCCACTAGAAACTTTAGGTTCTTCATTGGAAGCATCTTCGGATTGATCACCCCCATTTTTAATGGCACGTCCGAACATATCTAATTGAGGCGCTGCCTTTTCGTTTTGTATCGGGCCAGCCACTGCGTCTTTCTCTTCGGCAACACCAGAGCTTAGGGCAAGCCCCGAGCGTTCAGCCGCATCGAACAGCCTGTACGCTTGTCCTATCGGACTATCTTCAAGATCGTCGTGACTAAGAACACTGCCGCCCTCGACTTCATGCAACCGTAATCTTTCGTATCGGCGGACATAGCTAGCAAGTGCTGACTGCGCTAGTGGATCTGCTACTACCGCCTGTGCAAGACGCTCCGAAAATTGCTTATCCGTGCTTTCCCTGGCCAAGAATGCATTGACAAAAACGCCCTCATCACCTGAGCCGTACCGGGTCCAAGCCGCATCCACTTCATCCTTGGTTAGCAAACCCAATCGCTCTGCCATAACCGCAGCATAACCGTTAAGATCCCTTAAGATTTGCGAACGACTTTCTAAAAATGAGTTGCGCTTCGTCTCAGTTATAAGTTCCAATAAGGCATTCGCTTGAACCTCAAGGTTTTCCACAGACTTCTGGATCTCGGATCCGAGATCAGCCAAGTGCTGGCTAACTACCCTTTGTTCCCTCTGTTGCGTGAAAGCGATAAGTATTAGCCACAAAGCTGCGACCGGCCCCGTAGCCGCTGCTAAGAACCCTGCTAGGGCAACTGGCTCCAACTCTGCCAACGTTCCCCAACCCCATTGGCGCACGTACCATACGATAAACAAAGCCCACGCAGTCGTCAGGGCAACGGCGACAATAAAAAACACTCGGTCTCTTAATGCAGAAAAAAGATTAATCACCGGGACATCACCCAGATATAGTCTGTTTCATGTGGGGTCGTTTAGCTCCATAATTATTTGTAATCCCCACTATAAACAGGCGATTTACAAGCGTCTACCTGCACAAAGTCAGGAGGACTCCATTCAATCACCTAAAACAATTTGCAGAGTTTCAAGTCCTATCGGCACTGTCAAAACAGCCAAATTAATAACCAAACTGATTTTTGCCGCATTCCCTGCGATCGATCTATTGATAAACAGAGGTATTAAATCGAATCAAAAGCCTCTGGTGCCTAGGCTGAATGCTATATCTTCGTTTTTGCATATATCAGAAAATTTGTGATAATCTTTTTAAACCGTTAACTTGTTCTAAATTATAAGATATTTAGAGACGGGCTCGAATATAGCTAGCGAACCTGTATAGCCTAGATTACCCCCGCATCACTAAGATGGATGCACACGGAGCGGACATGCATTTTCTCGATTTTGAAAAACCCATAGCTGAATTGGAAGGCAAGATCGCCGAACTACGTCACCTGAGCGATTCAGATGGAATCAGTATAGCCGAGGAAGTTGGTCGGCTTCAGTCCAAGGTAGATAAAGATCTCCGATCAGCATATTCCAAGTTGACTCCGTGGCAAAAAACGCAAGTGGCCCGTCACCCCGATCGTCCACATTGCCTTGATTACATTAGTGAACTGGTAGAAGGATTTGTGCCACTAGCTGGTGACCGCACGTATGGCGAAGATAAGGCAATAGTTGCCGGCCTTGGGCGGTTTCGCGGTCGCACTATTATGTTGATTGGACAGGAAAAAGGACGTGACACTGAAACTCGTTTGAAACACAACTTCGGTATGGCCCGCCCTGAGGGTTATCGCAAGGCGCAACGATTAATGCAGATGGCCAATAAATTTTCTATTCCCGTAATTACTCTCGTCGATACTGCCGGTGCGTACCCCGGTGTGGGGGCAGAGGAACGAGGTCAGGCTGAAGCAATCGCGCGCTGTTTAGAAACCTGTCTAAATATCCGCGTACCAGTAGTAGCAGTTATTATCGGAGAGGGAGGATCGGGCGGCGCAATAGCACTTGCGGCAGGGAATCGTATTGTGATGCTTGAACATGCAATTTATTCAGTCATCTCACCGGAAGGCTGCGCATCAATACTATGGCGTGACGGGGAGCAAGCTAAAACCGCTGCCGAAGCTCTAAAGCTGACCGCACAGGACCTAGATGAGCTTGGAGTGATTGACAGCATAGTTGGCGAGCCGATTGGCGGCGCTCACCGCAAGCCAGAAGTAGTTTATGAATCGGTTGGCGATACTATTGCATTCCATCTTGATGAACTTACAAAAGTGGATGGTGGACAATTACGAGCGAGAAGGCGAGAAAAATTCTTGGCTATGGGACGCAGTGAAATTGATTAAGGCATGCCGTGGCCCCAGCAGCAGCTAGCGTAGGGCCACCAAAGCAGGTAGACTTTTTCCCTCCAACCACTCGAGAAATGCACCACCCGCTAGAGAAACATACGAGAGCCGTTCGCTAACCCCCGCTGCGTTGAGCGCCGCTACGGTATCGCCGCCTCCAGCAACGCTTATCAATCCATTTTTCTCGGTCAATTTAGCGACAGAATGAGCAACCCTAATAGTACCGCGATCAAACGGCTTGGTTTCGAAGGCGCCTACAGGACCGTTCCACACCAAGGTCGCACATGGGATAATTTTTTCCTCAATAAGAGCCGTCGTTCTTGGGCCTACATCAAGTATCATCTGGTCTTCGTGTACAGACATTATTCCAACTACTTCAGAGTCAATATCGGTTCGAAGTTGCGACGCAACAACTACATCAACGGGCAGCACAATTTCACAACCAACCTCATGCGCCTTCACAAGAACGGATTTAGCTATAGCCAGCAAATCGTCTTCGCACAAAGATCGTCCGATACTCACACCTTTGGCAGAGAGAAACGTGTTTGCCATCCCGCCGCCAATAATTAAGACATTCACCTTGTCGAGAAGATTACTAATAACCGGCAACTTTGTAGATACTTTCGATCCACCAACAATCGCAGCAAGCGGCTTTTCCGGCTGTTCCAAAGCATTCTCCAGCGCGTCTAAATCCATTTGCATTTCTCGCCCCGCATACGCCGGCAACAGGCGAGTTATATAAACCGTCGAAGCGTGAGTGCGATGAGCGACAGAAAACGCGTCGTTTACATAGAGGTCAGCAAGACCTGCTAACGCTTGTGCAAACTGTGGGTCATTAACCTCTTCGCCTCGATGAAATCTGACATTTTCTAGAACTGCAATATCGCCACTTGCAAGCGCATTAACGACAGTGTCTGCAGGCGCACCAATACAATCCGCGGCAAACGCAACTGGGCGGCCGAGAATGGCTTCCAGAGCCCTAGCCACTGGAAATAGAGATAATGTTGGGTCCGGACTACCCTTAGGTCGCCCCAAATGGGATACAACAACGCTACGTGCACCTTTGTTTGATAGCTCGTTCAGCGTCACCATGAGCCGCTCCAGCCTAGTAGCGTCGGTCACTCGCTTCTCGTGTATGGGAACATTGAGGTCTGCACGGACAAGCACGCGCTTGCCACTAACATCTACATCGTCGAGTGTCTTAATTGCCGCCATAGTGGTCAAATATGTTTTGCCAGCTCCGCAGTGGTGTCAAGCATCCGGTTAGAAAAACCCCACTCATTATCGTACCACGATAGAACACGGACGAAGTTACCATCAATGACCGTAGTCTGGGTAGAATCGAAAGTCGAACTTGCTGGATTATGATTGAAGTCAATGGATACGAGAGGCATCTCGCATACGTCCAAGACACCCCTAAGCGCACCATCCGCAGCTTCAGCCATTGCATCATTGACATCTGCGATCGAAACGTTTTTTTCAAGAACACACTTAAAATCGACTAACGACACATTTGGTGTGGGCACGCGTATGGCGGATCCATCCAACTTGCCGTCTAGTTCTGGTAAAACAAGGCCAACGGCCCTTGCAGCGCCAGTTGAGGTTGGGATCAAGCTTACAGATGATGCACGTGCCCGACGCAGGTCACCGTGCAAAGTATCCACCGTTCGCTGGTCCCCTGTATAGGCATGGACTGTTGTCATATAACCGTGCTTGATGCCAAACTTCTGATGAAGCACATGTGCAACTGGTGCCAAGCAGTTGGTGGTGCATGAAGCGTTACTCACAACAACGTGATCAGCAATAAGTTTGTCATGGTTTACACCATACACAACCGTCAGGTCTGCACCTTTAGATGGTGCTGACACCAGGACCCTCTTGGCTCCCGCCTCTATATGCATAACGGCCTTATCTCTATCCGTAAAAATACCTGTGCACTCGGCAACGACATCGATGTCCATGCTCGCCCAGGGAAGTTTGGTTGGGTCCCGTTCAGCCAAGACTTTTATGGTGTTATTGCCCACAGATAGATGATCACTACCTGAGCTTACATCGGCAGGTAAAACACCATGAACCGAATCGTACTTCAAAAGATGGGCATTGGCTTCTGGAGACCCAAGGTCATTGATTGCGATAACTTCTATGTCACCGCGTCTCGCCTCAATAAGTGCACGAAAAACCATGCGGCCGATACGGCCAAATCCATTCATCGCCATCCGGACTGCCATTAATCACTCCCTTCCCTTGCGCGCTCAGACCCAGTATATGTTGCAAATGCTAGTGTAAGTGCAATCTAGCAATGGAAATACAACATGGCCCAGTAGATTCCAAGCTGCCTTAACACTATTGCTGGGAATAGAACGCACAAACTGATAATCAAAGATAGGCAAAATGGTGAGACCGAGTTGTGGGCAGGCAACGATTTGTCTAGAAATCTTTTCGGTCGTTGGTGTAGGGTCCGAGCAAGCAATTTGTTCTGACTAAACCTGCCAGATAACTAAGGCCGGAAACAGGGAAAGAATATGAGCTCTTCGCGCGACATAGCTGTCGAAGATAGTGCCGGAACAGACTATAAAACATCAGCTTTATCGCTTCTGGCACCTTTCTTGCCGCTTCTCAGCCAGCTGCAGCGACTTGCATTTCTGCTGTTTTTTGTAACAACACTGCTGTTCTTCTTGCTACGCCTCGCTGGCGACCCCGCTCTCGTTCTTGCTGGTAACGACGCAACTCCGGAACAACTGGCGGCTATTCGTGCACAGTACGGCCTCGACCGGCCTCTGATCGTACAATACTTCAGCTACATGGGTAATCTTCTTCAGCTCGACTTTGGAAAGTCTCTGGCGAGCGGTGAACCCGCGATGGGGAAAGTGCTGACAATGTTGCCCGCCACCCTATTGATAGCCGGACTAGCCATGTTAACTAGTGTTTGTATCGCTTTTCCATTGGGATCTTGGCTAGGGTTTAAGCCAGACCGAACCGAACGTCGCGGTGTTGCCGGAATCATCTTTGTTCTACAAGGAGTGCCTGGTTTTGTCACCGCACTGCTATTAATTCAAGTGTTTGCGGTCAATCTCCGCTGGTTACCTTCGCTGGGCATGAGTTATACGGAAATTGAGACCTGGGTCCTACCAGCCGGTAGTTTGGCATCTTTCCTTATCCCAAGCCTGACACGTGTAGTTGCTGCCAACGTCGCCGAAGCCATGCGTGAGGATTATATTCGCACGGCACGTGCGAGTGGTGCTCCAGGTTACGTGCTATTGTTCCGACACGCTCTGCCCAATGCATTGCTCGGTGCTGCAGCACTCATCGGTACGCAGTTCGCGTTTCTAATGGGTGGGGCTGTCATAACAGAAACCATCTTTGCCTGGCCAGGCATCGGCTGGCTACTCATTGAGTCCGTGCAGACTTTAGACTTCCCGGTTGTTCAGGCACTTGCCTTTTGCATTGCGATTTTAGTCTTTAGCGTAAACACCGCAACTGACCTGAGCTTCCGGTTTATCGATCCCCGTCTAAGATCAAAGGGGGCTTGATTATGGCACAGATTGAACCTGATACACCCTTTGGAAAATCGCGAATCTTGCAGCGCTTTGAAAAAAGCAGGCTCAAACAAGATGCGAATCTCGAAATAATTATCGCAGGCATATTATTCTTTACGCTCGCCTTCCTAGCCATCTTTGGATCTTTTCTCCAAACTAACGACCCTATGCAAGGGGACCTGTTAGCCCGATTTACCCCCGTCGGTGAGGGAGGCTATATACTGGGTAGCGATCATCTAGGGCGTGATCTTTGGTCACGAGTGCTCGATGGCCTACAATGGTCTACGGCGTGCGCGCTCACCGCCAACTGCATTAATCTGGCCATCGGCACCACCCTTGGCTTAGTGGCCGCCGAAAAGCCCGGATGGGCACGTACGATTATTAATCAGGTTGTGTACACCTTCCAGTCCTTTCCGCCCCTGATCGTCGCTATCATTGTAGTTGTCATCATTGGGCAGGGCTTTCTGCCCCTGGTTCTGACCCTGGGGTTCTTGGCTTGGGTCGTGTTCATGCGCGTTACTTATGCTGAGGCTTCGAGCCTTTATCAGCGAGAGTACGTCATCGCTGCTCGTCTAGCAGGTGTCAACCGATGGGCTATTATGTTTGGACATGTATTGCCGGGAATCCGTGCCAGTCTTTTTGTTGTTTTCGCCTTTCACTTCGCCGGACTACTAATTGCGGAAAGTGCCTTATCCTTTCTTGGTATTGGTGCCCCACTTGGAGTCCCAACCTGGGGCAATATGCTAGCTGAAAGCAGACAATACCTTTTCAAAGCTCCTTGGATGCTTATGGTACCTGCCGGTGCGATCGTCATGGCCGTGGTCACCATGAACTTAGTAGGGGACGGAATTGCCGGACTTGCTCGCAAGAAGGGCCCCGATATTAATATCTGAACAGAGAGAATAGCTTTAGATCGAACCCATGAGCTTACTTCGAAACGACGTTGTTCAAATTGATGACCTTCGACTCGAATTTTTGAGCCAGGGAGAGGTTAACGAAGCTCTTAGGGGAGTATCCCTGAAGATTGGCGAAGGAGAAATTGTGGGTCTTGTTGGGGAATCTGGTAGCGGCAAGTCAGTTACAGCTATGAATATTCTACAACTATTACCTGCAAGCAAAATCCGCATTCCTACCGGAAAAATAAGAGTCCTCGGCCACGATGTACTTACCCTTGAGGAGAAAGAGCTCCGAAATGTTCGAGGTGCCGAAGTCTCAATGATTTTTCAGGAGCCAATGACTGCCCTTAACCCTGTGCTGCGAATCTCCGAACAAATGCTCGACGTCATACAACGCCATCAGAAGGTCGCCGAAAAAGAAGCGATGGAACTCTCTCTTAATCTTCTCAAGGAGATGAGCATTCCCGATCCGGAACGAGTCTACAACTCGTTTCCCCACGAACTGTCTGGCGGCATGCGCCAGCGTGTGATGATCGCCATGGCGTTCTCGTGTTCTCCAAGAATGATTATCGCTGACGAACCAACTACTGCGCTCGACGTCACAATCCAGGCCCAAATACTTAATTTGCTAAAGATAAAGGCAGAAAAGACCGGGACAGCCATACTGATGATCACACATGATCTCGCCGTTGTTGCTCAACTCTGCAACCGGGTCTACGTTATGTACCGTGGGGAAATTGTCGAAGAGGGTAACACCAGTGATGTAATAGGAAGACCCCAACATGCCTATACGCGTGCATTGCTTAACTCCATTCCCGAGGGAAAGGAGCCGAAAACCAGACTAGCTACTATAGCTGCATCCATGCTGGAAGACGGCCTATCGGTGCACGAACAGAGCGAAGTGGAAGAAGCTGTTTCAGAGGCAATCGTCCCAAATTCTGAAGCCACTGGAAGAAACATTCTAGAAGTGAACGGCGGCACAGTTCAGTACCCCAAATCATATGACCTGCTTGGCCGAGCGATGACCTATCTTACGGCAGTAGATCATGTGGATCTAACTATTCTGGAGGGCGAAACACTCAGCATAGTTGGTGAATCGGGCTGCGGTAAAACCTCCCTCGCCAATGCTATTGTTGGCCTGGTACCCATCGCCGACGGTACAATTAAATACAAAGGGATAGACATCAACGAACAGGAGGCATCTACGCGCCGCGAAATTCAGATAGTTTTTCAGGACCCACAAGCCTCCTTAGATCCGCGATGGCCGGTCTGGAGAATTATGACTGAGCCCTTGACCGTAATCCAAGACTATTCACGATTGGAACTTCGTCGGCAAGCAATGGAACTATGCGAGATGGTCGGACTCGACCCCAACCAAATAGACCGCCTCCCTCATGAATTTTCGGGCGGCCAGCGCCAGCGCATTGCTATCGGCAGAGCACTATCAGTTCGGCCCCGGCTTCTTGTGCTAGATGAACCTACCTCCGCCCTTGATGTTTCCGTTCAAGCACAAATCCTCAATCTTCTGCTGGACTTGCAGAAAAACTATAATCTTTCATATCTGTTTATATCTCATGATGTGGCTGTGGTTCGTCACATCTCTGATCGGGTAGCGGTGATGTATATGGGCGAGATTGTCGAATTCGGTGATGCTCAAACCATTTTATCGGCCCCTCAACACGACTACACACGCACATTGATGAACGCCGTACCAATGTTAGCAAACGCGTTCCCTTCTTAATGACGTTTGTGTCCCCGCGTTATTTTAGACCAACCAAACCAAGTGCAATATTTTATATTTTCTTTATTCTAAGTAGATATTGAGACTGGCGGTTAAAAGACGGAGGCCAAGCCTAGTCAATTCAAAAATAAGTTAATAAAAACAATATCTTATATATTTCTTTAGAACCACAACTCCTGTCCTTCGTCTTCGCAGACATCCTCAGACACATCATTATTTCCAATAATTTTTTTATGGGATCAGGCCTGATTCGACATGGATCCTTTATGGAGTTTAGGGCCACGATTGGCATCGGAAAACGGTGATGGACCGGACTTGCAGATTGAGAAGATTTGGAGCCCATTCCACCGCCAAACAATAGGAGAAATAAAATGGAACGTTTAGCACTTTATATGGATAAGACAGTCAGAGTAGCCACGTTTCTATTCGCAGGCGTTGTCTGTTTAGATTGTTTCTTAGTCCTTTGAATCAAGTCATTAGCAACCGGCTGCGCCGGTCACTCGTTTGTATAGTGAGTCCGATGCAGTATATAAACTATGGAGGAAAACATGCTTCCAGAAAACCCCAGTTTTGAGCGCACCGCATTAAATCGTGTGACCTTCGGCGCCCGCGACGTTGACGTAGCAAACACTAAGACTATCGGCTGGGAAGCTTACGTCGAGGACCAGCTCAATCCGCCCGCTGGAGACGATGACGCTTTGGCAAATCATATTGCCGGTCAAACAATGCGTATTCATTATCCGGCAAATGAATCTGAAGAGGCTGATAAAGGCTGGGACGAAGTCGAGGAAGATCGCCCGTTAAACTATCTTAAGGCAGATGCTCCGACGCTTTGGCAAGTACAAAGGGATGCACAGGAAAGTCGTACATCTTTTGAGGAAGTCACCCGCATGATGCAGGAGACCACCGTAGCGACTTGGATGCGCGCTAGCCACGCAGAATATCAGATACGCGAATTCATGGCAGATTTCTGGAATAACCATTTCAATGTTAGTCAAGAAGATGACAAATTCGGCACTGGAATGGTGCTTTCGTATGATCGCGATCATATTCGTCCCTACGTTTTTGGAAATTTCCGCGACATGCTCGAGGCCAACGCCACATCGACGTCCATGCTCTTATACCTGGACGGCGCAAACAGCCAAGCTGACCATCCTAATGAGAACTATGGTCGCGAGCTTCTTGAGCTTCATACTTTGGGCAAGGAGAGTTATTTAGGCGTGGTCCCCCCTCTTAATGCGTACGATAGTGGCAAGGGTGTAAATGCACCGGGTTTCTTCGACCAGGATGTCATAAATGCCGCACGCGCATTTTCCGGCTGGACCGTGAAAGACACAGAGATGTTGCAACATTACCAGGGAATTAGTGATGTAGAAGACACTGGCGAATTCATCTACAACCCAGAGCAGCATAATACCAGCGCTAGCCAATTCCTGGGTGTTGACTTAAAGGATATGAATGAGGATATGGAGCAAGGCCGTGCGATTCTCGACATCGCAGCCTATCACCCCCAAACCGCTGAGTTCATCTGCAACAAGATCTGCGTACGTATTTTCGGTGACAACCCTCCAAAAGAGGTTGTCCAGCGCGCAAAAGATGCGTGGCTGGCAAACAAAGAACAGAACAATCAGCTCGCTCAGGTCATGCGTGCCATCCTGTTGGACGGGCCCGAGATCGGTGAGGGCTCGGCGGACAAATTGCGGCGGCCTTTCGAGCGGATTGTTGCTTACATGCGCGCCACCGATATGGTCGTGAATGCCCATCAAGCCATGCATTGGGCACAGCGCGAATTAGTGGACGGCATCTATATCTGGCCAACGCCGGATGGTCGCCCTGACAATAGCGCGTATTGGATGTCCAGCAACGCTCTCCTGAAGACCCTGAATTTTAGTCTTCGGCTCACGGGCGGACGTTGGACAGAGACTTCATTCTACGATCAAACTCCGTCGGAATCTCTAGGCTCCGCCACCCAAATCGTGGAATACTGGGTGGAAAGGCTGGTTGGCTACGAGCTTTCGGCAGAGACAACGGATGCGTTGCTCACGGACGCGAGCACTTCCTTCGATGGCGTGATGGAGGCGCTCAACAACAAGAATGATCCTGAAAGGATTGAGAGTGCGTTAGGACGTCTAACAGCTATGATTGCAGCAACCGAAGAATTTTCTTACCGGTAAGGAGAGCGATATGAAACTTACACGAAGAAACCTCATGGCCAGCGCCGCTGCTGGTGCATACCTCACAACAGCGGCCCCAGGCCTACGCATCGCCAGAGCCGCCGAAGGCTCTGGTGAAAACGGCGACATTCTTGTGGTGCTGTTCTTACGCGGTGGACAAGACTCTCTACAGCTGGTCGCACCGGCAGATGATGCGGATTACAATGATTATCGGCCTAACATCGCCGTGTCATCATCTGATGGACATCACGTTGGCGCACTTGATGGCGTTGATTTTTTCCTCCACCCAAGCGTGCCGGAATTGAATAGCCTCTATAGCGCCGGTGACCTAGCCATCGTCCAAGCGACGGGGTTGCCTGCAGGGGGCCGCAGCCACTTCGAAAACCAGGATTACATGGAACGGGGTGACGATGGTGACAACCAGAAGACCCGCCACAAGACCGGTTGGATAACTCGCCACATCGATTCAATCGGTGAGACTCGTCCGGTGCTGTCGAGCGTTGCCCTTGGATCAAGCAATCCACTTTCTCTATTGGGCCATCCTCAGGTTATCGCGCTTTCCGATTCTGGTAGGGGTTTCGATGTGGACGGCCCTTCAGCCAATGCTGATCTCTTTGCTGCTATAAACAGCGGGGACAGCGAATATCAACAGTTGGCACAGCAAACCGTAGAAGCCATCAACACCGTGCAAAGCGGCCTTGTCGTACGCGATCAAGCAGATATCAGTGAGACCGGCTATACCAGCGGTCCGTTATCTGAATCGCTGCGCTCCCTCGCCCAACTCATTAAGATGGATGTCGGCGTCGACATTGCCACAGTTGAGCAGGGGAACTGGGATCATCACGAAAACATCCTCGATGAATTCCCCTCTCAGGCCGAAGAATTATCCAGATCTCTGAATGCCTTTTGGACCGACATGGTAGACTACCGAGATCGCATCACCTTGGTCACGATGACTGAGTTTGGACGCCGTGTAGATGAAAATAGCAATGCCGGCACGGACCACGGCGCTGCTAGCTCAATGTTAGTGCTGAGCAAATCGGCAAATGGAGGGAAGCTCCATGGCGACTGGCCAGGTTTGTCGGAGCTCGAACAGCAGGACGGAGCGCTGCGGGTCACCACTGATTACCGCCAGGTTCTTAGTGAGGTTCTGGTCAAGCGCAAGTTTAATAGTAAGGTCGATCAGGTGTTTCCTGATATTTCCTATGCACCTATCGGCGTTCTGTAGGAAGATGCTGGTGGGGTAACAGCTGTTGCTTGGGCGACAGCACGAATAAGGTCAGCGGATGATGTTAAAACCCGGCTGTGTCTATCGAACAGCCGGGACATCTCGCTTGAGATTGCCCATAACTAGTAGATCGTTTGATTAGTTTGGATTAGGCACCTGATCTACCGTTGCTTAACAAGAAACGCCAGAATACGATTCTGGATTTTGCCTTATTCCTTGCATCCTTGGTAGTTCGCAGCGAGGATCGCCCCCACAAAACGAATAGCATCAGGCATACCCTATGGGCTGGCAATTCTGGATCGACCGCGGTGGCACATTTACTGACGTTGTCGCACGCGCACCATCTGGAGAAATAAGCACCCAAAAACTTCTCTCGGATAATCCGGGGCATTACGATGACGCCGCAATTGCAGGTATCCGACACCTACTGGGTCTCCAAAAAGACGACGCACTTCCAGCCCAAGCCATAGATATTGTCAAAATGGGTACAACGGTGGGAACCAATGCACTTCTTGAACGCCGAGGGGAACCAACGGTCCTAGCCATCACAGAAGGCTTTGCCGATGCTCTTCGTATTGGAACACAAAACCGACCAAAGTTATTTGAACTCGACATCCAACTCCCTGACATGCTGTACAAGAAAACGATCGAAATTCCAGAACGCATTTCCGCTCAAGGGGATGTCATCCGCTCCTTGGATCAAGTTACCACCTACGCGCTTCTCGAAGACGCCTATAGCGCTGGTTTTAGGTCCATTGCCATAGTCTTAATGCACGCAGACCGACATCGCACTAACGAGGTGCTAGTCGCCAACATGGCTAAGAAGATAGGCTTCAGACAGATATCTGTCTCCCATCAAGTCATCCCTCTAATGAAACTGGTGGGGCGCGGAGACACAACTGTGGTGGATGCTTACCTGTCTCCCATCCTAAATCGCTATGTTGAAAAGGTAGCTGGCGATATAGATGGCGCTAAGTTGTTTTTCATGCAGTCCAACGGCGGTCTTACAGAGGCAAACTCTTTCCGTGGCAAAGATGCCATCCTGTCTGGCCCAGCCGGTGGAGTTGTAGGTCTAGCGGAAATAGCCCACGCAGCTGGTTTTGAGAAAGTAATTGGTTTCGATATGGGCGGCACTTCTACAGACGTGCACCACTATGCAGGCACTTTAGAGCGCAGCTTTGAAACAATTGTCGCTGGTGTTCGCTTGCGAGCACCAATGCTGACTATTCATGCAGTCGCAGCAGGGGGTGGATCTCAGCTGATCTTTGACGGTCTCCGTCTTCGGGTGGGTCCAGAGTCGGCAGGATCCAACCCTGGTCCCGCCTGTTACCGTCGAGGTGGTCCTTTGACCATTACCGATTGCAATGTGATGCTAGGAAGAATTCAACCCCGTCATTTTCCTCATGTTTTCGGTAAAAATGCCGACCAGCCGCTGGACGCTGGTGCTGTAAATGACGCATTTTTGGCTTTGACCAAGACCGTGAACAAACAAACGGGCACGGAAAAGACTTCACGTGACTTAGCTGAAGGTTTTATGCGCATTGCTGTAGATAATATGGCCAATGCTATCAAACGCATATCCGTTCAACGCGGCTACGACGTTACCGAGTATACTTTGGTCTGCTTCGGCGGTGCAGGTGGTCAACATGCGTGCATGGTAGCCGACGCATTAGGTATAGCGCGTATTATGATACATCCCCTCGCAGGCGTTTTATCTGCATACGGCATGGGTTTAGCAGCCTTGCGTTCAATCCGTGAAGGCACAGTTGAAGCTCTTCTAGACGATGCCCACAAGCACCACATAGAAGACGCCGTTAGAAATCTATCTTGTGCAGCACAAAAGGACATTGAGAGGCAGGGCATTCCAACTGATATTATTAAAGTAGAGTGTCGAATCAACGTTCGATATGACGGTACAGACACAGCTCTCACAGTACCACACGGAACTATTGATGACATGCGAGCTGCGTTCGAAGACATTCACCTTCGGCGTTTTGGCTTCTTCATACAAGAACGACGACTGATTGCAGAATCTGCAATGGCAGAAGCAGTGGGTGGCACCTCCGACACAGCAGAGCCCTCAATGAATAGTCTTTCTGATTCTACTCCACCTGCGCCCGTTGAGACAGTAGACATGACTTCAGGCGGAAAATCTTACCCCACACCTGTGTACAATCGCTCCACCTTACCAGTCGGTGCCAGCATTGTTGGCCCCGCTATCATAGTAGAAGCCAATGCCACTACCGTCTTGGATCCGGGCTGGCAGGCTGAGGTCACGGCGGATAATCAGCTTATTCTTACTCGGTTAGCTCCATCAGAAAAACGGCCCGACGTTTCCATTGCGGCAGACCCAGTGCTGTTAGAAGTGTTTAATAACTTGTTCATGTCTATCGCTAAACAGATGGGGGCCGTTCTTCAGAATACCGCTCATTCTGTAAACATTAAGGAACGACTTGACTTCTCTTGCGCGGTTTTCGATGGGCAAGGCAACCTAGTAGCCAATGCCCCTCACATGCCTGTTCACCTCGGATCCATGGGGGAAAGCGTGCGCACAATTCTGCAAGAACGACGCCAGGATATCCGTCCCGGCGATTCGTACGTTCTTAATGCCCCGTATAATGGCGGCACACATCTTCCGGACGTAACCGTTATCACTCCGGTGTTTAAGACAAACGTTAGTAGCACCAAACCAGTATTTTTTGTTGCCTCACGCGGTCATCACGCTGACATCGGCGGAATTACTCCAGGCTCTATGCCACCAGATAGCACCCTCGTAGACGAAGAAGGAGTGCTCTTAGACAACGTACTACTAGTCCGTGATCAACTCTTTCGACAGGAGGAACTTTCCGAACTGCTTGCCAATAATCCATACCCGGCCCGCAACATAGAACAGAACTTGGCGGACCTTCGTGCCCAAGTGGCGGCTAATGCGAAGGGCGTTGAAGAGTTGCAACAGATGCTTTCTGATTTTGGGATAGACGTAGTAAACGCCTATATGCGCTATGTGCAGGATAACGCTGAGGAAACCGTTCGCAGGGTTATTAAGAAACTTAAGTCCGGAAAATTTACCTGCGTCATGGACGATGGTGGCCGCATAAAAGTAAGTATAACTGTGGATGCGCAAGCTCGCAACGCGACGGTAGATTTTACCGGAACGTCCGATCAACGCCCCAACAATTTTAATGCTCCGTCAGCAGTGTGCCGAGCTGCAGTCCTCTACGTATTCCGTACTCTAGTCACCGAAGATATCCCTCTTAACGAGGGTTGCCTGAAGCCTATTAACATCATTATACCAAAGGGCTCTATGCTCGCCCCTACTTATCCAGCCGCGGTCGTAGCTGGCAACGTCGAAACTTCTCAAATTATTTGCGATGCTCTTTACGCTGCCCTTGGCATATCTGCAGCGGCCCAAGGCACTATGAATAATCTTACCTTTGGAAATGACAGTGTCCAGTATTATGAAACAATTTGCGGCGGTTCAGGTGCAGGGCCGGACTTCGATGGTACTTCTGCTATACAGACACATATGACTAACTCAAGGCTAACTGATCCAGAAGTTCTAGAGTGGCGGTATCCTGTAATCTTAGAACGATTTGCCCTCAGACATGGGTCGGGAGGTTCCGGTACCCACACGGGTGGTGACGGGGTGGAACGCACCATCCGTTTTAACGAACCCATGCAGGTTGCCATCCTTTCGGGTCGTCGCACACATGCACCCTTCGGATTGAACGGTGGTAGCAACGGAGCACCTGGAGAAACGATTTTGGAGCGAGTAAATGGCTCAAAAGTAACTCTTGCTGCTGCTGACAAATTTAGTGTAACACCCGGCGATGCTATAACTCTACGCACGCCAGGTGGTGGAGGATATGGAAAATCTTAGACACCTGGAACACATTTCAAGTTGTTATTGTCGAGACACGGGGGAAAATTACTTCGCGCACCAAAATCCAATACAATGGTGAGGAGAATTGCTGATTTGTTGGTAAGAAATGCCCCGTCTAAATGGGTTAGTGAACAAGACATATATTAGAATAAGTTGTTAAATGGTTCCGCAACTAGCGTCAATAATTTGTCGATTACGAAAGTCCTTTTCTTGTAAATACTAAGGTTATTTTCTGAGTTTAGACTTGTCCGATCATTGAAGGAGAATAGTTATCATGGCAAAGAATAACAGCCCTAAATCCGCGTCCAGTGGCGCGCACTCACTACCAAACCTATCACGCCGGAATTTCGGAGCCGTTTCTGTCGCTGCCGGTCTTGCCAGCAGCGTACAACGAGTTTCAGCTAACGACGCTTTGCCTTCAACCGAGATAGAGGTGGACATAGCGACACCCGATGGTACCTGTGACTCTGTTTTTATCCATCCATCGAATGGAGTCTATCCAGGCGTTATTATATGGGCAGACATACGAGGTTTGCGTCAAACATTTCGCGATTTAGGCCATCGCTTAGCCTCCGAAGGTTATGCCGTCTTGATTCCGAACCCGTTCTATCGGTCGGCTCATGCACCGGTTCCTGGTCCCGATTTCAATTTTCAAAATCCTAACGATAGAACTATGGTGTTTCAGATGATGGGCAAGTTGACTGCACCGGGAGCAGCCGAACGGGACACCATTGCCTTTATCGAATACTTGGAAATGCAACCAACTGTGGACAAAAAACGAAGAATCGGAACAGCCGGCTATTGCATGGGCGGCCCATTAACCATGCGAACCGCAGCGACCGTGCCAGACCGTATAGGGGCAGGCGCATCTTTCCATGGAGGTGGTTTAGTTACAGACGAGCCAAACAGCCCACATCTGCTAATCCCAAAGATCAAGGCAGAGTACCACTTCGGTATTGCTATTGACGACGATGAAGAACAACCAAGCGCCAAAGATACGCTAAGGGATGCATTTTCTAGAACAGATGTGACCGCCGATATTGAGGTGTATGCGGGTGCTAGGCATGGCTGGTGCGTGCCAGACAACCCGAACTATCACGAAGCTCAGGCCGAGCGTGGGTGGCGCAAGTTGTTATCTTTGCTTAACAGCGCCCTCACATAGAAACTACTTTCAATTTAACTGAAAAGTTATTGTAAGTTTGGTTGAGGAAACCATTATGACTCGAATGAACGATTCAACTGCATCCAAGGGTACCTATCCGGACGAACGATACGCATGGTATGTGGTTGGGGTATTAGTCTTCGCGTATGTGTTTTCCTATATAGACCGCACCATCTTGACCTTGCTAGTAGAGCCTATAAGAGACTCTTTAGAAATTTCAGATACTCAGATTAGCCTTCTGCATGGCCTTGCCTTCGCAATTTTTTATACACTACTTGGTATCCCTATTGGCTGGCTTGCAGACCGAGGTAATCGAGTCAAGATAGCCTCAGCAGGAGTATTTCTTTGGAGTATCGCTACAGCTTTTTGCGGCCTCGCTAATTCGTTCGCATCAATGTTCGTTGCCCGTGTCGCCGTGGGAGTTGGGGAGGCCGCGCTATCTCCCTGCGCATATTCAATGCTCGCGGACTACTTCCGCCCTGCAAAACTGGCAAGGGCCTTGAGCGCATATAATGCAGGACTTTTCATTGGCTCTGGTCTGGCCATAGTCATTGGATCCGTAGTTATTGAAATAACGCCGGCTCTGGATCTACCCATAATAGGATACCTGGAGCCCTGGCAAGTTACTTTTCTGTATGTAGGACTGCCGGGTGTACTTGTGGCTGTCTGGCTTTTTTCCGTGCGTGAACCCGCCAGGTTGGGTAGCTCACCCCAAGACGAGACAGGCAAAGGATTAGCGGAGCATGTAGCTCAAGGACTCAAGTACATGCTGAGACGCCCCGGGGCCTATTTCTTCCATATTGCCGGATTTTCATTTTACGCCTTCATTTGGACGGGAACGTCGTTTTGGATTCCGACCTATTTCATCCGTACTTTCGACTGGACAATAGGCGATTTAGGAACCAGTTATGGACTAATTGTCGTGATCTTCGGTATTCTAGGTGTGACTTCAGGTGGAATCCTCGCTGGACGTTTGCGAGAAAAAGGCTATTTAGATGCAGAAATCCGGACTGGTATTTTCGGGGTGTGTATGACACTACCGTTCGGTATCTTGTCTCCCTTATCGCCGAACCCAACCCTCGCGCTGATCGGATTTGCCGGATTGACCTTCTTTACCAGTTTTCCATGGGGCGCCGCGACCGCAGCTTTGCAAATTATTACCCCCAACCGTTTGAGAGCAATGATTTCCGCAATATTCCTCTGCATCATTAACATAGCCGGGATTGGGATCGCGCCGACGGCCTTTGCCCTAATTACCGATGCAGTGTTTGGCTACGATGGGGCGGTTAAATATGCACTTTCGATCGGGGTAGGCATAGCAGCGCCCCTGTCTGGTTATTTTCTTTGGCGCTGCCTAAAACCATACAGAGCTGCCGCTGAGGATTTCGCAATGGATACCTCGGGTAATTAACTTGAAAATCATTTACGATAAGGATTTGTCCGGACTGTCAGTAATCGAGGTCGGATGCCCGACCTGAACACATAGTTATAATAAGTGTTCGCAATATATAGGTGACCGAATTGCGTGATAACTTCAAACCATTCATTTTTCTAATCTTCCTCTCGGCCGAATTGGCAATAGGGATGGAGAGTAATCAGGCGATTGAAAACGCGAGGAGTTCGGACGCGGTAGACATCGAACAGGTTCTGCAGCAGAATTTAGAAAGGCTGAAGATCGATCAGCAGGTGGCTGCAGACAACTTAGCTAAACAAAGCGCAGATGACCTTCTACGAAATCCACAAACCCCTACTCTGGGCAACCCCAATGGTGACGTGACGATTGTTAAGTTTTTTGATTATCAGTGCACTTTCTGCAAAGCAGCCGAGCCACGGCTTCGAGAAGTGCTTAAGAACGACGGAAACATTAAATTGGTAGTGAAGGAATTCCCAATCCTAAGTTCCGTCTCCCTGATAGCTTCAAAGGCCGCCCTTGCCTCCGTTTACCAAAACAAATACGAAATTTATCACAAAGCGCTCATAGATCATCGTGGCCCCATGGATCAAGAGAGGGTGTTCATCATCGCCGCAAGAGTTGGACTTGATTTGGAACAACTGCAAAAGGATATGGATAGGTCGGAAGTTGCCGATCAGATAATTTCTAATTTCAATCTTGCCCGCAAGCTCAAAGTCCGGGTCGTCCCAGGTTTTATTGTAAATACCCACGTGCTCTCTGGGCTGTCATCAGAGACGGTAACAGCAAAAATAGACTTCAGGAAAGAAGTCGAGGCAGCGCGTTCCCGACCTTAGCTACGATGCAGAACTGCCAATCGGCTTGCATCCGCCGAAAAGAACATTAGCGTCCGCATACGAAAACCTGCGACTGCGATAACCAGATGAAAATTTTCGTTCTCTAGAGACGAATTACGCACCTGAATCCATCTGAGTATCCGGCTTAATCCAAGATAAACTGCCATCCTTGAAGCGTTCGATTGCCGCCTGTAGTTCTTCTGCCTCTTCGCATCCACGGGGACACAGGCTGACAAGACGGCCAAGATTTTTTTCGGCCGAAGATCTATCACCCATCAATAGAAACAATTCGCCCTGATATTCCAGTGCACCTTTATGATCGGGATCAATCTCCAAGGCACGATTGTAGTTTTCCATAGCAGCGTCCAAGTGATCCAAATGACGCTGGCTATAGGCTAAGTAGTTATATGCATCAGGGTTACCTGGATCATCGCTGAGCACATTCTCGAGCAGATCTATAGCTTCAGCATACTCTTCTTCATCAATTGCCTCCTCAGCAGCTTCAAGGTCGTCGTCGCTAGACGAACCCATAGCTAAGGCTTCTTGTTGTGGTAAGAGCAATGTCAAAAGTGTTACTGCAATAGCAAATCGTACGGACAGAACAGATAGGATAACTTTGATCATGTCACTGAGCCTCCCCGGTTTATAATAAAGCTCCACTTATACACCATAGACCTAGCAAACACACTGGAACACTAACGCCAATTAAGATCGAACCCTCTAATATTTCTAGCCTATCCTACTTTCCTCGGAAAATCAGAATTGGCTATTTCGGCAGTAATTCAAGCCGTTTTCAACATCCTTACGGCCACATTATAGACTAACCATTATGAAGCATGCTAATCCAAGACGAATTCAAGTTGTTATAGATCGCACAGATGTAAACGCCGAGATGATAAGGAAGCCCCGTGTCTTTTGATCCATTAACAAGACGTTAGACATGCCACTTACCCTTCTTCCCTATATCTACGTCGGGCTAGGCATAGTCCTTCTCGGCTTCGGTGCCAACCATATGGTTCGGGGCGCTGTAGATTTAGCTCAGCGGTTAGGAATCCCGACCCTGGTTATAGGGCTAACAGTCGTTGCAATGGGGACTTCCCTGCCCGAATTCGTTGTTTGTGTGGATGCAGCTTTGAAGGGAGCCTCAGGAATAGCGGTTGGTAATGTAGTGGGCAGTAATATAGCAAACATCCTGCTCATTTTGGGTTCTGGTGCGTTAATTTTCCCGATCGCATCCGAGCGGCGTCTTTTTATGAGGGATAGCAGCATACTCGTCGGTGCAACAGCTCTATTCGTGTTGATACTACTTAGCGGTAGCACGACCAGGTGGCACGGAGCTGTTATGCTGGCTTTACTTGTTTGCTTCTTAATTTTTTCATATGTCCGTGGCAAACACCATGGTGCAGACGAACTCGCCATCGTTGATATAGATGAAGCAGCCGGCGGAAGACAAATGGCTTTATGGGTCACTATCACTTCTATAGTTGCTGGACTTGCTGCCGTGGCTGTTGGAGCAGAACTATTAGTTGATGGTTCAGTAACGTTAGCGAGAAATTTTGATGTTTCAGAAGAGGTTATCGGTTTGACGATGGTAGCCATTGGAACGTCTTTGCCCGAATTGGCAACCGTGATAGCGGCATCTATAAAGGGTCATACGGACGTTATTCTCGGTAACGTAATCGGCAGCAATATCTTCAATATCCTAGGTGTGATGGGAGCAACCGCACTTGTAACCGAGGTTACGGTTGCACCACAAATTTATACCTTTGACATTTGGATTATGGTCGGCATTACCTTAGCCTTAGTTCCATTTATGATGACCAGTAACCGCATCAATCGCTTGGAAGGCAGTGCCATGTTGCTCATGTACTTGGCATACGTCACTGTACAATATGTCGGTGTTGATAGAGTGCTCTAAGCGATGAAAACCTACGTCACCAATAAAACAGCACTTGTCACAGGTGCTGGACGCAGAATCGGACGCGCCATTGCCATGGATCTGGCAAGAAAAGGATGGGTTGTCATTGTTCATTACAATTCCTCAATCGCGGAAGCCGAAAAAACCGTAAACACGATTAAAGCAAGAGACGGTATGGCATATGCCATCAAAGGAGACCTAGCCAATACCAAAGAGGCCGCAAGATTAGTGTCAATAGCAACAGAATTAGCGGGACCGTTAGGGTGTCTTATTAACAATGCGTCCGTTTTCGAGCAGGACGAGATAGAGACAGCAACTTTGGAATCATGGAATGTCCATATGGACGTTAACCTTAGGGCACCGGTCTTTCTGACCCAAGCTTTCGTTCGACAGTGCGAAGTAGACTGTCGTGCCTCAATAATTAACGTTATCGACGAACGCGTATGGAACTTAACGCCCCACTTCATGTCGTACTCCACAAGCAAGGCAGGACTGTGGACACTTACTAAGACCCTTGCGCTAGCTTTAGCACCGCAAATACGTGTTAATGGGATCGGCCCCGGCCCTACTCTTCCTTCACCACGACAATCGAAAGAGCAATTTGAAAGTCAGTGCCGCTCTCTTCCCTTGGGTCACGGTGCTAGCCTTGAGGAAATTTGCGAAGCTGTACACTTCCTCCTGTGCGCATCCTCCGTGACTGGGCAAATGCTTGTGTTAGATGGCGGCCAACACCTAGGTTGGAAACACGGTACCGATACTGATATGGTTCAAGAGTGAACTGCCCCGGGCCGGAAGGATAGACGATTGAGTAAACTTAAACAGCGCAGCACTCTGGAGCCTCTGCGCATTGCCGATGCCGCACGCAGCATTCGTCACGTATTTGTCAGAGACTATATTTTACCTTGTGATATAGGCGTGCATGACCACGAGAGGGAGAAAAGTCAAAGAGTTCGCATTAACTTGGATCTCGCGGTTTCGGAAGGTGACGAACCGCTTAGAGATCAACTGAACCAAGTATTCTGTTACGAAGATTTAGTCGCTACGGTGCAAATTATCACTTCTGAAGGTCACATTAATCTAGTAGAAACCTTGGCCGATCGCATCGCTAGTACCTGCCTACAGGACGCTAGGTGCAGATCAATTCGTGTTAGGGTGGAGAAACTCGACGTGTTTGCAGAAATGGAGAGCGTTGGAGTTGAAATAGAACGATACAGTCCGTTGCCACCCACTAGATAAATCCAAGAAAACCCTACAACAGTTATGATCTAAACTGATTTTAGTCGGTACCGACCACACATGAAATTATTATAGCGATCGCACTTATCTATGGATCTGATCGTAGTGCTCAATTTCCACCATTGTGCTGAAAAAAACCTAATAAGATTTCTTAGGTCAATTAAATAGTAGATTGTAAAGTCTATTATTTATAATTACGGGTTACCACCTAGAGGTCGATAGCAAAAAACGAATACAGGTCTTATCGCATGCCAGAACAACCCCAAAATAACGTTGCAGGCCTGAATATTATAAAGAAAACGTTGCCCACGCTGCCAGCAAAGCCTGGTGTCTACCGCATGATAAACGGCAAAGGCGAAGTACTGTATGTTGGAAAAGCTAAGAATCTGAAAAAGCGGGTTAGTGCATACGCGAGAGTCGAGGGGATGCATCTACGCCTGCAACGAATGGTAATGAAAACTCATTCTATAGAAATTGTTACGACTCATACAGAAGCGGAAGCACTGCTGCTAGAAAGCAACCTTATCAAGAGGTTAAAGCCGCATTACAATATTCTTCTACGAGATGATAAGTCTTTTCCTCACATTATGATTACTGGAGACCACAAATTTGCCCGCATTCTTAAGCATCGGGGATCTAGACGTAAGGGGCATGAATATTTTGGGCCCTTCGCATCTGCGAGTGCCGTCAATCGCACCCTAACTTCTCTTCAAAAAGTATTTTTGCTCAGATCCTGCTCGGATTCGGTGTTTTCTAGTCGCACTCGGCCATGTCTACTGTACCAAATCAAACGCTGCTGCGCGCCCTGTGTCGAACGAATAAGTAAGAAAGATTATGACGCCCTTGTCCACCAAGCCCGCAACTTTCTGAAAGGTCACAGCACCAGAATCCAAGATGAGCTCGCAAAGAAAATGGAAGAAGCCAGTAGGAATCTTAATTACGAAATGGCGGCACAATATCGGGACCGAATCCACGCCATGACCGCTGTACAAAGTCGGCAGGATATTAACCTTTCAAAGATGGAAGAAACTGACGTAGTTGCTCTACATCGTGCCGGTGGACAGTCCTGCATACAGGTCTTCTTTTTCCGGGGTGGTAAGAACTTTGGTAATCGAGCCTACTTTCCATCCCATGATGCAGAAAACTCTGATGTCGAAATCATAGAAGCTTTTATAGGTCAATTTTACCATTCATTCGTTCCACCAAAACAAGTTCTAGTAACTCATAAGTTACCCAACGAAGCATTACTTATTAGAGCACTCACAATAAAAGCTGATCGCAGAGTACGTATTAACATGCCGCGCCGAGGCGAAAGACGCAAAATCATGGAGCATGCGTCTAGCAATGCTAAAGAGGCATTGGCGAGGAGACTGTCAGAAAGCAGTGCACAACGCAAATTACTCGATGGTGTTCAAAGCATCTTTGGCACGCCTACCTCACCTCAAAGAATTGAAGTGTTTGACAATTCGCATACATCAGGAACCAATATGGTAGGCGCCATGATCGTAGCAGGAGCTGCCGGATTTGTAAGAAGCGCCTACAGAAAATGGAATATCCGATCAACGGATATTACTCCCGGTGATGATTATGGGGCGATGCGAGAAGTGCTGAATAGACGATTTACTCGTATACAAAAGGAAGATCCTCATGGAGAAAAAGGCCAGTGGCCAGATCTAGTTCTTCTCGACGGTGGCTCGGGCCAATTAAACGCGGCCCTCGACGTCTTTGATGAACTTGGCATACACGATGTCACTATTGCAGCCATTGCAAAAGGGACGAGGCGAAGGGCTGGGCGCGAGAGTTTTCACATTAAAGGGCGCGATTCGTTCACCTTACAGGCAAGCAATCCCGTCCTCTATTACCTTCAAAGGCTTAGAGACGAGGCCCATCGCTTCGCTATTTCCGCCCACCGCACTAGAAGAGCTAAAACCATCACCAAATCACTTCTGGACAACGTTGCTGGAGTTGGTGCAAAACGCAAGAGAGCACTACTCCACCATTTTGGCTCAGCAAAAGCGGTTGCGGATGCTGGTCTCCTAGATCTAAAAGGAGTTGGAGGTATTAGCCATGGATTAGCGAGAAGAATATATGACCACTTTCATGCGAACAGCTAAGATCTGCAACTTGGACCTCAACGGAAGGCTTCTTAAGACCTCAGAATAGGACAGATTTTGCTTAATATTCCCAATATATTGACCCTATCGCGAATCGTGGTGATTCCTATCGTGGTAATCACCTTCTACTTCGATAGCCCAGCAACACGTTGGTTTGCTTTAGGCCTTTTCATTGCTGCTGGAATAACCGACTTCTTCGATGGCTATCTAGCACGGCGAAGTAACCAGGTATCTCGCTTTGGCCGCTTTCTCGATCCCATTGCTGACAAACTTCTAGTGGCATCTCTTCTCTTGATGCTCGTTGGATTTGAAAGAGTCTCTATTTGGTCATATTTGCCCGCGTTAGTTATTTTGTTGCGAGAGCTTCTAGTCTCCGGACTCAGAGAGTTCCTGGCTGAAATACAGATCGGCTTACCCGTAACAAATCTTGCTAAGTGGAAAACATTTCTCCAAATG
>Ga0315336_1001391_pt1 | contig 47725 bp, 50 predicted proteins | sample ASW5metaG_FD_204512 | JGI IMG/M metagenome (GOLD analysis project Ga0315336, IMG submission 204512) | Ammonia-oxidizing marine archaeal communities from Monterey Bay, California, United States - ASW #5 | ecosystem: Environmental > Aquatic > Marine > Intertidal zone | place: USA: California...
ATAATTTATCGTAGATTATTATTTACAATAATTTATCGTAGATTATTATTTACAATAATTTATCATAGATTATTATTTACAATAATTTATCATAATCATTCTTTTCACCTCTAAGAGACTGTTGATGTAATTTTATCTCCATACTTAGCCTATTTTTACATAATTCATCATCTTGAAAAACGTTTAGCAATATATTTTTGATTATCTGATCACTGGGATATTCATTTTGTTTCTCTTCATATAATTTCTTCAACGATGACATAATAAAAGCTTGAATATGATCTTTCCTTTCATCATATAATGAGTGAATAACACTATCAATTTCAGATTCGGGAATAATCTGAATACTATTGGATTTAAGGTATTCATTGTAATTTGTTTTCACATAAAAAAATATCAAATCCCGAATATTTTTCTGAAGGCTCATTTATAAGTTAAAGATACTATTCTAATACTTTTTAAACTCATTTAATAAGTTTATTTCAACAAATAATTAAATAAGTATTCAGTAAATGATAAATTTTTGTTCTTATTTTTATCGCTATTTACGATTAATTTATTCGGTAAATCAATATATTACTCTTTATTGGATAAATAATTCTCACGATATTGTATTATTAGATATTATCATTGAGCGAGTCAAGTCTTGTGGTTCGGTCGCGATAAAATTCTGTCAGTGGATTACGCCCAAACTTGAGATCATGTATTTAGAAAGTGAAAATATCATAACAGATGAGAAACCTTTATGGCTTAATAAATTAGAAGAATTATATGAAAATTGCAATGATCACTCAATTGAATATACATTTGAACACTACAAAGATGTATTCAAGCAAGATTTTAATAAATCATATGAAATCTTAGATAGTATTGGATCGGGTAGTATTGGTCAGGTATATTTAATTCAGGATAAACCTCTTACAAAATATAGCGTCAAACGGAAATATGTAATGAAAATACAACATCCGAATGTTAAATATGAAATTAATTTCTTCCGTAAATTTTACAGAATTATGAAATTGATTCCTAGTATCAATAAACTTCTCCGTGAATCATTTCCATTTGATATTAATAATTTCATTGATCAGTTTAATGAACAATCGGATTTTGTAAATGAATCAAATCACTTACTACAATTCAAAGAGTGCTATAGGAATAATGATGTTATCGTTATACCTGATCTGATCAAAACAAGCCCAACAATTATGATAATGAGTTATGAAGAAGGTCTAACTTTTGAGAAAATAGAAGCGAATAAGTATCAGAAATATAAGATCGCTTTATTACTAGGTTCATTTACGAGAAATAATCAGCATATTTTAAATTATCATCATGGTGATTTACATAAAGGGAACTGGAAAGTGAGAAGATATAAGGATCAGCATCAGCTAATCATTTATGATTTCGGCTTCTGTTGGACCGTCCCAAATCATAAAATCAGTATGATTGATGATATCGCTGATATGTTTGAAAGTACGGATAAAAATCACCATAATATTGATGTGAATCAAATGACAGATATTTTTGCGTGTTTTCTGAAATATAGTCAGGGAGATGAAGCGGAGATTAAAGAAAATATCAAAGGATATTTAGAAACTCATCTAGATGAGATTAAACCGTGGAATATTAATCCTTCGCGTTTATTTAAGATGACAGTTAATCTCTGTATTTCTCAGAATTTATTAATTGATCCGATGTTGATACAATCTTTGATACTACTGATACAATGTGAAAAAATATTCTCGGAATTTAGAGTGACCTCTTCTGATAAAGATGAAATAAATAGTTATGAAGTTTATCGGTCAAAGTATTTAGATTGGATTACTTTCTATAAAACACATGATATCTTTGTAGAATTCAATGGTTTTATAGTTGATATGCTTAATAAGAAACAAACCAAGATTGATACTATTTTTGATTGTATTGAAATGCCCGATTCAATTAAAATGTTAGCCTTAAATAAATAAATTTGATTTAAAATTATTTAAAATTTATCAACAAAAATATTAGTACCGATGATCAATAAAGAACATATTGAACATATTATTCACAAATATTTCACACGAGAAAATATTTTAGTCAAACATCAAATTGAATCATATAATGATTTAATTGATAATACCTTACCGCATATTATTTCGAATATTTTTCCAATCAAGATTAGCGTAAAAAATTCTAAAATTAAGACAATAGAATTAGCGATTATTAATATCCGCCCGGAGCGACCATATTTTACAGAAAAGAACGGTTGTAGGCGAGTTATGACTCCGAATACGTCTCGCTTAAGAAAAGACACTTATTCATTAAAAATAATAGTAGATATCGTGGTTAAGCATATGGGCTCAGACATAAATATAAGCAATGAAATCAAAAACATTATCCTTTGTAAAATCCCCATAGTTGTTAAATCCAAATATTGTGTATACAAAGAAGATATCTATTCTGAATGTAAATATGATACAGGTGGGTATACTATTATTAATGGGAATGAAAAAGTTTTAATTACTCAGGAAAAAGTTGTACCGAATATAATTCATTTATATAATTCACCGAACAATACAAGATATAAATATATTTCGGAAGTTAAGTCTCTCTCTCCAGAATGTTATGGTGTAGTTAAAACGACTACGATTAAAATAACAAATAAACCGTTACTCTATGATAATTTAATTTATGTTAAATTTCCAAGAATAAAGAAAGATATACCTATTTCGGTAGTTTTTCGGGCATTAGGATGTTTAACTGATAAAGAGATTTTATATCATATTATTGATAATGATAATAGCGAGATTGATCAAGTTATGACTAAGTTATTTCATAATTCTATTCTTAATAATGAAAATATATATACAGAAATGGAGGCTATTTCATATATTTCGAAAAACATTAATGTAACTAATAATAGTTTTTCAGAAGATATTAAGATTGATTATACAAAGAATATAATTAAAAAAGATTTACTTCCTCATTTAGACAGTGATCATAAGAAAATACATTTTCTAGGTCTAATGATTAATCGTTTAATAAAATTTACACTAGGTTTAATTGAGCCTAGTAATCGTGATAGTTATTTGAATAAAAGGATGGAAGTCGCTGGGGTTCTGATGGGTAATTTAATTTATCAGGGTATGAATAAAATTTCCAGAGATATTAAATTATATATCACAAAAAATATTAATTCGGACGCATTATCGTTACAAGATGATCATATTATCAATGATTTAAATATCAGTAAACTAATCAAACCAAATTATATAGAAAATATTCTTAAGAGTGCTCTGGCTACGGGTAATTGGGGTATGAAAAATACAATTAACAGACAAGGTGTTTCTCAGGTTCTAAATCGCTTAACCTTTATGAGTAGTTTATCTCATTTAAGGAGAATCAGTACGCCCATTGATAGTTCGGGTAAATTAATCGGGCCTCGTAAATTACAGAACACGCAATGGGGATATATATGTCCTTCAGAGACACCCGAAGGTCATTCAATCGGTGTCGTTAAAAATTTATCTGTAACATGTGAGATTACATCGGATGTTTTATCATCACCAATCCTCTATTATTTACAAGATTATTATACTGACTTATCTGAAATAGATATTTATAAAACAAATAAAAATGATTCTACTAAATTATTTATCAACGGTGATTTAATAGGATACATAGAAAAACCTGATATATATATTCGGGAATTTAAAACTCATAGGAGGAATTATTGTATTCATTATCAATCATCAATCCATTGGGAAATATCATTGAATACCATTAATGTTTACACCGATAAAGGGAGATGTACTCGTCCTCTCTTAGTTGATCTGGATAATTTTGATTATGATATTAAGGAATTTAAGAAAAAATCGTGGAATGATATACTACTAACAAAATATATTGAATATATTGATTTTCATGAAGTTGATAATAGTTTGATCTCTATGTCATTTGAAGATAAGTCCAAAAAGTATACTCATTCTGAATTAGATCCATCATTTATACTGGGAGTTTTATCGTCAAGTATTCCCTTCCTGAATCACAATCAAGCTCCTCGTAATACGTATCAGTCCGCGATGGGAAAACAGGCGATTGGTGTTCCTATGACAAATTGTATGAAACGTTACGATACATTTTCTCACGTTTTATATTATCCTCAAAAGCCCCTTTGCAAAACTAAAATGATGGATTATTTTAATTATGATCAGTTACCAAGTGGAGTCAATGTTATTGTAGCAATCGCTACATATGGTGGTTATAACCAAGAAGACTCTGTAATTATTAATCAAGGTGCGATTGATAGGGGATTATTTTCATCAACATTTTATCGTACATATAAAGATGAAGAAAAGAAAGACCAATTAACTGGCTTAGAAGATAATTTCTGTTCTCCCGATAAAAGTAAGTTATTATTTCCCAAGCCAAGTAACTATGATAAGTTAACTGAAAATGGAACAATTAAACCTAATACTTATGTATCTTCGGATGATATTATCATAGGTAAAACTACACCTATTTCGGGTAAAAAAACGGGATATATGTATCGTGATTCAAGTACTGCCCCGAGATCAAATGAAAATGGATTTATAGATGATAATTTAATCGGAATTAATAATGATGGTTTCCGATTCTGTAATACACGGATAAGGAAAACTAAAATACCACAAATTGGTGATAAGTTTTCAAGTAGGCACGGGCAAAAAGGAACGTGTGGGATGGTTTATCTACAAGAAGATATGCCTAGAACCAAAGATGGAATTGTTCCCGATATTATTATAAATCCCCACGCTGTTCCTAGTCGCATGACCATCGCTCAGCTCTTAGAATGTATTCTAAGTAAGACCTGTTCTCTAAATGGCTACTGTGGTGACGGGACTGGTTTTAATCAAACTGATGTAAATGATATTATTAGATCGCTTGAATCAAGTGGTTATGAAGGAGCAGGTAATGAAGTTCTTTATGATGGTTTTACTGGCGAACAACTTAAATCATCTATTTATATTGGACCGACTTATTATCAGAGGCTAAAACATATGTCTGCTGATAAAGTTCATAGTCGGGCTAATGGTCCCGTTGTATCTATGACAAGACAACCCGCAGAAGGAAGATTATCTCATGGAGGATTACGATTCGGAGAAATGGAGCGTGATTGTATGATTGCTCATGGAACATCATACTTCTTAAAAGAAAGATTAATGGATGTATCAGACAAATATAGTGTTTATATTTGTAATGATTGTAAAATGATTTGTACCGGAAATAACAAAGCTAATATTTATGAATGTAAAAAATGCTCTAATTATGGTGATTTTACAAAGATGTATATCCCTTACGCCTGTAAACTACTCTTCCAAGAATTAATGGCAATGAGTATCGGACCAAGATTTCTAACAAATTAAATACTTAGAATTATTTTCTTAAGATATCATATAATGGACAAATATTATCTTACCATAGACGAATCCAAATTTAAGCAGGATAACCAACCAATCAAACATAGTCCTAAACAATTAACTTCTATCAAATATTCAGAGATAAATAAGTCACCTTCACCTAAAACTCTCAAGAAAAATATATCAAATGAAAATTTTATTAAATATCAGTGGGCATGGGTAATCTAACAATTTTTTATCTGTTTCCGGCCTTGACCTTCTAGATTGTCTATTATCCCTTGATCTGCGACTTACCATTTAAAATTTGATTAAAAATATGTTTTTATTCATAAATAAAGATAATGTTCAAACCAATCAACTACGGATATAATGATTCAAAAGGTTCAAAAGATCAACAGAGTGACTTAATTATCAGCGACATAATCGTCGGTAAATCGCTACTCAATACACAGTGCCAATACAAACTGAATGATGATAAACCGATCTTAGAATTCATCAAGATTTTTAAAGAAGAAACAAATTTGATTGCGAATAAATTTATTTATCAACAAAATAATAATGATGAACAATACTCAGACGACTGAACCTGAATCTGTTAAATCAGAAATAGATCCAGTTAAGCCCAAGAAACTTGTATTAAGATGTCATTGTTGTAGAAAGAAACTAAAAATGATTCATTTCACCTGTAAATGTAATCATAAATTCTGTATTAATCATCATAATCCACACTCCCATAACTGCCAATACGATTATAAGCAAGTAAAGAAACTAGAAATTCAGGATAATAATCCTCTAATCCATAACAAAATGATTAAGATATAAATTACTCGTTAAATTTGATTATTACTTTTTTATTCTTATCACCATAATATACTTCATTATGAAGGAACGAAAACGATTTACAAAAGATATGATGAAGAAAAGACAATATTTGAAACTTAAAAAAAAACTAAAATATGAATATCTTTGCCAAAAGAAAGCCATGAAACACAAATGTAATTTCAGGAAAGATGACTGGAAGTATAAAATATCATTGATGCCCAGAGATATTCAAACCAAAATATGTATTTTAGTGTGGAAAAATTACTGGAAATCATATGTTCCTTTAACCGCTAAACAACCTTCATGGTTGAAAAGCGCGAATTATGTCAAAAAAACATTGTGGGAAGCAAGACAAAATAATATTCACTTCTTACACCTACCCTTCAATACATTACCCGAAAATAAAGAATGGATCATGGGATGCCAATGTAAATTCTGTAAAAAAGATGAACAAATTACTGTTATGGAAAAACATATGCACTCATTAATCCAATATCGTAACTCTAATTATTTTAATGATAAACGAATGCCTTACGAATCAACTAGCTGGTGGAATGAAAGATTTATCTTATCCGGTGATACATTCGTCAAAGTATTTGATCCCTTATGTGGTTCTTATAAAGAAAATAAATTCACTAAACGATTAAGAGAAGGATACAAATTCGAATTCGACTACATTGAGCCACAATCAACACAACCTGAATTAGGCGAATTCACCTACAACCAATAGCTTATACAGAAACTTAAATAGACCAAACTATTAATCATAATCTCTCTCGTCTTATCACTCAGCTCAATATTGTATTCCTTTAATTTTTTACCAATAAATGAATCATTTTTTGTTTTCTTTTGTTAAATATTTGTTTTCTAATTGAGTTAAAATACACATATTGTTATTCACTAAGAACTGAAACTGAATTGTCGGTATTATAAATACTAATATTTCCCGTTGACTCTCAATTAGCCAAACAATAAATACGAAGCGAATATACTGTGAAACTTATTAATAAGATATACTTTATTATCATCGCTTAGATACTTTTCCATATTAAATACTTACTTTTGATTATTTATTTAAATAGTATTAACAATATGAATCTGATTACAGTATGAAAATGCATAGTTTACGAATAGAAAACCTAAGAGTATTGAAACCAGAATTTTTAAAGATTGATTCATTTATATAATCTTTGATTATTTAATATTCAGAATATTATTCCTATAAAATATTTTATTTCATAATATTATAAATATGGTGAAAAGAAGAAGTAAAAGAAGAAGTAGAGCTTCTAAGAGTATGATGAAACGAAAATTTGCGGGTAGAACAAGGAGAAGATCAAGGAGAAGATCAAAGAGAAGAACACACAGGGGGGGGGCTGAGGATGATCCGGGCGGGATAAAGGGTCCATCCACTCCTGCCTCCTTGTCGCCCACTGATGCTGCTGCTCTCCGCGATCAAGAACACTTTCACCAATTTGTGCGGTCTAAAGCTCATCAGGCCGCGATGGAGAAGAAGCGACAGGAGGCGGCCTCTGAGGCCACAGCCTACGCCATAATGCATAGAGGCTCTCCGCATGCGGAAAAAGGGCCACTGGCGCGCACATTCTCCCAGCCGCGCCACCGACCCGGTGGCGGCGGCGCGGCTGGGGGTTATGGCAGTGTGGTGGCGACGAAAGGGGGCCCGCGGGGCGAACTTTAAACTAGGTGCTCGTTTTACCAATATCTCGCTATCATCTGCCCCGCAACTTACAATATTCTTGAAAAAGAAGTATCAAGTCGCCCTATAACACCAACAAAGCCCAAGTAACGAATTTAGTAAAGTCTTGATTAATTTTATTTTTTCTCTACAATGATATTACTTTCATCGGTAATATATTTGTAAGCGATGACAATAGAGATTGTCATAAATAAGACATGAAAATCAATATAATCTTCAATCTTAAAGTTCATTTTATATTAGATATGTTTAAAAAAATCTGGATCGGTTGGTAAAGGAAGATCTGTTTTTGTAAATCGTGTCATATGAAATAAATCATTCTTTGTATATCCGAAGGGCTGAATCATTTGATACGAATTTTGTATGATCTGATAATTATCAGCGTGTATCTGTGGACAATTCTCTTTCGGTTTGTCTGATTCGGGTATAGCTAAGTCTTGGTAGTTTAAGTAACCTTCTTGGTAGTTTAAGTAACCTTCTTTGAATGATATCATTAGTAAGAAGAGTAATAAGATAATAAAAGGATACATTTATTAGATAAAATATAAATTATTTTATATTTCATACTATTAATGATTACTACTCCTTTTTGGTATAATGATGTATCAATTCTTTGGCAAACAGATTCAATTACAGAAATATTTCCCTCGCGTCGATTTGATATCCTAAGAAAACTCAATGCCATTGTAAGATTATCAATCGTTTATACGTTAATCATGTATTTCTTGAAACGTGAACAAAAATATTTAGTAATTCCGCTTATTGTAGTGGGTATTACATGGATGATTTGGTATAAACAAGAAGATATTCACACTGATACGGTAATGAAAGATTCTATGAGTAATAAATTAGATGATTTAGTCAAAGTGAATGATTTAAGTACCGAATGTCGTGTTCCTAATAAAGAAAATCCTTTTATGAATCCTACATTAGCTGATTTTGGCTCTGACAAGCCGTCGCCTCCGAAGTCATGTCCTTCTTACAATAATGTTGGCGTTCAAAGGAGAGTTGAAGAATTATTTAACGAAGATTTATATCGCGATGCGAAAGATATTTTCGGAAAGAATAATAGTCAGAGACAATTTTATACCGTTCCAGGAAATAGAGTTCCGAATGATCAGGGATCATACGCTCAGTGGCTCTATGGAACTCCGCCAACTTGTAAGGAAGGCAATAAGATTGCTTGCTTAAGTCAGACGGGTAGAGGAAGTTCTTCTGGTTCAACTTAAATTTTAATTGACATATTTTTTTTATTTTGTATCAATATAATGACAGAAATTTTAGGGAATAACGGTTATAATGGATATGTAGCTGGGAATCCGTCTCCTCAATTACAAGATTGCGGGAAAGCCGATACGAGTAATAAAGATAAGTTTCAGCTTTTCAATAAAGCAAGTATTCGGGCTGATCAATTAACGATGGACTTAGATGTGATGCAGTCTCAGGGTCCGGGATATTATCATTTAGATAATCAGTTTGCGTGTGAGTGTGGTTTAAAAGAAGCTCAGAGTATTCAGACTTCTCAACCAGGTATTCATTTAAAAGGTGGTTTTGGGTGGTCGGGTGAAAAGGGTTGCTTGGTTGATAATGATTCTACTTTGAGACAAGATAAAAGTAGACTAACAAATGATAGACAGATTAATCAAATATTTGAACGGCTTTCAGCGACTACTCCGAACTTAACAAAAGGATATCATGACGTTGATACTGAATCTATAATCAGACCAGGTGAATTTGCTGGTGATCAGAAGCCCTGTATCGGAACGACAGAGGTGACTTTCGGTAATTATTTCTTACCGATGATTCCTAAGTTAAAAACTGAAGTTCAGGATCATAAACATATTATCCCCGAAGATTCAAAACAGGATTGGGTTAGAGGCGGATTACCCACCAGACAGATGGTCCGTAATCAAGATTATTTGAGAAGATGTCAGGAAAAGACATTTGGATCTAATTAAATCTTAATTATTTTCTATATTTATTATAAATGGACTCTGCCGAAAAGGACAGATTATTGGCGAAGAACATGTACAATATCAAAATTGATCTATATGAGCTGAAGGAATACGCTGATAGCCTCAATACTCAAAAATTGGGCAAGCCGGGGACGACGATTGTGCCCGAGATACAGCTCTCCAGCAAAATCTCGTCGGTTGAAGAGAGTGCAGCCACCGGTGGCGGTAAAAGGAAATCATCAAGCAAGAAGAGAAAGTCTAAGAAGAGAAAGTCTAAGAAGAGAAAATCTAAAACTCATAGAAGAAGATAATTAAATCTTAATAAAATTATTTTTTTATACCATTCATAATATAATATGAGCAATTTAGATAATGGCAGTATCAATTATGATAGTTCTAATCTTTTCACAGCTGGGCCAGGTGATTATAAATTAAATGAAACAAGGAATACGATAAGTTATCCTTGGGCGCCTACGACTATTATTCAATCGCCCTATGGCGGTGGTTCGTTAATGGGTGAAAATTTCTCTGATACTGAATCCGAAATTAAGAATATTACTCGTTCCTTGAGTAATAATCCCAAAGAACAATATATTCCGGGTAAAGAAGGTGAGGTTAAATCTATGATTCATTTCAATGATGGTGGATATCATCAGATTAGTAGTCGTTTGACAAATAATGCATTTGAGCTCAAGGGTGTGGGAATTAATAGATGGGAACCTTTATTTTTTGATCCTCAGAAAAATTCTATAGAACCCTTTAGACGACTTGGCGAAAATACTGTTTTACATACTCTAGATCAACATGTAAATGAATGTGGAAATAAATAATTATATCTAATTATAAATGAGAAGATTCTGGAAATGTCTTGAGCCGGCACCTGCACCGGCACCTGCACTGGCACCGGCACCTGCACCGGAGGAACCCGATACGTGTGATCAATGCTTCTTACCCGAAAATACAAGCGATTACACTTACCTCCTTAACATGGACGGTGAATTTATATGTATCAGATGTTGTTTTAAGGAAAACGGAAATTGGCCGGAAGCTACAAAAATTGCTAACAGGGATAATATCAACATTGAGCTACTTGAAGAAACGGACCCGGGAGATCATCTCCCTTATGCTAATGATGAATCAGAAAGTATTCAGATTTTCTGTGACATTTTCAAAGGTAAATACGACACCCAGGCACAACAAGTTCAACATGAAGAATTAAATGGTCTTTTGGATACATCACCACTAAAGTTGAAAGCACTATTGGAAGCCGTTTCTAAATCTGATACTGATGCTAAGGCAGAATTGGAAAGGACCGGATTTTTAAGTATGGCTGCGAGAGCTGAGACTGAAGAACAGACGAGACATCAGCTTAATGAAAATAGGATAACTAATTGGATAAATGATCCGACCCAGCGTGATAACCCACAGGGTGGTGGATATAAAAAGAAAAGAAGATTAACTAAGAAAAGAAGGAAATCTAAGAAAAAGAAAAAATCCAAGAAAAAGAGAAAATCTAAAAGAAGGTAATAACTTAAATTTGATTTAAAATATAAAATACTATCAATATAGTAAATGGACGATATTGAAGAATCAGTTGAATTCACGAATGAAGATGAATATGATGTTAATGATATTGTGGTTGACGGAAATGATGATCAAAACATGATTACTATCCTAAAGAAATATAAGAAACATAAAAAGAATTATAAGACGACGCCGGTTCTAACTAAGTATGAAAGATGTAGAGTTCTTTCAGAAAGAGCGAGTCAGATTAATTGTGGTAGTCTGATTTATCTTTCAGATCCAGAAAAGTTTTCCAACGCTTATGATATTGCCGTTCAAGAATTAAATGAAAGGAAGATCCCATTCATTATCAAAAGGCCTTATGGGAATAGTTTTGAATATTGGAAATTAAAGGATTTATGTTGAAATTAAAGGATTTATATTAAAATAAAATATTTGATGTAGTATAAATGAAGGTTCTAAATGATTTTTTTAACATGATTAAGAAATTATGTAAGAATGATGAAGTTTGCTTGATGCTTGTTTTTGTTTTTATCGGTATTATGTTATGTTGTTTATTCAAAGATAGAATTACCGGATACGCTAATTTTGAAGCGATTGAGTTGCCCGGAGATATTAAAGTTGAGGCTGGGCAAGATGTTGATATTCCAAATATTAAGAACGATAAATCAATAGGAATTGAATTGAAGCCGAGAAAACCTGAACCAACTCCTTCTACTCGGAGACAATTAGAAGTGATGGGTAATAAACCAAATGTTCGTCAGGATAAGATTAATCAGAAAACCGGCTTATTAGTACAGGATTCGGTTATTTTCAAGCCTTTTGATGAAGTATGGAATCCAGGATTTATGCCCTTAGATATGGTATTTCAGAATGTTCAGAAGAGTATGAAAGGTCCTATGGTTCCTATGGTTCCTACTTCTCTCGTCTCTACACCTCCCTCTACTCCACCGAGCCAAGGGGTAGATACAGCTCCTACTGGTGGCGAAGTTAATCTTGTTCTATTATACGCTCCGTGGTGTGGTCATTCGAAGAAGATGTTACCTGATTATGAAAGAATTAAATCAGAATTTCATGGACAAACAGTCAATGGTAAAAAAATAAATATTATGATGTATGATTCAGATGTTGATAAGGATAAAGTCAAGGAATATGGTGTAAAGGGATTCCCATCTCTATTTGTTGAGAAGGATGGTAATCGCGAATCTTTCCCTCATCGTTCTTATGATAAAATATCAGGTTTTTTAAAAAATCTTTGATGTGATTATGATGACCATTGTTTAGTAATTGTATATTTAGATGAACTCTGTGGATTATATCCACCTTCATCTTCTGACTTTATATTTGTATCAGAATAATTCCAATGATCGGGGCTACACAATTTAAAATCATCGTGGTTTTCGGCTTTATACCAGAATACTTGATCTGTTAATTTATTTGATTTAGCATTATTATGAACAACTAAACATTCATAATTTTCTGTACACTGATCCATGACCTGACAAAACATCTCAAAGTTAGGGAACATTCCTGCATAATGTTCATATAATCTTTTACGATTAGAGACATAATTTTCTCTCAAAATAAATACATAATCAATATTTGTTCTTAAGTTAGGTGGAATACCTAAGGCATATTGCATCGTAATCATGAATAATATTTTGAAATGACGACCATTCATGAATAAACTTCTTACATTTTTATCTTTTGTCCATGAATTATCATAAAGACAATCATCAAATACTAAGAATGCTCTCGGATCAGTCGCGGCGTTCTCCTTACATCTATCAATCATCATTCTTTGTCTTTTTAAAAGTCTTTCTACAATACCGGGCTCGTATTCTTCATAAATGAATAATTTAGGTACCATTTTACTATAGAAAGAATTAGCCGCTTCTGTCCCCGAAATAACCTGACCAGCGGGTATACCAGTATGATGAGCTAAAATATCTTTACACAAGAATGATTTCCCAGTATCTCTTTTACCGATCAGAACAACAACTTTATCATCCTTAATTTCACGAATATCAAATCGCTTTAATTGTATTTCCATTATATATAAGTAATGTATAAAATCAATATGATTTAAACATACTTTAAGTTTAAAATTTTATTTTTTTGTAAATCCTTCCAGTAATATGAATTTTGAGATTCAATATCATAAGTGGACCGAAAAGGATTACAAGAGTCTTAATAAATCCATACGAGATTTATTAAAAATGGAATCATTACAATTCTATATGCCAATTTTCTCGTTGTATTTTTATCTTCATAATAAATCTAAAGCAATACATAAATTAGATCTTAAAAGAAATTATTATCTCAAAGAAATTACCGAAATAGCCAAAAGTAGATATTACAATTCAAATATGTTTCTCAAAGGTAATGTTTATAATGAATGTAAGAATATTACAATTGAAACAGAATTATTTTGTAAAAGTATTCCTATTGTAGATCCGATTCATTGTATCAATAATAATTATAACTTTGTGAATCATAGTAATTATCATTTACCAAGTAATTATAATTACAATACATTTCATAAGATAAATAATATTGATAATAGTGCTTATATAGATGTTTTTTGTTCATATTTATTCGGTAATTTATCATATCAAAAAATTAGCCCAGCCTTCCCTCTGTTTTATGGTTCGGTAAATGGTATAGGGAATTATAATTACGATTTGACTGAAGATTATATGGATATCAAAAATGATAAATGTTTTAATGAAAATATTGATAAAGGATTTCAATTAGAACTTTATGTTTCTGATTCGGATTCGGATTCTGAATCATCAGACTCATCATCAGAAAAATCATCAGAAAAAGATACTTATGATGATTGTATTGCGAAAATAACAAAGATACCAATACAAATGTTATTCATTGAAAAATTAGAAGGAACATTAGAAGATTTTATTGATGATAAAATCTCTGAAGAAGTTTTACTGAGTTGTATCTTTCAGGTATCATTTGGTTTGACCTATCTACAAAAGCACTTCTATTTTACTCATAATGATTTACACATTAACAATGTAATGTTTATCAAAACTGAAAGTAAATACCTTTATTACAAATACAATAATATTTATTATCGTGTTCCGACGCATGGATATATTTTCAAAATCATAGATTTCGGAAGAGCTATTTTCAAACACCGGAATAAGATATTCATGAATGATGCTTTTTCATCGCATGGTGAGGCCGGTGGCCAATACACCTATCCTTCTCAAATATCCTTCATGAAAGAAAAAGAAAAAGAAACGATTAGGCCAAATTTTCATTTTGATCTATGTCGCTTAAGTATGACAATCTTAGAGGAACTCGTTACAACCGATTATTCTGAAGAAGCTTTACAATTTTTACATAAAATGTGTACAAATAGAGTAGGGATGAGTTTTTGTGATATGAATGACGATTTTTATCTTTATAAGAGTATTGCCAAAGACGCATGTAATTGTTTACCAAGAGAGATTATTATGAATAATATCTTTAAAAAATATCGTATTAAAAAGAAATTATTCCCAAGAAAATCATTTTATACTGTCTAAGTTGAATAAAAGACTAATGTATATCTTTCACCTTTGTAAGGTGCCGTTTCATGAGGATATTTTGATCCGTTAAACGTATAAAATTTATTTTTAATATCATGTTTTACGGGATTCTTATCATTTTCATCATAAATGATTAATTCTCCACCTGTATAATCACCTAAGCCGACAATATAGGAAATACCTGTATTTTTTGCATCCCTGTGTTTCGCTGCTCTATGATTCTTATTATACTGAATTGACGTAAATTTAAACTTAGGTTCTTTTAATCTCATTAGTTTCTTGGTTTCCTTGAATAATTTCTTGTATCTGGGTTCGCGTGTTTTCATCGATAACATTTTACGATATCCCGATCTTGATCCCTTTCCAGCCCAAGAAGTAACGATTCCTAATGCGAAACCTTCATAACCCACTCGTTTTCCATTCGCCTTATTGATATGACTCTCTCTTAAAACGTTTGGTCTTTCGGTCTTAGGCCATTTTAACTCTCTTAGCATTTTTAATATTAGTTTCTTTTGACTAGCAACAGTGTCCCACGTTTTACGAGACGTTTTACGAGACGTTTTACGAGACGTTTTACGAGACGTTTTACGAGACGTTTTACGAGACGTTTTACGAGACGTTTTACGAGACGTTTTACGAGACGTTTTACGAGATATATTTCTATTTTTTTGAGTTTTCATATATAATATATATATATATAATATTTAAAATGGTGGATTAGAATTGATTGATTTACTCTCAAAATTTTCCATTGTTACCAAACTGTTGCTACTATTATTAAAAATAAACATCAGAATTGTTGATACGATAATAATAATTGTGAAAATAGTAATATATTCATTTTTACGATCTCTTTGATCATATTTATCATCGGTAACAGTAGCATATAATCCGGTGCTTAGACAACTTATCCCTGTTCCTATCAGTAAACATTGCCCGAACATTTATGAGTAATTAATAATTAAATATCTTATTTAAAACTTATTTCTCAACTTCCGGGGCATCTTCAAATAATGAATAAGATTTCTCATGATTAGTTTCAACTTTGATACCCTTTTCCTCTACTATTTTTTTCATATCATCAAAAAAGTTAGCCAATGATGATGTTTCATCAATATCACCTTCATTTTGTACGATTACCATATCTTTCCTAGGCGATTTCGGCTCATTAATAATCGCAGGTTTATCTTCTGTTATCATTTCTAAGGGAGTAACTACGGGAAGTGTTGTCGTGGGTGCTTTATTCATATTCGGATATAAATTATTTAATGAAAAAGAAGATTGATTGGTTTCGGGTCCATTGATTGTCGGTGTATCATTAGTCGGTTTAGCTATCTCACTAGATTTCACGACATTTACTTCTTCTCTGACCTCCATATTTGTCATTAGACGCTTGATTCTATCCTGATCTAGAGTTTCATTTACTGAACCTGTTAGTTCAGCATTATCATATTTAATCTCAACTACAGGTCCTGTGGTAGGCTGAGTTGGATCAGTTGGATGAGTTGGCTGAGTTGGATCAGTTGGATGAGTTGGATCAGTTGGCTGAGTTGGCTGAGTTGGCTGAGTTGGCTGAGTGACGATTGGATTAGCCAAAGATAAAGATACATTAGTAGTTTCCCCTGGGATATCTACCGGAATTGTTATATCATTTACAACGATTTCTGAACATTCTTTTTTTACTTGTGCTTCGGTAGGATCACCCGAGGAAGAAAATATTTCGGGAGGACTATCGGCTTCTGTTTCACCGATTTTATTTAATTCATTCGCTATTTGTTTTTCTTTTAGTTCAATTTCAGCTATTCTATCTATTCTATCTATTCCAGCTATTTCAGCTGTTCCATTTGTTTTATCATTTATTAAGGGTAATAAATATTTTTCATTTGTAATCGTAGGTTGGTTGATATCGTTGGTATCGTTAATATCGTTGATATCGTTGATATCGTTGATATCGTTGATATCGTTGATATCGTTGATATCGTTGATATCGTTGATATCGTCATCATTTGTATCTTTGTCTTCATCGTTTAATATTCGGGATATATTTGGCTTATCATCTCCGATAATTGTTTGTTTCGTAATATTTTTCAATTCATCTCTTAGCAATTGTTTTAATATTTCTTTTTGATTTAGGATACTGTCTGTTTCACCCTCTAAATGTTCTTTTAAGATTTCTTTAATCGGTAGCAGGCTACGTATTGTAATCTCAATACATTTTTTTATAATATTTTCAATTTCCTTATTATTCTTTTGAAATTCATGTGCGGGAATATTTTCATTAAATAAATAAGGATTTTTCCATAATTCTCTCGCTGTATTGATATATGATTTATGAATAAATGTACTTGTCTTTGGTATCGTAACATTTATCCTTTGAAATGATTGGTTCGGACCAATCGATGTTAAAATCTTAGTATGACTAATAAAAACAGCCGTTATCAAATCATCAATCCAATCGCATTTTGAATTCTGAATGATGCGACTACATTCAGAATCAATAATTTCACCATTCCAAATTGGAACCTTCTCCAATAACTCTCTGAATAACAAAAAAATAGGCGTGCCCGTTTTAGAAGAATTAATTATTTTAGATTCTTCATAAATAGACTTGACCCCATCAAAAATATGCGTATACAAGATATCAATAAGCTGAGATGTATATTCTACCTTCGCTTGGGCAAAAATAGGAGTATTTAACTCTTCCATAAATTAATGATATCAATTATTATTTATTCTAAACTTAAACTTAATTTCTCCTAGTATATTTCTTAGCCCCGTTATCTAAGTATGACTATAGAAGCAAATAAACTAATTCAACGAGTAATTTATTTAAAAAATTAATCATTATTACTGTTAAGTAATGGATAAAGCTTGTTATATCTTAAAGGAATATATAAAATATCATGATGATAATATCAAAAAATATGGTGAAAATACTGTTGTCCTAATGCAAGTAGGAGGCTTCTATGAAATCTATGCTGTTGTCAATGATAAAATTAATGTTGGTGCCGATATCTACAAATTAGGCGATATTTTAGGAATCCAAGTCACCAGGAGAAACAAGAGTGTCCCAGAAATCAATTATGATAATTACTTAATGGCGGGATGGAATACATTCGCCCTACCTAAATTCCAGAAAATTTTACTGAATCACAACTATACAATCGTCTTAGTAAACCAAATTACGGAACCTCCTAATCCCGAGAGAGCAATCACAGATATTATTAGCCCAGGAACAGTTATCGAGAATTATAATAATTCGGATACAAATTACCTAGTATCGGTTTATATCAATATTTTTCCCCAACAACACGATAGAAAAATTTATGTTGTTGGATTATCGGCGATTGATGTCTCAACTGGTCAGAATACTGTTCATAAGATACAATCATCTTTATCCGACGAGAATATATGGCGGGATGAATTATTCAGATTAATCCATTATTATTCACCTAAGGAAATTATCTTTCATATGGATGAAGAAATACAATTTACAAAAGCTGATATTAGTAATCAATTTGAGATTAATGAAGTAACCCTTCATTTACAATTATATACCGATAATCAATTCAAAAAACCCTCGTTCCAAAACGATTTTCTCAAGAAAATATTTCAACCCGGTTATCTCTTAGCAACTGAATACTTAGGATTCGATTGTTCCGAAATAACATTATCGTATGTCTATATGATTCAATTTATTCATGAGCATAAATTAGAAAATCTTATCAGTTTACCTAGACCTGTTATCAAGGGCTCGGAACATAATTTAATTCTAAGTCATAATTGTATTTATCAGCTCTATCTGATACCTAATAAAGAACATGAATCCGAAAAATATAATTCATTATTATCTATTCTGAATAAATGTGATACCGCAATCGGTCGTAGATTATGTAAGAGCAGATTATTATATCCAATCTTGGATTCAAATAAATTAAAAGATCGTTATGATACAATTGAAAAGTTTCAAAGGGATCACTTATACGATAAACTGAAACCAAATCTCCGAAATATTTTAGATGTTGAGAAATTACATCGTAAAATGGGCCTATCTTTATTAACCCCTTATGAATTTTATGCCTTACATACATCCTATACTTATCTCAAAAAGATTACGAATACATTGAATGAATCATTACCAGAAATCATCAAAGAGAATACAGAGTTACTTACTGAGCTAGATAATTTCATGAATGAATACGATGTTATCTTTGAACTAAATGAATTAGAGAAATATTCTTTGATAAATATGAGTACATCTGTATTCAAGAAAGGTAAATACCCTGAAATAGATCAGTTACAAGATAAGATTACACGATCTAAGCGACAGATTGATTTGATTTGTGATAAATTAAGTAAATATATTGATTTCAAGAAGAAAGAGGATAAGCCAAATGTTATCAAACAAGAACAGAATGATAAATATGGATTTCATTTCTGTATCACCGAAACAAGATCCAAAACATTCAAGAAATCTATCGGTAATTTAGTGAATACTATTGTTGAAATTAAAGATGATGATTGTGAATCACCAATTATTTTTGATATGAAAGATGTTAAATTTGTAAAGAAAGGATCAAGTACACATCTTGAATTATCAGAATTGAATAGTATTTCTAATTCTCTTGTAGCTGATCAGTTAAAAATTCAGAGCATGAATAAAAGTCTTTATTTAGATACGATCAAGGGATTTTACAATGCGAAATTATTTAATAAAATTGTTAAACTGATTGGATTCATTGATCTAAATAGTTGTTTAGCAAAGATTTCTGTAGAAAATGTATATTCAAAGCCTGAAATTATCGATTCTGAGAAGAGTATGTTGATAGCGAAAGAGATTCGTCATCCTATCGTTGAACGTATTCAGACAGAAATTGAATATATTCCGAATGATGTTCATTTATCAGAGGATGGTATCTTATTATTCGGAACGAATGCCTGTGGTAAATCAACTCTCATGAAGAGTATCGGCCTAACTCTGATTATGGCTCAGGCGGGTTTTTATGTCCCTTGCTCAGAATTAAGGTATTCACCCTATACTCAAATATTTACCAGAATCCTTAACAATGATAATATCTTTAAAAGACAATCCTCTTTTGCTGTAGAAATGAGCGAATTAAGAGGTATTTTGAAACGCGCTGATAAGAATTCATTAGTCTTAGGAGATGAAGTCTGTTCGGGAACAGAAACAATATCGGCTCTCTCAATTGTTTCGGCTGGTCTGAAAACATTATCAGATTTAAAATGTTCGTTTATCTTTACGTCTCATTTACATCAATTAATGGATATTCAGATCATCAAAGAGATTCAATCATTAAAAATCTATCATCTTAAAATTGAATATGATGCCGAAAAAGATTTATTGATTTACAAAAGGAAGCTTGAAGAAGGTTCCGGGCCCGCGATCTATGGCTTAGAAGTTTGTAAAGCATTGGATTTAGGTAATGATTTCATATCCTTGGCACGTAAAATTCAAATGGAGATCACAGATACTTCTGAGGTACTAATCAATGATAAAAAGAGTAATTATAATACTGATATCTTGATGGATATCTGTCAAGTATGTAACGCTAAATCGGAACATACTCATCATATCAAAGAACAAAATGAAGCCAATAGTAATGATATTATTGATCATCATCATAAGAATATTTCACATAATTTAGTCCCCTTATGTGAATCTTGTCATCATAAGGTTCATAATGAAAATCTTAGGATCTATGGTTATCATCAGACCAATGAAGGTATCAAATTAAATTATGAATATATTGATACGAGTAAGATACTGAATCATAAAAAGAAATTTAATAAGAAAGATTTACAAACAATTTTGAATTATAAATCAGATATTGGAGAAAAGAAAATGAAGAAAAGTAGTTTACTCAAAAAGCTAGAGTTAGAACATCATATACAGATATCAGGTTCAACATTAAATAAAGTCTTGAAAGGCGAATATTAACGACGTCTAGAAGATTTCTTTCTTGTTTTCTTTTTGGATTTTCTTCTCTTAGTTCTCTTAGTTCTCTTTCTTTTTCTTTTATATCGTATATTTCTGCCCGCACCGATCTTATTTACTGTCTGAGCCTTGATATTACATTTTGTTATACCCCGCCCCCCCCCTGAAACACAATCAAATAATCTAGCCCAATATGGAGAAGCTCCCGTGACATAAAATGTTTGAACATCGCTTAAAAATTCTTTTAAGAAACCTGTAAAAACCCCCAACCCTTTGTTTACATCAATTCCAGCTACAGCCTGTTCAGCAGTCCCATTAAAAATACCACTAATATAAAAATCATCTAGTTCTAAATTTTCGTATTCTCTCTCCCCCCCCCAATTATTAATTTTTAACATAATAGACATTGGAATGACAATTTTATCTTTATTAAGTGCTTGTTTGGAAATTTCGACACTTCTAGGGTCTAACTGAACGAATATGAGCCCCTCTAAATTAAATCCTTTTGCTATTAGTTTTTCTCTTAAAACATCTTGAGGCTCAGCTGGTTGTGCTTCGGCTAATGGTGCTTCGGCTAATGGTGCTTCGGCTAATGGTGCTTCGGCTAATGGTGCTTCGGCTGGCGGCGGCATGTCTGGCTCGATACCAGAGGGAGGCACCGCTGTGGGCGATGCAGGAGGAAGTTCTGGTTGGTCTGCTTGAAGCATATCTTCTTCTTCCCGTATTTTTTCATCCATCATATCTGATATCAGCTGATTCATCTCCCCACGACTCAGGGGGTTTTCGCGTCCGGTGAGAGCCGCAGCAGCACGATCAGGCAATTTTCTTCGTTGAAGTTGGAGCGCGTGAATCTCATCCAAAAACCTATCTGATTCATCTCGTTCCGCCTTACGTGCCGCAGTATGTTTCTTTTTAACAAGGTTTGTAAGAATTTCATGAAATTTATTTGCTCGTGCCTCTTCTTCAAATGCCATCTGCACGATCACCTCGTCGTTACGCTTCAGAATAACCTTTGGTAGATATCTCTTCTGTACTAAACCGAATCTCTCTGTGCCCATAGAGACTGTACAGCCACTGACATCTTTGATGGAGCTACCGCGTTTCACACCCATCTCTGGTAAGCTATCATCTGAGCCAGAACCTAATAAAGGCCGGTTTGCATCGTAAAAGTTAAGAGAGTAGTCCTCTATCTTGACGTATCTTTCGGGCCACTGAGAAGTCATCCATGGCTTCTGCTTATAGCACAATGCCCCATTTGTCACATAGTCGGGCCATTGGTCAGCAGAGCCACCCCTCTTATTTCGTTTTTTCGTGTATTTCTTACGTGTTCTTTTTCTATATTTCGTCTTAGTATTTTTACGTGTAAATTTGTTCCTTTTCTTTCTCATTATATACTATATAATAGATAAATAGAAAAAAAATCATAACAAAAGCATAATTGATATCCAATGTTTGTAGCGACCATAGATGTGTTTTATAAAAAGGATTCATCAAGAAATTTAACAACGAACTAAAATTCATTGATATTTTACCCGTAGAATCTGGTCTAAATAGAATGGAACCAACAGAATATTCGCTATAAATGATAAAAAAGAATGTTATAAATATAAGATAGTATATCATATATTAGTTTACTATATTAATCAATGAGACATTCCGTAATCTCATAGATTTCTTTTTTCTTCCTGGGCTTCCGTTTTTCTAATTTAGTTTTAGATCCGTCTTGACCATAGATATGAATTTCATGATTGCTCTTTTTATAGAATGCTATTCTTTTATCGCATTGTTTATTAAATAGACTTAGATTTGGGTGAGTATCTTTGAAATCAATCACTAAAGGATGAAATTTCCGCGAATCGGCTTTTTCTCTTAGAATACGACCGACACTCTGAACAACATCTGATTTAGGGGATGCTAGAATAATTGTATTTAATTTAGGAATATCCATACCTTCGCTGGCCATGGAGAATGTTCCTAGGATTATATCTTTTTCTTGTGAATCTCGGAGCTCAGAAGGTTTCATTCCTCCGACATATTGACCGACAATATCACCAATATTCTCTTTGATCCATTTTTCAGTAGTATTTAGATATTCCCTACGATCACCCAAGACTAATATTTTTCTACCAATTTCATATTCTTTCTGAATAATATGATTAATGAATAAATTTCTTGAAAGATGATAAGATATATTATTAATCATTTTAGGCATACAAGGTTTGGGCCCATTTTTTGTATATATTGTATCTATTTTTGAATATTGTGGATCATCATCATAGTATTCATAGATACGAGTTTCAATATAATCTTCATTGATTTCTTTCTTGGACGAATAAACCATTGGACCGATATACCACTCAAAGACTTTTCTTAATCCGTCTTTTCTATCGGGAGTCGCGGATAAACCTAACATGTATTTAGATGCTACTTTAGCCATTGATTTAGAGAATACTTCTGCTCCTAAGTGATGACACTCATCGAAGATTGCTAGGCCGAAAGATGAAAAGACGCTCGGTTCATATTCTTTCTGGGAAAGACTCTGAACCATTGCTAAAACAATATCTTTCTCTTCAATATCAATTGTTGTTTGTTGAATTTTACCAATTCGGGCTTCGGGTAAGAATTGGCGAATTCTATCTCTCCATTGGGTCATTAAGAAATCTTTATGAACGACTACGATAGTTTTCTTCTGTAACATAGCGATAAGATACAAAGCGAGGACCGTTTTACCGCCACCGCATTTCAGTGATATTAATCCACCACCTTTTTCTAAACACGCTTTTTGATATAAATCAATAATAGGTAATTGTTCGGATCTTAAGGTCCCGTTAAAAGATAAATTTATCGTTTCACCTTCGTCCATTTTAGATTTCGTAGGGTTACCGAATTTATCTTGTGCATAAAATCTCGGAATATAAATTGAATTAGGTGATTCCATAAATAAACTAAATCTCTTTTCATTGCCATTCCCAAAATCACCCACAACAAATGGATTCACCGTCAAATCTTTCTTTAAAATTTTTAAATCACTCGCGGATAATTCACTCTTCTTAATTTTATAGCCATTACGAGATAATGTAGTTTGAACCATACACTAATATTACTAGTAATGTATTATTTAAATGATAAAATCAAATTTATCTTAATAATATTTCATAAATATTAAATCAGAAAAAAAGGTAATATTGAAAATGATTGAAAAGGAATATTAAGTGGAATTAAGCGACACATATGTTGCGAAATCCAAATCCTTTTTGGGATAGGAAATCTCCCATTGGGTCGTGACCGCACGTCCGATTTGGATCACTGGTATATTCCCCAAAAGTTTCGGTTAGTTTATCCTTAAGTTCTGTTTTTTCAGTATCTTCACCGAAACATCCTGCGAATTGTGTTGAATCATAATGATCTCGATATGTTTCACGTAGCCAACTCCGATACATACTATATATTGTATCCAGTGACATAAACTTATGTAACTTGCCATAGTCGGGTCCGCGAAGAAGAACCGGTTGATATTCATGTATAATATTCATTTCATCTGTCTTACGGAGTTGATGGTGAATGAATTCATCAACATGGGCTCCATTTGATTTAATATCTACCTTTTTTACCTTATCTACCTTTTTTACCTTATCTTTCATATTTTCAGGGAAGAACTCAGCCTTAAATTCATGTAGATTTTGTGTTCCCATTGACTTATTACAAACACTACAGATGGGAAGTAAGTTATCAATTGTAGTACTGCCATTTTCCTTTACAGATTTAATATGACCACATTCAAAATTCTTACTATCAATATCCGACTCACATACGACACATTCACCAATACCTTTTTCTTTACCGATATTTTTATCCCATACAAGGATTTTAAGGGACTTGGGGATAGATTTTCTAAGTTTCTTAGTTTCTTCTTTTTCTATTTTTTTCTTTTGCTTTTCCATAGCTTTGTATTTGTTCTTTACATCGGCTTTGAGAGATGCGTATTTTTCTTTGACTTCTTTCAATTCTACCTTCATTTGTTCATCTATAGAGCCGATTTCTTGTTCAATTGTCATTTTGGTTTTATGTTTTGATTATAAACAATCCTATTTAAATAAAATCAAATTTATCTTAATAATATTTCATAAATATTAAATCATTTTGAATACATAGATTTTTGATTCGTAAACAACATTCAATAAAACAAACATAATCTCGTTTCACATTTTTATTTTGTAGGATAATTTTACTTTCCTCGCTTAATGAATCAGAGATATCGGGGAACTCGTCCAGAATAAACTTATATGCCGATTCACCGATCCATGCTCCTGTAGCTTGATCCTGAATAATTATCCCTGGACCAGTGGGATAAACATAATTTTTCTTTAATTTATCACTTGATTTAACAACCTTTAATACAATTCCATTATGAGTATATCTTGGATCACTATATTTGATTCTTTCAGAGTATGTTAGGAATCCCCAAGATCCTTTAACTGATAATGATTTACTATTCTGATTCGTTTTTATCATTCTTACAATATCTATTTCATCAACTTTGTTAAATATCTCTATTTCGCGATTATGATAATTATAATAAAGTGGTTTCTTATCACTATTATGATAAAGAAAGAAACCTACTAAATCTTTTTCTAAGCCTCTTGAAAAATTATCGCGATAATAATATTTTGTACCATCGTAATAAATGAATAACTTTTCTAAACATTCAATACAGTGATTTAAAATTTCTTCATCAAATGTGATTTCTTTCTCTTTTAAATATAATAATACTGAATATCCTATTACTAATTTATCATCAATCGGTAATCTATCAAAGAGATAAGATATCGTGAGCTTGTTAAGTCCGCCTATCCCGAGATAATCAAAGACCTTTTCTTCATGATCTTTGAATTTAAATGAAACAATCTTTTCAAAAGATTGTTTAATATTTTCCTCATTAAAGGAATGTTTTTCATAGAGAAAAGTATTTATCTTTTTAGCTCGCTTTTTAATTTCATATTCAATATGATTTGTATTACCTTTATTTAGCCGATAATAGGTCGGTAATAAGATATCATTATTATAGTAAGGTTGAAATAGATAATATTTATCAATTCTCATTAAGTATCCTCTATCACCATTTGAATTATGTAAGGTATCTTTTTCGGATATCATTTCCTTTAATGCATGATATAAATAGTCTGTATATATTTCTTTATACATAGATAAACTAGTAATTAATTCATCAAAAGTATAAGATACAGATTTAAGATATAAATTATGAATTCTTTTTTTGTAAATATCAATCACGGCTGAACTATAATTAATTTGAAATGTATCATATTTATTTTTATCTGGGATAGTTATTAATTTTTTTGTATCATTTTTCATATAATTACATATTTCTGAAAAGGAACAAACACGACTATATTCTTTATCAGATCTATCATGCATATAGCTTTTTGTTTTACGATGGGATGGTTTAACTTTTATCATACCAATATCTTTCTTATCATAATAATTACCATTCTGAAATAAATATTTATCCAGAGCGTTGCTCTTTAAAATATTTTCAATTTGACCTATCTGTTTCGCTTTCGTTTCTGAATACCTATATAAATACATATCAATGCTCTCAATCTTAGGTACGGTTGAAGTATGTAAATAAATCGTTACATTTCTATCACAATCATCTAACTTTTTATGAGAACAATTACGAATCCCACGACCAATAACTTGCTCTAACTTATTGATATTATGCCATGGTTCTAAGATATGAATACTTCTGATATTTTTAAAATCTAAGCCCTCTGCGGCGACAGATGATCCTATAATAATCTTTATCTTATGACCTTTTTTATTTTCATCCGATGTCACTATTTTCAATTCTTCTTCTAACTTAGTTGAACCAATACCCGAACCGGCAATAACCATATAATTCGCTTTAATGAAATCGCTTTTATCTGAATACTCTGAATAATATTTACCCGATACCGAAATTTTCTCAATTTTCTTGGAATTCTTCAATACTTCTTTCCCATCATATTTTGTATATCCATTTTGCTCTAGGGCTAAAACCATCGGAATAACACCCGATGAAATCCAATTACTATAAATAAAAACAATTCCATCACTATTCTCAATTATATCTAAAATACTCTTGATTTTAGATGAATAGTTTCCTATTAGATCTTTATGAAAATATTCACCATATTCTGACAATGTATCTTTTTGATAGGAATATATATATTTATCGTTTTTCATTGTACTTAGTAATCCATTCTCGCCATATAAATCGCCATAGGATTCACTTTCACCCGGATAAACTATATTTGATAATTGTAATAAGATATTCTCAGTATCTATTTGTAGCTTGGGACCTGTGTTTTTATTACATTCATTCATATAAATTTCTAATTGTTTGTCTTTCAGGGATGATGAATATAATTCTAGAAATGATAATTTAGAGTCTTCATCTAATGGGTTAGAGAAGATATCATATTCAGGACGTAAATCTACTTCTTCTTCTATCGGTTTTTTTATGATATGTTTTAAATTATGTTTCGGATACAATCTTACAGGGAATGATATAGGATTTTCACCTCTTAGATAAGAAATATATCCCTTACTTTTATCTTTTAATAATTCTTCACCAATTAAATTACCTTCGTTATCAAAAATATCTTTCTCCATAATGATCGGTTTATTTTCATTCAGTAACAACATATTTAGAATCCATACAATCTCAGTACTTAAATTATACATCGGATTTGCAGTTAGCAAAATCAATCTTAATTTATCTGAATACTTTATTACCATCTCTATATAATGAATCGTAGCCCGACCATCTTTTTGAGTTTCACCACTTCTTATATTGTGAACCTCATCAATAATTAAGACACGATTTGAATATTTTTCCTTAATCAGCTTGATTTGATTTACCAATCTTTCATTCTCATCAGTAATATGACTACAACCTTCATCTAACATTTTTTTAACTGAATTCGCAAATGCGGCATATCCATGTAATTCATAATATTTTTTGATTTTTTTCTTTGCATATTTTTCATCTATTTTATGATCATCGTCGTCATAATAATAATCTGAACCTGTACATTGATTATCGCCTCTAGATGGATCAAAGATAGTTTTCTTCCATCCAATACGTATATTCTGGGAAGCCAAGATTATGATTTTATTTTCTTCGTTGCCATAGATATCTCTGAAATTTTCTGCGATCGATATCCCAGAACAAGATTTTCCAACACCGACACCATGAAAAATCAATAAACCATAGTAATGAGTATTCGGTGAAATTAAATTCTTCAAAAATAACTGATGGGGAGCTAACTCAAAAAACTGACTATCACATTTATCTCTGATTGAACCTGTTTCATCCGGTATAAGATGTCTTTTTAATTCTTCTTTCGCGAATAATTTATCTGAAATATTATCTTCATAACTATCTGGATAATAGATGAAATGATTTGATACCGATTTTGAACCAAACATATATGAGTGAATATCACTATTTAATTCGGAATTCTCATCTTTACTTTCTTCTATTGTTCTCATATCAACTAATCGTTTTAAACTCTCCAATAAACATTCTTTCATAAATTTTGTCCGAGGTTTAATTCCATTTTTATGGGATTTCCCTGTGAAAAATATATTCTTTTCATCGGTATCAACCTTAGGCTTCAGAGAAGCAATCCTATCATATTCATCGTAAATATCGTCGTATTCCCCGAAATTCTTAGAGAGATAATACCCAAGACATTCTTTAATTTTTTTTTCACAATCAAGAGCTTTACTATTGTAATACGTATCTATCATTATTATTATATCTTATAAATTATTAAGAAATTAAACTATATTTTGTATCATTGACAATCTCTATGAAATTATAAATCTGTTCTATTATTTTTTTCCGACTATAATGATAATCTCTAATAATACCCAAGGATTGGTCTTTTGTGAGCCATTTAATATTTTTAATTTCAGTAATTTGTTCTTTATTATCTGAATCAATGATTGGGATTTTAATAATATTTTTTAATTGGCCGATGTAATAAATATATTTGTATCTAACCCTATTTTCCCCAACAAACTCTTCTGTAAGAGGACAAACATTAGTAATGATATCATAATCAGCTTCTTCATAACTTGTTTCCTCTTTAAATTCGCGTTTCGCACAATCAAAATCATTTTCATTTGAGTTTCTTCTACCTTTCGGAAATTCCCATTCACTCATTTCATAATTTGTATTTGAATTCTTAACTAAAATATCAATCGTAATTTGTTTATCTTTGATCCGATATCCTTTTCTCAAAGAACTAAATTTATTATAAGATTTTAAATAATCATCTGTTTCACTAAAGTCATCCGATATCAACCATAGATTAATCCATAGCTCTTTAAAATCTTTAGTCACTAAATATTCCTTTTCCGTAATACTACACTTATTTATTAAAATCTGAAGATAGTTTATATTATTAATATCATATTTACCTCTTATGAAATCAATATAACACAAAGAATCTTTTCTCTGTATCATTAAAATTTCAGGTTCATCTTTGTCTAATCTGAATACAATATTACCACAACTGGTCACCGGTAATTTACATTCTTTGTATAAATGTCCTCTTTTACCACAATTATTACAATACATCTTAATCTGTAATATGAGTTTCCTTTTTAAATTATATATCTATATATTATATATACATGAAAAATTCTGTAAAACCCACGATATGGGGACCTCATGGATGGAAATTCCTTCATTATGTTTCTCTAGGATATCCCAATAATCCAACTCATGAAGATAAATTAAATTATAAAAACTTTTATCATTCCTTACAGTATATTTTACCGTGTGATAAATGCTCATTGAATTACCAACAGAATTTGGTTAAATTACCCATTGATAATAATTTGGATAGCCAGGAATCATTAGTTAAATGGGTAATTGATATTCATAATCTTGTCAACAATGAACTAGATAAAGATAAAGTAGACTATGAAGAAGCCTTATCTCTCTATACAACGGAAGAATCAAAACTTGTAGATTATTGCTTCAAATTATCTGTCCTCATAATTACCTTGTATTTCTTATATCGAATTCTCAAAAAATAAAATAATAGTAATTATATATATATATGGTGAACTATAGAAGAAAAAGAACTGGAAAGGAATCTAATCGTCCTAAAACTTATAAAAAGAGATCTTATAGAAAATCAAAGAAATCTAAAAGACCTTTAAGAAAAACTAGAAAAACTAGAAGAAAATATAAAAAACTAAGAGGAGGATTAAAACCGACTGCTGAAGGAATAGAGTTAAATAAAGATGATCCACAGATTGATAATACAGAACTTATTGCGTTTTATGCGTCAATGGGAGAGCAAGGAATTGAATATCCACCCTCTAGTTTTGATGCTTCTACATTACATTCGGAAAAAGAAGAGTTCTCTAAATATAGTATAGAGTATCCCATAACAGCTAAAATCTCAGGAAGCATGATAAGGATAGATACATCTAAAAGAGGTATTATAGGATTATCAGTAGCAGATACTGAAAGTATTTCGCCTAAATCCCCCATACATAGAGACCACCCATATAACCCTAAGAGAGTTCGAGCTAAAATTAAAGGAAGAATCTACTATGTTAAATCAATCATTAGCGACAAAGACGGTGTCATTTTAACTTTATTTGATAATCTCGTAGAAGAAGTTAGCCCCAGAGATATTGTAACTGTTGAGCGAAATAGAAAAGGGGATTTTATTATATATAACCCCCCTCCGGCAGTGCAGGGTGCTCCGAAAGGGCCAATGATTATAAGATACCTTGATAATCAGGCACAAGTAGATTATTTATCGCAAGTAGGGGAGTCAAAACTCGGTCATTTTTCATTGTTAGAAAACCCAACCCATTATCAAGGAGTGATAAGAGCCCAACGGGAGACTCCGTCAAGCAGACAAAATGATACAATTCTATATGCCGGAACAATAACGTGGAGACATGATGGGGCGGCATTATTTTACAATAATGATTGTGGTAGATACCAGCCAGATAGTGCTGACGCCGATTATTTAGCTGAGATAAATTCCGCGTTTGATAAGAATAAAGAAACCGCTACGGTAGATGAAACAGATGGGGCCCCCAAATTATTTTATAGATCACATGATCATGCATCAAATTTGGTGAGGACGCATTTGTGGCGTTGTGCGGGGTCCTGCGGGCGTGATTATGAGACTATCACCTCCCTCCGCCTCGCTCTAAACGGGAAAAATTACTGCTACAATTGCTTTCCGATCCCCCCATCCATCCCAGAGCCAAAGACTGGCGGGTGTGAAAACTGCGAGGGCTGCGATATCGCGCCCGAGTACTGCATGAATGAAGGGATATCCAGAAGGGACCAGGCGTGGAAAGCAGCTCCATTCGCCCGCAACACGCTATGGTGGAACTATTAGAAGCTTATCTCTCTATACAACTGACCGATTATTGCTTCAAATTATCTGTCCTCATAATCATATATCTAATTCTCAAAAATAAAATAATGATATATATATATATATATGAATCTTAGCGTTAGTGTATTCTCGGCGATAAAAACTAATAATTTGACTAGATTAGATCAACTTTTAGAGATTTCTCCCGATTTATTTGAATTCTCACCAGATGGACAGAGACTGAATCCACCATTGGAAAATAATACATTACATGCAGCCGCGGGAAAAACAACGACCGATTTGGTAATCATTAAAGCATTATTAAACCACGCTAAGCAATATGGACAAGAATATTTTAATAGATATCTTAATTCTCAAAATAGCAAGGGAGAAACCGCATTATATCTCGCTTCGCGTTCGGGGGGATGGGGAGAAATCATTCAATTATTAATTTCGTTTGAAGGTATCGATTTAAATTTAGCCGATAATGACGGTGATACACCCTTACACGTTTCTATTTATAACGATTTTAACGATATTTCTGTATTATTGATTAATGCCGACGCCAAGTTCGATATCGCCAATAAGGAAGGCGAAACCGCATTTGATTTATCAAAGACATCCGATAAATATATTCAGCGGTTAATACAAAGTAAAATGCCTTATACAGTAATGGATATTACGAAAGGTAATAGAGCAAAAGGAGAGAGAACTAAGCGGAGATCAAGAGGTAAAACCACTGGTAAAACCACAGGTAAAACCACAAGTAAATCCACGGGTAAATCCAGATTCACAAAAACTAGATTTCATCCTTATGCCAGAACAAAAAAACAGAAGAAAAAAGAAAAGAAAGACAAAAAGAAAAGAAGATAATTTTAATATTATGTATATAAATATGAATTGGTATAATCCTATAAGTTGGCTTACGAGTACTCCTGCTGCTCCTGCTGCTCCCGCTGCTGGAGACGGTCAAATGGATTTACAGCCTGAGCCTGAACAAGAAGTGCACGATCTTAATGTCTCTTACGAAGCACCCCCCGAACCACATCCACCTAAGAAACCACGTACACCGTCACCCCCTCCATTACAAGATCCACCCGTTATGGAAATTGCCGATATGGGACTCGCCGATATGGGACGTGATCAAACACATGGAATTCTCATGGAAGATACACATCAAACTTTAGATCAGTTTGCTAAAAACAAAGAGACTATGCCATTATGGCGTGATGTGATCGATGAGATATTTAAATCCCCACAATTGTTAAAAGACAAAATGGCTCATTTTCAGGCGACCGATGCTGTCAATTTAGATAGACACGTACAGCGACATATAATAAACCCTGAATATATCAAAACTCGGAATTTAGCGTCACTAGAGATACTCGTCAGGCTTTTCAAAAAAGACAGAGGCGAAGAATTAACTCTCGATAGTATTAGTGAATTACCCGATGATCAAAAAAAGGAAGCCCTCGCCACTTACTGTATATATCGCCTGCAGAAGTCTGGTGCAGGGTTGCAGGTAGGGTTGACTGCAAAGCCCGGGATCAGCTACATATCAGGCAATCACCTACCTGGATTATCAAATCAGGCATTCCTCTCTGCTTACGAAGAAATGGTCTTGAAAACAGAGTCTATAACAAAGGGAGATATTGTGAGATGGGCGATTGATTCCGCCCGATCAAGCGTGCTGGGCCAAGGCAAATTACCTGCTGGCGGTTATACGTTTGTTGAGGGAATGGACGCCCCCCCAGAATTCTATGAACATTATCATAATGTCGCACAAAATAAACATAAAACGTTTGTTGATGAATGTATAAGACAAAGTGACCAGCATCAAAATAATTTTGGTATGAGACCAGCAGGAGAAGGGAATCTTAGAAATAATTGGTTCGCGAATTGGCCACGTAGATTAAATTCACACGCAAGTCATTTATGGGGTTTGATCTTTTCACGGGAAATGGATGGTGGATCATTCGCCAACCACCCACATGAAAGTGATCCCAGAAGACCGGATCAAAGGTGGGAGGCCTATAAGGCACCAAAGAGTCAAGAAGATATAGAAAAAGATATAGAATCCTTGTGGGAAGAAGCACTTGGATCTTACAAACATTATCAAAAGGTGCTACAACATTTAAGCGACGAAGCGATTCATCTAGATGCGATATTAGACAAAGGGGCCATGGATGATTTACTTGAGGCCGGAACTAGTACCACATCGGATCAAACCCTCCTTGATGAGCTATTACAGATTCTTAAAATAGTGGCCGGGGGTAATATTCCTTTATTAGCATTGGGAGAATCACTATGCGATAAACATGATCCTAAGAGACATTTGGATCCTGCTTTATATAACTCGGATGGGACCGCGGAGGGGTCGGCATTTTTTACTTTTGAATCAGATAGTGGGGACGAGGATGATTCATTTGGCGGCGGAAGACATAAGCCCAAGAAGAATAAATCCAAGAAGAATAAATCCAAGAAGAAGAAATCCAAGAAGAAGAAATCCAAGAAGAAGAAATCCAAGAAGAAGAAATCCAAGAAGAGAAAAACAAAGAAAACATCAAGAAAAAAATATGGTGGTGTATTACCTTATTATGATGAAAATAATCCGAAGGAAACACTCATTCAAGAATATGGAAATTTTAACAAATTCACACTACCTTTCCCGGTCCACACCGCACTCCGTATCAAAGGGGGTGAGGTATTAAATGAATATTATGATTTTGTTATTAAAAAAGATAAACAAATAATATATTTAATTGGAGGCAACACGGGGACCCACGGTCACACATCAGTTTTAGACCCATCGGAGCGTAAAACATATACTCAAGATCAAACATTGAGGCGCTCGGACACAAGTAGAGTGATGAATCATCTTGATGATACTGTCTTTATAGCGGGAGGTATATTTTTTGATAATGGGCTACCATCCAAAATAGTAAACTCGTCGGGACATTACATGATGGATACAGATAATTTTCATGCAGCACTTATGGAAATTAATAAATTATATGATAATAATGCTTTCGGAAAAGATATAGAATCTCTATGGGAACGTGTGTATTCAGACGACCCAAAAGCGAATGCAATGGCATTATTACAGCTTACCGACCGGACTTCGGCGGAGAACGCAAGGATGCAGGGTGATGCTCTATCATCGCAATCTCACGGACCGCTGCCATCCGTTGACTTGTCAACACGGCAGTCGATGCAAAGATCGGCCGATATCGCAAAAGGAGCCGCAAAAGGAGAGCAAATGAAGCGACTCAGTCACCTAGGGGGAGTAAGCCTGAATAATATGAAGTTCCTGGCCCAAAATTATCCAGAACAGTATGGTGACGGAGGTAATATTAAACTCTACGATCTCTTACAAGAAACGTTAGGAAAACGGTCTATGTCCGATATCAGTCAACTTGATGAAGCTGATAAAACATCTTTAAAAGACTATCTAAGAGGGGAAATAGCGAAAAACCCAGATTATTATATGCCTTCGGCGGTGGTTGAGATGGATGAAGAGGATGATGAGGATGATATGGATAGCTTTGGTGGTGGAGGACGGAAATCTAAAAGACGGAAATCTAAAAGACAGAAGAAAAAAAGAAAGACAAAAAAGAAATCAAACCGTAAGAATATTTAAATAGATAATAGTAATCCTATCATTATGAATCAATTCTATCAAGAAAATAAACTCGAAGTCGGTTTAGATGAAGCTGGTAGGGGGTGTTTATTAGGTCCCGTTTGTATCGGAGCAGTTATCATGAATGATATTAGAGATCTACCCCCACCTCACGAAATTAGAGATTCTAAAAAATGTTCGCCTAAAGTAAGATCTGAACTCAGAAGATATATTGAGGACAACGCTATTGTGTTCAATGTTCAGATGATTTGCGAAGAAAGGATTGATAAAGTGAATATTCTGGAAGCAACGATGGAAGGTATGGAGAAATGTCTGGATGATATTACATCCGTAATGAATATTGATAAAATTCTCGTTGATGGGACATACTTTCCTATCTATATGGATAAGAATACTTTTGAAGCCATTTCACATGTATGTATTCCTGGGGGGGATGATAAATATCTAAATATCGCGGCAGCATCAATCTTAGCCAAAGAATATCATGATGAATATATTATGAATCTATGTACAGAAAATCCAGATCTGAATAAGTATGATCTCAAGAATAACAAAGGATACGGAACGAAATCGCATATGGAAGCATTGAAAGAATATGGTCCTTCTATTTATCATCGGAAATCATTTAAACCATGTCAGGGGATTTAATATATATTTAATATAACAAATGAGTGGTCACTGGAAAATAAATTATAATTCAACCCAAGGAACGATGAGTAAAACAATGAATCATTCTAAAATGGATCATTCAAAGATGGCTGGTAACAAAATGAATCATTCGAAGATGGCTGGTAACACAATGGTTGAACCTGTAGGATCAAATCCATGCACCGATAAATTAACAGATATAGAATATCTTGAACATATGATACCACATCATCAGGTTGCCATAGATATGAGTGATATGTTAATACCTCACTCAACCGACCCAATCATGTTACACTTATGTCGTGATATTATAAGAAAACAAAAATATGAAATATGGGAGATGGGACTCATGAAAAGTAATTTGCCCGTATCTATCTTTTCTTCTCAGAATTCACATAAAGAAGATTTTATAACGAAGATGGATTTACATGTCCCTAAAATGTCGAAAGCACAACAGGGTCCATGTAATCCTCTGTTCTTCAAACCGAATGATCACTCAGCTCATATGAAAGGTATGGTAATCACAGATAAAAGTTATCTGGAACATATGGTTCCTCATCATCAAGTCGCCGTAGATATGAGTAGACGGCTTCTTCTTCATACGAATCATCCTTATCTGATGGATTTTTGTCGTAAATTAATTATAGATCAACAAGGGGAAATCTTTTATATGAATAGTTTATTGAAAAATTCATATAATTATCAAAGTGAGTTACTTACAAATTAAATATATCTATATCTAAGAGATGGCAATACTTTTTTCTCAAAATTGTATTGTGAAACGATTTGATGAAGAACGATCATATCGTTCTAAACTGGTGATAACTAAAGAGTATGATGGTCCGAATAATTTCTCTCTTTTATGGAACCAATTATTAATTCTATGGCACAATGAATTAATTTCTGATTCAAATTCATTAAAAACTAAATATAATCCTATTATTCTAAAAAGATATTCTTATGATATTTGTCAAGAAATAGATACTATTCTCTATAAATTCTTGGAATTAAATATGAGAAGTCTCACATTATATTATGATAAATATCAACTGAAAAATAATTTAGAAACAATCCAGAAATTATATGATCTGAAAAAGATACTACTAAGTTTATGATCTTTTGTAATCCGGATCAAGAATAAATTCATATGGATAACAATGTTTTAACTCTTCGTCACCGTTTTCTAAGTAGCCAATATGATTATCTTTGAATTGACCGAAGAAAGAACTATGACCGATAATCGCAATATTTTTCTCAGGCCGCCGTTGAAGATAAGTAATCATTTTTTCTAATCTCTGTTCCAATTCTATCATGTTTTCCTTGTAATCTTCTTTCCATAATGTATCCCGATCAACATCTAACTGAAAATCTATCTTTGGGAAACGATTCTTTAGTAAGGATAATGAAGACCTCTTATTACAAGTATCTTCGCCGATTGGATATTCTCTTAGGAATTCATTAGAAATGATAGGTATTTCTGTGTCTCCGAAGATATTCATACAAGTCTCTAGAGCTCTCGTTAAAGGGGAAACTAAAATTAATTCAATATCTTTCTTATTTTGCCATGAATGACCTAATTCAATACTTTGAAGATGTCCTTCCTGGGTTAAAGGTGAATCAATCGTTGCGGGTATGCGAAATGCTTGAACTCCTATTTTATGAAATAATTCATTATGTAATGAATGACCATGCCTAACTAAATGTAATATTTGACTCATTTATTTAGATTATGAAAATAATTTTAAATAGAAATAAATAATTTAAAAGATAGATTCATAAATAGAATTATAGTAATGGTGGCAATTGGAATTGATCTCGGAACAACATATAGCTGTGTCGGATTCTGGAGGGATAATCGGTGTGAAATTATAGCGAATGATCAGGGTAATAGAACAACTCCTTCTTATGTTTCTTTCACTAGTGAAGAAAGATTAATCGGTGATGGAGCGAAGAATCAAGCTTCCTTGAACCCAGAAAATACTATCTTTGATGCGAAACGATTAATCGGTCGTAAGTTTGATGATCCTGCTGTTCAGGCAGATATCCAACAATTTCCTTTCAAGGTTATTTCGGAAGATGGTAAGCCTAAAATTCAGGCAACTTATCAGGGTGAACTAAAAACATTTCAACCCGAAGAGATTTCTTCAATGGTCCTAACCAAGATGAAGGAAGTAGCCGAATCCTATATCGGTGAAAAAGTAACGGACGCGGTTGTGACTGTTCCCGCATATTTTAATGATTCGCAAAGGCAAGCAACTAAGGATGCGGGTATGATCGCTGGCCTAAATATTTTAAGAATTATTAATGAACCGACAGCCGCCGCGATCGCCTACGGTCTGGATAAAAAAGAAGAAGAAAAGACAGTTTTAATTTTTGATCTGGGTGGAGGAACATTTGATGTTTCTTTATTAACGATTGATGATGGTATTTTTGAAGTGAAGGCCACGGCGGGTGATACTCATCTGGGAGGCGAAGATTTTGATAATATCCTGATGAAATATTTCATTGATGAATTCAAGAGGAAACATAAGGTTGATCTTTCAGATAATAAACGGTCCTTAAGGAGACTCAAGACGGCGTGCGAAAAAGCGAAGAGAACTCTATCTTCATCTTCAACAGCCAATGTTGAATTAGAATCTTTATTTGAGGGAATTGATTACTTTACTTCCATTACTAGAGCAAGATTTGAATCGCTATGTATGAATTTATTTCAGAAATGTATTACTCCCGTTACAAAGGTTCTTCAGGATGCGGGTGTCTCAAAGTCGGCTGTTCATGAGATTGTTCTGGTCGGTGGATCAACTCGTATTCCGAAGGTTCAAGAACTATTGATTTCTTTCTTCAACGGAAAAGAACTTAACAAGGGTATCAATCCGGACGAAGCTGTTGCGTACGGAGCAGCAGTTCAGGCGGCGATCTTATCTGGTGGGACATCGGGTGACGATGACGCCGATCAAATCCTACTCTTAGATGTCGCACCACTATCTCTCGGTATTGAGACGGCAGGCGGTGTCATGACGAAGCTGATTGATCGGAATACGACTATTCCGACCAAGAAATCTCAGGTATTCTCAACCTATGAAGATAATCAAGATTCGGTTATGATCCAAGTCTTTGAGGGCGAGAGAGCGATGACAAAAGATAACAATGAATTAGGTAATTTCAAGCTTGAAGGTATTCCACCCTCAAGGAGAGGGATTCCTCAGATAGAGGTTTCCTTTGATGTTGATGCGAACGGTATCATGAATATTGAGGCTCAGGATAAGGGTTCAGGTAAAATTCAGAATATCACGATCAAGAATGATAAGGGTAGATTAACTCAAGAAGATATTGAGAGAATGGTTAATGAAGGTGAAAAGTTTAAGGAAGAAGATCAAATGAACAAAGATAAAATTGAAGCTAAGAATAAATTAGATTCACTCGTTTATCAAACTAAGGGAACAATTGATAACGAAGAAATCAAAAGTAAATTAGATGAATCAGAAATTACAATGATCAATGATTTATTGTCTGAGACCGAATTATGGCTTGAAGAAGAGCGGACAAAAGAAGAATATGATACTAAATTAACAGAAGTCAATAGCAAGATTAATCCAATCATGATGAAGGTATATAGTGAAGGTGGCTCAGAGATGCCTGAATCTGTGCCGTCTGAAGGGGTCCAGATGGACCCTGCTCCAACAATTGATGAGGTAGATTAATTTATCTATCTATATCATAATGAAAGATGTTTCTTGTTTAATCGGCTTAACAATGTTAATCGGAAGTTTATCTATGACTATGTTGAAGAAAGATACAGATATCTTTAGAAAGTTTCATGATCTTTTAGATGAGGACCAAAAGATGATTTATGAAAAAATAGTGAGAGAAAGATTAATGATTTATTTTTCAGGTATGATTTTAGGTTTAGGTTTAGGAATCTATTACTACATCGGATCAAAAGATAAATATCGTTTGTGTAAATTTTTGGCGATTATCTATGTCGTGAAACTCGGTTTCTATTATTTTTATCCGAAAAGACCTTTAATGCTCTATTCATTAAAAAATCTGGGACAAGTTGATGCGTGGGCTAACATTTATGAGGAAATGAAATCTAAATATAAAAAATCATTGATGATCGGATTTGTAGGGTATTTGCTGATTAGTTACAATTATTAGATGATAAAGGGATTATGTCTCGGATATGTACTGGTCTTCAATGTCGCACCACCTGGCATCACTCAAGCTGGTGACGTACCTCCATTAGGGCTACGAGACCACCAGCGGCACGGATGGTCCCAAACTTTGGGATATACGCGATGTCATTAAGTTTATCTTTCAACGTTATGTTATCCTTGTCCCATCCCGCGATTCCCCATTCTTCTGCTTTGCTCTTCGCTTCTTGCACCGCTGGAATCCGCAAGGATAATGACCGAATACCTTTCTTCGTGGCGATGTATCGTAGTTCATGCTTATGGGGGCTTACGACCATCCTGTGGGCGCGGTCACGCGGACGCCATCGCCGAAAATTATTCCGCATGAATTCCCTACTATTGATATAATCGGAATTCCATAGGCAAATATTCTGAGCGAATTCTCCGAGAGAGTGGGGAACATGATCGGTTGGAGCACCTGGTTTCTCTAACCAGAGCAAGTCAATATATTGTTGCCGGGACCGCTCAGTATTCTGAGAGATAACTTCAAACTTGTCTACTTGCCATTGCTTAGCCACGTTCATGGAGATGTCCATATTGCCGGTGAGAACGTAGATCAGGTGAGCGACCACCGACAAATCAGTGTCGTTGTATTTGGGTTTTGAGACTTTTGCGCGACTGGCGATATAATCTTGTTTGAGAGACATGTCTTCTTTCGTATGTTGTTCAGTTGTGTTGATATATCTTATCAGTGAATCAAATTTATGATTAAGATAATAAACTTTTGGGAGTATTGGGTCGTTACAAGTATTAATTACCTATCCCTGTATCTATTCTTATAAAAATCTTTTAGAGACTTATCTAAATTATCCGAAACATTACTTTTCAGATACGGATTAAAATCCTTAATATAATTTTTACGATTTTGTAATATTTTATCTGATATTTTACTGACTAAATATTTACTATCTCTTGTTTCGTATTGTTGATCATAAGGAATTAAGTGAAAACCTAAGGGTTTCTTGTGGAAATTATAAATTCCCCGACTAATTAATCTGGGGCCCAGGTTTGTAGTAGTCATTATAAATCTATTTAAACTAGTGAATTTAATTTTAAATAAAATATATCTGTTAGATAAATGAATAATCACCCGCTCCAGCCGCTCCAGCCGCTCCAGCCGCTCCAGCCGCTCCAGCCGCTCCAGCCGCTCCAGCCGCTCCAGCCGCTCCAGCCGCTCCAGCCGCTAAGTGGTCTACGTTCTACACATGATATAATAGGATTGATTAATACATTACTCGCAAGAGATATAATGATAGAAAATACTACTGATATCACGGACAACAGTATCAGAGGTTCTAGTGAAGTATTTCTAAATAATCTGGATGAATTTATTGTTGATTCAGAATTCGCCAAAAAAGAAGTACAATGTAGTATTTGCTTGGATGAGTTCAAAGTAGGTGATAAATGTATTCGGCTACCCTGTAAAAGTGAACCTCATATTTTTCATAGCGGATCAGATAGTTGCTCTGGAGTAAGACCATGGCTAGAAAGGAATAATACGTGTCCAATGTGTCGCCATGAATTTCCTACAGATAATCAACCCGTTATTCCTACTAGTAATGTAACTCTTACGCCCGGTCAGATCGCGGTAGCAGATAGTAATATTAGCCCTGATATGAATGATGATAATATTATCGAAGAACAGATTCTGTTTTCCGTTGAGAATTATCTGAGAGAAATAAGTGATTTAGTTCAGAGTTCATTACCAAATGAAGAAGATGATTTACAAAGAGCAATTGAATTATCATTCAATGATATAAGTTAAATTGATGATAATTTAATAAGTATCATCAATAATGAGTCAAATTCAAAATGTAGATTCTGCTCCCGATTATATTATGAAATTTATTCATAGTAATATGGATGACCTCTGCAAAATTTATGATGAAGGATTAAGTAATAATCCTGGTTTAAAGAAGGGAATTATGTTTTTTCAGTGTTCTGAAAAAGAAAACAAAATGGATGTTCAATTCATGAATGATGAAATGATGTGTGAAATCTTGGAAAAAGAATCAGTAATGAACTTAAAAAATAATATTGAGGAAAATAAAAAATTATTCTTTATTCAAGATATTGATAGGAATTGTGTATTTTTGATCCAAATGTAATGATTCTAAACACTTTCTTTCATTGTAAATTTCGCCTTCTCAATATCATCGCTTGCCGTCTTTTCGTAATCATCTTTTTTTATACACTTTCTACAAATCATGCATAGACACATGATTATTATGGCCGTGATGGTATAGGATAGATGTAATGCTAGATAATTATTTTTATCATTTTGAGAAACCTGATAAATAAGTTCTTCAACCGTGGGACAATTTGATCCTTCTTCATCCTGTTTATTAATACTGATTAACCAATGCCCCCCATAGTTCTGGCTCAATTCATACTCTGAGTAAGTATCACCTTCTCTGTATGCTGCATCGCACTCAATATCCCCGACCCTACAACAACCATACTCTGAATTTTCACATTTATCATTGTGATTACTATTCGCATCTGAATAATAATCGGTTAGCCAAGAATTATAACGAGGACATTCATTCATTTGATAGAAATAAAAGGAGGGAATAATCTGATTATCGATACCCTCGTGACACCATCTGGCAAAGTGACACGTTTCCTTATCCATCGTTAAAACGTCTAGAGCACAAATCAAAATCATGATTAGAGAGGAGCAGATGGAGAAGTTTCTGTAGAAGGAATTATTCTCGTTTGTGAATAGATTATCAAGGCAATGAAACAATGTTCCGGCAAAGCAAATCATAGCCATACAAGAGATTGCATAGAGAAAGCTGTTCTCTATATAACTATGTTCATCTTCTAGGAAGTTATCATCTGGATCAATATTGTAATCCACTTCACACACATGGTTGTGGTTATCACAGGATTCGGAGATTGTGTAGTTTCCGAACATCGTTAATGATTGAATTTGTTTATGATTCAATCATTACATAAAATCAAATTTATTTCTTTTTTTCATCTATTCATTATTCATCATCTTTCACTCTAGGCTTAGGAGCTCCAGCTGATGGAGGAGTATCATTTGTTGATGGAGGATTATCATTTGTTGATGGAGGAGTATCATTTGTTGATGGAGTAGGAGATGACGGAGGTTCTGGTGATAATGGATATTCATAAGTTAATGTTCTTGTTATGGGATTGTAAAAGTATATTTCATCTGATTCTTTAGATACACCCACAAACCAATCGGAAAATATATTATCTGTTTTCAATTTTTCTTTAATCTTAACGATAGCTCTCCTTAGTTTATTGTATGAAAATTTATCATTAAGTTCTTCTTCTGCCATCTTATCCATGTAACAAGTATTACAATGACCATATTCACAATTGATACATCTATAAGATATACCTTCTTTTCCACAGAATTCACAGTGAATTCTCAAAATTTTATCATATTCCAGATGATGTTCTATTTCAGAACAGATGGGGATTAATGTGCAATCCATTCTATTACTGTATTACATAAATATGATATCAAATTTAGCTATAAAAATTCTTCTGTTCATCCTTTATCACTTCAAAATTCTTCGGATCATTCTTCTCAACGATATCAATAAATTTATCTATGATTGTCATAATATCTTCACATTCACGATTGTAAAATAAGAATTCTTGTAACATCGCAGTTGTATATTCTTTATGTCTGATCCCTTTGTAAAACTCTTTGAACTTTGATACCTGATCAGGTAAAAATGCTTCAAACATTCTCTTTGTTTGATATTCATCGGCATAATCTAATTTAATCTTGTTATCGATACGACATGATCTTATCATCGCGTAATCTAAGACATGAGGTTTATTCGCTGTCAAGAATAACATTGTTCCTTCCACGCAAGTGAACCCGTCCAAACAATTCAAGAAAGCCTGTAAGGTAATTCCGTTACTCGTATCATCTTTTTTACGATCCTCATCAAAAAGAGTATCAATATCCTCAATCACGATAATTCTTTCTTTTTCTTCATTATCAGCAATATAGGAAAACGCATCTACTAAATTTGTATCTAACATATCTTTTGAAATCGGTAAAATATATAAATCACAGTCTAAATCAGAAGCTATTGATTTAATCAGACTGGTTTTCCCTGTACCGGGTGGACCATGAACAAGTTGAACGCTCTTGTATGGAATACCAAAAGATAAATAAATCTCACGGGTATCAGGTGAGAAAAACTTCTTTGTTGCTTCCATGATCTTATCTTGTTGATTTTGTTTCAGATAGACTGTTGATAAAGGTCTTTTCGGTGATTTAGATAATAATGTCCAGTAATCTTTCTTATAGTAATAAATATTCATTGTTTCCTTGCTACACGATTTAAGTTTCTTGATTTCTTCTTCACACCATTGGTTAGCTTCATCTGCGAAATCTGTCAGCAAATCTTTCGAATCGGCCCATAATTCTAATCTTGTGACAAATTCTTCTTCGGAGCAACAGTTATCTGCTCTCATAAACTTGACAGGGTCCCCAAGATGATCCTTAACCATCTCAAACTTAATATCAATTGGCTCACCCTTATATGTGATTGTTATTTCACAATCATTCGGCTGTAAGACTTTAGATTCAACCGGTTTCTCCTTACGTCGGAATCTAAATTCGTTGAAATGAAAAATCTTTTCAACTGAATAATTAAATGAACTAATCTCATCACCATATTTAACACCGATATATTTCAGAATCTCATCGTGAAACGCCCAATTATTTAATATCATCATATTGTGTTTTTTAGGAGTGATTATTTTTTGATCATGGTGTATCTTTTGGTAATAAAGATAAAAACCCGAACCAGCTAAAAATGACACACTTAGCGATAAATTACGATAGAGGTGTGGCATTTTAAGAATATTTAGAAAGCCACTCATATTTAATAATTAAGATGCGTTATTGTTTAAATAAATTTGATTTAAATATTTATTATCCATAAATAGTATAATAAGCATATGGATAGCAACTCAACGATTCAGAAAATCAATCAGAGTAGATATAATCTAAAGAAATATTTATCAGATGAATGGAAAACTGATGTCATAAAAGAATATTCTGATAAAGAAATTGAAAAAATGTATAAATCTTCACAACATGTTAAAGAAGGTATTCATTTTGGTGCGGCGTCAGGCTGTAATATTACGTTATATCATAAATTTGTACCGAGCCATCGTTTACATATCATTTATTACAATTTTCCCGAAATAGGAATGCCATCAGTTAAGATAAATAAACAATGCGCTGAGAAGTTAAATAATTTATATGAGGACAAGATCGTTTCACCCGAAGATAGCTTAATCGTTATCTTACTTAACCCCGTCTCCGATAATTTAGAAAAATCAGTTGAAGATTTATATAATATAGGACAAGAAGTATTTATAAGAAATAATCTCGGAGAAGTGATTCATTTAGAAAATGAAAAATTAAATGAAGATAAATATACAAATTATCATTTTAAAAATATTCATATTTATCATTTAGATACGTTATCAATTGATATTTTACAACATAGTAAAGTCCCTAAACATGAAATTATAAGAAAACAAAGTGAAATTCAAAAAATCTGTCAAAAATGTAACTGTAGGCCCGAACAATTGCCTGTCATCTTAAGATCAGATGCGATCGGTAAACGTCTGAGAATTGCTTCTGGAGATATTTGTAAAATTACACGAATCACCCCTACAAATGGAGAAACATATTATTATCGTATTTGTAAGTAAATATCTCTACAAAGTAGCATCCTGGCCACAGGTTGGATGCTACAAAGTAGCATCCTGAATAATCTGATCATAAACATTCCTCGGGACAATTCTTACTTCTGTTCCCTTCTTACATTTCGGATTTAGTTGAGTCGTATATCCAGCTGTAATAAATAATGCTCCGATAATAAATATCAATAAACTGAGTCTCATAATAGATGACTTAGATTTTATTATGATATAGTATAAATGGAGAAATTAACTTTCCCCTCATCTGATTTTAATCCACTAATCGTTGATAAACTCGGAGATCCAAATAGACCGCGAGTATTGGCACACGACATGGCTGGAGAGGTAGAGGTCGGATTAACCTTCCGTCCAAGTGGCACTTCTACGGCACTGATATTAAATACATTCCATAATAGAAGTAATAAGAAAGGTATGGCACGTTGTGCACTTTTAAAATTACTTTTAAAATTACGGGATGATAAATATGTTGAAGATGATACTTTTATATATGTCTCGTCCCCTACGCCCACAGAAAGAATAATAACATTATATCAAGGCATTGGTTTTAATCTTACGAGTATAGATGAACAAGAATTAAATTTTGGTTTTACTATTACGGGTGAAAAACATTATATGTTAAATAGTACTGTCGGTAATATAATTTCGGTATTAGAAACACAGTGTGATTTTGTATTAGGAGGTGGAGGACGTAAAACTAAGCAAAAAATTTATAAAAGGAAGAAGAGAACTAAAAGGAAGAAGAAAACTAAAAGGAAAAAGAGAAATAAAAGAAGATAATTTATTCACCCATTTCACTCATTACAGATCTATCAGTTCTCTGATTCAATAATGGTATCATATCTTCTATTTCTGATCTACCCATAGGAGCCTTATTAAATCGGGTATGTCTAAATTTCTCATCGTGTCCCTCATGATCTAATACTTCCATATGAGGTAATTTATCTCTGGTTATATCATCTCTAGGTACATATAATACATTACAGGATAAAGGATAATCTTTATTCAGTTGTCTCATTCTTATGTATGAATACATGAAAATACATAAACCGACAATACAAAAAAACGTTATGATTGAATCCATATTACTACTAAGTTATAAATTTATTCTTCTTTCTTCCGCTGCATCCACGGATCATCAGACTCTAATGAATCCTTAATATCAGCGGATACTTCCGAACCCTTCTTGACTACTTCGGGCTCTTCAGATACAGGATCCTCGGATACAGTGTCTTCGGTGACAGGATCAGTCTTATCGTCAACCCCATCCTCAGCTTCCTCCTCCTCAGCTTCCTCAACTTCCTCAATCGTAGTTCCCTCCTGAATGGGTTCCTCTTGAACAGGATCATCAATCGGATATTCTTCCGAAGCATCTTTCTCTACCTCTGAGCCACGTTCTAATTTCTCCTTTGCTGCTTTCTCTTCTTTCGCCTTCCTGACTTCTTCTTGGGCCGCCTTAATCTTATCTCGCTTCTGCTCTTCGTAAAACATATCCTTTGAAGCATTGTTTTCCTGATATTTTTCCATCATATCATTCAGCTGACTATTCTGGAAAACCTCATCGGCGACCTTGTCTGCGTTCGGATCCCAAGGGAGCCAGTATCCAACCTGACCAACAAAAGTATGAAATCCGCTATCGTTCAGAGAAAGCTTCTTCGCTTTGTCTTCGGCCGCCTGTCTCGTATCATATACGCCTCTAACTTTGAGACCGCGGAGAGAAGTCTGAAAATCATTCTGTTCATCAAAATCTCTCTGAAGTTTATCTTCATACTTGTAAGTGAAATCCTGATAAGAAGAATAAACATCCTCAAACCGTAATTTCTGATCCTTACAATATGACTGAAGAAATTTAACACACTTGAATGCTTCCTTATTCTGCATTAAGGTCTCTGGAGATAAGAAAGATAAACAAACATAATTCTGGCCGGGGATAACATCGTCAACCTCGAGGTAATCTGGCTTCTTAGAATCGGCTGGTGTAGGAACAGTAACTTCACTAACATCAGAACTACTCATTTTATAAAACTAAATAATACATTTTTAAATAATTTTAAACCTATTTTTTTTAAAACAGTATAATATATAAATGAGAAGAACTCTTAAAAAATCAATGAGAGGAAACTTTAGAAAGAAATCTAGAAGAAAGACTAGGAAAATACCTAGGAAAAGGACAAG
>Ga0315336_1001392_pt1 | contig 47722 bp, 47 predicted proteins | sample ASW5metaG_FD_204512 | JGI IMG/M metagenome (GOLD analysis project Ga0315336, IMG submission 204512) | Ammonia-oxidizing marine archaeal communities from Monterey Bay, California, United States - ASW #5 | ecosystem: Environmental > Aquatic > Marine > Intertidal zone | place: USA: California...
CGAGATCATCCACTCCCTGCTTGACGTCATGTATGCCGACGCGCCCTACACGGTGATCCAACGGGCCATGCACATCCACCCGACCGTCACCGAGTTGATCCCGACCATGTTGGGCGATCTGAAGCCGCTGGAATAGACGGCCGCAGAGCCCATGGCGCTGACCGTCCCGATATTGGGTTTAACTGCCGTCCTGGCCGGCGTGATCGGCTTCGCCGCGCATCGGGCCAACCTGTGCACCGTCGGCGCGGTCAAGGAGGTTCTGTCCACCCGACGCGGCTACATGCTGATGAGCTTTTGCAAAACCGCGCTCTGGGTGATCGGCGCCACTTTGCTCGGTGCCTTGGTTCTGCCGGTCGACTTCGTGGCGGTCCGCGGTTGGGCCTTGTCGGTGGCGGTAATCACCGGCGGGATGCTGTTTGGTATCGGCGCCACCATCAACGGCGGTTGCGCCATCTCGACATTGACCCGGCTCGGCGGCGGCAATCTCGGCATGATCGCGTCGCTGGCCGGTTTCATCGTCGGGGCCGGCGCCTATGCCGTGGCGACCACGATGGGTTTGACGCCGGCAGCAGTAGAAGCGACCGCAGTGCTGTCGACGGAGGGGGCTTGGCGGGTGCCGGTGACCGTGGCGTTGGTGCTCTGGATGGTTTGGGAGCTGGTTCGCCTGGTGCGCACCTCGGGCCGCTCCACCGCCCTTAGCGCCTGGCGCAACAGCGTGCTCGCGCCGCATTATCGGCTATCAACGGCAGCGCTGTTGATGGGCCTCAGCAATGCCGTGCTCTACGCGTTGATCGGCGTCTGGCCCTATACGCGACTGTTCGGTGACTTGGCCCGGCATACCGCAGCGGGTGCGCCGCCGCCGGCGCTTATCCTATGGCTTTTGTTTGCGGCACTGATCGCCGGCATCGCGCTGTCGGCTTTCCAAGGCCGCCGTTTTCAATGGCAATGGCGCCCGCGGCGCCGCTGGGCCGCCTATGGCATGGGCGGCCTGCTCATGGGCGTCGGTGCCGCTATGATTCCCGGCGGCAACGACGTGCTTCTCCTGCACGACATTCCGTCCCTGTCGCCGCACGCCATCCCGGCCTTCTTAGGCATAATCGGCGGCATCGCGCTGTCATTGACGGCGATGCGGGCGTTTGGCAACGCCATCCCACCGACGGACTGCAGCGGCGACATGTGCGTGCCTGAAAGCAAATAATCACCCCGACAAAATCTTACGCGGCAGCCAGCCGTCGCTGCCGCCGCGTTTGCGGCACCATGCCCAACCGTGCGTCTCACAAAGGACCTCGACCGCCTCACCCGCCGTGCAAGTCAATTCGACCGCCGAATACGCCCGACAGGCGACGGTCTGTCCGTCGATTTCGATGATCAGGTCATCCGGGACCCAGCCTTCCCTGCTGTCTTCGGCGATCGCCCAAAGCCAGCGATGGCCGTCCCAAATCTCCTGCCGGCCGGTCGGCGTGAGACGCTCGCCTGTTGCGACCTTTATGGGATCAACGTAACTGGCTTTATGGCACTTTAACACGGTCCGCGGCTTCATCATTGGCCTCTAGAGCAGTATGTTACAGGGTACGGCGGCTCGGCAATGACCGACGCAATCCAGGGAGTCCATCAATGCCATACAAAACAATAGAATTCGGCACGACACTGCGATCCCCGTTTGACGTCGCGCGATCGTCGCGGCAAATCGAGGACCTCGGCTTCGATGCTCTAGGCTGCGGCGAACATGTCAGCTTCTATGTCGACACGGCCAATGGCTTCGTTTCGCTTTCGGTCGCGGCCGGTGCGACGACGCGAATTCGGTTGATGAGTACGATCACCCTGGTGCCGCTCTATCCCGCCGCGTTGCTGGCCAAGATGGGCGCGGCGCTCGACGCCGCCTCGGGCGGCCGCTTCACCCTGGGCGTCGGTGTCGGTGGCGAGTTTCCGAATGAGTTCGAAGCCTGCGGCGTGCCGGTCAGCCAACGCGGCGCACGCACCGATGATGCCCTCGAGGTGATTACCCGAACCTGGACGGAGACCGGCGTCACCTACGACGGGCGCTACACCAAACTGGAAAATTTCAGCCTGAAACCGATGCCGGTCCAAAAGCCCCGCCCGCCGATCTGGGTGTCAGGGCGCTCCGACGCCGCGATGCGCCGGGCGGCGACATACGCCGACGGCTGGCTGCCCTATATGTACACGCCCGAACAACTCGCCAAGAGCATCGCCAAGATCCGAGGCTTCGGCGAAGACCAAGGCCGTGACATGGCGAATTTCCAGTTCGGCATCTATATGTTCAGCGCCGTCAATGAAGACAACGACCGCGCCGTCACTTTCGCGTCCGAGCGCCTGAGCAAGCAATATTCCCAAGACTTCAGCAAGCTGGTGCACAAATTCGCCTTGGCCGGAGACCCGGAGCGCTGCCAAGCGCGCCTCAGGGAATATGTCGATGCCGGCGCCAGTCTGATATTCCTATCGTCGGCCTGCCCGGACGACTACATCGATACCAATCTAGAGACGATTGCCTCGACCATCATCCCGGCATTTCGCCCTTGAAGCACTGGTCCGGAGGCGCCGGCATGCGTTCCGTCCTAAAGCCGTTATAGTCGCTCTCATGCAAATTTGGCACTCTCCTACGCTGGGCGACCTATCGCTTGCAGTCCCCGCTCGCTCCGTTTCGAAACCGTTTCCCTTCAATGCGGATCAGGTTTCGATGTGGCATCGCGGCCGGACTGCCATCTGGCAAGGCATCCATCGCCTTGGTCTCGGTCCGGGCGATCGCGTTTTGGCGCCCGCTTACGCGTGCGGCGCGGAAATTGAGGTTCTGCTTCGAGCCGGACTCGACGTCTCGTACTACCGCATAGGACCGAGCCTCAGCCCGGACATGGCGCATCTGGAGGCGCTTTGCAAAGCGCCGGCGCGGGCCTTGTTCGTGATTCATTATTTCGGTTATCCCCAGCCCATTCGAGCACTCTCTCATTTTGCGGAGGCACACGAGCTATTGTTGATCGAAGATAACACCCATGGCCTGTACTCGACTGATGAGGAGAACACACCGCTCGGAAGCTTGGGCGACATGAGCGTATTTAGCTTCCACAAGACATTACCGCTCCCGGACGGCGGCGGGCTCGTGCTGAATAAAGCGCCACAGACCGACGGCGCGCTTTGGCGTGCCAGAAGGCCAAGTATTCAGAGCCAGACGGTCGAACTCATAGATATGCTGAAGGCAGACATGATGATCCGATTTCCCAGGACTGGCGCCTGGGTCAAATCGTGCATTGTCGAGCGGCTCACCCGTCGAAACGGGCGAGAGACGGCCGATGATTGTGGTGTGGATGGTGAAGCAATCCCCAGTACGCCCGAAGAAATGCAAATGAAGATCAAGCAGGCATCCTGGCGCATGTCCTCAGTTGCGAGGCTGCTGGCCCACCACGCCGATCATAGTTCCGTCATCGAGACACGACGCCGCAACTTTCAGCTCTTGGACGAAGCACTTCGCGATCGCAACGGCAACCGCCCGTTGCTCCGCAAGCTGCCGCGCGGCTGCTGCCCCTGGCTCTACCCGCTTTGGGAAGAGGATCCCGAAGGCATCGTGCGCTTTCTCGCGGCACGGGGCGTAGGCAGCTTTCGGTTTTGGCTGGCCGACCACCCGGCTATTCCCATGGCCGAGTTCTCCTTCGAGCGTAAACTCAAACGCCATGTCGTCGTTTTACCGCTTCATCAGGGCCTATCGCAGACCACGATAACCGAGGTCGCAGCATTGGTGAATGCATGGCGCTCACGCGCCGAGCAGATATGCGGCGGCGAAACCGAGACCGTATCCGAGCCAATATCGCACTGAAGCGCGTCTGAGGGTGGATTTGTGTTGTGGCGGTCACCCAAATTCCCTATTGCCAGCCAATTCAACAATTTGCTTCAGTCAAAAGATGGCGGATGAACAATCCAATGGCGGTCGTTTGGACAGCTCGCAGATATTCGGCAATCTGAGCGATGGCTCCAGATTCCTGGTCGAGCGTCTGGCGAACGAGGTCACCTATGCCGCGGGCGCGACTGTCTTTCTTCAGGGCGACGAAGGCGATGCGCTCTACAGAGTAATCGAAGGGCTCATCGAAATCAGCGTCGTGGCTCCGAATGGGCGCAAGCTTTCCCTAAACCTAATGCAGCCCGGCGATGTTTTCGGCGAAATCGCGCTGCTCGACAATGGCGCCCGGACCACGTCGGCGATCGCGGTTGAATCCTGTAAACTTGCTCGAATCCCGCGGTCGGCCATGCGTAACCTGATGGCGGAGAAACCGGAGATTTCGATGGAATTAATCGAAATTCTCTGCGGCCGGCTGCGTTGGGTTAGCCAGCAGGTCGAGGATCAGGTCTTCCTGCCGCTGCCCGTCCGTTTGGCCAAGCGTCTCTTTATGTTGAGCGACCGCCTCGACGGTCGGCGCCAAGAACTCAAACTCTCCCAAGACGAATTGGCGAGCTTTGTCGGCGCGTCGCGGGAATCGACCAACAAGATCTTGAATGCCTGGCGGCGAAAGCGTTGGATCGACATGAGCCGCGGCACCATCAAAATCCTCGATCGTTCGGCTCTGACCGGCGTCGCCGAAGCGCTCGATTGATTTCATAGATTAACGCGCTTTGTGTGAACTTGCTCACATTCACGTCAGCGGCCACTTGCTAGTGTGGCCGCGTTGCTGAAAATCACAAACCAGATGAGGAATTGAAATGTCAACATCCGAAAATGTAAAAACGTTGCAAGACGGTTGGGACGCGCTGGGCAAGGGCGAATTCGACCGCCTCGCCGCGACGTATGCCGAAGACATGATCTTCGTCCTGCCCGGTCAAAACGACGTGCTGCACGGCCGCGCCGCATTCCGCTCCGCGTTGGATGGCATAGGCGAAGCCCTGCCCCCCGGATTCGACATCACCGAACTGCGCTATTGCCCCGGCGACGACGAAGTCGTCAATGTCGTAAAGTGGACATCAACGAAAATTCCCGAGGGAACGCAATCGGCCATCCTGTTTGTGTTTAACAGTGCGGGAAAAATCACCGAAGAACGGTGGTTCGTCGACACCGAGCAGTGGAAAGCCGCATTCTAACAGGCGCGTGCCGCTTCATAGGCGCGGGTGGCGCGTTGTTCCAGAGACGGCCAACCGAGCGTCCGCGCCGATTGCCGGGCCTGATCTAAACCTGCCAATGCGGATCGACGATCGCCGCGCCATGCCGGCGATCGGTTAAGCGCTAAGACGGCTTCGACATTGGTGGCGTTCATCCCGGATCGCGCGGCGTCTTTGATAACGTCCGCGAGCACCGCTTGGGCGCGGCCATCGTCTATCGTCAAAAGCACGTCGCCGAGGGCGAGGCCAGACAGTGCCGCGGCACGGACATGGCCGGCTTGGGCGAAAAACGTGCGGCTTTCCTCCAGCCATTCGATCGCTTTGTCGACTTGTCCATCAGCCGCCAGGATGCGGCCGTATTCCGCTTCCGACGCATAGGCGAAGAAAAGCGAACCGATCTGGTCGCCAAGGCGTTGGCTGCGCCCAAGCAGTTGACGGCAGGCTTGGATATCGCGCTGCCTCGCCTTAACAATGCCGAGGCTGAGATCGGTCATCAGATCGTCGAAGGCGCATTGCGCAACGGCCCGCGCCGCACTGACGTGCTGTTCGGCGCTTTCAAGGTTTTCGTTGCAGACGTCGCAATAAGACAGCATGCAATAGCCCCAGTTCAACGCCGGGGGATAACCACTGACTTGGCCGCGGGCAATCAACCTTTCGGCCCAAACCTGCGCCTTTTCGATATAACCGCCATGCACATGCGCGATCCATAGTATATAATGCGCTAATGTTTCGAGGTAATGGTCATCCAAATTACCGGCGACATTCAAAAGCCGATTGGCTTGATTGGTCAATTGCACTAATGAATCGCCACCGATCGTAATCGTACGGAGCCAGCCGAGCTCTCCAAGGGCATAGCCAATAGAGTCGAGATCGTCGATCCGTTCGCCAATTTCCAAGGCTCTGGTTAGAATCTGCTCGGCGCTCTCAAAATTCGAACAATTGAGATGCCCTTCCCCCAGCCAAGACAAGGTACGGGACACCTCACGGGTGTCGCCTAGTGCTTCGACCCTGCTTAGCTCCTGACCTGCCAGCGCTATCATGTCGTTGAATCGTGCATCCCAGCAGCTGATTTGGATGTGATTGGAAATCGCCTGAGCACGAAGCAATTCGTCGCCCTCGTCCGCCTCCGAAGGAAACAGCTCGATGGCTTTTCGATACCATAAATCGGCGTCGCGTATGGCAAACAGATCAAAAGACTTGCCTGCGGCCATATGGGCGTAGCGCGCCGACTTCACGTGCTGCTCGGCGATTTCGAAATGGCGCGACAGTTCTTCGGAGAACTCTACCAGCCGATTGGGAAAGGCCGCCTCGATCCGATCGCCGACGATGGCGTGCAGGCTTTGTCGGTCTTCCGCCAGCAGGCTATTGTAAATAGCGTCCTGCACCAGGGCATGTTTGAAACGGTATCTAATCGGTTAGTTGATGCCGTCCTGGATGATCAGGCCGCTTTCCAGATGCTGCAGAAAGGCCGATTGGTCATCGTCTTTGTCGTCTGCGCCGGCGACCAGGGCCGCGGTGAACCGGCGCCCGGCGACAGCCGCCGTCCGCATGATTGCTTGCGCTGTCAGCGACTGCGCATCGACGCGCTCGAGCAGCAGGCCCGCCAAAGTATCGGGAATTCCACTATCGGCGGGTTTCGCAGATTCTGTCGTCTTCCGGGATCCGGGATCCCGCATATGCCCCGCGAGTTCTTCCAAGAAGAGCGGATTGCCGGCCGCTCTCAGCATGATATCATCGATCACGTATTCATCGCTTGTGCCGTAGCAATTCTGAAACAAGCTGGCGGCATCCGAATTCGACAACGGCGAGAGTTCAATGTGTTCGACCGCGATACCGGCGGGCCAGCGTGGTTCGTATTCCGGCCGGTACGTGCAGAGGATGAGAACGCCGGTAGGTTCCCGAATGCGGGCAAGGTCTCGCACGATCGCTTCCGACCGCTCATCGACCCAATGCAAGTCATTTACAAATAGAATCGTCGGCAGAATTCTGCCCTGGTTGCGGATATATCTTGTGACAGCGGCCTGGGTTTGGACACCGATTAGGTCCGGATCAATTGCTTGACCACCCGCAAGCCCCAACAGATTTAGCACATAGGGCACCTCTTGCCCCCGACTTAGGCCGCCGCGTGACAGCGCCGCTTCGATCCTGGAAATGTCCCATTGCAGAGAGTCGGAATCATCCAGATCGAGTACCCGGCGAAACATGTCGATGAACGGGAAAAACGCCGTCGCATTATTGTACGAAGCGCAATAGCCAATCAGCGACCGCGTTGTGCTCGGTCTACGGTTGAGGTATTCATAGACCAGGCGCGACTTACCGATCCCGGCTTCGCCGACGATCTGAACCAGGACATTTTCACCGGCCCTGGTTCTCTCGAACGCCGCAACCAACCGGTCCAACTCGTCGCCACGGCCGACAAAATTGCTGAGCTGGCGATCGCGATACTTCTCAAAGCGCCCGCCCGCGAACCCAAGCCCCAGCACCGACCAGACATGCATCGGTTCGGCAGAGCCTTTGATTTCGCTTCGTCCGAGATCGCGCAACTGCACATTACCGCCCAGCAAGCTTTTTGCGTTCGGGCCGATCACGACCTGCCCCGGCTTCGCCAGGTTTTGTAGACGGGCGGCCAGGTTGGGCGTCTCGCCAATCACCGCTCGTTCCCGCGACGCCCCTTCGCCAATGATATCACCGACGATGACGGGTCCGGCTTCTACGCCAACACACACTTCAATGTCGACACCCATGGCGCGGCCAAAGGACGCGTCGATCTCGGCCACGGCGTCGATCAGTTCCAGACCGGCGCGGATTGCACGCTCGACATCATCCTCATGGGAATGCGGGTAGCCGAAATAGACAACGACGCCGTCGCCCAAATACTGCGCCACATATCCGTCAAAGCGTTCTATCGCGGCCTTCGAACTATCCTGATAGGCACGAATGAGATCTCACAGGTCCTCGGCATCGAGCCGTTGCGACAACTCGGTTGAACCAACGAGATCAGCGAAAAGAATGATCAATTGCCGTCGATGGGCCGGACTGGCGTTCGTTTCATCCGCCGGCGCCCGATCGTCATCTGATGTCCCAGCGGCAATTGCCGCCAAAATAAGTTTACGGTGGCCAACCGGGCCAACACCGATTTCCTTTAAATCCACCATGTCGAGATGTGGTAGGACCGCATCGTCGATTGCGTGGGTTTTGAAGGCTGCGGCATACTGTTCGAGACCAAGCTCCTTGAGGATCGTCTCGACGCCCATCACTTTATTCCGCTCCAGAGAGGCAACAGACGCCGCAAACAATGACGGCGGGTCTGGTAATTGTCATGGCCCTGTCGCAGCTTCCAGGACGGCACCACTTACGCGTAAACTAACATCACGGTCGAACCGACAAAAGGCCGGCAGATTCATTGCAAAACGTGATGACACTTCTCGCCTAATTATTTGGAGATTTATATGCGAATTATCGTTTACGGCGCCGGCGGCGTCGGCGGGGTGATTGGCGCCCAGCTGTTTCGACATGACCGGGATGTGTTACTGATCGCGCGCGGCGAGCATCTGCAGGCCATTCAGGATACGGGCCTGCGCTACGAAACCCCCGATGGTGGCTGGACCCTTCCGGTCCCCGCCGTCGGCCATCCGCGGGAGATAGAATTCCGCCCGGACGATGTAGTCATAATGACCATGAAAACCCAGCACACGATTGGCGCGTTGCAGGACTTGCGCGCGGCCGCGGGTGACGGACTGCCCATCGTCTGCTGCCAGAACAGTGTCAGCAACGAGGAAATGGCACTCCGGCGGTTTGCCCGGGTATACGCCATGCTGGTCTATTTGCCGGCGGTCTCTCTTGAACCCGGCCTGGTGCTGAGCCACGCGGCGACGACCAAGGGCGTCTTGGACGCCGGCTGTTACCCGAGCGGCATCGACGCCCTGATCACCGACGTAACCGGCGTGCTCGACAGCTCGGGCTTCACCGCCCGGCCGACCGCCGACGCGATGCGCTGGAAGTACGGCAAATTGGTGCGGAATCTTGGAAACGCCGTTCAGGCCCTGTGCCGAACCGACGAGGCGTCAAAGCCCGCGCTCCGCGACCTGCGGCAGCGGCTAAACGCCGAGGCCGAAGCCTGTTTCACCGCGGCCGGCATCGCCTGGACCAGCCGCGAGGAAGAAGAAGCCCGCCGCGCCGGTCACATGAGCCAAGCCGAAATCGCCGGCCGGCCCCGCGGCGGCGGCTCGACCTGGCAAAGCATCATGCGCGGCACCGGCAATGTGGAAGTCGATTACCTAAATGGTGAAATCGCGCGCCTCGGCCGCCTGCACAATGTACCGGTGCCGGCCAATGCGGTGCTGCAACGGCTGGTCACCGATCTGGCGCACAACCGCGGCACGGCACAAAGCATGGCAGTGGAGGAAGTTTTGGCGATGATCGACGCGGCGCGGTAGGCGCGTGCGCTCAAGCGCCAAACCGCGTACTATCTTGATGAAGGAAACGCCATGGTGACAATAATCGCCGATCGTTGGTTCGAGCATAAAACCATCGATGACGGCATCACGCATTTCTGGGAACCGCATGTCATACCCTTGATGCGTTGCAATATCTGGCATGTACGGGGGCGGGATCGGGACCTGTTTATCGATACCGGGCTGGGTGTGGCGTCGCTCAGCGAAGCCGCCCGCGATCTTATCGATCGTCCGGTGACCGCCGTTGCCACCCATGCCCATGTCGATCATGTCGGCTCCCACCATGAATTCGAAGACCGCCTGGTGCATCGGCTGGAGGCCAAGGCGTTGGCTGACGCGCGGCCGGGCTACAGTCTCTATTTGGACGATCCGACACTGGTCGCCGAGCTGGTGCGGGCGGGATATGACTGCGTGCCCGACCAATGCCTTGTCACCGCCTTGCCGCACGAAGGCTATGACGTCGGCGCCTATTCCCTGCAGGGCAGCAAGGCGACGCGGGTGGTCGAAGCAGGCGATAGTGTCGATCTGGGAGACCGGCGTTTCGAGATCCTGCACCTGCCAGGCCATTCGCCTGGCTCGATCGGCCTCTGGGAAGCCGACACCGGTATCCTGTTTTCAGGTGATTGCATCTACGACGGCCCGTTGTTGGACGGGTTCGACGATTCCGACATCGCCGATTATATCGCCAGCATGAAACGTCTACGGGAAATTCCGGTGCGTGTCGTTCATGCCGGCCACGACCCAAGCTTCGGCCGCGCGCGACTGCATGAACTGATCGACGCCTATTTGTCGGAACGAGACCGTTAGGTGTTCAATCAGTGTTGCACTTGCCAAGTGAATAGTTGAGAACGCCGCATCCGCGTTTGGTGATATCGCTGGTCGCGACAATCACGCACCCGAACGTAAGCATGGCTGTTATCAGCAGGACACTTGCCAGGTGCCGTAATTTGTCAAGTATTCTCACCCTGCTTCATCCAAACTCGTTTCACGTTTGTGGACTCCAACTATCCACAAATTAACCCTATTGCTGGGGCACGGCCCCACTCGCTGGTGATAGCCGCAATAACCGTGCCGAACGGGCGAAGGCGAGGCTATGCAATGGAATTGGGACAAATAGGCGTGCCGCCTGTTGTCGGCATTGCAAGGAATTCCGACATTTTTGCAACGGCGTCCGTTAGACGCCTGCCTTGCGAACAATGGCGCCACGGACTGACAAAAACGAAAACACCCGGCCGAACATGGCCGGGTGTGTCGCTGGTTGTTACGCCGACGCTAAACGCGTGATATTACTGCTTATTCCGTGCGGCCCCGTCGCGCTTCGGGATCCCTGGACGGGCCCACATGATAGCTGCCATGGCCGTTCGCGCCTTCTTTTTCGGCACCGGCACCGACCTTAGAGGCTTCGACATCGATGCAATCGCCGGCATCGAGGGTCTGCTTTTCACCGTCATAAGTGACAACGATCGCCGCGTCGGACTCGTTGCATAGCCCCACGTCACGCGGCGTATCCATGTCAACAATGGTCTCCGGTTCGGTGCCCCTGGTCGAAAAGCTGCGCTGATCGCTGTAGGCGCCGGTGCCTTGCTGGTATTGTTCACGTGTTACGCGAGCGCTGGCCTCGGCAACGACGGCAGTAATGGCGACGGCCGCCACCACACTCAAAATAATGGTTCTTGTTGATGACATTGTCTGATGTATCCCTATTGGATTTTCTCGAAACACTTAACGCCCGCGACCCCCAAGCCGAGGCGTCAGCACCACGGCCAGTTCGGAGTAGTCTTCACTACTTTAAAGCGATTACCACAGACCGGTAAAGCGTTGAAATTCAGCCAAGATCCACATCGAAAACCCCCGATCTGATCCAAAATTCATTTCCAAATAGCTTGACGGCAACGAAAGATCGTACCTTGGCGAACGCAGAAACGCTTTTCTGGCCGTAGGTTAAGGGTGCGTCGCCCGTACTTCCTTGCGAACAGGCTCTTGAATTTTGTCCCTGCGCCGGCAATGCCGATACTCTGGGTTGGATCGCGGTAAATTGACGCACCGCCATCGCACTGCCTACCAGCCCTTGACCCCGGTCATGTCCGGCAGTTCGTGGGCGATGCCTTTGTGGCAGTCGATGCAGGTCTTCTCGCCGCTTGCCAGGAAGGTGGAATGCTGCTTGGCGGCGCGCGGGCTCTGCAGGGTGTAGTCCATCGATTCAAAGGAGTGGCAGTTGCGGCACTCCAGGGAGTTGTTGGCCTTGAGCCGTGCCCATTCGTTCTCGGCCAGGGCGCGGCGGTGGGCCTGGAACTTGTCGCGGGTCGAGATGGTGCCGAAGAGCGCCCCCCAAACCTCTTTGGAGGCGGCCATCTTGCGGGCGATTTTGTTGGTCCATTCGTGCGGCACGTGACAATCCGGGCAGGTCGCGCGGACGCCGGAGCGGTTGGCATAGTGGATCGTCGACCGGAGTTCCTGGAAGACGTTGTCGCGCATTTCGTGACAGGAGATGCAGAAGGTTTCGGTGTTGGTCACTTCTAAGGCGGTGTTGAAGCCGCCCCAGAAAATGATGCCGGCAACGAAGCCGCCAACCGTCAGGAAACCTAGGCTGTAGTTCAGGCTCGGGCGTGAGAAGGTGAACCACCAGGTCTTGAGAAATGCCAGCATCGCCGCCTCCGCCCGCCTAATCCTTGGAACCGCTGGCGCGGCCATCGATCAGCGTGTCGATGTCAACAAAGGTGTTTTCGACCAGCGGCGGCGCCTGCAATTGCGACACATGGCATTGGGTACAGAAATAACGCCGCGGCGACACGGTCGCCAGGAACTGGCCATCGCGATCCATGAAATGGGTGATGCTGACCATTGGCGCCTGGCTATCGGCCGTCGCCTTGCGGCTGTGGCAGGACAGGCACTTGTTGGTGTTCAGATTGATCCGGTAATCGCGGATATGATGGGGGATGGTCGGTGGCTGTTCCGGGTAATTACGGGTCCGGCGCAAATCTTCGTTGGAGACTTTCTGCATGGCCGGCGCGGACGGCTGCTCGACCAGGGGCGCTCCACCCCGGAGCGTGGCGACGGAGTCCTGGGCCATGCCTGTCGCGCCGAACGGCAAAACGAGGAGCAAAGCTGCGGCAAACGTTCTGACTGCAATCATGGTTTCACCTCATGCGGGAACGATTTTGACCGCGCACTTCTTATAGTCGGTCTGTTTCGATATGGGGTCCGTCGCGTCAAGCGTGACTTTGTTGATCAGTTGGCTGGCATCAAACCAGGGCACGAACACCAAGCCCTTCGGCGGCCGGTTGCGGCCCCTCGTCTCAACCCGGGTGCGGATCTCGCCGCGCCGGGAGATCACCCGGACTTCGACGCCGCGCCGCAGGCCGCGGGCCTCGGCGTCGTCCGGATGCAGATAGACCACGGCATCGGGGAACGCCTTGTAGAGCTCCGGCACGCGTTGGGTCATGGAGCCGGAATGCCAATGCTCCAAGACGCGTCCGGTGGAAAGCCAGAGATCATATTCTTCGTCCGGCGATTCCGCCGGCGGCTCGTAGGGTAAAGCGTAGATGTTGGCGCGTTTGTCCTTGTTGCCGTAGAACTGCAGGATCGAACCGCGTTCGACATACGGGTCGTAGGCCTCGCGGTAGCGCCATTTGGTTTCCTTGCCGTCGACCACCGGCCAGCGCAGGCCGCGCTCCTGATGATAGCGGTCGAAGTCGGCCAAATCATGGGCGTGGCCGCGGCCGAAGGTGGCATATTCCTCGAACAGGCCTTTCTGGATGTAGAAACCGAAGCTATAGGCTTCGTCGTTTCCGTAATGGGGGTCGAGCTCGGTGGTCGGGAACTTATCGACGGTGCCATTGGCGAACAACACGTCATAGAGCGTCTTGCCCTTGAAGGCCGGGTTGGCATCTAAGGCTTCGGCGGTCCACACTTCTTCGGTCTTGAAGCGTTTGGAAAACTCGACGATCTGCCAAAGGTCGGACCGCGACTGGCCCGGCGCCTCGACCATTTGATGCCAGAACTGGGTACGGCGTTCGGCGTTGCCGTAGGCGCCTTCCTTTTCGACCCACATGGCGGTCGGCAGGATCAGGTCGGCGGCCTCCGCCGTCACCGTCGGATAGGCGTCCGAGACAACGATGAAGTTCTCCGGGTTGCGGTAGCCGGGAAGGCCCTCCTCGTTCATGTTGGGAGCCGCCTGCATGTTGTTGTTGCACTGCACCCAATAGGCGTTGAGTTTGCCGTCCTTCAACATGCGGTTCTGCAATACTGCGTGATAACCGGGCTTGCCCGGAATGGTGCCTTCGGGAAGGTTCCAAATCTTCTCGGCAATGTCCCGGTGTTCCTTTTTGGCGACCACCAAGTCGGCGGGCAGGCGATGGGCGAAGGTGCCGACTTCACGCGCCGTGCCGCAAGCCGAAGGCTGACCGGTCAGCGAGAACGGCGAATTGCCGGGGCCGGCGATCTTGCCGGTCAACAGATGAATGTTATAGACCAAATTGTTGCACCATACGCCGCGCGTATGTTGGTTGAAACCCATGGTCCAAAACGAGGTGACGCGGATGTCCGGATCGGCATAAAGCTCGGCCAAGGCCTCGAGTTTGTCCGTGGGCACGCCGGAAAGCTCGGACACCGACTCCACGGTGTAGGTGCTGACGAATTTGGCATACTCCTCGAACGTCATCTCCTTCCAGCCACCGGCTTTGTCGTTGTTGGCGGCGGCCTGTTCCAGCGGGTGTTCCGGCCGGAGGCCATAGCCGATATCAGGATTGCCGAGACGGAAATTGGTGTGGCGTTCGACGAAGTCTTTATTCACACGGTCCGTTTGGATGATGTAGTTGGCGATGTAGTTCAGGATCGCCAGGTCGGTCTGCGGCGTGAACACGACGCCTAAATCAGCCAGGTCATAGCAACGATGCTCGAACGTCGACAGTACCGCGACCTTGACATGCGGCGCGCTCAGGCGGCGGTCGGCCACCCGGCTCCACAGGATCGGATGCATCTCCGCCATGTTGGAGCCCCACAGCACGAAGGCATCGGCCTCCTCGATATCGTCGTAACAGCCCATCGGCTCGTCCATGCCGAAGGTGCGCATGAAGCCGGCGACGGCCGAGGCCATGCAATGGCGCGCGTTCGGATCGATGTTGTTGGAGCGGAAGCCCGCCTTGTAGAGTTTGGCGGCGGCGTAGCCTTCCCAGACCGTCCACTGCCCGGAGCCGAACATGCCGACCGCCGTCGGCCCCTTTTCCTTCAGCGCCGCCTTGAACTTCTCCGCCATGATGTCGAAGGCGGCATCCCAGGAGACCGGGGTGAAGTCGCCGTTCTTGTGGTAGCGGCCGTCGCGCATGCGCAACAACGGTTCGGTCAGGCGATCTTTGCCGTACATGATCTTGGAGAGAAAGTAGCCCTTCACGCAGTTCAGGCCCCGGTTCACCTCCGACTTGACGTCACCGTGGGTGGCAACGACCTGGCCTTTTTTGACCGCCACCATGACGCTGCAGCCGGTGCCGCAGAACCGACAGGGCGCCTTCGACCAGGTTAATTTCGCGGTTTCGCGATCGGTCGCGGCATTGACGGTCTGGGCCGGCAGGGTGATGCCGGCGACCGCCGCAGCGACACTCGCCGCCTTGGCCTTCAGCAATTCGCGTCTGTTGATCGTCACGCTGCTGTCTCCTCTGTTGGATCCGGGTCTTCATCGATTTGGTGATAGACCAGGGCCGTAGATATCACGCCGCTGATACGGTTGATGGTATCGATATGGCCGAGGATGGCTTGGTCGCCGTCGGTCTCCAGGGTGATCACCATCTTGCCTTCCGGTGTCGCCGCATGCACTTGCGCCCCGGGAATTGCCTCGACCGCCTCGGTAATGGCGGCCATGGCTTCGGGCCGGCCATGCAGAATGAGACTGGATATGTTGTACTCGCCGGTCGCCATCACGCCGCCTCCCCCGCCGGTCGAACGGCGATCGCGTCGGTTGGGCAAACCGCAACACAGGCGCCGCAGCCAGTACAGGCCGCGGCATCCACCAGTGGCGCTGGCAACCGTCCGGGCCGCAGGGTGAACCGAATTGCCTGCGCGTCGCAGGGGTCGCCGCAGCTTTGGCAATAGACACCGCGCCAGGCCAGGCATCGGTCATCAATCCGCGCCAGAAAAGACCACGGCGGCGTCAGGCCGAGATCGAAGATTGGTTCCGGACAGGCCTCGGCGCAGGCCTGGCAAAACGTACAGCCACCGCGGTCGAAATCAACGGTGGGATAGCCGCCGTCGCCCCGCACGACGATGCCTTCCGGGCAGACCGCGACACAGTCGCCGCAGCGCGTGCAGCCCTCTTCGAATGCGTCGGTCAAGATCCAAGGAAGGCGCAACGGCGCCGCGGCGGGCGTCGTCCGTCCCCGCAATAATGACCGTCTGCTGTGTGAAACCACTCTAGACAACGGGCGGTCCGGCGATAAGTTGATAGATCCAGATTGTGAATCCGTAAGCGCCAACGATGCCGACGGCGAGTGCCGGCGCCAAGACCACGGTCAAGAACAGGAACATCAGCAATTCCCGTTTTTTCTTGACGGAGCCGTCTTCGAGGCCCTGTTCGGTGCGGCTCGACATGGTGGTTTCCCTCTTCGGTCGAAGGTCTGCTCAGCCCCCGTCCGTGCCAAGATAGGCGCGGACCGGCTTTGGGCTGAACTGGAATTGCACGGTCGCCCACAATTTGTCCGTGTCCTGTGAGAAAGCATCGGCGTCATAGGCGGCATATTCAAGACCTAAAGTGACGGCGCCATGGCCGGTCGCGATTTTCTTGAACAAGCCGGCACCCCATTCCGAGCCGTAATGGCTGTTGCCGTCTTCCGCCCAGAACTGAAGATAGTTGGCCTTGAGTGTAAGGCCGGACATCCATCCGGTCCCCGGCAACGGCGCGTTGAGCAGCAAGTAAAGGTCCTGCAGCCCATCCGGCGGCGTGGTCAGGAACTGATCGGTCAGGCCGTTGAACGCGTGGCCGGTGGCAAGAGGCGTTTGAAAGGCACTGGTACCGTCGCCTTCCAGGACTTCGTAGCCGACATGCGCCTTGATGCCACCATAGGCGAAACCGGGCTGCAAACGACTGTACCACAGATCAAAATCATTCGGATTGTCGGCGTGGTCCTTTTGGTAGGCGCCGGACGCCACGTAGAGAAACGACCAGTCTTGATCGATCGGCAGGCTGCCTTGCAACAGGAAACCGTAGGTCGCGCTATCCAGACCGGCCTGGGACGCCTCGTCATAGTCGAGCCACAGCGCGAACGGCGTGATTTTCATACCGTCGATGCCGCTATATTGGGCACGGATGCCATGGCCGTCCAAGCCGAGTTCGCCGACGGCGGAATCCGTGCCGAAAATGCGCTGCACTTCATTCAGATAAGTATATTCCAGCAGTGTGTCGGGAATCGCGGTCACTTGGGCACGGAAGGCGTCGAATGTTTGCTCGTTCTGGCGGAAGCCGACATTGCCGATGAAACGGTGATCGTCCCAGATGATGCGTTGGCGGCCAAGCTTGAACAGCGTATCGGGGATGGTGTCCTTGGCGACGATGTAGAGTTGGTTGACCTGTTCGTCCTCAGGATCGGCGACGACGGGATATTGGGTCTTGCCGTTGATGGTGTCGTTGTATTCTTCGGACCCGACGGACTTCACCCACTCGACGTCGAAACCGACGCCGATCCCCTGAATCCGGCCGGTCTCAAATCCTGCCCGCGCACGCACGGTATGCGCCTTAGCATTGCGCGGTGCGTTGTCCTGGTCGACCCGTTCATAACGGTAGCGCACGTCGAAAACCGGCTTGGCGTCCAAATAGAGATCACGCCAATTCTCGGCGGCCGCGGCGCCAGTGGCCGGAGCCAGCAATACTACGAGACACCACGCCAACCCCTTTGTTCGCAAGCCCAAAGCCCTGCGATTCACAGCTTTGTCGATCCCCACCAAACTACCCCTACGATTATCGTTTCTAACTAGATACTCGATTCTGCCGGCCGGTCTACCGTTGCCCGAAAAAAAACTATTTCGCCGTCGCGTCCACAGCCAATAATGCATATGGCCGCATTTTCCTGGGCCCGAAACCGGGTCGTGGCGTTATGCCGCAGGGCGCGGGTGGGAAGTGATTCAGTTTGGAATTCGTTTGGCGGTCCACAAGCACTGCGAATCGGATCAATTTTTCAATGACTGCCGGCGCGTTGGAAAAGAACTGGTGCCTATCGTCTTTGTCCTGTGCAGCATCGGCTATTTACTTCCCGTTATGAGCTTCACGGGATTGAAATCTGCCGGCACACCGATGATTCCCATATTTTTGCTATATTCACCGTAATTCGCGACCATCTCTGCAAGACGCTCAGGTTCCCGTTTTCCCAGATCGTGTAATTCCGACGGATCGTCTTTGATGTTGTACAGCTTCCACGCCCCCGCTCCCTCAACGCCGAGCCCTTGCAACCAGGCACCAAGCCGGACTGCCTTATGGTCGCCCTGGAAAATAGCGGAGTTACCCATGAGTTCGTAACCAACCCATTCGTTCGCACCGCGGTGTGTTGATGTTTGGCCCCGCATGAACGGCAAGACGCTCTTGGCGTTCATCGGGAAGACTGTCCTTCCCTTGTAGTTGCTCCCAGGGTGTTCGGCGCCGGCGATCTCCATGAGAGTGGCCGATAGGTCGGTGACAAAAACGAACGCATCCGTTTGTCCCGCATCGATCCATTCGGGGTAACGGACAATCAATGGGACGCGCAAGCCGCCTTCGGTTGAAAACGTTTTGAAGCCACTCAAATGGGCCGCCGCAACCTGCGCCCACGGTGGGCCGTATGATGAGAAAGATCCGGCGACGCCGATGTCTTCAACGGCGGCTTTTGGATAACGTTCGTTGTACCACGTTGCACCGGCGACATTCGGTTGGCTCCAATCGGGGCCATTGTCGGTCATATAGATGATGACTGTATCGTCGTATTGATCGGTTGCCTTAAGGTGATCAATCACACGACCGATGTGAACATCCATGTGATCGATCATCCCGGCATAGGCTGCCATTCTGTTTGCCTGAGCCACTCTGGCCTCGGCTGGAAGTTTGTCCCAGGCAGGCACGCCGGGGAATCTGGGCGATGCCGGGTCGTCTTTTGAAAGAATACCAAGTGATTTAAGATTCTCGACCCGCTGTTCGCGAATGACATCCCATCCGGCGCTGTAGACGTCGCGATACTTATCGATAAATTCCCGAGGGGCCTGATGCGGCCAGTGCGCTGTCTGCAGCGAAAGATACGCAAAGAACGGCCTGTCGGCGTTTTGCTCAGGGTTAAGGAAGTCGATCAGTTTGTCGGCATATAGCGCGTTCGAGTGGATGCCGACAGGGCGTTCCACGATCTCCCCATTAGCCGCGAAAGTTGCTGTCGGACCCGCAACATGCCCGGCCGACATGGCGGAATAGTTGTCAGCGGCGCCGTCCAGCAACGAATAGGTTTGGTCGAAGCCGCGATCGTGGGGCCGATATCCTTCTTCGTCGCCCAAGTGCCACTTGCCCGTCATATACGTGCTGTAGCCTGCATCGCGAATCAAGTTAATGATCGTAACGACGCTTTTGTTCAGGTATCCTTCGTAACCGGGTTGGCCTTTCTGCGCTTCAGAGAGAAACTCGTGCATGTTTCCCAATCCGCTGCGATGATTATCAACACCCGTCATTAAAAGCGACCGAGTTGGGGAACAGGTTGCGCCAACATGAAAGTTTGAGAACCTTAGACCCTCCTTCGCGAGGGCGTCGAGGGTTGGCGTCGCAACCTCACTACCGAAGGCACCGACGTCGGAAAACCCCATGTCGTCGCCGATAATCAGAAGAATGTTAGGACGTATTTGCGTCGTTTGGCTGGCCGCCTGAACGTAACCGATCCCAACTGTCATCAAGAACAGTGTTGCAGCTACCCTGGCCATATAGGATCCCGTTTGCTTCAACATATCCGAATCCTTTTCCTTAAATTCAGTATCACCGCACGGCCTCCATGGTCTGAGATGTGCGTTCGAAAGACATCGCGGCAGACGTCGAGCACATCCATGGTTGCCCGCTCATCGCCACAAACCCGAGCAAAACAATCAACAGACGGCTGGTTCCAATTCCAGACAGCATGAGGTTTCGTTCACTTTTCTCACGCCCGTCCGCCGGCCGTCTATCGGAATTCCGCAACGAACAATATTTACCTGACGTTGAAGAAAAGTACATTGAGCGTAGAGAAGGGTTTTTCGTCTCGGTGAACTATGTTCGAAGGGTTTCGGACGGCAACTCGTGAAAGCACTTTTTATAAGCCTGGGAGAATTCCCCGAAATGCCAGAAGCCCCATTTCAACGCCAGTGCCGTGACGGTCGTACTGCCTCTGGAAGCGGCCCGTAACTCGTCACGCACGCGATGAAGCTTCAGCAGTTTCAAGTAAGCCATGGGTGTCGTTTTCATGATCTCTTGAAAAGCATACTGCAAAGTGCGTTCGCTAACATCCGTAACACGACAAAGGTCCGAGACATACAACGGATCTTCGACATTCTGCTCCGCGTGAGCAACGGCAGTTTTGATGATTTGACTATATTTCCGCTTTTTCAAATCCGTTTGGGTAAATTCAAAGGTGGCTTTCTGTCTTAATACGGATAGCAAAGCCTCGAGGATATCCTGGTTCGCAGCAAGCCGTACCGACGCATTCTGATCGAACATAATCGGATTACGTTTTGCTGTCAGGGCAACCCGCTTCGCCAGGTTGAAGAATGTGTGTGTTGTCGATCCGGTGCCCCTCAGAAATTCTATATTGCTTGGCACGCGGAATTCCACATTGCGCCGGCGAGCGGCAAGGTGGTCTAGAATGTCCTCCGGTGAAATCAGTAAAGTCACACTGCAGTAACCTGCTTCAACCACCAGTTCCGTCTCAGCTCCCGGAGCTGCTAATATCAGAGTGTCGGGGTGCATCGATACACCATCATAGGTGGCCTTGGCCCTGGGTCCTAACGCCACAATGGCCATTCTACTTTCTTCAACCTTGGCATAGGTACGGAGACGGTGGCTGGTCTGGTGAAACAACAGCACGCACCCCCCAAGTCGCACCACAATTCGCTGCGCCAGAAATGGTTTCTCAACAAGAGATATGACGTCGTGACTAACGACCTCCAGGCCGTCCTTTACAGCCGTTGGATCGGTCAATCGTGCAACCGACACCGCGGGCACATCCGGAGCACAGATAGGCGTACTTGCGGAAAATGGATCGACAACCATTGTCTGTAGTATCTCGATAGATAACAATTCCTATATGGCATAATATACAACAACGGCGGTTCACTGAAACACTACCCATGAGCGACAAGACTTAACCGGTGTTGGCCGCCGTGATAGACTCAGAGCCATTGATCGCTCGGCTATTGGGGAAGGCATGAAAGTTCACGCGGATCCGATATTGCCCATCAAGATGGACAGCACGTCCAATGGCGAGTTTTTGCCGGTCGCGCTGCCGGAATCCCTAAAGGCGGCACAGGCCGTTGCCGCCGGCCGACTGACCGCCCAAGCGAGGCGTCTCGGCCAGAGCCGGCGTGGTTTCCTGAGCAGCCTTTGCGGCGCGGCAACAACGTTGTTGGCCTACAATCAAGCGCACGCCATTGCCGGCAATGTGGGCGGCCGTTTCGCCGTCGGACCGGACACGGCATTCGAACCGGCGGCCGCCGAGGCGGCGCTTGGCACCGACGGCGACCTGATATTCGACGTGCAGACCCATCTGGTCGACCCGAAAGGCACCTGGCGCAACAACGCCGGCCGCGGCTTCGAGCGTATTCTGGCCTGGTGGCCGCAAGGCTCCTGCGGCCTGCCCGATCCGACCGAATGCTACGACGCCGATCACTTCATCAAGGAAATCTTCCTCGACAGCGATACCGACCTCGCCGTGTTGAGCTTCATTCCGGCGCCGGACCTCTACAATCCGTTGAGCGCCAAGGAAGCCGACCGGGTGCGCCGCCTGGTCGACATGCTGGAAGGCAATCATCGGCTGTTGCTGCATTCCATGGTTTTGCCGAACCTGCGTCCCCTGCAGCGCCAGCTCGATCATATGGAGCGGGCGGCGGCGGACTGGCCGATCGCCGCCTGGAAGGTCTATACGCAATGGGGTGCCGATGGCCGCGGCTGGGCCTTGGACGATCCGGAGATCGGCATTCCCTTTATCGAAAAGGCTCGCGCCGTCGGCGTGCCGACGATCTGCATCCATAAAGGCTTTCCGCTCCGGCGTATGTCACAACAATTCGACACCTGCGCCGATATCGGCAGGGTGGCCAAGCTCTATCCCGACGTCACCTTCATTGTCTATCATTCCGGCTTCGAGATCGGTCGCCGCGAAGGCGGCTACGACCCTGCCGACGCGGCCCGCGGCATCGACGCCTTGGTCAAGAGCCTTGCCGACAATGCCATCGCGCCGAACAGCAACGTCTACGCCGAACTCGGCAGTACATGGCGGATGGTGATGCGTGACCCGACGGCGGCGGCGCACACGCTCGGCAAGCTGTTGAAGCATGTTGGCGACAAACGCGTGCTTTGGGGTACGGATTCCATTTGGTACGGCTCGCCGCAAGACCAAATTCTGGCCTTTCGCAGTTTCGAGATCGCACCGGAACTGCAGGAACACCATGGCTATCCGGCGCTGACGCCAGCCGTGAAATCCGACATATTCGGCCTGAACGCCCTGCCCGTCTATGGCGTAGACGCCGCCGAATTCCGCCGCAAGGCGGCGTCCGATAATGTACAATTTGCCCGCCAACGGTACGATGCGGAGGCGCGGCCGAGCTTCGCTACTTATGGTCCGACGTCACGGCGGGAATTTCTGGCGTTGGAGCGCCAACGCCGCGCCTATCCGGATTGAGGCAGAGGGAGAGAATTGATGGCGCGCAATGATGGCGTCTTGGCGGCACACCGGTTCGGCCTCGGGCCGACGGCCACGGAAGTCGCCGACATGGAAGACGACCCGCAAGGCTGGCTCTTGGCTCAACTCGACGGGTCACCGGCCCTGCCGCCGGCTCTTGCGGCCATGCCGCCGGTTAGCGAGAACGTCGTGGACTGGTGGAGCGCCGTCATCATCAGCGTCGCCGAACTGGTGCGCCGTATCCGCACCGAGTACGCCCAACTCTGGTATCGGGAAGCCAGGGCGCGGATCGAGGTCGGCATCACGACGGAGCAGCCTTTCCGGGAACGCCTGGTGTGGTTCTGGGGCAATCATTTTACTTGTTCGGGGGCGAAAGCGGTCGCCATCGGCATGGCCGGCGGCCACGAACGTGAGAGCATCCGACCGCACGTAACCGGCAAATTCAAGGACATGCTGTTCGCCGCGGTGTCCCATCCCGGCATGCTGTTCTATCTGGACAATTACCGGTCCATGGGCTCCAACTCCGTATCCGGCGGCTACCAAAACCGCGGCCTCAACGAAAATCTGGCACGCGAGGTCATGGAACTGCACACGCTTGGTGTCGGCGCCGGATACAGCCAAAACGACGTCCGCGAGTTCGCCAAAATGTTAACCGGCTGGACCTTTGCCTACCGCGACCAAGAAAATCCGGGCGAGTTCTGGTTCCGCATGGGCAGCCACGAGCCGGGTCCGAAAACAGTCCTTGGCAAGACCTACGAAGAGGCCGGCGTCGAGGAAGCGCTGGCAATCTTGGAATTGCTGGCGGCGCATCCGGCGACCGCGCGCCACGTCGCCTTCAAGATGGCGCGGCATTTCATCGCCGACGACCCGCCGCCGGCGGTGGTCGACCGGCTCGCCCAGGTATTCCTCGACACCGACGGCGACCTCAAGGAAGTCACCCGCGCCCTGGTGCAATCGCCGGAAGCCTGGGATCCGACTTTATCCAAGCTGAAAAATCCGCAGGAATATGTCGTTGCCGTGCGCCGCGCGCTCGGCCATGCCGGCGATTTGGACGATCTGATGCAGAGCCTGTCGAGCTTCGGTCATTCGCCGTTCATGGCGTCCTCCCCGGCCGGCTGGCCCGACGTCGAGGAAGCCTGGATCAACCCGGATACAGCGCTCAGACGTGCCCGTTTCAGCCGCCACGCCGTATCTCAGGTGTCCGGCAGCCTCGAGCCGCTGGCCCTCGCCGAAGCCACCCTAGGCGACCGGGCGACACCGGAGATGCTGGCCATGATCGGCAGTACCGATGCCCGACAAGGCCGAGCCTTGTTGCTGGCCAGCCCAGTTTATCAACGGAGATAAGCCATGATCACGCGCCGTGATGCCCTGAAGACCGCATCCGCCGTCGGCATGCTGAGCGCCATTGGCGGCCCCGCCTTTGCCGCCGCGACGGCGCCGACCGACAGGCGCCTGGTTGTCATTGTTCTGCGTGGTGGCGCCGACGGCCTGGCCCTGGTGCCGGCACCGGGTGACCCGGGCTTCGCCGCGCGGCGCGGCCATTTGGGCGCCGGCGAAACCGATCAGACCGGCGACGCCATCCCGCTCGACGGCACCTTTGCCCTGCATCCGAGGCTGACCGCCCTCGGGCCGCTTTGGCAAGCTAAGCAGTTGGCCGTGGTCCATGCGGTCCATACCGTGTCGCGCAACCGCTCTCATTTCGACGCCCAGGACTTGCTGGAGATCGGCCTCAACCGGCTGACCAGTACGGCCGACGGCTGGCTCAACCGGACGCTGAGCTATTACGGCGACGGCAAGCCGACGGCCGGTCTGGCGGTCGGCTACGGCAAGCCACTGATCATGCGCGGACCGACCCGCATCGCGACCTGGGCGCCGCGGCGCCTGCCCACCGCGGACGATGATTTCCTAAGCCGGCTGACCCAGCTCAGCCGAGACGATGCGGCGATTGGTATGGCGCTGGCCGACGGTGCCGAGGCGGCGCGGCGCAATCGAACTTTGCTGGGCCAAGACGAACATGCCACTGGCCGGTCGCCCCGGAGTTTGCCGGCCGTTGCGCAACTCGCCCGCGCCACGGGTAAGCTCCTGTCCGTCGACCAAGGCGCGCGGATCGCGACTTTCGATATCGACGGCTGGGATACCCACGGCTATCAGAACACCGCCTTGGCTTACCGCATGCCCTACCTAAACGACGCCATCGACGGCTTGCGACTGGGCCTCGGCAACGCTTGGGCAAAGACCGTGGTCATCGTCGCCACGGAATTCGGCCGCACCGCGGCGCCGAACGGCACCACCGGCACCGACCACGGTACCGCGACCGCGGCGCTGATCCTGGGCGGCGCGGTCGCCGGCGGCCAAGTCCACGCCGACTGGCCGGGTCTCGGCCAAAACGACCTCTACGAAAACCGCGACCTGATGCCGACCACCGACATCCGGGCGCTGTTCAAAGCGGTGTTGCTCAATCATCTGAGAATCGATCAGGCCTTCATCGAGGACCAGATTTTTCCCGACAGCCGCGCGGTTCCGGCACTCGACAGCATCGTCGTAGCGTAGGGTTCAGAAGAATGTTGAGCAAGGCCCACGAAAGATACATCGCCGCCCAAAGCCAACTGAACGCCGCCCCGATCGACATCGATCTCGCAACCACGGCGTTGCTGATCATCGATATGCAGGAGTACTTCCTCAATCCCCAATCGGCGTTTTCCCGGCTGTTCGATCGGCGCGCCTCCGGGCTCGGCGACTATTTTCAGGAGCGCTCGAAGACCATGGTCGAGCCCAACCTGCAGCGCCTGTTGACCTTCTTTCGCGCCAACACACAACGCACGATCTTCACCACCGTCGCTTCCGAGAGCCAGGACGGCAGCGACTGGGCACCGGCCTTCAAACGCATGAACGCGGAGGCATTGGGACAGATCGGCGAACCGGCCCTGCCCGCCAAGACTGATCCCTGGGCGCGCATCGTCGAGGCCTTGGAACCGACGGCGGATGAGGTCGTGATCAACAAGACCACCTACGGCGCCTTCGCCTCGACCGGCCTCGACGCCACGCTGCGCAACCTCGGCATCGAAACCTTGGTATTAGGCGGCGTGGTGACCAACCGCTGCGTGGAAACCACCATGCGCGATGCGACCGACCGAGGCTATCGGGTGATCCTGGTCGACGACGGCAGTGCCACGTTTTCACAGGAGATGCAGGACGCCACCACTCTGTCGCTGCAGGGCGCCTATGGCTTCGTCCGCCAAACCGACGACGTGTTGAGCCTGTTAGCTGATGCCAGTTGAGACACGGTCCATCACATGGGGTGGGCCGATTGCTGGACCATCTGGCGCGAGGCTAATTGGGAATTGTCAGATATTCTGCGTCCATTCTCCGCCGCTTGCGTCTAATGAGATGAACCCTAAGTGTCACAAAGGAGATTACGATGCGACTGCAATTGGCTTTAAATGTGAAAAACCTGTCCGAAGCCATTGAATTTTATGGAAAACTGTTTGACGCAGAGCCCCATAAGCAGCGCCCCGGCTACGCCAATTTCACCATCGAAAATCCGCCGCTGAAGCTGGTGTTGTTCGAAAATCCGGCGGCCGATGAACGGCTCAATCATTTGGGCGTTGAGGTTCATGAACAAAACGAGCTGGACAGCGCGGCTGAACGGCTGCGGCGGTCGGGCATTCTTAGCTCAGAACAAACCGAGACGCATTGCTGCCACGCTACACAGAACAAAGCCTGGTCCCAAGAGCCCCAAGGCCTGAGCTGGGAATGGTACCGTATTACCGACGATGGCCCCATCGATGCGGACGCACCGTTGGCCAGCGCCTCTTTCGGTAAGGTTCAGGAGGCCACCGACGTCTGCTGTGCCTGATATAGCCGCAACCCCCAAATCCCGGACGGCGGCGCCGGTTGAGCCCGCGCCGCCGGCATGGGACGCGTTCATGGCGCGCCTTCAGCGCTATGTTGGCGCCCGGTTTGAGCCGGACGTCCGCGACGATGTGGTCGGCGACATTTTGCTGCGTCTGGTGAAGGACCAGGACAAGCTGATTGCGGCGCGCAATCCCATGGCTTGGGTGATGCGCGTCGCCGGCAATGTCGTGATTGACCATTTTCGCCGGCGGGCTTCTGAGCAGCGCGCCATGGCCGCCTATGCCAGCGAGCCGGTGGAGACCGAGGCGCCCCAGGCCACGGATCCTTCCGCCGCCGAAGAGTTCGCTCAATGCATGATGCCGTTGTTGGATACCCTCGGCGCCCCCTATCGCGAAGCGCTAACGTTGGTCGAAATCGATGGCCTGAGCCAACGCCAAGCGGCTGAAAGATTGGGCCTGTCATTGTCCGGCTTGAAATCCCGGGTGCAGCGCGGTCGTGCCAAGCTGAAACAGTCGCTGCTCGACTGCTGTGCCATTCAACTGGACCGGCGGAGCAATATTCTAGATTATAGGCCGTATGCTACGGGCTGCGGCGACGGCTGCGGCGCTAAGCCTGAAGATTGCGGATCACCGTGATCGGGCGCTGAGCCAACGCGCGCACCTTGTAACACAATCGGGTGAAACCGGCTTTCCTTCACCTGTCCTCGCCCTATGCTGACTGCTGACAGCATAATGGGGCCCGATATGATCCGTAGATCCGCCGTTCTATCTGCGACCATCTTGTTTTTTCTTGTGACGGCCTTGCCAGGCCTGGCCGCGCCTTTTAGCGACGAAAAGATCAAAGCGCTAGGCGAAGCCGTTCTGTTCGGGTCGCCGGCGGCGAAGGACGAGGCCTTGGCGAAGCTGGTCACGCGCGGCAGCTTGGACGTGGTGGCGACCTTGATCCTGGCGGTGCGTTACCGGCGCGACGACGCTGCCATCTTAGCCGCACTCAACACGTTGACAGGCGCCGGCCTCGGCGGGTGGCACGACGCCATGCTGTGGCAGGAAGCCCACGCGGAAATAAAGCCGCATACCAGCTTTCGCGCGTTGAAAATTGAGATCTTCAGCCGCATCGATCCCAACTTCACGCGCTTCCTGGTCGGCGTGCGGTCTTGGCCGGAGTTCATGAAGATCCGTCTGGAGGAAGTCACTTGGGGCGGCGTGGTCGTCGACGGCATCCCGTCGCTCGACAACCCGAAACTGATCGCGGCAGAGGCGGCCGATTATCTCTTGGACGACGATCTGGTGTTCGGTGTCGACATCAACGGTGATGTCCGTGCCTATCCGTTACGCATCATGGGCTGGCATGAAATGTTCAACGAGGTCATCGGCGGCGTGCCGGTGGCGCTCGCCTATTGCACGCTCTGCGGGGCCGGCATTTTGTTCGAAACCCTGGTCGAGGGCCGCGAGGAGCCGTTCGTCTTCGGCTCGTCGGGATTTCTCTACCGCTCCAACAAGCTGATGTTCGACCGTGAAACCGACAGCCTGTGGAACCAGTTTACCGGCAGACCGGTCGCCGGGCCGCTCTGGGACAGCGACATCGAACTGAAAATACGGCCCGTGGCGATCACGTCTTGGGCAAAGTGGAAGGCCAAGCATCCCAACACCCGGGTGCTGTCCTTGGAAACCGGCCACCGCCGAGACTACGGCTCCGGCGTCGTTTATCGTGACTACTTCACGAGTCCAGATCTGATGTTTCCGACCCTCGTGCGCGACGAAAGCCAGGTCCGGCGCAAGGACCTTGTCTTCGGCATCCGTGACGTCGGCGCTGCCAAGGCCTGGCCGTTGACGGCGTTTGAGGGCGGTGCCGTGATCAACGACGCGGTCGGTGACCGCACTGTGGTCTTGTTGGGCGATGCCGCGACGCGGACGGTCCGCGCCTACGACCGCCAAGACATACGGTTCGACGCCACCGATGACGACACCCGCCTGGCCGGCCCCGGCGGCCTATGGCAGGTCGAAGAAAATCTTCTCATCGGACCCGATGGCCAGAAGTTGCCGCGCATCGCCGGCCATGTCAGCTACTGGTTTGCCTGGGATGGCTATCTCGGCGTCGAGAGCGCGCTCTATTCGGAGTGATTATTGCTATAAATCAAAGATGTACGGTTTGTCCAAACATAAAACTGGCGCGAACAAATCGTGATTTGGGGCGAATTTGGGTCGAAAAGCATTTTCATCCAGCCTGTTATTGAATAATACGAGTGGATACTCTATATATCGACAATAGCGTCGCCGTGCGCCAATCACGGTGTGAGGCTCGGTGTACAGAAACCACAACTTTTCGACCTATCCTCTATAGATTGTCCCGAGCAGTCGTTGAGGAACTCAATGCGAGAGCGCTGTGCTCTCAATTGGAGTTCCCATGCGACCACCAAAATGGCTCATTCTTCTTATAAGTTTTCTACGGTCTCTGGATCGCAATGCGAGAGCGAAGGTGTCTGCGTTTGGCGTCGAACTCGACGCTGGCGGGATATTAGGAATTCTCGGTGTGATAGCGATTCTGTTACTACTGATGTAAGTGATCTATAAAATCCGGAAATTCATTCAATACACAAACGTCGTCTGCGGCAGCCCAATCGCCGTCCGCAAATCTAGATGCAAGAAGGTTTTGGCGATGCCGATGGACCAACGACCTTACAACGCAAGTTCCTCGGCCACCTGGCGCACATCGGGCGATGTGCCTTTATAGGAAAAGCTTGAGTTGCGGGCGATGACGAAGAACCAATGAAATCGGCTCAACTCGGTGATGATGTCCTCGGAGATGCCGTCCGCCAAGTATTCCTGTTCCGGGTCGTTGGACAGGTTGTCGAACGGCAACACGGCAATCGACGGCTTGTCCCTTGCTGTGGACTCCAAACCAGCGGATTGCGTCGGCGCCGCACCCCAAGCGAACACTGTCACGGGCGTGGCAATATTTTTCAGTGCCTGCGCGCCGAAGTTCGAGAAGTCGGTCGCCAGTTTGTCATCAATGCTGCGCCGCGCCATGTCGGAGATCACAATACCGCGGGGTGCCGTGATCTCCTGCAGCCGCGCGGCGATGTTGACCCCGTCGCCAAAGATATTTTCGTCTTCCTGCACGATGTCGCCGATATGGATGCCGATACGGAGCTTTACCAGCGGATGGCCCGCCAGTCCCTGCTGCACCGCGATGGCGCAATGGACGGCATCGACGACCGACGCGAAATCCACCAGCCAACCATCGCCCATGCGCTTGACGATGGTGCCTCGATTGCCGGCTACGACCGGCTCAAACAGCTTGGTGCGCAACTGGCGTAGAGCCGCCAGTGTCGCCGCCTCGTCCTCACCCATCAGGCGGGAATAACCGACGACGTCAGCGGCGAGGATGGCTGCCAGTCTGCGTCGCGTGCCCGTTGACATTAACGAAGTTTAGCCCGGGCTAACCGCCCGCCGATACCTTTGCCAGGGCGCTTTTGAGATCGTCCGCGTTCATGACCGGCACGAACTCGACCGCCGCGTCCAGAGCTGCAAACAGCGGTTCGGCGATTTGCGGAATCTGTGTCGTATCCGCCATGTCGAACACGATCATGCCGGAACGCTCACCGTGTTCGGGCCAGAAGTAAGCCGCTTCCGGCTTGAGTTCCTCCAACAACGTCGTGATTGACTGCGCCATCGTGCCGTCTTTGATCGCCTCGTTGCCCTTTTCTACGGGCACCGTCCACCTCATCATCATGCGCATCGTTCAATCCTCCCAATTACCAGTAGCCTAAGGTTAATCCTCACGTGCGGCAACCGGACGCGCACGGACGGCGCCGGCATGTTCCCGACGTCGGGCCGCATTGCGTCGGCGCCCTTCAATAACAATAATCGCCGAAACATGATGATTCCATTGGACATTCCTTGAGGAAAACATGAACGAAAAATCCAGTGCCTTCGTCGGCAGCATTCCCGAAAACTATGACCGAGGCCTTGGCCCCTATATCTTCCACGATTACGCGGACGATCTGGCGGCGCGCGCCGCCGCGTCAAATGCCGTCGACGTGTTGGAACTCGCGGCCGGCACGGGGATCGTTAGCCGAAGACTGAAAGATGCGTTGACCGCCCACGCGCGCCTAGTCGTTACGGATTTGAACCCGCCCATGCTAGACGTGGCGAAGGCAAAGTTCGCGGAAAACGAAGATGTCGCGTTCCGGCCGGCCGACGCCATGGACCTTCCGTTTGAGGATTCCACGTTCGATCTCTTGGTCTGTCAGTTCGGCGTCATGTTCTTCCCGGACAAACCGGCCGCCTTTTTAGAAGCCGGCCGCGTTTTACGGTCCGGTGGAACTTATTTGTTTAACATATGGGGCAGTATGTCGGAGAACCCCTATTCCGAGATCGCTGATGATGTCGGCGCGCAATTTTTCCCTGACAACCCGCCCGGTTTCTACAAGGTTCCGTTCGGCTATTCGGACCCTCGCATCGTCATGGCCGATATGAAGGCCGGCGGCCTTTGTGACGTCCAATATGAAATCCTGGCGTTCGACAAGGACGCCGTCGATTGGGCACCGTTCGCGCGCGGGCTCGTCTTTGGCAATCCATTCATCGACGAGATCAACAATCGCGGCGGCGTCGACCCGGAAGCCGTCGAGCAGGCGATCTTGTCTGCCCTTCGCGAGCGCTTTGGACACGAACCGGCCTCGATGCCGCTGCTGGCGACGGTATACAGTGGCAAGGCTCCCTGACACGGCCCATGCGGTGACCCACTCTCACTTTGCGTTCATGTTTCGGCGACCGACCGGCCGCACCGCGGGATGGATCGATTAAGCAGAAGTCGCCGTTGAGCACATACGCAAGCAAATCTCTTCGAATTCTCGCGCAACACGCTCGGCCGAAAACCGCTCAACGACATATTCCCGCGCTTTGTGCGACAAATCGGCTCTGAGACCACCATCGTCGAGCATTCGGATTACGGCTTTGGCAAAGGTTTCCGGCGTATCCGCTATCAGGCAGTGTTCTTCAGACGTCAGCTCCAGGCCTTCGATGCCGATCGACGTGGAGACCACCGGACAACCAAGAGCCATCGCTTCAAAAGCCTTGATCCGGGTACCGCTGCCGACCCGAAGGGGAATGATGTAAACGTCACAATCGGATATGTGCGGACGGACGTCGTCGACGAAGCCGGTAAAGCGCCAAGGAAGGCCTCTACGTTTGGCGTCCGAAATCAACTGTTTCGGCGGATTACGACCAACAACGGTGAATTGTACGCCGGCCCGCGCTTCGGCAATCTGCGGCCAGATCCGGTCCATGAAGTATGCGACGCCATCAACATTCGGAGCCCAATCCATCGAGCCGGTGAAGACGAGTTTCTGACCCCGTCCAGCGCTAGGCGGCGTGTACCTGAACCGTTCAACGGCCACGCCGGTCGGAATCGCTTTCCCATTTGCAATTCCGTAGCGTTGCTCCAGAATCTCCTTGTCGCGCTCCGAGACCGCGATCACAGCGTCCTGTCGGTCAAGGGCGCGGCTTTCGAATTCAACCATTTTCCGGGCCTGGCTCCGCCAGACCCATTTTTTGACAACATTTTTTTCGATGCTTGCATGGCGCTCGAAGATTTCCGCTTCGACGTTGTGGGTAAATAGCACCGTAGGCACGGAAGTCTGCTGGGGAAATATGATCGCCGTATGGGCAAAATCGATCACCGCGACGTCAGGGCTTCTATCGAGTTCTTCGGCGACAAGTTGACGGGCAGACGGTGATCGATCGGAGAGTACCGATAACGGCAAAGGCGCTAACAATTGCAGCATTCTAAACCGTGATTTGGATCCAGTTCGCGCCGGTTCCGGCCAATGGACGAAACGGTCAGATATCTCACTGAGTTCAGCTGCCCAGCGATCATGGTCGAGTGGCGCCGGCGACGCTAGGGTGATCTCGAAACTGCCACCCTTCATGCCTTGCAGGATGTCGCGGGTGCGAATCTTGCCACCACTATCGCTCGGAAACAGGAACCACGGCGCGACGAAAAGCAAACGCCTTCTTGGGCGCGCCCCTGAAGCTACAGTCACCAACAAATGCCCTCGTAATCGATGCCCGCGGTGGATTCGAGCGCCGGCACGCCCTGCAAGTCTATGACCGTTTTTCCTTTAGTGCCCGCTGCCACCAACGGCGCCAACTCGAGTTCGATGTGGCCGACGATGACAACATCGGCGGTGGCCAGCCCTTCATCGAGATCTTCGACCAAAAGCCGCTCCAAATGGGGGATTTCCCTATCAATAAAGGCACGGTTCGCACCAATGAGGCGGCTTACTTGCACATGGGCATCGTAAATTTTCAGCGAATAGCCTTTGCCGATCAATTTTTCGGCCAGTGCGACCAAGGGCGATTCTCTTAAGTCATCGGTTCCGGGTTTGAACGCCAACCCGAGGAGGGTGATGGGACGACGGCCGCCTCGGGTCGCCAGTGCAAAGGCGCGCTCGATATGGCGTTCGTTACTTGCCAAGACGGTAGACAATAGCGGCAACTCGACGTCCTTGTCGCGGGCAAGCGCCAGAAAGGCCCTGAGATCCTTCGGTAAGCAAGATCCGCCAAACGCATATCCGGGACGCAAATAAGCCGGCGAAATGTTCAGCATACTGTCCTGGCAAAATACCTGCATGGCTTCCCGGCCATCGACGCCGCAAATTTTGAGCAGACTTCCGACCTCGTTGGCAAAGGATATTTTAAGGGCGTGGAAATTGTTGGAAAGAAACTTAACCGCTTCTGCCAACCGGCAGCTGGTGCGGACCAAAGGGGCTTCGAGGCCACCGTACAGGTTCTCGGCCCAAGTGCTGGAACAATTGTCGGCCATGCCGACGATCGTATAGGGCGGACGTTGAAAGTCGCTGATAGAACTCCCCTCACGGAGAAATTCGGGATTGCAGCCGAGCGTTAGATCCGCGCCGATGTTTCGGCCGGCCGCTTCCGAAAGCCTCGGCGCGATATGCTCCTCCGTCGTCCCCGGTGCGACCGTACTACGCACGATGACGGTATGCGGTCCACGTTTCGCCCTGAGGGCGGCACCAATGTCGGCAAGGACAACATCCATTGCCGCAAGGCTGAGCGAACCGTTCTGAGTGCTCGGCGTTCCTACCGAAATTAGCGAAACATCGCTCCCGGAAATCGCCTCGCCGACATCCTGCACCGCTCGAAGGCGGCCCGCTTGCACCTCTTTGCGCACCAACTCGGCAATGCCGTCCTCGACGATCGGCGCGATGCCGTCGTTGATCTGTTGGACCTTATTTGGATTGACATCGACACCGATGACCTCATTGCCAAGAGCGGCGATGCCGGCACCCGAAGCAACACCGACATAACCCATCCCGAATATCGAAATCCGCATCGTCAGGACAATCCACAAATTCTTGCCAAGCCACGGGAGCGGCAAGTTCTTTCAAAGAAAATCACGATATATTCCAAATTCTTGTTTCTGCATCGCGTTCCCGCGGAATGAAGAATACGTTCGGATTCATGAATTTTTTCCCGAACAGCTCCCGATTCGCATGTTTATTGGCCGAATAACGGCTGAACGGTATCTTTTTGCCCTCAAACGTGAGCCAGCCCTCATAATCCATATCGCAGAGAAACCGAAAAGTCTCCACCAGCCCTTCTTCATAAAGCAAAGGTGTCGCCTCGGTCATGACATTCGGCCGGCAACGGGCAATCGTCTCGCAAGAACCTCGAAGAACCGGAATTTCATTCTGCTCAACATCTATTTTGATAAAGCCGACGTCATCGATTGCTTCGTCATCGATACTGACTACGGAAACGCGGTGGCGCTCAACAGCGGCAGCACTGCTGAAATCCTGCGTAATGCTGCCCAACTCATGCACCGCCCGTTCATCAATGACAGGCATAAAAAGATCCGTCGTCGAGAGCCTATCCGAAACGGCCTTCTCGCGAACATCCTGGTTTGAAAATATCCTCCTCAGGCGCGCCGCAAGAAAAGGGTTCGGTTCGTAAGCGAACACATGTGAGGCGTAACGCTGCAGGAAATAGGTATAGGTGCCGATATTGGCACCGATGTCGATCGCGGGTCTCGAGCGGTCACAGAGGTGTTTCAAGACCCGCAGCTCTGGCTCACCCCTGAAGTAGTGATCGATCGCCTGAAATCGGATCTCCACCGCCTCAGGGAGAATATCGCGAACGACATGTATAAACGACATTCCCCAGTCGACTCCCAACGTCTGCAGCGATGATAACGGAGCAACCCTGATGGTGAAAGCGTGGACGGCGCGATCCGCGCCATGGCGGAAATGCTCTCCGAGTTGAAGCGTTAGCGCTGCCTTAGATCATGACACGGCGTTGCCGCCCGGACGGCATTGAATCAGTTTCTGGTGCGACAGACCGGCTTCGCGGTGGACATGGATGGCTTGGTATTCGGGCATGACGATCATGGACAGGAACACGTCGCGGCTAGGGTATTCGACGATCACCACGGCGTCCCATTCATCGTTATCATTGCCGATGAATACGGTTTCCGGCGTGCCCGACCAAACGATGCGGCCGCCCAAGCCAGCAACGATTTGGCTGACCGCGGCGCCATAGCGGCCATAGGCATCGCGGCCCGAGACGTCGGCATTCTCTTCGATCGGCCCGCTGTATTCGGCCCGGTCTCGGAACTTCAATAGATTGATCATCTGGATCGGACCGGCGCGCGTATGGTCGCGGAAGGCGCGCAGCTGATCGGCCGTGGGTTGTTTCTCAGACATGGATTTCTGCTCTCCTCAGTCTTAGGTCGCGGCCATGAAATCGACGACAACCCGGGCCAGTTCCTCGCCTTTGTCTTCCTGCAGGAAATGCCCGGCGCCTTCGATGGTCACGTGCGCTTGGCCTGCAGCGCCGGGGATCCGCGTCCGAAACGGTTTCTCGCCACCGGCGGTGACCGGGTCGCTGTCGGAAAACGCGGTCAGAAACGGTTTCTGCCACTGCCGATAGACCTCCCAGGCTTTCAGGTTGGCGGCGGCCGCCGGGTCGTCGGGTGAGATCGGCACCAGCACCGGGAATTGCCGCGCCCCTTCTTTGTAACTGTCATCGGGGAACGGCGCGTCGTAGGCGGCGATGATGTCGTCGGACAAGTCGCTCGTGCAGGCGCCGTTGATGATAGTGCCTACGGGAAACTGTGGCGTTTCCTGGCTGAACTTCCGCCATTGCATGAAGGCATCGGTCGGCAGACCTTCACCGGTCGCCAACCCGGTATTGGCAACCACGATGCGGCGGAAGCGGTCGGGGTTTTCGGCCGCCACGCGGAGGCCGATCAGGCCACCCCAGTCCTGGCACATCAGGGTCAGGTCGCGCCCGTCGACGGCTTCGAGCCAAGCGGTCATCCAGTCGACATGCGCCTGATAGGTATAGTCCGATCGTTTCGTCGGCTTGTCGGAGCGGCCGAAACCGACCAGGTCCGGCGCTAGAACCCGATGACCGGCGGCGGTCAGGATCGGGATCATCTTACGGTAGAGATAACACCAAGACGGTTCGCCATGCATGCAGAGCACGGTCTCCGTGCCAGTGCCCTCGTCCAGGTAATGCACCCGCAGCTGGCCGCCTTCACCATCAGGGACCTCGACATAGTTGGGCGAAAAGGCGAATCCCGGCAGGTCTTGGAAACGCTCGTCCGGCGTTCTTAAGGTGTCCATCGTCTTGCTCCAAATTGGTAAGTCGTCTGTTTAGTTTCCGGCATTGCCCAGATGCGTCTCGAACCAAGCAATGGCGCGCTCAATCGCCGTCGCCCGATGACGATTGTAGATGTCATAGTGCGAGCCCTGGAACAGCACATAATCTGCGACTGCACGAGCTTTGACGATGTCGTAAACGGCGCGGCCGTTGGCAATGCGGTCGAACAGTTCTTCGCCTTCGGCATCGATGATCAGGGTCGGTACGGTGATCCGGTCGGCGAGCGCAATTGGCCGGTAATTGATCGTCTTGGCGAGATCCGGACAGCCGCGCAGCCGGGGAATGCAGTCCAGATCATCCGGCAAGGGCGCGATCTCACCGCGCGCCTTCTGCACCGCGCGACGGCGGGCTTGGTCGGCGAACGATCGCTGTGACACACCCATATAACCGACTTGCGCCACGATCGCCCGCACCCGCTTGTCGCGCGCCGCCACGTAGACGACATGGCCGCCGGCATAAGACGTTCCCCATAACGCAATCCGCGCATTGTCCACCGCCGGCTCGCCGCTTATGAAATCGATGGCGCTGACAATATCGCGGGTTTGCACGATCGGATCGACAACGCGACGGACGGGCTTGGCCCGCACGGTGATCAGGCCGTCGGCACCCGGCTCCGGCTCCTTCACCACCAGGACCAGCCGGCTGTCACTATCGCCCCAGCCACGATAGTCGAAAGTCAAAACGACGAAACCGGCCGCGGCAAACTGAGGCGCATAGGCGCTGTTCAAATGCGCCCGCACGCCGCCCCAACCATGCGCCATCACGATCGCCGGATGGCGCGTGCCGTCTCTCGACGACGTCGGCAGCCACAGATCGCCGGCTAGGCGCCGGCCTTCGCTCCAGATCTCAACGGCACGCCGTTCTGCCGCGAAGACCGATCCCGACAAACCGAGCACCAGGGTTGCCAGCCCAAGAGCTGCCGACAAACGTAATAACAATCCAGTCATACAGAAGTACCGTCCCCTCATATGTTGGCAGGTTGCTCTATCACTTTGAATTAGATCAAATTATCTGCATCAAAATAATCCCATTTTTATGCAGTTTGATCTAGGCGATTGATCCGCCGGACGCTATCAGCAGTTCCATACAATGAAAAACACGGAAAATGTGGGACGGACAGTCCGTCAAATTACTCTGTTAGTGGCGGGATCGATCAGGTGCATCTGGGCCATGTCGATGGTGAAGCCCATGCTTTCGCCGACGCCGCTGACGGCGCGTGGTTGCGATCGGGCGCAAACGTCGGTCGGGCCGATGTTGAAGAACACCATGGTATCAATGCCCATGGGCTCCAGCACTTCAATCGCGGCGGCGAAATCGACTTCGTGGGCGCCGGCGTGGGCGCGTTTTTCGGTGATGTGCTCGGGGCGGATTCCGAACACCATGTCCTTGCCGACCACCTCGGTGTAACGCTGCCGGCGCTCGGCCGGCACCGGCAACGCGATTCCGTCCGCGAGTTCGACGTGGAAATCATCGTTGTCCGCGGCGATCCGGCAGGGCACGAAGTTCATGGCCGGCGAACCGATGAAACCCGCAACGAAGCGGGTTGCCGGCTGATCGTACATTTCCTGGGGCGTGCCGACCTGTTCGATGATGCCGTCGTTCATGACCACGATGCGGTCGGCCAGGGTCATCGCCTCGACCTGGTCGTGGGTGACATAGACGACGGTGGTCTGCACCCGCTGATGGATTTTCTTGATCTCGGTCCGCATCTGCACCCTAAGCTTGGCGTCGAGATTGGAGAGCGGTTCGTCGAATAGGAACGCCTGGGGGTTGCGCACGATGGCCCGGCCCATGGCGACCCGCTGGCGCTGGCCGCCGGAGAGCTGGCGCGGCCGCCGTTGTAGCAACTCGCCGATATTGAGGATGTCGGCGGCCTCGCTGACTCGGCGCTCGATTTCCTGGCGCGACGTCTTGCGCAGCTTGAGGCCGAAGGACATGTTCTCGGCGACGGTCATATGCGGATAGAGGGCGTAGTTCTGAAACACCATGGCGATGTCCCGGTCGCGCGGCGGCACATTGTTGATCAGCCGGTCGCCGATATAGATGTCGCCGGCCGTAATCTCCTCGAGCCCAGCGATCATGCGCAAGGTCGTGCTCTTGCCGCAGCCCGACGGCCCGACCAGCACCAGAAACTCGTTGTGTGCGATATCGAGATCGATGCCGCGCACCGCCTCGGTATCGTCGTAGCGCTTGTAGAGATTCTTGATCAGTATCTCTGCCATAAAGTTCACCTTGCCCCGGAAGTGTGAATCGCCGTCGTCATCCTTTGACCGCCCCGGTCATGCCCGACACGTAATGTTCGACGAAGAAGGAATAGACGAAGGCGACCGGCACCGATCCGAACAAGGCGCCGGCCATCAGCGCGCCCCAGAAAAACACGTCGCCCTTGATCAGCTCGCTGGTCACGCCGACTGGTATGGTCTTGTTCTCCGGCGACGAGATGAACACCAGCGCGTACAGGAACTCGTTCCACGACAGGGTGAATGAGAAGATGCCGGCCGACAGAATACCGGGCAAGCCGAGCGGCAGTACGATCTTGAGCATCGCCTGCAGCCGGGTGGCGCCGTCAATGCGGGCGCACTCCTCAAGCTCCTTGGGGATCGTTTTGAAGTAACCCATCAGCAGCCATGTGCTGAACGGCACCAAGAAGGTCGGATAGGTAAAGATCAGCGACCACGACGTATTCATCAGGCCGAAATTTGCCACCACGCCGGTCAGCGGAATAAAAAGAAGCGTCGGCGGAACCAGGTAAGTGATGAAAATGGCGATACCGAACGTCGTGGAGCCGCGAAACGTCAGCCGCGACAGCGAATAGCCCGCCAACACACCGGCGAACAGAGAAATCGCCGTCGACGCGCAAGCAATCCAGAGCGTGTTCCAAGCCCAATCAATGAACAGCGTGTTGGTGAACAGCAGCTCCCAGTGCTCGAGCGTCGGCTCTTGCACGACGAACGGCGGGATGCGCACATTGTAGAGTTCCTGATCGGGTTTCAGCGACGTGATCAACATCCAGTAGAACGGAAACAGCATGGCGAAAACGAACATGAACAGCGGGATGTAGAATACGATCAGCCGCTTGAAATAGGTCTCACCAACCAATGCCCCCATTTGTCAGCTCCGTCCTTTGCGCGGCATCATCGTATGCCCTCGCGCCGCAGATACCAAAGCTGGACGATAATCACTGCCGCCAGTACCGGCAGCATAAAGAGCGCCACCGCCGCGCCTTCGCCGAGATTGCCCGATGACATGGCGAGCTGATAGGACAAGGTCGCCAATAGGTGCGTGCTGTTGGTCGGGCCGCCGCGCGTCAGTACGTAGACCAACTGGAAGTCGGCGAAAGTGACGACGATCGAGAACACGATCACGACGATGGCGATCGGTTTGATCAGCGGCAAGGTCACGTGCCAGAACTTCTGCCAGCCGCTTGCCCCGTCGATATCGGCCGCGTCGTAGAGGTCGCGCGGGATCGTCTGCAGACCGGCCAGGAACGAGATGGCGAAGAACGGCAAGCCGCGCCAGACATTCACCATGATGACTGAACCCATCGCCCAGGCCGGATCGCCGAGCCAGAGCGGTCCCCGGAAAAAGCCCCAGTTCTCCTTGAGCACCAGCCCGAAGACCTGGATTTCCATCTGCCACATCCAACGCAGCGTCCAATTGAAAACGCTGAACGTGGCATCCAGCATCCAGAGCCAGGCCAGCGTACTCAGCACGGTCGGAATGATGAACGGCAGCAGCACCGCCGCGCGGGTGACCCGGGCAAAGCGGATTTTGCGGTTGAGCAGCACAGCCAGCCACATGCCGAGAACCGACTTGAAGATCGTCGCCACGGTAGTGAAAAACACCGTGTTCCAGGCGGCCGTCCAAAAAATGTCGCTACGGAACAGCTTGCGGTAATTGTCAAAGCCGATGAAATCGCCGGGCTCGCCCACCAGCTTGTCGGTCAAGGACATCCAGACACCAATACCAAACGGATAGGCGATGAACACCACGATCAACAGCAGTGCCGGCACCATCAGCACATAGCCGAGAGTCTTTTCGTCCTCCAGCCGCGCGCCGATCCAGCCGAGTGGCTTAGGCTGCCCCCCGATTGGATCGGCCGCGGCATCAGCGCGCGTGGCCTGTTCCAATGGCTGTCCTTAACGCTGAAAGTACTGTCTTAGAGCTAACCCGGGCGGTCAGCCGTAGACATTCTCCAATTCTTTCTGCGCCCATGCCGCCGCCTTGGCCGGAGCCTCTCCTCTGGCCGCGCGCGCGAACATGTCAACGATGATGTACTTCTCGGCCGCCTCGCCCGAAGCCCGGTTCCAGGTGCCAGCGTGGCCGTAATGTCGGCCGTACTTCGGCATGGTGGCGAAGATCGAGATCGCCGGATCGGAGGACCACATTGCGTGTTTCTCCCACTTCTTGGCGACGCCGTTCACGTAACCATTGTTGATCACCATGAACTTCTCGAAGTTGGCGTCCTGGTGCACATACCGGATATAGTCAGCCGCCGCTTCCTTGTTCTTGGAATAGTTCATGATGGAGAGTGTGCGCGGGCCGATGGTGTGGAACCGGCCGGCCGGCCCTGCCGGATTGAGGAAATGACCGAGCTTGTCCGCAAACCCCGGAAATTTCTTGCCGCTGCGCCGCGCCACGAAATAGATGCTGGCGCCGTTCAAGGTCGCCCCGATGGTCTGCCCCATGAAGGCGCGGTTGTTGGAGGTGTCGTCCCAGGCGAAGCCGCCCGGGTCGCAGGCCGCGTCCCAGAATTCCCGCATGAACTCCAACGCCGCGTGGGTTTCTTTGGAATCGACGATGACCTTGCCACCCGTGTCGACCTCCATGCCGCCAAAGCTCCACAGCAGTGGATAACAGAACGACGGTGCGTCGCCGAAGGTATGGCCAAGCGTCTGCCCGACCGGCAGATTCATCGCCTTTATTTTCTTGCCGACCTGAAGATAGTCATCCCAGGTCTCCGGCAAGGAGGCAATGCCCGCCTCTTTGAAGACGTCCTTGCGGTAGACGATGGCGTTGCCAATCATGAAAATGGGCACGCCGCGTGAGACGCCGTCCACCGTCGTCGCGCCCCTGGCGAACGAATAGAGATCGTCGCCCAAAAGCTCGTCGACCAGTTTGCCATGGTCTTCCAGGCCCTTGGCATAAAGGTGAGGCTGGTTCTGGATCATCAGCATGATGTCGGCGCCCTTGCCGCTTTCGATCGCGGCGGTCGCCCGGGCCGGCATGTCGTTTTGGTTGATGAATTCGACCGTCACTTTGGTGCCGGTCGCTTTCTGGAATTCCTTGGCTTGGCGCAGCACCTCGACATCGGCGTCGGGGATGAAGCTGCTCCACTGCAGGTAATGGATTTTTTGCTTGGCGGCAAAGGCCGGCGGGTGGCCGCCGAGGAAAGTGCCCGTCGCGAGCGCCGCGCCGGCGATCGCCGTCTTCTTTACGAAGGTGCGCCGATCCACATTCTTGCGGGGCACCTTGGTCGCTTTCTGCTGCGATTTTGCGTGCGTCATATGTCCATCTCCCTGCTAATTTTTGTGCGAGTTCTCCATTCGAACGCCCTTAATCCATACTAAGCGTACCCACCCGCGCAGCCGACGACAATAGCCAAACGGTTATTTCAGGGACAACGTTCAACTAGACCTAGACGCTGGAGAACGGCCAGCGCCAAGCGTCGTGATCAGCCACTTTCGGAAGGCCGCGACCTTCGGCCGGTCCGCGGTTTCTTCGGGAGCGACCACGTAGTAGGCCGCCTCGACGGGCAACGACATGTCGAACGGCGCCACCAGATGGCCGGCCGCCAGGTCGCCTTCAACCAGTGCCGTCCGCCCGAGCGCCACGCCGACGCCGTCTATCGCCGCCTGCAATGCGGTCGCCGCCAGATCGAACTTCACGCCGCTCGACGGATCGACACCCTCGACTTTGGCCGCGGCCAACCAAACCTGCCAATCCTCGCGAAAGCCGCTGACATGCAGCAGCGTTTGATGGGCAAGGTCATCCGGCCGCGAGAGGGGAATGGGGCTGTCCAGTAGCGCCGGGCTGCAAACCGGAAAAATATCTTCCCGGATCAAACGATCGGCGCGCAATCCGGGCCAATCACCCCGGCCATACCGAATGGCGACGTCAACGCCGTCGCGGTCGAAATCTGAGAGCGCCGACGTGGTCGTGATGCGGACGGACAAGTCCGGATGGCGGTCCTGAAAGCCACCCAATCTCGGGACCAGCCATTTCGCCGCGAACGTCGTGAGCGTGCTGACCGTGAGCGTCCCATCGTCTTCCGCGCCGATGAGACGCTCGGTCGCGTCATGCAGCAGGTCGAAAGCCGAACGGACCGAAGGCAGATAATCCTTGGCCGCGTCCGTCAGGCGAAGCCTGCGGCCGCGCCGGTCGAACAGCTTACATCCGAGCCGTCCTTCCAGCGCCTTGATCTGATGGCTGACCGCCGTCTGGGTGACGTCTAGTTCCTCGGCGGCCCGCGTGAAGCTCTGATGCCGCGCCGCGGCTTCAAATACGCGGAGCGCGTTCAATGGGGGAAGCCAGCGTTTCATCGGCGCATTGTATCATGAGTAAATCTCATGAAACAGGTGAGAAAGCATCGTTTGTAAGAATGATGATGCACCACTAAATTTCTCTTTATCAAAGATAATCGGAGCCGCACGTTTGATCGGCTTCTTGCCTGCCTTCATGAGGGAAAACAATGAGCACGATCGACGATACCGCGTTCGCCAGATCAGCGGCACAGCCGCGCCCAACCGGTGCGGCGATCCGCAATCGCACGGTCGAAATGCTGTTGCAGGGTTCCATAGGCGGCACGTTGTGGCGTCTTGCGGCGCCCAACACCATGGGCTTTCTGGTCGCCAGCGGCGTGACGGTCGCGGAAATGTGGTATGTCGGCCAGCTCGGCACCCAGTCTCTGGCCGGTTTGGCGCTCGGCTTTCCCATGTTCATGCTGATGGTGATGTTGAGCGCCGGCGCCATGGGTGGTGCCATGGCCGCCGCAGTGGCGCGCGCCATCGGCGCCGGCCAGCCGGCCCGCGCCGAGGCGTTGGTTTGGCATGCCTTGGTGATCGCGCTGGCCGCCGGTGGGGTGTTCAGCGTGGTTTACCTGATGATCGGCCCGGCGTTTTTCGCTTTCCTTGGCGGTTCAGGGGACACTTTGGCGGCGGCGATAGCATATGCCGACGTCATTTTTGTCGGTATCTTGATTGTCTGGCTGTTCAACACGCTCGGCAGCCTGTTGCGCGGTGCCGGTGACATGAAATCGCCGGCGTTCGCGATGATTCTGGCGGCAGCGGTACAGGTTCCCTTGAGCGGCGCGTTGGCCTTGGGATGGGGGCCGTTGCCGCGGCTCGGCATCGCCGGTGTGGCCTGGGGTACGTTGGCGGCGTTTTCGGTGGCGACCGTGTTCTTGGGAGCGCTGTTGTGGTCGGGGCGGCGCGGTATTCGGCTTAGATTGACGGCCCTCAGTTTCCGCAGGGCGCTGTTCGCCGATATTTTGCGCGTCGGCATGGTGGCGAGCGCCAGTCCCGTGCTGACCGTCGCCACCGTCATTCTTCTGACCGGTCTGGTCAGCCGCTTCGGCGACGCCGCCCTCGCCGGCTTCGGCATCGGCTCACGCTTGGAGTTCCTGCTGATCCCGGTCGTCTTCGGCATCGGCGCCGCCTTGATCGCCATGGTCGGCACCAACATCGGCGCCGGCCAAATCGCCCGCGCCCATCGTATCGGTTGGATCGGTGCCGCTGCGGCGGCCGGGATCACCGGCGCGATCGGCACGGTCGCTGCCCTATGGCCCGAAGCCTGGGCCAGCCTGTTCACCGATAATGCCGCGGTGTTGCTGGCCGCCGGTGCCTACCTTGTTATTGTTGGCCCCTTCTATGCCTTCCACGGCCTCGGATTGTCGCTCTATTTCGCTTCCCAAGGGGCGGGCACCGTGATCTGGCCGGTGGTTTCCAGCACCTTGCGCCTCTTGGTAGCGGCCGGCGGCGGCATAGTGGCAATGCAAGCCTTCGACATCGGCTTCAACGGCCTGTTGGCGTTCGTCGCCGCCGGCATGGTGGTCTTTGGCCTGGGCACGGCCGCGTCCGTATTGTTCGGCGCCTGGCGGCGGGTTTGATTGACGCTTAGAAATCCAACGGCAGACTTAAGTGGCGCTGATAGATCATTTCGCGGTGGGCCAACAGGTCCGGGTCGAGGGCGGCGAGGATGTCGGGGTCGGCCGTCTGATAAAGCGGCCGTCGCTGGTCGGGCATGGGGTTCTGCGCTTTCGGCATCGGCTCCAGAAGTTGCGAGAAACAGGCCCAATAGAGGTCGGCCGCGGTGAACCCCTGGCCCACCAAATAGTCGCTGCCGGCGTTCCGCTGCGCGCGCAATTTCGCGGACAACATTCCCAAGATATCGGCGACATGGGCGCCGGCGCCGGCCAGTGCCTGTTCACCATACCCATAGCGGCCGGCAAGGACGTCGGCGGCCTTGCGGGTACGCGCGTCGCCACCGGCCCCAGCGGTGGCATATAGCGTCGCGATCAAATGCATGCGGCGGCGCCAGGCGAGGCCGCCTTCCGACCCCAGTTCGGCAATAATGCCCAAGACCGCGACCCGATCGGCCGAGGCCGGCGGTAACAACACCGGCGCGTCGGCCGCGCCAAGCCGCTCGGCCAGCACTAGGATCTCATGCCAACCGGTGCGCGGCGGTTCGTCATCGAAAACCGCGATCGGCGCATTGCGATGGCCGGTCCAGGCATACAACTCTTCGTTGCTACCGCCGCCGCTTTGCGGCACCGGCACATAAGGGACCTTCTTGACCTCGAAAAGATATTTCGCCGCCTGGCTCCATGGGCCTGGCATGCCCCTGGTCAGGGCCAGGCGCAGACCCGGTAAATCTCTTGCATCGGCCACGTCGACATAATCCATCGATACCTCCATCCAGTGTCGCCCTTGCTTCGCGGCGCCGCACATCAAACCGATCGCGATGCCGGTCCCGGCGATTTTCGCGGCAGCCGCAGCATCGCCAACAAACCCATCGCCGCCACATTCAGGACCGCCGCGATCACAAACGCCGTCTGGTAGCTGCCAGTCATATCCCTGACGAACCCGCCCGCATAGGGGCCGATCGCGGCGGCCGTGCCGGCGATGCCAAATATGAAACCGGCAATGGCGCCGACGTGGCTGCTGCCGAATGCGTCGGCGATAACGGCGGGAAAGAGTGTGATGGCGGCGCTGACACCGGCACCGTATAACCCTGCCGCCAAGTAAAGCACGGCAAGCGAACCGCTCGACGCGAATATAGCGCAAGCCGCAATCTGGACGACGAACGCCAGGTGAAGGCCGGCCATCCGGCCGATCAAATCGGACGACCAGCCGATTGCCACGCGGCCCGCGAGCCCGCCAAGTCCCATGACGGCGACCAACCCCGCAGCGTGCGTTGGGTCATGACCAAGATCGGCGGCCAGGGCCGGCAGGTGCACGTTGGGGAAAAACACCATGGTCCAGGTGAGAAAGAACACACCCAGGATGAGCCAAAATGCCATTCCCCCGCGCGCTTCGGCGAGCGTCCATGAGACTTCCGCCGGGGGCGCGTCGGTGCTGACACTGCTTTGTCGGTCCGCCATACGGCCATCAGGGCGGAGGTTCCTGGACGCGGGATCGCGGGCCAAGGCCAGGGCGCAACAAACGATCACACAGCCGCCGCCCAACCCCAGCAACAGCATGGCCGTGCGCCAACCGAGCCAGGGGATGAATAGAGCCGCCAACATCGGTCCGACCACCATCGCTGTGTTGAGACCCGTTCCGGTAATTGCCAATGCCAGGCCTCGGTATCGATCGAACCAGCGCACGACGGTGGCGTTTAGCGGAACGTACGAGGCGCTCATACCGGCACCGGCGATGACGCTGAAATAGACAAATATTTGCCAACCGCTGGCGACCGAACTGAGCAGTGAATAGCCGAGGGCCAACAATATCCCTCCCGTCAGAACGACGGATCGTGGCCCAAATCGGTCGGTCGCCGGTCCAGTGACGAGGCTAAAAAAAGCGTAGAAAAAGATATACAACGAAAACGGCGCCGACACCGCCGCCCGATCCAATTCGAGATCCTGCATGATGTGCGGCAGAAAAACCCCGAAACTGAATTGCAAGCCATAGGTCACAGTAAAAATGACCAGGGATACGGCGACGACGACCCATCCGTAGAAAAATTGGCCTGGCATTCTGTGCCTTCTCGACTGTGCGCGGAACACTATTACACTGAAAAACTCGGTCCTGCTCCTGAAGCTTTGGTCTTCGCAAGCTTTAGCTTCTCAGAGCGGGATCGAGCGCGTCTTCGACGGCGGCAATCTGATCCCCTCCATGTGATGCCGTCGGCTCGAAGGCTTGCGTCTGCGGCGACTTTCTAAATAATCCGGGTTCATCCGGTCGCTCAAGGGAGGCAATCATGATCGACGTCAACGGCATGGCGCATGTCATCCTGACGGTCAGCCAGTTCGACAAAGCCAAGGCTTTCTATTCGCGGCTGATGCCGGCACTCGGGCTCGAATGTGTCTTCGACGGCAGCAATATGTGCTACTTCGTCGGCGGGCGCACAGCACTTGGCCTGCAGCCTTGTAAGCCGGAGCATGCCGGGGAGCGCTTCGACCAGGGCCGGGTCGGGCTGCACCACATCTGCTTCCGCGCCCGCTCAGCCGACGACGTCGACCGCGTCGAGGCTTTGCTCCGTGAAATGAACGCGCATATTGTCAGTCCAGCCAAGGAAGGCCCCTGGGCGCCCGGATACTACTACGTCCTCTGCGAAGATCCCGACGGCATTCGCGTGGAGGTGAATTTTGTTCCAGGTCAAGGCGTCCTTGCCGAGGACGCGACATTTAACGCGGCCAACGATTGGCTATGATCGCTGACTAAAAATAGGAGATACTCGATGGACTTGACGACAGTGCAATACGAAAAGCGCGGCGCGATCGCCTATGTCACGCTCGACCGGCCGGACAAGCTGAATGCCATGAACGAAGCCATGCACCGGGAGCTTGGTCAGGTCTGGGCCGACTTTCGCGACGACCCAGCGCTCAGGGTCGCCATCCTGTCCGGCAATGGCCGATGCTTCAGCGCCGGTGCCGACCTCTCCGGCGGCGCACCGAAGGCGCGCTATCGCTACAGTGGCGACTTCCCCGATATCACCCGTACGCAAGGCGTCTATAAACCCATCGTCGCCGCCCTGCACAGCCATGTCGTCGGCTATGGCATGTGGATCGCGCTGGACACCGACATTCGTGTTGCCACGGAAGATACCTCATTCTGGTTGCCGGAACCGCAATGGGGCATCGCCACAATTCCTGCCGCCTGGTTTCCAAAACTGATGCCCTGGGCAATCGCCTCGGAGCTGCTGTTGATGGCCGAACGGGTCGACGCGCGCCGTGCCTACGAAGTTGGTCTGATCAACAAGATCGTACCCGCCGATCAGCTGCTGGCGGAAGCGGAGAAAGCCGCCGACCGTTTGTGCGCGCTCAGCCCCGCCGCGGTGCAAGGCATGAAGGAATCCATGGTCCGCGCCAGCAATCTCGACTACACCGCCGTCGATCAGATCACCGACTGGGTGCAGAACCGCGTCATGAACTCCGACGACAGACAGGAAGGCGGCCGGGCCTTCGTCGAGAAACGGCCGGCGCGTTGGCCGTCGCCCTAGTGTCCTGAACTGGAAGTTAGCCGTATTATAAAGCAATTTTGATTCGGAAACGAAGGATATTGTGATGCCTCGGATTGCTGAGCCAGTGACCTTGAATAAGGAGCAGAAGGAGGCGTTG
>Ga0315336_1001393_pt1 | contig 47630 bp, 48 predicted proteins | sample ASW5metaG_FD_204512 | JGI IMG/M metagenome (GOLD analysis project Ga0315336, IMG submission 204512) | Ammonia-oxidizing marine archaeal communities from Monterey Bay, California, United States - ASW #5 | ecosystem: Environmental > Aquatic > Marine > Intertidal zone | place: USA: California...
TCGTTGCCAGCGATCAAATACCTCGGCCAGCTCCGCTGCCGTGTAGCCTCGCCGCCTCTTCTTCTGTTTCCTCTGCATCCACTTCTCCTTTCGGTGAAGTGTTGCATCCATCCATTGAGACCACCGTCGTTGTCACCAGGCGTCCCGCCCGCATGCGAATCGCTGATCGGACCGCTCGAAAACTCGTGCACTTTGCTTTCCGGGTGAATCGAGTGGTACTGCCAATGCCGGTCGCCGCAAGCGATGAACAGGTTGTCCGGTAGGTTCTCCTGAAAGAATGAACGGATCTCATCCCCCTCATGCTTGAAGTCGACGTTTGAATGATTGTCGTGCTTCGTCGCTCGATCGGGGCCCACAATTGGCGTCGGACTGATGAGGACTTTCCAGTCAGCATCGCTGGCAAGCAGCGTATCCTTCAGCCACTGCTTCTGCCGCGCACCCCAGATCGTCTTCTCGGGGCCATCCGGCATTGGTGTCGGAGAGCGAAAGTCACGTCCCTCAACAACCCAGACTTGTAGTCCCTTGCCCCAGCGGAACGTCCGGTAAGGCAGGTTGCTCATCGGCGCCTGTTCGGCGTAGACCTGCAAGCCCTGCTCGAAGTTGAAATCGCCCATGAAGTCTCGTGTCAGCCCCGGCCAGCCGTCATCTACATAGGAATCATGGTCATCTTTCTCGAAATACGTCGGGACCTTCAAATGAAAATCGATGAGCTTCGGATAGCTGTACATCCGATGCCAGTGATATCGCGCGAGATCGATCATCGTCACGGTAGGGTCGTCGCTGTCATAGTAGACCGTGTCGCCGGTGGGAATGATGAACTTCGGATCGAGCGCCGCCATCGAATCGTATGTCATGAACCTGTCGGCATGATCGGCGTCTTTGTACATCTGCCCGGTAATGACCGTGAATGTCACGTCGCCGTACTCGTTCGCCGGAGGCGCGGTCTCAAATCGCCCCTGTAGCGCCTTGTGGCGCACTGACGTATCGAGACTCCTCGTGTCGGTCGCGAAGTAGTAGACCGTTGCCGGTTCTAGATCCTCTAGATGGAAATGATTTGTGTAGTCGTTGGATCTTCGCGAGGGCCGCCAACGGGTACGGAAGACACCCTCCTCGTTCTCGGGATCATCGAGCGAGCCCTCATTGGGGCTATAGCGCACCCGCACCTGCCCATCGGCCCCCGGCACGGAACCTTCTAGGTCGTTGGGATCAAGAAGCTCGGGCGGCACGGCCCTCTTGCCTCGGTCCCGCCGCACAATGCCGTCGGCCCGCCGCTTCGCTTTCTCGGTCACCCGAGTCCAGATGATCGCGGACGTATCCGTTACCTCGCCGACCTTCACTCCGGTCGCCTGACGGCTCTCGTCGAGCATCTCCGTTGAACTCCAAGAGGAGGCCGCGAGTACTAGCCCGAGGCCAACAAGTATCCGCGCCGAAACGCGGTCGTTCCATGTCGTGCGGGGGATTGTATCAGAGGCCTTGCGACACAAGCGGGGCAAACCTGTCGTAGCGTTTAGGCGAGTAGCTTATTCACAACTTGGCCCGACACATCCGTCAGCCGGAACTCGCGGCCCATGTGTTTGTAGGTGAGCTTGGTGTGGTCGAATCCAAGGCAGTGTAGTAACGTCGCCTGCAAGTCGTGAATGTGCACCGGATCTTCGACCACGTTCAAACAAAGATCATCCGTCTTGCCGACAACCTGGCCGCCCTTGATCCCACCCCCCGCCATCCACATGCTGTAGGCATTCGGATGGTGGTCGCGCCCGGCATTTGCGCGGTCTTCGGGTTTGCGATGCTCGACCATCGGCGTGCGCCCAAACTCGCCACCCCACACGATGAGCGTGTCGTCGAGCAAGCCGCGACTCTTCAAGTCCTTAATTAACCCCGCCGTCGGCTTATCGATCTTGCGGCAACGCTTCGGGATCTTCTTGTTCAGTTCCGTGTGATCGTCCCAACTCGCATCCATCATCAGGACGAAGCGCACGCCGCGCTCGACCATTCGCCTCGCCAGCAAACAGTTGCGGGCAAACTCCCGCGTATCGTCATCGTCGCTGTCGAGGTCGTAAAGCTTCCGTACGCTCTCGGGCTCCGACGAGAAATCAAGCAGGTCCGGCGCCGACGTCTGCATCCGAAACGCCAACTCATACGACGCAATCCGCGACGCAATCTCCATGTCGCCGGTCTCGGCGTAGCGCCTCTCGTTCAACCCACGGATCAGGTCGATCGTCGCCTGCTGCGACTGGCGATTGATCCCCTCTGGATTCGACAGATACAGAATCGGATCGCCCTGGTTCCGCAGCAAGCTCCCTTGATAGTGCGACGGCAGAAATCCGCTCGTATAGTTCGTCGCACCCCCACTCGTGCCACGCCCCGAAGGCAACACCACAAAGCCCGGTAAGTCTTCGGCCTCACTACCGAGTCCGTACATCGTCCACGCTCCCATCGACGGGCGGCCAGGCTGAATCGAGCCACTGAACATGAGGAGCTGTCCCGGGTGATGATTGATCGCGTCGGTGTGCATCGACCGCACGAGGCAAATGTCGTCAGCGCACGACCCGAGATGCGGCAGCAACTCCGACATCTCCATCCCCGACTGCCCATACTTGCGAAACGCAAACGACGACGCCATCACCGCCGCGTTCGACTTGATGAACGCCAGCTTTAAATCCTTCGTCATCGACGGCGGCAGGGGCTCGCCGTCATACTTCGTCAGCGCCGGCTTCTCGTCGAACAGTTCGAACTGCGTCGGGCCGCCCTCCATAAACATGAAGATGACGTGCTTGGCCTTTGCTGGGAAATGCGGCTCGCGTGGCGCCAGCGGATTCATCTTCGGCAGCGAGGACGCCGCCGTTAATCCGTCGGCAGTCAGTAATTCCCCCAGCGCCATCGTCCCGACGCCGCCCGCACACTGCCGGAAGAAATCCCGCCGTGTCTGCGCTTCAATGAATTGCCGCTGATTCATTTCAATCCGTCCCTCAGCGCGATGTAGGGGCACAGCATGCCGTGCCCGCGGCCCCGGAGGGGTCGAAGCTCTCGCTCGCTACTCACGCGTAATAAACTCATCCAGATTCATCAACCCGCGGGCTACTGTCACCCAAGCCGCCAACTCCGCCGGTTCCACGCCCGCCATCTCATAGGGGATCACCGACTCGACCGCCTCCGGCTCGCGCTGAAATAATTCCTTCTGCCGCTGCCAAAACGAGGCGAGCATATCTTTCTCTTGGCTGTCCGGTTCGCGTGCCAGACACAAGCGAAACGCGTCGGCAAATCGATCATCGCCGCCCGCCTGCACTACGCGGACCGCCAACGCCTGCGCCGCCTCGAAGAACACCGGGTCATTCAATAGATTCAAGGCCTGTAACGGGGTATTCGACCGCCGCCGCCGGGGTGCCGTCACGCTGGTATTCGGAGCATCGAAATTAGCGAGCATCGGATACGGCGCCGTCCGTTTGTATTGGATATAGAGCCCTCGCCGATATCGTTCCTTACCGTTGCTCGGGTTCCAGCGTGAGCTGCCGTAGGTCACTTCCGCGATGCCCTCCGGCTGAACGGGCCGGATGCTGCGACCGCCGACCCTGGGGTACAGCAGTCCACTTGCCGTTAGCGCCGCGTCACGAATCTGCTCCGCCGTCAGCCGCAGCCGCGCCTGCCTTGCCAGCAAACGATTACCCGGATCTCTCGTCAGTAACTCCTTGCGTGTCCGCGACGCCTGCCGATACGTCGCCGACATCACAATGCGTTTGTGCATCTGCTTCATACTCCAGCCGACACGCCGAAACTCGTCAGCTAGCCAGTCAAGCAACTCCGGATGCGACGGCGCGTCACCCTGCGTGCCAAAGTCGCCCGGCGTCGTTACGAACCCCGTCCCGAAGAACGCCTGCCACATGCGGTTCACCGTCACGCGCGGAGTCAGCGGATTCCGCTCGTCCACCAGCCAGTGCGCTAACCGCAACCGCGCTGCCGCACGACCCTCCGGCAACGGCGGCAACACGCTCGGCACTCCCGGCTCGACCTCGACGCCCGGCCGACGCCAGTCGCCCCGCACCGCGATGTGTGTTGTCACCGGATACGTCATTGCTTCCAGCGCATAAGCCTCACTCGGCCGCGGCAGGGCTTTCTCCAACTCGCCCAGCTTCCCGCGTAACTCCTTGAATGCTTCAATCGCGCAATCAGCCTTCGCCAACTCGGGACCGAACCGGCGAATAAAGTAGTCCGTTACCCACTGGCGCACCCGCGGAGTGCGCTCGTCGGGCGGCGTGTGCAAACGCTGGTCGGCGTGATCGAGCATCGCCCGCATCGACGTTATTTGGAAATCCCATTCCGTGCTCTCGCCGGGATAGTCCATCGCGCGAACGATCTTCGCTTCCCAGTCCGCCTGCAGGCGCGGAATCTCAAACTCCTCCAGCAACGCAGCCCGTTTGTTTTCGTACTTGCCGAGCGCTTGCAGATACGGACCGATCTCGCCCGGCAGTGGCGCCAAGATCTCTGCCTCCCGCGTCCGGTCGAAGAATGAATAGAGTTGATAGAACTCACGCTGGCTAATCGGGTCGAACTTGTGGTCGTGGCACTGCGCGCAGCCTACCGTCAGCCCCAGCCACACCGTCCCTACCGTGCTCGCGCGGTCAAGCAACTCTTCGAACCGTGCCTCGCCCCGCTTCACGCCTGCCTCGCGATTTTTCAACGTGTTGCGATGGAAGCCCGTTGCGACCTGTTGTGACACCGTAGCGTTCGGCAGCAAGTCGCCCGCGATCTGCTCGACCGTAAACTCGTCGAACGGCATGTCGCGATTCAGCGCCTCGATGACCCAATGCCGCCAGCGCCACGAATGCGGCCGGTCGAGATCCTTTTCGAAGCCGTCCGAATCGGCGTAACGCCCTAGATCGAGCCAGTGTCGAGCCCACTTCTCGCCGTAGTGCGGCGAATCGAGCAGCCGGTCGACCACCCTCTCGTAGGCCCCCGGCGCATTGTCCAATCGGAACGCGTCCACATCGGCCGGCTCGGGAGGCAGTCCGGTCAGATCGAGACTCACGCGGCGAACCAGCGTTGTTTTGTCCGCTTCGGGCGACGGCTCAATCCCTTCGGCCTCGAGTTTTGCCAGCACAAACTGGTCAATGGGATTACGAACCCAGGTTCGCGCCGACACGGCCGGTGGCTCCGGCCGTACGATCGGCTGGAACGACCAATGCTTCGTTGTGTCGGAAACCTTGGTCTCGACCGGCTCGGCCGATTCCGGCCACTCCGCGCCCTGATCAATCCACGCTCGCAGCGTGTCGATGTCTTCGCTGGACAGCCGAGCGTCTCCCGGCGGCATCTTGAGTTTTGTGTCCGCTGTCGAGACGCGCTGAATCAGTAAGCTCGCCTCACTATCCGAAGCGAGAATCGCTTTGCCGGAATGTCCGCCGGTCAACGCAGCCTCACGCCGATCCAGCCGCAGCCCGTTCATCTGCACGGACGGGCCGTGGCAGGCGTAGCAGTTTTGGTGGAAGATGGGCTCGACGTCCTGCTTGAAGTCGACTTGCGCGTGCACGGGCGAAGCCAACACACCTACCAAACTCGCCAGAAGAAGCCAGTACCGAACCATAGCTGGCTCCATTCTACTACTGACCCATCCCACAACAGAGAAAGAGGCGTGGATGGAAAATCCACGCGCCCGCGAGCGAAGCGCGTGGAACACCGTCCACAACATCTCACCTACATAATTCAAGCCACCAATCCGCATCCAACCAGCCTTCCCGCGCCGCTCCGGCGCGGTGCGCGCGGTTAGCAAAGCGTTGTGAGGGATAGAATGGTCGCGTGCATCCTCCAACCACCGGCATGACGCGGCGAGATGCCACAAAGACGCTTTCAGCAATTCCACTGCTGTCGTCATCGGCCACCGCCGCCGCATCCGCAACTCGAAACAGCCACATCGTTGTCGTCGGGGCGGGAGCCTTCGGGGGCTGGGCCGCTTTGCACTTGCGGCGTATGGGCGCGCAGGTGACGCTAGTGGACGCCTGGGCCCTGGCAACTCCCGGTCGAGTTCGGGCGGCGAAACTCGGGCCATTCGCGGCTTGTACGGACAGAATCGGATCTACACGCAATGGGTCGCCAGGGCGTTAGAGCTATGGCGTGAGAATCAGGACCGCTGAAAAACGCTGCTCTATCAGAAAACGGGCATGCTGTGGATGTTCGTCACCGACGACGATGCCTATGCCCGCGAATCTCTGCCCATGGCCAAGGAACTGGGGCTCAAGGTCGATCGGCTTGAACGACGTGAGGCCGAAAAGCGGTTTCCCCAGATTCGTTTCGAGGGCGTCCAAAAGCTGTACTTCGAGCACGAAGCCGGTTACTTGAAGGCTCGCCACGCGTGCCAGACGGTCTGCGATCAGTTCCAGCTGGAAGGAGGCCGGTTCTTGCGTATGGCCGCGAAGCCGGGCTCTATACGTTCTGAGTCGCTAGACGAATTGAAGCTGGCGGACGGAGATCCGCTATCCGCTGATCAATACGTGTTTGCCTGTGGACCCTGGCTGGGCCGGCTGTTTCCCGGCGTGATAGGCACGAGTATCCGTCCGACCCGGCAAGAGGTCTACTATTTCGGCACACCGCCTGGAGACTCTTCGTTTGAAGTCGGCAATCTCCCTGTGTGGCTAAATTTCGCCAAGCGGCTGCAATACGGTTTTCCCAGCGTTGATGAACGCGGTTTCAAGATCGCGGACGACACGCGGGGCGCGGATTTAGATCCGACGGACGGTGACCGCTCACCGTCATCTGAAGGCATTGCGCGGGCACGTGCGTTCCTCGCCCACCGTTTCCCTCGCCTGGCATCGGCCCCGCTCGTCGAAACGCGAGTCTGCCAGTACGAGAACAGCCCCGACGACCATCTGATTGTCGATCGTCATCCGGAGGCCAACAACGTCTGGCTCGTCGGTGGAGGCTCGGGGCACGGATTCAAGCTGAGCCCGGCGCTGGGCGAACACGTCGCACAGTGTGTTCTCGACGGGGAGAAACTCAAGCCGATGTTCTCCATCGGCCGACTGGCCAAGTTAAACGACAGTTCAACGCAGTTTGGCCGCGACAAATGAGATGCGCAGATTCTCCGGTGGAGCGTCGGGCGACCTGACGCCTACCGGCCAAGTGCTTTCGGTTCCACGCCCGGTGTGTCTGCGATGGGTCAAGGCAACGGGCTAAAGACCACTTGCGGCACGAGTCACTGCTAAACTCAGCCTTCTAATAAGTACTGCCGAAACGAGGCCCCATGTTGCGAATCAACCGCATTGCGCTCATCTCACTTTTCCTCTCACTGATCGCCGGCTCGCTACTTCCAGCCGCTTCCCATAAGGCGGTCAAGTTCCCTGAACCGACACTGCCTCGCAACGATGTTGAACTCGACAACCGCGTCCCGGTCCCGATGCGCGACGGCGTCATCCTCTATGCGGACGTCTACCGCCCGGTTGGCGACGGCAAGTACCCAGTCCTCGTATCGCGAACACCCTACAGCACCGAGCGCTACCCTCGGCCCTACGCAGAAGCGCTCTTCTACGCCCGCCGAGGCTACGTTTACGTCTTTCAGGACGTGTGAGGTCGGCACGAGTCCGAAGGCAAATGGGAGCCCTTCCGCGACGACATCGAAGACGGATACGACACCGTTGAATGGGCCGCCAAGCAACCCTGGTCGAACGGCAAGGTCGCCATGCAAGGGCACTCCTACGGCGGTCATGTGCAATGGCGCGCCGCGATGGCTGCGCCGCCGAGCCTCGTCACGATCTTTCCGCTCGTCGCATCCACGAGCCTTTATCACGACTGGATCACGCTCAACGGCGGCTGGCGTCTCTCGTTCAACTTCGGATGGGGCGCTGTGCGGCAGGAATCACGCATCATGCAGAACGTTGGTCCGCACAATATGGCCGGCCCGGAGAAGATCAGCTACGACAAGGTGCTCTGGGACTTGCCGCTCAATACCATGCAGAAACTCGTCGGCCGTAACGCGCAGTTTTACAAAGATTGGCTCGCTCACCAGGACTACGACGATTACTGGAAGAAGATCAACGTCGAGGAGGTGTTCGACAAGATCGGCATCCCCGTCCATACGCAGGGCGGCTGGTTCGACATCTTCAGCCAAGGGACGCTCCGCGGATTAGTCGGCATGAGCCATCACGGTAAGACCGAGTTGGCACGCAAGAAGAGCCACATCACCATTGGCGCATGGGGCCACGGACCCTCCCGCAAAGTAGGCGATCTCGATTTCGGCGAAACCGCCAACGTCAGCCGAGATGAGTTGCAGTTGCGCTGGTACGACTACTGGCTACGCGGCGTCGACAACGGACTCGACAAGGAACCGCCCGTCCGTCTCTTCGTCATGGGGCGCAACGAGTGGCGATACGAAGATGAGTATCCTCTCGAACGCACCGAATAGAAGAACCTCTACTTTCATAGTGAGGGCGGTGCCAACAGCGTCCGGGGCAACGGCCGCCTCTCGTGGGACAAGCCGACCGCCGGCGCACAGCCCGATCGCTACACCTACGACCCCGACATGCCGGTCCCGAGCGTGGGCGGAAACAACTGCTGCGGCACGCCAACGCCCGCCGGCCCCCGCGACCAGAAGGCAGTCGAAAGCCGTAACGACGTTCTCGTCTACACGTCTGACGTCATGGAAGAAGAGATCGAGGTCACCGGCCCGGTCAAAGTCGTGCTCTACGCCGCATCCGACGCCCTTGACACCGACTTCGTCGCGAAGCTCGTTGATGTCCATCCCGACGGCAAGGCCTAGAACATGGCTGAGGGGATGCTGCGAGCCCGCTATCGCGAAGGACTCGACCAGCCCAAACTGCTCGAACCGGGCAAGGTCTATAAGCTTGAGATTGATCTCGTGGGCACGAGCGTCGCCTTCCAAAAAGGACATCGCATTCGGGTGGACGTCACCAGTAGCCACTTTCCGCAGTTCGACCGCAATCCGAATACCGGCGAACCGTTCGCGACGAGTACAACCGTCAAGCAGGCTCGCCAAACGATCCATCACTCAAGCCAGCAACCCTCGCACATCGTGCTACCTGTGATTCCGTAGGTACATAGCGGCCCCCGACTCAATCAAGGCTTCCAGGAGACGGCGTTCAGCAAGATTTGCACGAACGTCGAATTCTGGTAGTCGGCGGCACGGTGGCCCTGCTGGAAGTAGAAAACATGGCCTTGCCAGGCAGGCATTAGCCACCCTGCCCGGTCTTGGGCGAACGTCTCGCCGTCCACCTCGACCTGCGCGCCCAGCAAGACCGTCTTGCGGCGTCCGTCGGTTAAGTGCTGATTGAGAAACATCTCCGTGTCGGCCAGAGTGAAGCCGTCGAGCGATTGCGCGGTTGACGGCTCATCGCTCGGCCGATACAAGATCGTCTCCGGGTAGTCAATGTTGTGCGTCGTCACGTAGTGACCGGGTTGAAGGTTTACCACACGGACGTTGCCGCGGAGAACGCGCCAGGGGTGCGTCGGGTGGTCTCGTGGCAGGATCGCGATCCCGGCGAACGGCAGCCAGCGCCGGCTGCGTACCTTGGCTGAGGCAATCCCGTGGTGCAAGATGATCAGCCGGCCGCCCTTCGCCGCGTAGTTGATGAGGTCGATCTCGACGCCGGGCTCGACATCCCCATGGACATACATGAAGACCGCCTCCGGCGTGGTTTCCCTCAGGCGGTCGGCGAAGGCTGCCTGCTCGTCAACGAACGTCGGGTGACCCACCGCGCGGAGTGCGCCGGCGAGAACCTCCATCGGTTCAGCTTCGTCATGAACGAGATAAACCGGCCCCGCCGCTAAGCTCACTGCCGGCCAAAGGAGACCTACAACAAGGACAACAACCGGCAAGACTTTACGAACGGAAAGCATCCACATTGAGACGGCTATCGAGTCCATGCCTCACGCCGCATCCCGGTTGAGAATCCGGTCCGCCGCTGCCTCGATCTGTCGGGTCAAGGCATACTCCGGAAAGCGCAGAGAGAATAGGCCGCTGCTCGCCAGTTGTACGACTTCGAAGTTCAGGGGGAATACAGCGGCCACAGGCATGTCGAACGTTCGCTCCAAATGTCCCTTGAGCGCGCGTGTTTCCAGATCTGGCGGCACCTTATTCACGAGCATTAACATGTCGCGTACTTTGAGCTGACGGGCCAACTTAACGGTGACCGCGGTTCCCTGGAGTCCTGATTATCCGGACGAATCACCAGCAGCAAGAGATCACAGATCGCGATCAAGAGGAGTGTTTCATCATTCACCCCCGGATGCGTGTCGATGAAGATCACGTGAAACGACGCAATCCCGTCCGCTTTGCCGGCGGCTTCTTGCAGGATCTTCAGGGCGACCTCTGCGCCAAGTGTACTCTATCAGGCCGCGATGACAGGTCGCGCGAACCCAGGAGCAAAGGGAGGGTCACAGTACCGATACTGAAACCAGCATGTCAACAACCTACGACGCCCTGGTGATTCTCTCTTTCGGAGGCCCCGAGCAGAGGGAAGACGTTATTCCTTTCCTGGAGAACGTGCTCCGAGGCCGCAATATCTCTCGCGAGCGCATGCTGGAAGTTGCCGAGCACTACTATTACTTCGACGGCAAGAGCCCGATCAATGGCCAGAACCGTGCACTTATCGCTGCTCTTAAGACCGAGTTTGCCGACAGCGGGCTCGATCTGCCCATCTACTGGGGTAATCGAAATTGGCATCCGATCCTCGCCGACACTCTTCGCGAGATGACCAACGACGGCGTTCGCAACGCGCTGGGTTTCGTTACGTCCGCCTACAGCTCGTATTCAAGCTGTCGCCAATATCTCGATGACATCGAGCGTAGCCGCGCTGAGGTCGGCCCCGAAGCACCCGAAATCCACAAGCTCCGTGCGTTCTACAATCACCCCGGCTTCATCGGACCGATGATCGAAAGCGTCTGGAAGGCTCTGGAGCGGTTCCCGCGGGAATCCCGCGCCACGGTGCCGCTTGTTTTCACGGCGCACAGCGTCCCGGCCTCGATGGCTGAGAGTTCGCGGTATGTCGAGCAACTCGAGGAAGCGTGCGGCTTGGTAGCGGCAGGCGTTGGGCGAGACGGCGGGACTCTTGTCTACCAAAGCCGAAGCGGACCGCCTTTGCAACCCTGGCTCGGCCCTGACATCTGCGACCATCTTCGCGAAATTCGCAACGACGGCGCAGGCCAGGTGGTCGTCATGCCGATCGGGTTCGTTTCCGATCACATGGAGGTCCTGTATGACCTCGATACCCAAGCGCGGCAAGTGTGCGAGGAGATCGGCCTACGGATGGAACGCGCGTCGGCTGTCGGCAACCATCCAAGATTTGTCGCGATGATCCGCGAGCTTGTTCTAGAGAGGTTGGATGAAAAGCGGGAGAGACGTTACCTAGGGGCACTCGGGCCGCGGCCGGATGTGTGTGCGGAAGACTGCTGTCCCCGGCCGCAAAGGCCCGGCGTCAGAAAGCCTGGACCTTAGGCGGACGGTGCGGTTACACGACCGGGTTGACGACCACGTAGCCGGCAACGATAAGCATCGTAAACGCGATGGCGCCGCCAATCAGACCCCACGGCACCCCTACACTCTCGGCTTGCAGTGAATTCTTAAACATGGATCATTCTCCTTTTCGTGTGAATCCCGGCAATCAGCACGGCTGGTCTACAGCCGATGTTCCCTCACGGAGAGTCGTTCCTTCTGCGTTTGCTTGAGCACAACGCTGAGCGACCAAAGTCCTCCGCTCAGGCTCAACATCGCCGCAAAGAACAAAGTCAGAATGAAGGTCTCCATGGGGCTCTCCTTGTGCCGGTTCCAATGACGGGCTATCCCCGTTTCTTGGCTTCTAGTTGATCCAACACTTAAAGAGACGCCGGGGTTGCGGATCGGTTAGTCGGTCGGGGTTAAATCAACGTAAAACTCGCTTTACGTCGACTTAACAAGGGGAGGCGTCGGGTGCGGATGCTCGGGACAGCAGACGCCCTTATTTGCAGGAAGATAGGCCCGAACCCGGGCGAGAACCCTTGCATCGTATACCAGGGATAGATTATCCTTGCGTCGGAGAGCGGTTAGAGACACGGCAAGGAGGAGTTTCCATGGGTCAGATGTACCTGCAGCACTTCGAGTATCGCGGAGCGATTGACAAGTCCGCGTTTGACGATGCGTGGAGTATAGCGAACGATGTCATGGCCAAAACCGGGAACGGGGGCGAGGTGAAAGAAGGGGTTAGACACATCCACGCCTATGGCACGTCTACCGGTGGCTATGCGTCGATCGAGGTCGATGACACAAAAGCGTTCTAACAGTATCAGCTTTTCCATATTCAGAACTACGGCCACATGTGTACGATCACTTTCGAGCCGTTGATCGACCTTGACACGGCGTTGGCTCCGACGCTCGCAGAAATCAGGGCCAAGGGGTAAGGCCGGCACACGCCGTCAAATGTGCCGCGACAATCTTGTAGGCATGTGTGTGATCCTCTTACTCACCTTTCTTGTTCTGCCGCTCGCCGCTCAGCAGGCGGAATACGAGGTGCCGGACGACGCGGACCGGATCGAGATCTACCGGACCGGTGACAATCACAAGCTCCGGCTCTGGATCTATGAGCCTGAAAGGCGGACAGCTTTCGCCGCGTGGGCGCTTTCTTCACCTCTCTCGGCTGGCTCGGCGCCGAGAGCGGCCCAAGCCCCGGCAAGTAAGGAAATACCTGGCGCTGCAATCGTTTGAAGAGGCCGCGAACTCCGGCCCGACCGAAGCGTAGCGGCGAGCACCACTCGAGTTCCAATGGCCTGGCCCATCCAACTTCCGCCCTCGAAAGCCTATGAGCGATGGGCCGATTGTTACGACGTAACATCCAATCCACTGCTCACCCTTGAAGAGCGGTGTATCGGACCGCTGTTGCACGATGTCAAAGGTCAGTCTTTGATCGACGTAGGTTGCGGCACGGGACATCACTTGCAAACGCTTGTAACGGCCGGAGCACGCGCGGTGGGCGTGGATCTCACGCAAGCGATGCTCAGCCACGCGGCGGCGAAGCCGGGTGCGATGGGGCGCTGTGTGCAGGCCGATGCGTTGCGACTTCCGTTCGAGGGCGGTGTGGCGGATATTGTCCTCGGTTCCCTTCTCGTGGGTTACGTGAGCGACGTTAGTGCTTTGTTTACAGAACTCGTACGGGTCGCTCGTCCCGGCGGCTGCGTCCTACTTAGCGAGTTGCATCCCGAGGCCGTCCGCTCCGGGTGGCGTCGAACGTTCCGTGTTGCCGGTCAGCTTTACGAACCACAGTACACTGCGCACTCGATCGACAGTGTCCAAGATGCCGCGAAGTCGACGGGTGCCCTCGAACTCGTCGCGATGAGTGACCACTGCTTCGAAGAGCCGGAGCGAGCCGTATTTGAGAACGCGGGCAAGACAAACTTCGACAAGTTACAGGGCACACTGGCACTTTGGATCGGTCTTTGGCGAGTCTCTGTCTGAGAGTAGAGTGGCCCTCCCCGGCATCTGCCTTCGGCTGAGGGCGAGCCGCTACGACATCAAAGCTCGGGATGCGAGTTCCATAGCGAACGTGTCGTCATGTTGTTCGCCCCAGGCCATGAGCTGACGCGATAGGTCCGCTACGGTTTCCCGGTTGGTAGGGTCTCGGAAGAGATCGTTCTTCTCGTTGGGGTCCGCTTGCATGTCGTGAAGCGACCCCACCGATCCCTCCGAGTGGGACTTGAAACGCCGCAGGATGAGCTTCCAGCGTTCTGTGCGAATCGCGCGGTCCTCAAAGTAGGCACCGCCGTACTGGCGCTGGCAATGGTTCATCATCACGATGGGGCCCCGCCAGCGGTCCCGACCGGCCTGTAGGTCTGGCAGTAGACTGTGCTCTTCGAGTGGCATGTACTGACCTTGCAGCCGTCCCACCGCCCCTGCGGCGTCCATGATCGTGGGAGCGAGATCGACCGGGCTGGCGCCGGACTTCCACACCGTGCCTCGTGGCAGACCCGCCGGCCAGTGCATCACGAGCGGGATACGGGAGCATTCGTCGTACGGGCTGGAATAGCCGTGCATGCCCGTGCCGGGGTACTCGCGCAGGGTCATGCCGTGTTCGGTCGTGACAATGATCAGTGTGTCGTCGAGAATCTTCCGCTTCTTGAGCGCTTCCACTAACCGGCCCACGTTCGCGTCGAGGCTGGTTACCGATTCGTAGTAGCCCCTGGGCTCGAGGTGGGTCCCTTTGTAGGGCTCGTAGTATTTCTTGGGCGGATCCCATGGCGGGTGCGGTGGATAGAACGACTGATAGAGGAAGAACTGTCTTTCGGCATTGGCATTGATGAACTCGATGCCGCGGTCGGTCAGCATGTCGGGCCGGTAGACCGACTCGTGTGGCTTGCCGATCCAGTGGAACATCTGGGAGTTGAAGGTGCGCCAGGTGTCGAAGAAGCCGGGATTCGACGGGCCAAGATGCCACTTACCGATGTGGGCAGTCTGGTAGCCGGCGTTGTGTAGGACGTAAGGGAAGTTGTCCCAAAGGTGGAAGCGCTCATCGTGGAACGGATCAGGATTGCGCCCGTGATAGGAGTTTTGCCCCCGCCCGTGCGTCGGGTGGCAATTCTTCCTCATGCCGTGCTCATGCGGATACATGCCGGTGATGATGGAAGCACGGCACGGTCCGCAGAGCCCCTGCGGCGCGTAGTAGGTATCGAAACGGACGCCGTCTTTCGCGAGCGCGTCGATATTGGGGGTATGAACGGGTTTCATCCCGTAGGCCCCGAAGGCGTCGCGGCGGCACTTGTCGAACAGGAGGAAGAGAACGTTCGGAGGCCGCCGCCGTGGCTTTCCGGTTTGTGCGGATACCCTGCCGGCCGCGAGAGATCCGCCTGCCATGCCTCCGAGAAATGAGCGACGTTCCATGTGTGTCTCCTAGGTGGGTGAAGTGTACCAGCGGTGCGCGAAGAGAGTCAAAACCGCCCATCGAGAAAAAGCAAGAGTCTGGTAATATACTCTGGCGTGAGGAGCGCCCCGTGTATCCTTGTTTCCTTGGGAGGATCGTCATGAAAATACCCCTTCGTCTCGCGGTAGCCACGGTTCTAACGACCGCACTGCTTACCATCGGCTGTGGAGAACCCCAACGCCAGCCCGAAAGCACGGTGGCCCCCGAACGGCTTGAGTTCACACGCATGATCGTGCACTGGCGGCAGTACCTTGAGGCGGGATACCTGGACTTCATCGAAGAGGCGGAGCCTGAGATCGTGCAAGTCGGTTTCTACGGGGCTGATTTCTGGACGCTGGCGCACATGCCGGATGAGTACAAGGGCCTAACCGGGCCCACGTTGCCTATTCATGCCGGGGCCGTCGAAGCCGAAGACCCGGCGGAACGCATACGCCTAAGCGGAGACTATTTCGAAAAGCTCAACGCCGAGATCCGTAAGCGTGGTGCGCGCCCGATTGGCCACTTTGACATCGCCAAATATTTACTGGGCACGACGGATGACCCGAGTAATCCGACCGGCGGCTTCTTTACGTTTTACAACGAGCTCTGGGATGAGAGCGAACTCGGTCCGAAACCAGTTGAAGACCCACGCGATCTACTCGCGAAAACGGCTGACGGCGTGCCGCTTTCCACAGCCGATTCCGATGCTGCTCCATACGGCGTGTACTACGGATGCCTGAGCAACCCGCATTGGAGAAACGTCCTGAAAGCGTGGTGCAAGCGCGGCATCGAGCGCGGTGTTGACGGATACCAGATCAACTACTTCTATCGCGCCCGGAACTGTCATTGCGAGCACTGTGTCCGTGGCTTCAAGGCGCACATGAGCGACCGTCATACGCCTGCGGAGTTGAAAGAGAGATTCGGTGTGGACGACATCGAAACGCACGACTTCGGTGAAATCGTTGCGCGATACGTCATCGAAGACCCTACTCCGTTGCAACTCGAAATGAAGCGCTTTACCGACATCAATAACAAGGAAGCCTTCGACGAAGTGTTTGTGCAATACGGTCGCTCCATCAAGCCCGACCTGATCGCTTCAATCTGGGGACATAGTTCAGCGGACTTCAGCTATCCGCCGCGGAGCAGCAACGACGAGCGCTCGATGTTGCCGTCGGAGCTATGGGGGAAGGACGAGAGCTATCTCTGGTATTGCCTTGGCCGAGCCGAACCGACGCTTCAGTTGCGCTACATCCGCGGTAGTTTTGACGACAAACCCTTTACCGTGTGCCACTACGAGAATGTCAAGGTTCGCGTGTCGATGGCGGAGCTGATGGCGAACGGCGGCGCGCCAATGGCGAAGTATGTGAACTTCACCGACCCGGCGGCTCGAGCAGAGCTGGTCCGGTACTTCCAATTTCTGAAGCGCTATGACGAGGTCTACCGCGCCAACCAGCCCTATGGCGAAGCGGTGCTGCTGCACCCGCGCAGTGAAAACCATCGAGGCAAGTTAGTTCCGGCGATGACGGCGTTCCAGAAGGTCGGCCGTAAGCTGATGGAACAGCATGTGCTGTTTGACGTGGTCCCCGATGAAGTCATCACGCCCAGCCGGAAGGATCGCTATCGCGAGGTCTATTCGATTGGCGACACGGCGGATATCGACGGTGAGATGTTCGACAAGTTCAGCCGATTTGAAGCGCCCGCCACCGTGCGCGTATCGGCCAGTCGTCCCGCGGAAGGGCAAGAGGTCGACCTGCACTTTGTGAATTACAACCGTGAGGCCGGCCCGGAAGGCTATCAAGGCAAGGGAATCGCTGATGAGAAGCCGATCGCCGTCAAAAGTGTGAAGGTCGACTTCGTGATGCCGGAAGGAATGCGTCCACTTCGGGTTGAGACGCTTTCGCCGGAGGACCCTGAGCCGCGGGAGATTCAGTTTGAGGAATCCGGCGGGCGGGTTCAGTTTACGGTGCCGGAGTTTCTGGTGTACGGTTTGGCTCGGATTCATTTGGCGGTGCGGAAGGCGGATTGAGATAGGCATCGGACGCAATCGGTTCGACAGCGGGCCGCGCCAATCATTAATATTTGTAAACAGGCATCTCTCGGGAAGCATCGCCTAGCCCCACTCAATACATAGAGGAAGGCAGCAATGAAAGCAGTTAGTCATTTCGCAACGCGAGGGGTGCTGTTGCTCGTCGCGTTGCTGATCGGAACATCGAGTATGGCGATGGCTGAGTCGGCCGCGCGCCAATGGAACGAGGAGTTGCTCGAAGCGATTCGCAACGATTTCGCCCGGCCCACGGTTCACGCCAGAAATCTATTTCACACATCGATCGCGATGTGGGATGCCTGGGCGGCCTACGACCGGACAGCCCGCACCTACCTACATCACGAAAAAGTGACACCGCCGCCCGCCGATGTGGCCGCCGCGCGCGCCGAGGCCATCAGCTACGCCTCGTACCGCATTCTTTCGGCGCGGTTCGCGACCTCGCCAGGCGCCGAAGATACTCTGCCGGTGCTCGACGCCAGGATGGACGAGTTGGGCTACGACCGCGACTTCACTTCGACGCTGGGAGATGGACCGGCGGCGCTCGGAAATCGCATCGCCGAAACCATCCTCTCCTTCTACGTCAACGACAACTCGAACGAAGCGAACGGATACGTGAATCGCTTCTACCAGCCGGTCAATGAGCCGTTGGCGCCTGCCCTTCCGGGCAACCCTCTGATTGCGGACCCGAATCGCTGGCAGCCACTCGCGCTGGAGGCATTCATCGATCAAGCAGGACGGCTCATCCTGGGCGGCTTCCCCGAGTTTCTCGGTCCCGAATGGGGACAGGTCACGCCGTTTGCGCTGAAGGATTCCGATCTCACGATTCACGAGCGCGATGGATTCGAGTATTGGCTTTATCACGACCCCGGTCCACCACCTTTCCTAAACGGCGAAGGCGAGGACTACTATTCCTGGGGTTTCGAGATGGTGGCGATTTGGTCTAGCCATCTTGACCCGGCCAGCGGCGTGATGGTTGATATTTCCCCGGGTTCGATCGGGAACTCACCGCTACCGGATCCGAGCGAGTGGGCGAACTTCTACAACCTGTTCGAAGGTGGTGATTCAGGGAAGGGTCACCCGGTGAACCCGGTGACCGGCGATCCCTACCAGCCGCAAACGGTCCCCCTCGGCGACTACGCGCGGGTTCTCGCGGAGTTCTGGGCGGACGGGCCGGATTCAGAGACCCCGCCCGGCCACTGGTTCACGATCGCCAATTATGTGGCGGATCACCAGCTTGCCGTCAAGCGCGTCGGCGGCCGTGGCCCGATCGTCGACGACTTGGAGTGGGATGTAAAGACCTATCTAACCCTTGGTGGAGCGATGCACGATTGCGCCATTGCCGCCTGGGGCGTGAAGGGCTGGTATGACTACCTGCGACCGATTTCGGCGCTGCGCTATATGGGTGACCTGGGTCAAAGGTCGTGTGCGGATTGCCCCTTGATCGCTGACTCGTACCACGAGGACGGATTGACGATCATCCCGGACCATATTGAGGTCGTCACTAGTGAAACGAGCGGACGTGGAGAACGCCATGCAAATCTGGACTATGACGACCACGGCAAGATCACTCTGTGGGCATGGCGCGGACCTGAGTATATTGCCGATCCCGATAACGATGTCGCGGGTGTCGGCTGGATCTTGGCCGAAGACTGGTGGCCGTACCAGCGGCCGAGTTTCGTGACGCCGCCCTTTGCTGGGTACGTCTCGGGTCACAGCACGTACAGCCGCGCCGCGGCGGAGGTGCTGACGCTGCTGACCGGCTCGCCGTATTTCCCGGGTGGCGTGGGCGAGTTCTTCTGTCCGCGCAACGAATTTCTCGTTTTCGAAGATGGACCGAGCGTTGACATTACCTTGCAATGGGCGACCTATTACGACGCTTCGGATCAGACCAGTCTGTCCCGCATTTGGGGTGGCATCCACCCTCCGGCTGACGATCTAGTCGGTCGAGTAATGGGAGACAAGATCGGCAAGGACGCCTATGCGCTGGCCCGCAATTACTTCGGGTCGACCCTCGTACGGTCACCGAGGCAGCGGGTCGGAAGCAGCATCACCGCCAAGTAGCCGACGTCCGTTGCTAGGCCTCGTTGAGGCCGGCTGCGGACGCGAGAGCTTGTGTGGAGGTAAGTGGGCTTGCCGCGCCTCAGCCAGACCGGTGAAAACTACGGCCGCTCCGGCGCCTGGTGGAGGAACAGCGCCGCCAATCCACCGGCGATCGTGATCATGAGCGCGGGCGATGTCGGCAAGTGCAACAAGAGCTGCCGCGGAGCGTCGTCGAAGTAGGGCCAGGCCAGTCCGACACCCGCCACGAGGATGACGCCCAGGTGGGCCAACAAGTCAAAGTCCCAAAAAGGCGGAGGCGGCGTGTCGAGATCGTCAGGAGTTGGCTGCTTGTCCATATCTACTCCGCTGCCTCGCCCCCGGACGGGCTGTCTTTCACCACGTCAAGATTCTTCGCAACGCGGTAAGAGATAAGCGCCGCCAGCAGGAAGCCGACAGCAAGTGACAAGAAAATCGTGGCTGGGAAAATCGTCGTCGGGTCATCGTCCAGCAGCAGCACGAACCCAATGCCGAGACAGAGGAACACGACGCCCGTGCGCATCCCGCTGAGGATCTTCAGCCGCTGATCCTTGCGCTCACTCAGACTATCTTCAAAGATGCTCCGGCCATGCTCGGTGCTTAAGAACGCGCTCAGCTCCGCTGCGGAGCCGAAGCGGTCAATGAACTGCTTCTGCATCTCGGCGCGGCGTGCCCACTTTGCTTGGCGGAGCCGTGTGTTGAGCCAAAATACGAACCCCAGCAGAGAGATGATGCCAACGGGAATGATAGTGTAGTCGTCCAAGCGGGTGTCTCCTCAAAGAGCCGGCCGTTGCGGTCGTCAATAGCCGTGCCAGCTAGTCAGAATAACAAGCGGGACCGTTGGGGGCGCTGCTACTCGGGGCCAACGAGCAGCACGCCGCCGTCGACGACAACCGTTTCCCCGGTGATCCACGAGGCGTCGTCGCTCAGTAGGAAGCAGGCGATTCCCGCAACGTCTTCAGGCTCACCAAGTCTACCGAGAGGATACGCCGACGCCGCTTCCTCTTCGCGGCCTTCCCAAAGTACGCGTGCGAACTTCGTCTTGACAAGGCCGGGCGCGATGGCGTTCACGCGCACCCTCGGCGCTAACTCCAATGCCATCTGCCGCGTCAGTTGCAGAAAAGCCGCCTTACTCACGTTGTAGGCCCCCATCTTGTCGACCGTCCGCAGACCGTTCACGGAAGCAACGTTCAGGATCGCCCCGCCCGACTCCGACATGTCCTGCTTCCAGGCTTCTTGCATCCAGCCCAGGGCTCCCATGACGTTTACTTCGAGGATCTTCTGGACGGCGCGCATCTCGGCCTCAACCAGCGGTCCGTATTGAGGGTTAGTGGCCGCGTTATTGATCAGCAGATCCAGGGACCCGAAGGCGTCAATCGTTGCAGCGACAGCTCCGCGGCGATGCCCTGCGTCGGCGGAAGAGCCTGCGACAGCCATTGCCCGTTCTCCTGCGTCGAGAGCCGCAAGGGCTTCATCGAGTCCGGCCTGTTTCCGGCTTGTCAGGCAGACCTTGCCGCCGAGATCGAGGATGCGGCGTGCGATGGCTAGGCCGATACCTCGGGAGCCGCCGGTCACAAGGGCGGTCTTGTTTTCAAGAGTGGACGGGGTCATCTTTCTCCCATGCGGGACTCGTTCATGTTCAGAGATCCCATGTGATCCTGACACACTAGCTTACCTGGGACGGTGGTTCGCGGCGAGACTCCGACAAGTCGTCTGTGTGCAGACATTCAGTCTTCCTGATCCTTGCTCGATGAACGGCATCGGAGTAGACTAGGGCCGAACCCATCTAGGAGGCTTTCGTGATGTTGCTGCTCCGTGTCGGATCTGCCTGGGTTGTCGTCCTACTGAGTCTGTTTCTTGGGGCATACGCCCCGCAGGCTCAGGGCCAGTCTTGCCTGCAAGGCTTCGGGGGTGTCTGGAAGACGCAGCACGGCAGCATGACGCTCACCGTCAAGGGCAACGAGGTTTCCGGAACTTATGGGGGAAGTCGCACCGTCTCAGGCACCGTAGTCGGCGGTGTTTTCACGGGCACTTGGCGGCACGCGAATGGGCGGTGGGGCCGGATACGTTTCATCCACGACGGCAACGGGAAGTTCGCCGGCAACTATGGGGAGAAAGATGCCGCCTTGAGCTCGAACTGGTGGAGCCAGTGCTCTGGAAGTCTACCGGGGTCGGGGGGGGGACATGATCGTCCGAAGGCGGTGGAGCGTCGAGCGGATCATCAACTTCGACGTCTAGGACTGGCTTCGGCGGCGGTTCTAGCTGCAGTTTTGGCGGCGGTGGAGCCACAGGGTGCTCCGCGAGTTTCGCGGGCACATGGCAGACCAACTACGGCAAAGTGACGTTCTCCGTACAAGTTGACCGAGCCTCCGGTACTTATAGCTCCGGCCGCACCCTATCGGGAACCATCAGCGGCAACGTCTTCACAGGTAGGTGGCAATATCCCAATGGCCGCTGGGGACGAGTGCGATTTGTTCACGACGGCAATGGTGCGTTTTCAAGTAACTGGGGGGAGAAAGACGGTGCACTGACGTCCAGATGGACCGGGAAATGTACGACCCTCGGTCCCGTGTCCGGCGTTGGATTCAGCGGGATGTGCACGGCGGTCTCCGGCACGGGTGGGACCGGAATCTGCCAGAACCAGCGCACCTAACAGGTAATGAATGAGTGGCTTTCGCGCGCGATTCTTCCGCAAAAACCGGGGTCCAACCTCCGCTATGACTGTTGGGGGCGCGCGGTTGGCGGTGCGGCGACCGGCACGATCACGGCGAATCAAAACCCCGACACCGATGGCCGCCTCCGCTGCAACTATCTCTTCGACCACAGCCATCTGTACCAATCGACCAATCTCGGAACGATGCGCGAGTACCTGGATCGCAACCTGCCCTGAATCAGCCGCGCCGAACATGCGATCCTAGGCGTTCATGACTCTGTTGTTACGAAATATCCGCTACCAGACCGGCGGCTCACTCATTGATGTAAATCTGGCCTTCGAGAACCCCGCCGTCGTGGGTTTCACCGGGACCGAAGGCGCTGGAGTCACGGACCTGTTCCGGCTCATCTCGGGTGACCTGGAGCCCCAATCAGGCACCATCGAAGGGTTCAGCCAAGCCCTCGCGGCCACAGCCAGTTTCACCTCAGCCGACCCCGTCGAGATTCGCGAATCTATCGAGCAGACCCTTGATTCTGACGCCGACGTGATCCTCATCGGGCCGTCGCTTGCCCTCACCGACCCCACATGCCGGCATCGCACGGTGACCCGTATTCAGGATCGAAGAAGGCGCGGCCGCTGGGTCCTACTTGCGTCCCAGGATCTCGACTTTCTCGAACGCCATTGCGACGAAGTGGTTGTCATGGATGGAGGTTCTGCTGCGGAGCGGGGCGACCCAACCGAAATCTTCAGACGTTATCGCATCTTATTGCTAGATCGGTACAAGCGCGAATCAACCAGTGAGGCAGGTCCGCTCGCGCGCCACGGCGACGAACGGGCTCGAGTTGAATCGGTCCAGATCCAGGACGCCTCCGGGCAGCCGGTACAGGTCGTGCAAAGTGGCGAGAGCAGTACTGTCCGAGTCGTGATCGAGTTTCACGCGACTGTCGACGAACCGGTCATCGGGATTCTCATCCGCAGCCGGGTCGGGATCAACGTCTACGGAACGAACACGGAAGCGGAGGACGTCGATTTAGGCCCATGCAAGGAGGGTGATCGTGTCGAGGTCCTCTTCCGCTTCGACTGCAACCTCTGCGCCGAGCAGTACACACTGACGGTCGCCTCCCACGACCCGGATGGCCTCGCGCACGACTGGCTCGAAGAAGCCATCTTCTTCACCGTCGCTGACACGCGTTACACAGCGGGCGTTGCGAACCTGAGGGCCGCCGTCGAGGTGCGCAAACCTTTGGCCTGATAACCTCTACCGAAAGCGGATCGAGTTGGCCATGCGTTCAAAGGCCGGTTGCAGCTTGTTGTACTGGTTTTCCGGGGCGATGAAGATCATGTCGAACAGGCCTTGAGGACGAGCGAGTGTAAGCAGAAGGTTTCGCTCAGTCCCACCCTAGGGCGACGGCCCGGTGAGTCCGACAACCATACCCGAGGTCCCCGCGATCGTTACGTTACGGGGCTGAACGGCGGCCCGTAGGTTCGGGTTAACTTCCTGTAAGTGCTGCAGAAGCTCCCAGGTGCCGTTCAGTAGATCATTGTTGTGGCGTGGCCGGTAGTAGCTCAACACCGCGCCGTAGCCGATGCCGCCGCTTCCCCCCTGGCTACGCACAATGCCGTTCTCCGGCGCTAGCGTAAGCATGTTCGATGACTGTCCGCCATATGTTTTCCAGCCCGACGGATATTCCATCGAGAACGTGCTGCCGTTGATGCGCTGAAACGCGCCCGTCGGCGCCGATGGAGTTGGGGAAGGAGCGGCCGCCGCAGCTACTTCCTGATGCGCTGGCGTCCTCGGCGGAGGCAACCCGGCGACGAGCCGTTTCGCACTGGGGAAACGGCCCGAAGCGTAGGTGTAATCGCCCGCCGGGAACGCGGCCATCTCCGATTACACGAGACGAACGCGGTTCCCTGGGCCCGGATGCGACGAGAGCAACGCAGGCGGGCGCGCACCACCCTGCGCTTCAAGCTTCTGAAAGAACGTCGCCATCTCAATCGGATTGAAGCCCGCCCCGGCCATGATATGCGCACCCTGAGCATCCGCTTCCTTTTCGGCGCTGCGGGAGTACTTCATGATCAGCGTATTCACGCCCAGCCCAAGTCCGATTTGCCCTGCCTGAGCCAATACCGATCCCTGCTGTCCTAGAACGGCTCCCGCGATCACTGCCGGCAACTGCACCATCTGCGCCCGGCTCGCTTGGCTTGTGCCGTGCCGCAACACAACGTGGGAGATCTCATGCGCCAGGACGCCGACCAGTTGCCCTTCGTTGTCGGCGTGATCAAGCAGGCCGGAGTGAAGGAAGATCGGTCCGCCGGGTAGCGCGAAGGCATTGCTTGAGTCCTCGTTGATCAGAGTGAACTCGTACGGGTAATCCCCTGCCTGTGGCTGCCCGGCCAAGCGCGCTCCGAGGTCGCGAACATAGCGCTGCAGCTCCTCATTCTGAACGATGTCGACCTGCTTGCGAATCTCAGCGGCGGCTTCGCGCCCGAGTTCAATGTCCTGCTCCTTGCTGTACACGTTATACTCCGGCGTAATCGGGTCTCCGGGCTCGCGCGTAGCGCAGGAGAAGTGGAGAAGAGCGAGTGCGACAAGAGCAAGTTTCTTAAATATGGCGTTTACCGACATCGTACGCGATTTGGACTTGCATGCTCGCGACCGTTCCGTAAGTCCACAGACAATTGTGGGGCCGTATCGCTCTCACTCGTCAGCCGTCGTCGCCAATCCACAACTCATAGAGCTGCGGTCGGATGCCCTTTTGAATCCCATACCGAGCAGGCAGATCAACCCGTTTCGCTTCGAGTCCAACCGACTGAGTGCCGATCGAACCTCTTCCGCTTCATCACGCTCCGCCGACTTAAAGAATCGCAGCTAGGTATTCGAAGGGCCTTGTTTCAGCTTGACCCCCTGTACACGAGATTGGCCTGAGCCTCCTTGAGCCCGGTAACCAATGCTCTGGGGGCTTCTCGCTGGTTCTCCGTCGATATATGAACGTACACGCTCGGCGCAATCCTACTCGTGGCGCAGGGCCACCATGGGATCGACCTTGCTGGCACGGCGGGCGGGAAGATAAGCGGCTAGTAGCGCTGTTGCGAGGATCGCTGCCGCCACCGCAGCGAAGGTGAGCGGGTCGGTGGGGGTGACGCCGAACAGGAGAGTTGACAGGAAGCGGGTCAGTGCCGCGGAGCCGACGAGTCCGATGACTAGGCCGACCAATACGACGGTCAAGCCATGGCCCAACACGAGCGTCAAGACCTCTCGTTGCCCCGCGCCCAGCGCCATGCGCAGCCCGATCTCGCCGGTGCGGCAGCGAACGATGTAGCTCAGGGTGCTGTACAGGCCGATCACGGCGAGAATCAGAGCCAGTGCCGACAAGCCGCCCAGCAAGACGAGCGAGTAATGAACACGCCAGATGGTTTCTCGAACCGCATCGCTAAGCGGAAGCGCGCGTTCAACGTAGGCCGTCGGACCGGCCTCTTTCACCGCGCGTCGCAGTTCAGGGAGCAAGGCGCTAAAATCTCGACTCGTGCGTACCATGAAACGGCTACCCCCTCCACCGTGCCAATAAATTGAGGGTTGTACTGGTCTGTGCATTCCCTCCTGGTGCACGTTGCCGACGACCCCGATCACAGTCGCTTCGTCATCGAAGAATTTGAGTCGTTTCCCAACTGGATCCGAATCTGGCCAAAGGCGCGCCGCCAAAAGCTCGTTCACAATGACGTTGTTCGTATCGCTATCACGCGAATCAAACGCTCGCCCCCTCAAAAAGGGGAACTTTCAGAATTTTGAAGTAGCCTTCTCCCGCTCCGTTAGGCAGCGTCTGGACTCCGTCAGAACTACTCGGGCCTCGGCCGTCGATCGCCGTGGCCGGCCACAGCCGATAGTAGTTCATAAACGGCAACCCCCCAACCGCAATCGACTCAATCCCGGGCAGAGATTCGATAGCTGTACGAATCCGGTGATTCCTTACGGATGACCAATCTGACATGGCTTGCCAGTACTCCTCCCTGGAGTCAGTCTTCTCTACGATCTCCTGCTGTACTTTCCAATTCGTGCGTCGGATCGCTATGTAGGTGACGTTCTCGGGATCAAACCCGGGGCCCTTTTCATGCATCTCGGCGATGCTGCGAACGAATAGACCGGAGGCGACAACGAGCACGACCGCGACCTCAGCGGTGATCAGCAAGTCGTGCGACCTCCTCCCGCCACGATTGCCTAACGCGGTCCGGCCGGCGTTGCGCAGAGTTGACTCCAACTGGAGTTGTGACGATCGGAGGACGGGAATGATGACGATGAGAACTCCCGCAAGTAGTGTCACGACGATGGCAAACATAGCCAAGGGTTCGTCCACTTCGATGCTGTCCACGTGCACAAGGTATTTCAAAAACGTGTTACCGGCCGGGACGAGCGAACGGAAATACCGGATGATCTGAACGGCCAACGCGAATCCAAGCACCCCGCCGCTGATCGATAGCAACATCTCTCGGTCAAGAGTTGGCGCAGTACACGGCCGCGCAAGGCACCCAGCGCGTAGCGCATGGAGAGTTCCTGAGATCGCGACGTGAACTGGACGAGGAAGAGGTTTGCCACGTTCGAGCAGGCGATGAACAACACGCAGAGGACAGCCGCGAGTAAGGCGTACATCGCGGGCTTGAGATGCCCTGCCGCATCTTCGGCCACTGGAACCAGCTTGACCTTCCAGCCTTCGTTGCTTTTCGGATGCTGATTCACTAGGCCGTCGGAAAACACTTCGGCCCGGGCTTGCGCCTGCTCTAAGGTGAGTCCACCCGCTAGGCGGGCCAATACTTTGTTGCTTCTCCGCTCCCGGTTTGGCTGCTCCCAAGGTATAGGCGCGATCATGTCGGCTTGCCGACTGAAGAAACTGAAGCCCGAGGCAGTACCCCGATGATCTCGAAGGGTTCAGGGTCCTCTCCACCTCGGCCCAGAAAGACGACTTCTTGTCCGATGATGTTGGGGGCTTCGTTGAAACGGCTCTTCCAGAACTCATGGGTAATGACAAGGACGTTGTTTCTCCCACCCATGGGCTCTTCTTCCGGAACAAAACCACGACCCAGAATTGGCTGGACACCCGTCATTTCAAAGAACCCCGGCGTGACCGGGTAGATGAGGATGCCCTTGGGCTCGCCGGGTTCAATGATGGTCCTCGTCCAACCCGCAAAGGCCACCATCGATTCGAAGACGCCGGATTTCTTCCAATCTTCCATCTCCGGGGTCGACATCGAGCGCCCTTACGCTCGCGCCAATTCGAGATCGACGCCTTCCTTCTCATTTACCGACCAGACCATCACGAGCCGCTCGGGGTCTTCGTAAGGTAGAGGCTTGAAGAGAAGCGCATTCACAACCGAGAAGACCGCGGTACCGACGCCGAGCCCCAAAGCCAGCGTCAGCACGGCTGTCGCTGTGGAGCCGGGATTCTTCGCGAACGACCGGAACGCGAATCGCGGGTCCTGACCCAACTCATCCAGCAGGCGGAAGCCCCAGAATTGCCGGCTATCTTCCCTTACTTGCGTGACGTTGCCGAAGTGTTTCCGGGCCGCGCGCCGTGCCTCTTCCGGCGACATTCCCTCCTCGACAAACCGCCGCTCCCGCATATCGAGGTGGAAGTTCACCTCCTCATCGAGTTCTTTGTGTAGCCTCTGTCTCCGAAACAACGCTCTCAGCTTCCGCAGCCAGGCCATGGGGTTCTCCTCAGACGTATTCGAGGACTAATTCGACCGCCTCGGCAACGCGTCTCCAATGTTGCCGTTCCGCCTCGAGCTGTTCCCGTCCCACCTTGGTCAACGTGTAATAGCGGGCGCGCCGATTGTTCTCGGTCTTCTTCCACTTCGCCGTCACACAGCCCTCGTTCTGCATCCGCTGCAAGGCTGGATAGAGCGAGCCCTCCTGAAAACGCAGAGCGCCGCCGGTTACGGTTTCAATGTGCATCGTGATGCCAAAGCCGTGCTGCGGTCCGCGCGTCAGTGTTTTGAGGATAAGTAGATCAAGCGTGCCCTGTAAGCGATCTCTTTTGCTCATGTATGTTCCCAAGACATCTTAGGTAGATGTCGTAGGGATGGTAACCGACATAACGTGATGTTGTCAACAAAAGACGACCCTACATGTCCTCCTCAACGAGGAGGACAGTTTGTGTTTGACGACGGCCATCGCCGGGCACCCTGCGATCGACTACAATACGGCTTCCCTTGCGAAACCTCCCCCTACAGGCCGCGCTTCTTTGCGGGTTGACTCTCGCGACGGCAGCCGCGCAAGACACCACACCTCTGCTCTCACGGCGCGTCAGTGCTCAGCCTCCGCGCCCGACGCGGTGGGCCGGCGACGATTTCCGAGCCGACGATCCCGTTGTGCGCCAAGCCGCGACAGCGGCGCTCGGTGACTACCGCGGTGCCGTCGTTGTTGTCGATCCGGAAACCGGCCGGCTGCTCACGGTGGTCAACCAGAAACTCGCCTATTCGAGTGGCTACATTCCCTGTTCGACGATCAAGCTCGTTGCCGGGCTCGCGGCCATCGAAGAGGGTCTCGTGGGACCCGAAACGAAAGTCTGGTTCGACGGCTATTGGTATATGACGATGACCGAGGGTCTGGCGATTTCCAACAACGTCTACTTCAGTCATCTCGGTGAACGTCTCGGTTTTGAGCGCCTCAAGCGCTATGCCCACCGCTACGGATTTGGCGAGAAGGCAGGTTGGAATCTGTCCGGAGAACAGCTCGGTCCGTTTCCCGCCGCCGAGCACTCGTACGGCATGGGACGTATGACGACCTTCGGTGACGGTATCTCAGCCACGCCGCTGCAACTTGCCGCCTTCGTCTCCGCGATTGCCAACGGCGGCTACCTCTACTACCTGCAGCGTCCAAACGTCCCGGATGATGACTCGTTTACACCACGCCTGAAGCGCGACCTCGGACTCCGCGAGAGTGTGCGCGCCTTAGAGCCCGGCATGGCCAAAGCCGTTCATCGGGGCACGGCGCGGAAGGCGCGCACGCCCGGCCAAAAGGTGTGGGGGAAGACCGGAACATGCAGCGAGCGCATCCGCCGGCGCCGTACGCCGCTCGGCTGGTTCGCTTCCTACAATGAGGCGGAAGGCCGCAGGCTGGTGGTTGTTGTGATGCTGAAGGGGCGTTCCGACGCCGCCGGGCCGCGTGCGGCCGAGGTCGCCGGTAAGATCTACCGGACGTTGGGCGAGGACGCCTACTTCTCATCGGCTGCGGAACATCGGCGACTCGCGGCCATGAATCTGACCGGCGGGTGTGCCGAGTAACGTTATTGCGCTCGAAGCACTGCCGTATTGAGAGCGGCATGGATTCCTCTTCTTAGGCGTTACCATGGGCCGCATCAAAGTACTGCCTGACACCATTGCAAACAAGATCGCGGCGGGCGAAGTCGTTGAGCGGCCGGCCGCGGTCGTCAAAGAACTAGTCGAGAATTCACTCGACGCCGGAGCGCAGCGAATTCGCATTGATGTTGAGAATGGTGGAAAGCGGCTGATACGGATCACCGACGACGGCACCGGTATGGGGAATGACGACGCCTTGCTCGCCTTCGAGCGCCATGCCACCAGCAAACTCCTGGAAGTCCACGATCTGCAATCGATCTCGACACTTGGGTTTCGTGGCGAGGCCTTGCCGTCGATCGCAAGCGTGTCACGTCTGCTACTCGAAACCCGTATCGACGAAGAGGCGATCGGCACCAAGATCGAGATCGCCGGTGGCCGCATATTGACCGTCGCGGAAGAGGCGCGCCCTCCCGGCACAACGATCAGCGTCCGCGACCTTTTCTATAACGTCCCGGCGCGCCGCAAGTTTCTACGTACCGAGAAAACGGAGCTCTCGCATATCGCTTCGCTGGTCACGCACTACAGCCTCGCCCACATCGACAAGACGATTCTGCTGACGCACGAGAATGGCGAACTGCTCAACGTCACGCCGGTTGAGAAACTGCGGGAGCGCGTCTACCAGGTGTTCGGCGCTCGAACGCTCGACCAACTCGTCGAACTCGGCCCGACTCAGCGCGAATTGCAGGTACAGCCTTCTCCCGCGCCGCGCACCCGCGCCGTATCGCGAGCCAAAGACGGCCTCGACCAGCCACGAATGCAGACGTTTCGCCTCCACGGGTTCGTCTCCCAACCGCAAGTCCAACGGCACAACCGCAACTCGATCTACGTCTTCGTCAACAGACGGCTCATCCGCGACCGTCTCGTGTTGCGTGCGATTTCGAGCGCCTTCCACAACGTCATCCCGCCCGGTACCTTCCCGTTCGCGCTGCTGTTTCTCGACTTACCCTTCGATGAAGTCGATGTCAACGTTCACCCCTCGAAGACCGAGGTGCGTTTTCGGCACCAGTCGTTCGTACACGACTTCGTGCGGGATGAAGTACGCGACTGCCTGATCGCCGCCAAGCCCATCTCGACCTTTCCTGTGCGGCCCGCGTCGCAGCAGACGGGTCGGCCGCAACCGGCGATCACGATCCCGTTTTCAGAAAGCAGCTTGGCGATCACTCGTTCCGACCTGCCACCGTCGAGCGAGCCATCCCTCCGGCACGAGCCTCCGCCGACGCAGGTTCTGGACTTCGGTTCCGCGCCTCCCATCAATCTCGGCGTCGAGGCGAATCGCGACCCAGCCGCTCCATCGCGGGAAGCCGGGCCCCCTTCGTTCGGTGACGACGTGGCCCCCGACACGCCCATCGAACAGCACACCCATTCACGCGATCCCATCGTCGAGCCCCCCGCCGACTCGATGGCGCGCCTCGGTCAATTGCGGCCACTCGGGCAGATGCACGACAGCTTCATCATTGCCTCGGGCCACGACGGTCTTTGGATCATCGACCAGCACGTGGCTCACGAGCGGATCTTATTCGAGAAAGTCCTGCGCCAGCGCGGCCAAGGCAGCACCGAATCACAGCGCCTGCTGATGCCCATCATCATCACGCTGCGCTCCGACCAGGAGATCACACTCAACCGCATCGAGGAGGAGTTCCGAGCGAACGGCTTCGAACTCGAACCGTTTGGTCATCGGACGATCGCGGTCAAGGCCGCGCCGGCAGGTCTCTCGCCGACTCAGGTCGAAGGTTTGTTGAACGAGATCCTCGACACCCCCGAGAAGGAACTCCGGGAGCTGTCCCTCGCCGATCTGCAGAGCCGCGTCGCCGCCACCATCGCTTGCCACGCGGCCATCAAGGTCAACATGCCGCTCGAACCAGCCAAGATGCAATGGCTGTTAGATGAGCTTGCGCGTGCCGAGTGTCCGATGTCCTGTCCACACGGCCGCCCGATTGCCCTCAAGTACGGACTCAAGGATATCCTCAAAGCCTTTCACCGCATTTAGCCCGCCTCGGCGACGCGCTTCGATTCGTTGAATTGGGTTCACCCCGGGAACCTTGCCCGCCGAGACGTCGCGCGGCGTGAGGTATCCTGCGCCGCGCGGTGGGTTCTGGTATGCTTTGCGGACTTTGACGGAACACAGCGAGCGAGAACGAGTGGCCGCGGCGGAGCGCTATTTGTCGCAGTGGGAAACGGGAGAGTTGCCGGAAGCGCCGCAGTTTCGGCTTCATCAGTTGCGGACGCTGATCGGGCCGGGGTTGCTGATGGTGGGGGCCACGATCGGGGGTGGCGAGTGGATGTTCGGCCCGATTGTGACGGCACGGTACGGCGGGGCGGTGATGTGGATCGCTGCCGTGAGCGTGGCGTTCCAAGTGGTGTTCAACCTGTCGGTGATGCGGTATGCGCTGTATACGGGCGAGCCGATTTTCGTTGGCCTGCTGCGGACGTTCCCGGGCCCCAAGTTCTGGATCGTGTTCTACCTGATCGCGGACTCAGGGTATATCTGGCCCTATGTGGCGTCGAATGCGGCGGTGCCGGTGGCGGCGGCATGGCTGGGGCGGTTGCCGGGTCCGCAGGATGATTCGCTGGTGCGAGCACTGGGGTATGTGATTTTTCTGAGCTGCTTTATCCCCCTGATCTTCGGCGGGAAGGTGTATACGGCCGTCGAGCGGTTCATGACGGCGAAGGTCGTTTTCGTATTTGGGTTCCTGCTGGTCGTGGATGTGTTTCTCGTGAGCTGGGATTCGTGGTGGGCGGTGTTGAGCGGGTTTGCCAAGGTGGGTGTGCTGCCCGAAGGCGATGTGGATTGGGCGACGTTGGCGGCGTTCGCGGCGGTGGCGGGCGTGGGCGGGCTTTCGAATACGCTGTTTTCGAACTACGCGAGGGATAAGGGCTGGGGTATGGGGTCGCTCGTCGGGGCGATTCCGAGCTTGGTAGGCGGGAAGAAGATCGCGCTCTCGCCGGTGGGCAAGGTGTTCAAAATGACGCCCGAAAACCTGGAGCGGTGGAACGGGTGGTTGGGGTATATCCGGCGCGACCAGCTTTGGATATGGGGCTTGGGGTCGTTGATCGGCATGGCGCTGCCGGCGATGATGTCGCTCGAGTTCTTGCGTGGGGTGGAAGTCGACGGCCACGCGGCGGCTGCGATGACGGCGCGTGGGATCGCCGACCAGCACGGCGACGTGTTCTGGTATCTGACGTTGCTGTGCGGGTTTGTGGTGCTGGGGGTAGGATTCATTCAGACTCTGGACGGGATCGTGCGGCGCTGGACGGACGTGTTGTGGAGCGCGTCGGGACGTCTGCGGTCGAAGACGGGCGGAGTCCAGAATATCTATTACGGTGTGCTGTTCACGTATTGCCTTTGGGGCTTACTGGCGCTGCGGTTGACGCCGAATCCTCTGGTATTGGCGATTGTGAGTAGTGTTTGCGGGAATGTGGGGCTGGGAGTATCGGGGGTGCACACACTGTATGTGAATCGGAAGTTGATGCCGCGGGAGTTGCGGCTGCCCTGGTACATGCAGCTTGGCTTGGTGGGAGCCTTTATTTTCTTCTTGGGGATTTCGGGTATTGCTTTGCGGCAGTACTTGGGCGGGGCGGGGTATTAGGGGTGAGCTAGCCGGTCGAGTTGGGTGGCGATTTGTTCGCAGACACCCGGGTAGGAGAAGTAGTTGTCGAAGTGGCTGGCGGCATAGTCAAGTATGTTTTGTTGTTGATCGTCGGTCGTGCTTTGGATGAGTTCGGGGAGGCGATCGAGATCGGACGCCTGGAGGATGAGGGCTAGGCGGGCCCAGTCGAGTTTGTCTTCGTAGGGCAGCCAGGGGAAGTCGTCCCAGATATAGATGGGAATGCTGCCAAGGGCGAGGGTTTCGTAGAGGCGGAACGACGTGGGACCGAAGCCTCTCGGGCAAAGAGTGAATCGTGACTGGGCGATCAGTCGGTGGTAGGCGGCGTACCTGCTGGGAGAGCGGTGGACGAATCCGGGGATGTGTGAGGCGATGTTGACCATGCGCTAACGGATGCCGTTGGGATCGGAGGGTCCGGTTGAGTCACCTTGAAAGCTGAGCACGTGTCGCTTTGGGTATATCCGATGAGGCTCTGAGTATTTGAGAAGCGGGATAGAAACGCCGCCGGTCCCGCCTGCACTGAAAACGACGACGTTCTTGGGTAGTGGGATCTGAATTCCAGCGCTGTGTTGAATGAGAGTGAAGTAGTGTTTGCAACGATCGACCATGCTGCTGATGAGGTCGCGTAGACGACGGGACATCTCGTCATCCGGAAAGGCGTGACGCAAGTCGGTCCAGAAAATGGGAAGGTATTGGAACCCGGTAGCGGCGATTCGCTCGCGAAAGGGTGTTGATCGCTGCCAGTAGGTGAAGAAGTAGTTTTCGATCCAGGGGCCGGCGTAGTGGATGTGCTTGTGAGGCGCGGGGCGGGCCCAGTGGGGGACGTTGGTTAGGTTGCCGTGCTCTTTCAGGCGACGCATGGCCGCCAAGTGTTTCCAGCGCAGCAGGCGGACTTCGATTTGGTAGGCGATCTCGTTCAACGGAATGTCGTGGCGGGTAAAGCGTCCGAGCGGGTTGCTGTGTTTCAGGATAACCGGGGTGAACCAGCCCACGGAAGGCGATGTAACTGAGATGGGCGGTTCGCTAGAGTGGTGCCAGTAGCCGGAGCTGGAAAGTCGGTTTCGATAAGGAGAGGTTGCCGTGGACGAGCGCTATAGACGGATGGTGGATTTCTTGGTGGCGGAGGGGACGGACAAGGTTGCGCATACGGAGAAAAGTTTTCTGGCGCACTTGATCGGCGTCTATACGGATCTCAAAAAGTGGGGTTGCAAGCCGGACGTTTGCCGCGCGGGGATGTTTCATTCGATCTACGGGACGGAGCCGTTCCAGGGCTTCAAGCTCGGGTTGGAGCGGCGGGGAGAAGTGCGCGAGTTGATTGGCGAGCACGCGGAGCGCCTGGCCTATCTGAACAGTGCGATGACGCGGACAACATTCGACGAGACGCTTGAGGGGGACGGGGGGCAGCGCTCGATGGTCGACCGTTTCACGGGCGAGCGGGTGGAGTTTACGCAGCAAGAGTTTCACGATCTGGTGACGATGCACTTGTGCGATTGGCTTGAGCAGGTGGAGCGCTACGGGAAGTGGGGCAGCAGGAGGGCGGCGTTTCACCGGATGGCGGAGATGTTGTCGGGCGTTGCGCTGGATTCTTACGACGAGGTGTTCGCCCGAGAGCCGCTGGTGGAAGCAACGGCTTCGGCCGGGTAGTCGGGTTCAGTCGGGTCGGGTTCGGGGGGATCGATTTCAGCGGTTTCGTTTGCTTGGTCTTCGGGTAGGCTGCGCCACATGGCGATGGGGCCCAGCCAAGGGCGCTTCGGCGAGAAGCGCGCGTGAATCGTTGCCCGGCAACGGAAAACGGACGAAGTGGCGGCGGCCGATCACTGTAAGCTATATTCTCGCCATCGGAGGGTGTGAAATGCACGCATGGAGTGCAAAGGTTTTCTCGGTTGCGGTGCTGACGGCGGCGGTATTGACCACATCGGCGCTGACGGCGGCGAACTGGCCGGGTTTTCGTGGCCCCAATGGGTCGGGTGTAGGTGAGACGTCGGCGCTTCCACTGGAGTTTGGTCCGGCCAAGAACGTAATTTGGAAGACGGACCTGCCGGCGGGCAAATCATCGCCGGTGTTGACGGAGGCACACATCTTTCTGACGGGCTGGACGGCGGACAGTCTTCTGACATTGGCGCTTGATCGCGCTACGGGCAAGTTACTTTGGAAGAGTAGTACGCCGCGGAAACGCAGCGAACACCTGCACAACTTGAATAGTGCGGCATCGGCGACACCGGCGACAGACGGTACGAACGTGTATGTCTTCTTCGGGGACCTCGGGTTGATCTCGTACGGTCCTGATGGGAAGGAGCGCTGGCGTATCCCCCTGGGGCCGTTTACGAACCTGCATGGGATGTCCGCGTCGCCGATCGTCGTAGACGACAAGGTGGTGTTGGTTTGCGATCAGGACACTGAGTCGTTCGTGTTGGGGATTGAGAAAGACACCGGCAAGGTGGCTTGGAAGACGGCGCGGCCGGAGGTAGTCCACGGGTTTTCGACGCCGAGCGTCTATGTCGCCCCGAGTGGTGAGAAGCAGATTGTGGTTCCCGGATCGTATGTGTTGATTTCGTACTCGGCGGAGACTGGGGAGAAGCTCTGGTGGGTGCGCGGGCTGACGTGGCAGGTGAAGCCTGCCGGGATCGTCGCGGATGGTGTGATCTATGCGACGGGATGGGCCCCGGGGGCCGAGTCGGCGCAGCGGAAGTTCTTCCCGAAGTTCGACGAAGCAGCGAAAGAAGCGGATCTGAACGGCGACGGCAAGATCTCGCCGGAAGAACTGCCTGAGAAGTGGAAGCCGACGGGAAGCTGGCGCGCGATCGATCTGGACCGAGATGGATTTTTGAGTCCGCGGGATTGGAGTTTCTATATCGCGCGGCGGGGTTCGCGCAACGCGACGATCGCGGTGCGGCCCGGAGAGGCGCGAGGGGATCTGACGGAGTCGCACGTCGTTTGGGAGTACGAGCGCGTCGTGCCGGTGGTGCCGACGCCGGTACTTTATGACGGGCTACTGTATGTGCTCAAGAGTGGCGGCATCCTGACGACCATCGACCCGGTGACGGGGAAGGTGGGACGTGTGGGACGGCTGGAGGGTGCGATTGACAAGTACTATGCTTCTCCGGTGGCCGCGGACGGTAAGGTGTTCTTCACGAGTGAGACGGGGAAGATCGCGGTGGCGAAGGCGGGTAAGGATTGGAAGGTCTTGCGGGTGAACGATCTCGGCGAGCCTGTGTATGCGACGCCGGCGATTGATGATGGGCGGATTTATGTTCGCACGGAGTCGGGGCTGTATGCGTTTGGGGCGGATGGGAATTGAAGCGGTGAGGATGAGAGCGCTATGACGAAACTGACTGCGGTGTGTGCTGTTGTTGCGGGAGCTCTTCTGGTTGCCGCGGGGAGCCCGTTATCGGCTGCTGACTGGTCGCGTTTTCGAGGGCCGAACGGGGCGGGGATCGCCGAGACGAGTGGGCTGCCAAGTGAGTTTGGTCCGGACAAGAACGTCGTTTGGCGGACGGCTTTGCCGACGGGCAAGTCGTCACCGGCGTTGACCGAGGACCTGATCTTCCTGACGGGCCACGAAGACGAGAAGCTCTACACGATCTGCCTCGACCGCGGGAGCGGGAAGATGCTGTGGCATCGCGAAGCGCCGAGTCGGCGTCTTGAGAAGAAGCATCGGCTGAACGACGAGGCGTCGTCGAGCCCCGTGACGGACGGCGAGAACGTGTATGCGTTCTTCGGCGGCTATGGGTTGATCTCCTACGGTCCTGATGGGAATGAGCGATGGCGGATGCCGATGGGGCCGTTCACAAACTTCCACGGGATGGGGGCGTCGCCCGTACTGGTCGGCGACACGTTGCTGATGGTGGCGGACCAGGACATTGACGCCTACGTGATCGCGGTGAACAAGGACGATGGGAGCGTGATCTGGCGGACGGCGCGGCCCGACATGCTCCACAGCTTCTCAACGCCGGTCGTGAATAAGAGGACCGATGGAAAGACGGAGCTGATTGTTCCCGGCTCCTATCAGATGGTCAGCTACAACGTCGCTGACGGTAAGGAGATTTGGCGAATCAAGGGATTGACGTATCAGGTCAAGTCAGTGCCCGTGATCGAGGACGGGATTCTTTACTTCAACGGCTGGGCCCCGGGGGGCGAGCCGGCGGTGCGCCTGGTGTTGCCGAACTTCCCGGAGATGCTGACACGATTTGACGAGGACAAGGACGAACATCTGTCGAAGGCGGAGATCCCGAAAGAGTGGCACCCGGGCAACTGGGATATGCAGGACTTGGACAAAGACACGGTGTTCGATGCGCGCGACTGGAAGTATTACCAGAGCCGCCGCACGTCCTTGAACGCGACGATGGCGGTGAAGCTGGGCGGCAACGGCGATATCACCGACACGCATGTGCTTTGGCGCCACCGCAAGACGCTACCCGATGTGCCGTCGGTGCTGCTCTATCAAGACGTTCTGTACGCGGTGAAGAAGGGCGGCATTCTGATGACTCTCGACCCAAAGACGGGCGACGTGCTCAAGATGGGTCGCCTGATGGAGGCGCTCGACGATTACTATGCGTCTCCGGTGGCGGCGGACGGCAAGGTGTACCTGGCAAGCATGCTGGGCAAGATTACGGTTCTGAAGCCTGGCGGGGAGTGGGAAGTGGAGTCGACGAGCGACATGGGTGAGGATATCTTTGCGACCCCGGCGATCGCGGACGGCCGGATGTATGTACGGACGTCTAAGAATCTTTATTGCTTTGCTCAGGAATAGACTGCGAGGGTCTTGGAGGATCTCTGAGGCGAGCGCCGCACTACCGGCCTGACCAAAATCGGGCTCCGGTACACCAAGAACCACTCAACAGGCGATCAAGAGGGTATCGATCATGCGGCTGTCTTGACGCCGGTCGAATCGATGTCGAGAAATGAACTCTCGGTAGGCAATTCATTGTTAGGTCTGCGATGAGCTGGCCGCAGCAACAGAGGAAGTTAGAGAAGTCAGCCATATTCAGCGAAGTTGGACATGTAGTTTGCCCGAACGGTTGAGACCACCCGTTGTTCCCGCCAGCTATCTGAATCGCGCTAGAATCGGACCGGCATGGTAGGCACCACGATCTCCCATTACAAGATCGTTGAGAAGCTCGGTGAAGGCGGGATGGGTGTCGTTTACAAAACCGATGACACCAAGCTGGATCGTACTGTTGCACTGAAGTTTCTTGCCGGGCATCTACTGAACGACGAAGAGGCCAAGGCACGATCCCTAAGGGAGGCGAAGGCAGCGGCGGGATTGGATCACCCCAACATATGCACTGTTTACGAGATTGCGGAAGCGGAAGGCAGGACCTTCCTCTCGATGGCGTTCATCGAGGGGGAGTCGCTGGAAGCACACATCGAGCGGGGGCCGTTGCCGCTGAAAGAAGCACTCGACATTGGGCGCCAAGTCGCAGAAGGTTTGGAAGCTGCCCATGAAAAGGGTGTTGTCCACCGAGACATCAAGCCCGCGAATGTGATGGTCGATGCCAAGGGCCGTGCCACGATCATGGCCTTCGGACTGGCACACCTGACCGAAGCCTCTCGCCTCACCAAGGCCGATCAGACGATGGGCACCGCAGCCTACATGTCGCCCGAGCAGGCGCAGGGCATGGAGGTGGACAATCGGTCCGATATATGGGCCTTGGGAGTTGTCCTGTACGAGATGGTCCGCGGCCAGCGGCCGTTTTAAGGCGAGTACGACCAGGCGCTGCTCTTTGAGATTATTCACCAGGAGCCGGAGCCGCTGACCGGAGTGCGCGCGGGTGTGCCGATGGAGTTGGAGTTCATCGTCGGCAAGTGCCTGGCCAAAAATCGTAACGATCGCCCCTCATCTGCGGAGGAGATCGCAAGGGACCTGCGCACTCTCGGGGAGAAACTGAAATCCGGTCGATCGACGGTCCTGCATACCGGAATCGTGCCCGGCCCTCCCGCCGCTTCAACACAACACACAGGACAGGCCGAGAGCGCACCGTTACCCGGCCCTCTGGCAAAGTACCGCGTCATTGAAGACGGCCAGGAGACCGGCGACACCATCCGCTATGTCGCCGAGGACACAGAATTGCGTCGCTCTGTGGCGATCCGGGTCTTGCCGCAGTCGTCCGAACAGCAGATTGAGCGAGCACAGAGGCGCAAGCAAACCGTGGCGTATGGCGTCGGTGCGCTGGGTGTGCTTCTCGCCCTGGTCTTCGCCTTCTTCCCGCTGTTCTCCCCCACTCCGGTAGCCGAAGTACCCCTACGCCGGTCGGCCTTCACGCCCCCGGTTGCTGTGGTGAATACCGACCCGTTCAGCGCCGGCGTCGCGATCTCCCCTAACGGTAAGCACGTCGCCTACACCACCACGGGCGCGGAAGGAAATCTCTGGGTGCAGGATCTTGACCAAGAGCAACCGCGGGCCATCGAAAGGACCGAAGGAGCTTATCTGCCGTTCTGGTCCCCCGACAGTGATTTCATCGGCTTTGCCGCCGGGAGCGAACTGCAAAAGGTGCCGGTTCAGGGTGGCCCGCCAATGCCGCTTTGCGAAATGCCTGGGACATCGTTCCGGAGCGGCTCTTGGAGCCCGGATGGGGGTACGGTCGCTTTCAGCTCCGGCACCGCCGGGGTGGGTAACCGGATGATCTATGAGGTTTCCGCTCAAGGTGGCGTCCCCTCGCTCCTGATCGGGCCGGAAGACCCCAAGGAGTCTCCGAAGGGACCGACGGGGTCTATCTCACGGCCCCATTTCCTGCCTACCGAAGCTGACCGTCGCGTACTCGTGTTTACGTTTGGCACATTGAGTACGCCGGAAATGGTGGTCCAGGATCTCGAAACCGGCACGCGACAGTTTTTGGGTCCTGGCAACCATCCGTTCTATTCGCCCAGCGGACATCTGCTGTACCAGTACCAGTCAGAGCTCAATGTGTACGATCTTTGGGCGCTCCCGTTTTCCTTGGAGACCTTGCAGGGGATGGGGGAGGCTTTTCCTATTGCCCAGAACGGCCGCCAGCCTACAGTCGCGGCCGATAATACGCTGGTTCTCGACAGCTACGTATCGGCGCAAGAGCAACTGATTTGGGTCGGCCGCGATGGCAAGAAAGTGGAAGAGATCGGTCTGCCCCAGGAGAGAATCCTAGAGGCGGCGATCTCGCCCGATGGTGGCCGGATGGCGGTTTCGGTGTCGCAAGGCGCAAACTTTGACGTCTGGGTTTGGGATCTTGCCAGCGGGGTCAAGACACGTTTGAGCACAGCTCCGGAATTGGACCTTTTCCCTGTGTGGTCACCTGCGGGCGACGAGGTAGCGTTTGCGTCTCTTCGATCCGACAATGCCGATATCTATCTCCGGCCAGCCGATGGCAGCGGAGACGAGCTGACGGTGGCGGCCACATCCCAGCGAGAGTGGCCATCGGACTGGTCCGGGGATGGGCAGTATCTGCTCTACACGAAACAGGGCCCCGAAACCGGGAGTGATCTCTGGTACCTGGAACGCAGTGAGGACGGCGGCGACTGGGAGCCGCATCCTTTCTTGCAAGAACGCTTGGCTCAGGCAGGCCCCAAGTTCTCACCCAATGGCCGTTACGTGGCTTACATGTCGGCAGAATCAGGACAGCGGGAAGTCTATGTACAGCCGTTCCCCGAGGGCGGGCGTAAGGTAACGGTGTCGAATAGCGGCGGGACCCAAGTGCGCTGGAGCCCGGACGGCAAAGAACTCTTCTATGTCGAGGTAGAAAGACTCATGGCGGTGGTGGTATCGACGGAAGGGGAGTTCTCCGCGAGCCCACCGGTGGGGTTATTCAAGCATTAGGGCCTGAGAAGGAACAGCGACCTCCCGACATACGATGTTTCCGCGGATGGCGGAGGTTTATCCTGCCAGAGCAGGTGGGTGCAGAGGCCTCTGACACAAAGATCCGCGTAGTCCAAAACTGGTTCGCCGAGTTCAAAGACCGCGAGCGGGAATAGCTTCCTAAGCCCAAGGAAAACAACAATATAGAGCTCTTGCACGGAAAGGTGTTGGTAAATCGGGATCGCACTATCGATCTTTCGTTCTGAGGCCCATCTGAGAAGAAGAGGCCTGCGGACCTCAAGACCGAGATCGTGTCACGGATGCTAGGGATCGGCGGCACGCTGCGCCGCCTCTTTCCGTAGGCTCTTTTCGCCCCGCGCCATGGCTCAGCGGTGGTTCGCTGCGAAGATGGGATTAAACAAGAAGAAAAGATATCGGAGTATAGGCTTGTCGGCCCGGATGCGCCAGTCGTAGGTGATGTTGGACCGTGCCCGGCATGCGCCGGTGCGTGATGAAGTGGTATCCGTTGAGCATCGAGGGGTGGGCTGGTAACCTGAAACATGCAGGCTAGGAGGATGATTGTGCCACATCGATACGTATTCGCCGTAGTTCTCGCCTTGGCGTTGACCCCTTGCGGAGCCAATCCGCTTGACTTCAACGACGCAGAGAAGCAGACTCGCCAGTTCATCGAGTGGGAGCAGACGATTAAGCTGACGGCGGCGCAGGAGGCGATCAAGAAGGAGGCGCTCACCGCGTTGCCTGCCCCCTGTTGCAGCAACAACAGCGCCTATACGTGCTGTTGTCCGTGTAATATGTCGCGAGCGACGTGGGGTCTAACGAACTACATGATCACCGAGGAGAACGCCGGGGTGAAGGCGATCCAGGCAAAGGTGACGGAATGGACTCAGTTCATCAGCCCGGAAGGCCATAGCGGCGATACGTGCTACACGGGTGGTTGCCGCCGTGCGTTTGATAAGAACGGCTGCGGCGGGATGAAGCCCAATCAGTTGGTGTTCTGAGGGGATACAGAGAGCGGCTGCCGGCGGCCTGGATTCGAGACGGCATCTGCCGCACGACCACCACAGTCCCACTGGGCGGTTATGCGTCCTTTGGCAGAGAATAGACGGTACTTTGGTTTGCCGGGCTTGGGCCGTCGTTCCTACTGACAATCGGTACCGTCGCTCCATTCCGATTTCGAGGGTGGCGTGAGAGGATACTTTTAGCCTTTAGGGATATCCTCTATGATGCCGATCAGCGAGCAAGCTCCTCAGAATGCAGGGGAACGTCTGCGGAAGAGCGTCGAGGTCCTGACCCTGATTGAGAACTGTCGCCGGGTGACCGGCGACAGCGAGTTGGGGCTGGCGATCGAGCGGCTCATTGTGCAGCGCGAACTGTCCGAACTCGAAGAGACGGTTGGCCAGGACGAAACGGCACCGGTGACGAAGCTGGACAGGGAGCTTGTGATCCCCGTTCGGAGAGTGGTTGATCCCTGGGTGACTTGATCCACCTTGTCCCCCCAAAGACGATGCCCGCCAACAAACCACAGCACGACCCAGCGCTGTCGCCAGAGAGCCAGATCGGCCCGCTTACAGGGATCTTCACGTTTGTAGGGGCCAGCAGTGGAGTCGGTTTCTATCTGCTGAGCCAGAGGCTGACGCCGACGGTCGAGGCAATGGGGATTGACGGTCTGTGGATCGATGTCGCTCTGTTGGTTGGCGGTGTAATGCTGCTCTGGACGGCGATTACGTCGAAGGGCCGGGCACCTGAGAAGGACGCGATTCCGGTTGAAGGCTGAGCGGGCTCCCGATTCTACCTTTACGAAGTCTGTTCGTGGCGCTGCGGGCACGGCATGCCGTCCTTGCACGGTACCGAGTTGGCTGCTCCACAGGCGTTGTTCATGATGAACCGTGAGTTTGTCGCCGAGCGGGCGCGCAATCTGGCGACCAAGTTACTGCATGATGAGGCCGGCGACGACGCCCGGCGTGTGAAACGGGCGTACTTGGCGACAGTGAATCGAGCCCCGGCGGCGGATGAAATCGACACTGGACGGAGCTACGTTGCACAACTCAAGCAGCGCTTCCCGGATAAGACGGACGACCTGAATGCCTGGATGAGCTTGTGCCGAGTGCAGATGGCGTCGAACGACTTTATCTACCTGGACTAGGTCAGATCAGTGCGGACGGTGCTTGATTGTGGTCAACAGCGCGCTCAAGAGTCTCCCAGAGCGCGCGCAGTTCATCGAGGTCGAGCTGCTGTGCTCGTAGATCACTCTCGGGATGTTGCCGCAGAAGTTCCTTTCCGTAGAGCCCTGCGAGGTTGTTGAGCAGTTTCTTGCGCGGATGGGTGAAGCAGTGTTGAAGGAAGTCGATGAAGCGCGGCGGAATGTCGATGTCGCTGTGCATGTCGAGGCAGACGACGGCGGAGGTGACTTCGGGAGGGGGCTGAAACGCGCCCGGCGGTACGGTGAAGAGCAGTTCCGGCTCGGCGTGGAGGCGACAGAGGACGGAGAGGTAGCCGTAGTCGCGCGAATTCTTGCGGGCGGTGAGCCGGAGCGCGACTTCCTTCTGGATAAGGAAGACTGCGTAGTCGATGTGAGAGGCTGCGGCAAAGACGGCTCGCAAGATGGGCGAGGTGATGTAGTAGGGTAGGTTTCCGGCGACAACCACCTGATTCTGTGTGTGTGTTGCGATGAGCGATAGTAGGTCAACTTTGAGGATGTCCTCAAGGATGACCTCGAAGCGATCGTGGGTACTGAAGCGCTCTTTCAGGCCGTCGGCAAGAGCCGGGTCGACTTCGACGGCAGTGAGCGGGACGCCCTTGGCGACGAGATGTTCGGTGAGTGCGCCTTGGCCGGGTCCAATCTCGATGACGGGGACATCAGGCGATGAGACGACGGCGTCGGCAATGCGGGCACAGACGGACTTGTCGCGCAGGAAGTGCTGCCCGAGCGGTGGGCGTGATCTGCGCGGCGGCATGCACTCCAGTGTAGGGAGTTAGCGGTGGCTTTAGGTACGCTCGCGTGCCGGCTGCGCGACGGACGGAAGCCACTCTTCAAGCTCGTGTTGAATGTTCGCCCGTGTTGCCTTCGCCCCTTTGAGGATGTGTACGTTCTGTGCGCGAAAGTTGCCTCCTTCGGTGCTGATGAGAATTGAATAGATCGTCTCGGCGTCCCGTTCGGAGAACCTCAGCGACTTGTCGGGTAGGTTCTTGTAGTCGGCGACACCGACGACTAGGGCGTAGCTTCTCGGGATCGTAATGGGCTCGCCCGCGGGCGTGATCAGATCTTGTGCGGGTGGTCGCCCATCGGGAACGATCTTCAGGTCGCGCTTCTGGGTGTTTTCCTGCGCGACGAGCGGCAATGCTGCGAGCAAGAAAACGCTGAAAACCCTGATGTGACTCCATCTTGGTCGAAACATGGGCTCACCTATGTGCCAGACGGAACTCGAAGACGACCGGTCCCACGATGGTAGGCCTTCGATGAGTTAGGCGTTTGTTTTGGTGAAATCACCTCATGGGTTCTATGGGTAGAGGTGCAAGTCCTATGGGCTAGCAGCGGGCGTGATCGTACTGCCCTATCGCATTACCTAGCGAAGCTTGTCGTACTCCGCCGGGAGATCAATGTCCCACAGGATCCCCGGATCATCAACGTCAACGAACAACGTCTCGTCGCGATGTGAACGGATGACTTCCTTGGCCGATGACGCGGGTGGCGATGCCACGATCTCATCGAGCACCGTGCATGCCGCGATCACGGGGTGCCCCCGACGTTCGCCATACCGGGGAATCGCGATCAGGGGTTTCGTCTTCTCGTATTCGCCGATGAGAAGATCCAGCGTTTCAGCTGCCACAGCCGGGTGGTCAACCAAAGTGAACAGTGCGGACTTCGCCGTGGTCGGCAGCGCACGGATACCCGCCTGTAGCGACGTGAGCATCCCGCGCTTGTAGTCGGGGTTGACGACAACCTGCGGACCACTCGGGATCACCTGCCGGATTAGATCCGCGTGATGCCCCAGCACGACGACGAGAGGATCTATGCGCGGCAGGAGCACAGCAATGAGGTGCTCAAGGAACGTCGTTCCGCGAAACGCCAGTAGCGCCTTGTCTCGGCCCATGCGCCGCGACTCACCGGCGGAAAGGATGATGCCGGCGGGTTTCCCGCTTGTGGGCAAGGCTAGTTTCGCCGCAACGGGGGAAGTTTGGCGGCCACTGTCTCGGGGAGTTCTACCTCGGTATCCTCGAGGCCTTCCGGTTCTTCGTGGACCTGTAAGGCCTTCGGGATTCCCTCGGCGAAAAGAGATTTCGAAAGGGGGCTCCAGCCGTCGGCCGGTTTGCGGCGCCGGTGGATCATCTCGCCCACCACCGCGACAGCGATTTCTTCCGGGGAGCCAGCGCCGATGTCAAACCCCATCGGTCCATGCAAGCGCGCGAGCTTCTCGATCGGCACACCGTCTTTGACGAGTTGCTTGATGACCTCGAGCGTCTTGCGCTTGCTCCCAATCATCCCGAGATAACGGGCCGGAGTCTTCGCCGCCCAGCCCAGCACGCGCATGTCGTCGCGGTGGCCGCGCGTCACGATGATGATGAAACTCGACTCATTGACCTGAAGCTTCGGGAAGATCGTTTCATATTCATCGGCGTATACCTCCGACGCTTCCGGGAAGCGTTCGCGGTTGGCATACGTGTCGCGGTCGTCGACGATCACCGTCCGGAAGCCGGCCAGCGTCGCCACCTTTGAAAGGCTTTTCGAGATGTGTCCGGCGCCGAAGATGTAGCAGATGGGGATAGGGAGAATGGGTTCCACGTAAACGTTGAGTTGGCCGCCGCAGATGAGCCCTTGATCATAGGCTGCTTCCTGCCCGAGGTTGAACGTCAGCATGCGCGCCTTCTCGGTTTCCATCACCTCGCGCGCGGCGTTCCACACCTCGGCTTCGGTGCAACCGCCGCCGATCGTGCCGACCAGCGAGCCGTCCTCGCGCACCAGCATCTTGGCGCTCTGGAAGCTGGGGATCGAACCCTCCACCTCAACGATGGTCGCCATCGCGGCCTTCTTGCCCGCTCGCCGCAAATGTACAAGCTCTTCGTAAACGTCTGTTGGACGGCCCATATGCGCTACTACTCGAAGGCTCATTATAATACGGGGCTGTTTCCATCCTTTCGTTTTCCGCTTCCAAGAGGTGAGTCGCAATGAAAGCCGTTCGCATCCATGAGCACGGTGGTCCGGAAGTTCTCCGCTACGAGGACGCGCCCGACCCCACTCTCCGCGCCAATGAGGTACTCATCAAGGTCGGAGCCTGTGGCCTGAATCACCTCGACCTGTTCATTCGCGGAGGGCTGCCCGGCCTCAAGCTCGACATGCCGCACACGCTTGGCAGTGACGCAGCGGGCGAGATTGTGGAAGTCGGGTCAGTATGCGAGTTCGCCAAAGTTGGCGAGCGCGTGTTGATCGCGCCGGGGAGAACTTCACGCCGCGGAGCCTTGGCCGCCGCGGGCCAGGACAACCTGAGCCCCGACTACGGCGTATTCGGCTACCAACACAAAGGACTCAACTCGGAATACATCGCGGTCCCGGAGTCAAACGCCATTCCGATTCCGGGCGACCTGAGCTATGAGGAAGCAGCGTCGATTCCGCTGGTCTTCCTCACCGCGTGGCATATGCTGGTTGGCATCGCGAAGATGAAGATGCTCGAAGATGTCCTCATCATCGGCGGGAGTTCGGGCGTCGGAATCGCGGCGATCCAGATCGCGAAGCTGTTTCACTGCCGCGTCATCGCCACGGCCGGCGGCGAGGAAAAGTTAGCCAAAGCGAAACAGCTAGGCGCCGACCACGTCATCGATCACTACAAGCAGGACATTCGCGCCGAGGTTAGGGCGTTCACCAAGAAACGTGGTGTCGACATCGTCTTCGAACACGTCGGTCAAGCCACCTGGAAGGCGGCCACGGCGAGCCTGGCGCATCACGGACGCCTCGTCACCTGCGGCGCGACGACGGGCGGCGATGTCGATCTCAGCGTCACCCACCTGTTCTTCCGTCAGTTGTCACTCCATGGTTCGTTCATGGGCACCCTCGGCGAGTTGCACGAGGTATTGCGCTTCTTCGAACGCGGACTACTAAAGCCCGTCGTCGACAAAGTGTTCCCGCTGGCCGAGCTTCGCGCAGCCCACGAGCACCTGGAGAACAAGCAGCAGTTTGGGAAGGTCGTAGTCGTCCCGTAGTGGATGTTCTCTTGGTGTCGTCCGGCCGGAAGTGAATTCGTCGGTAGAGACCTACTGGGTAATGCCATACACACTCAAAGGGTACTGGTCGGTAACCGTGACAGCGAATTGGCGAATTACGTTTCGGTTTGAGGACGGCGACGTCTCCGACATCGATGTTGTGGATTATCACTAGCCTGGAGATTTGGCACGCCCATGAAAAACCCACCTCGCCCGGGTCGGATCGTTAAGAACGAATGCTTGGAACCCCTGAATCTGACTGTGACCAAGGGCGCGAAGATCTTGGGTGTAAGCCGCAAGGCGCTTTCAGAGTTGATCTATGGGTACTCAGGAATCTCGCCGGAGATGGCAGTTCGGCTTAGACTTGGCTGCGGATGCAGATGAGTTTTGATTTGGCTCAGGTCAAGCGCCGGGAGAATGACATTGCAGTGGAGCGGTATGAGGCGGTGGGGTAGACCTACAATGCCGATATGAGTGATCGAACACTTGCACTCCCTCGAGAAGCCCTGACCGTCCGCACTTGAGGTGTAGTGGCCGCTTACCTATAGCTCACTGCGGAGCTTGAGACTTTCACCTCCTGGTATTCGCTCGAGCCCAGCAGCAAACTGATAGCCTCGTCTTCGGATTCATTCTTTGGGCCGAGAATAAGCTCCGCTATTGCGTCCGTAGGAAGAGGGTACTCGAAGTACTGGATCACGCGATCAGTGGTGGCACGGACCCGGGGTTCCATCGCGTTCTTGGTGCCCTTCAATAATCGCTTGCCATCAAACTTGGTTCCTTGAGGCTTGAATATTATCCGCCGCTCGCGCTCTTCGCGAAACCCTGGGCTCTTCATGCTTGCCCTTAGCAGCCCGTGTCTAAACCGCCGCTTCTGAGAGCGGGAGGCATGAGTTCGGGCGGCGGGATTGGGCCGGGCCCGGCGGGTCGAGTTGTCCAATCGGCGCGTTGCCGAGACCCGCAGGTGCTTGGAGGGCCCTCAACAGCGCCAAAATCTCTTCGCAAAGCCTTTTTACGGCCTCGGCCAGACCTCGCGGCGTTCCCGCACCATGCTTGGTCCGCAGCA
>Ga0315336_1001394_pt1 | contig 47618 bp, 49 predicted proteins | sample ASW5metaG_FD_204512 | JGI IMG/M metagenome (GOLD analysis project Ga0315336, IMG submission 204512) | Ammonia-oxidizing marine archaeal communities from Monterey Bay, California, United States - ASW #5 | ecosystem: Environmental > Aquatic > Marine > Intertidal zone | place: USA: California...
CGGCGGAAACGGATATATGTGGGATCATCCAGCCGAACGCCACATGCGGGACGCAATGATGTGCTACCACATTGACGGTATGAACGATGTGATGCGAGTGAAGCTTGGTGCCCTCTTGGCAGGTGAAGCCCACGCAGGCTACCTCTAGCACAGAAGGAACCTTCGACGATGAAGGCGATAGTCCTACATGAGTGGGGTGGCCCGCTATCACTCGAGATCGCTCCGGACCCATCCCCGGGACAAGGAGAAGTGGTGTTGCGCGTGGGTGCCTGCGCACCTGACCAGTTCGACGTTACGATCCGCGCGGGCCGAGCGGGAGGAAACCTCCCTCTCATTTTAGGCCATGAGATTGCGGGGGAGATAGTCGAATTGGGATCGGGTGTCGAGGGATGGAATATTGGTGATCGCACCATTGTACATGCGTATCTTACCTGTGGGCGATGTCGGTTTTGCCAAATTGGACGGGTGACGCTCTGTCGAGAATTTAAAGGCTATTTGGGGGTACACGAAAATGGGGGCTACGCGGAGTATGTGCGCGTCCCTTCCCGAAATCTCTGCCACATTCCGGAAGGAGTAGGATACGCCGAAGCCACGACAATCGTGAGTCCGGTGGCAACCCCACTCAAGGCTATCAAGACACGCGCAAAGATTAAGCCGGGGGAGAGCGTTGTCATTGTAGGTGCATGCGGGGGGGTGGGCATTCATGCGGTTCAAATTGCCAAGGTCTTTGGGGCGCAAGTCATCGCAGTAGACATTGAGGACGAAAAACTCGACCTGGCACGGAAACTGGGTGCCGATCATATAGTGAACGCCGAAAGAGAACATTTTGCTGATACGGTGGAGGAGATTACCGCTGGCAAAGGGGCTAACGCGGTTCTTGAGCTTGTTGGTACTGAAGCGACACTTCCGAAGAGCTTTGCCTGCCTGGCCACAGCTGGAACATTAATAATTGTTGGTTTTCAGCCCGGTGCGGTCTTTGCGACAGACCCTACTCGCTTCGTAACGGACGAAATTGCCGTAATTGGATCTCGCTATGTGAACTACGCGGAGTTGGCAGAGGCCGCAGACTGGGTGGGGGCGGGCAGAGTGAAACCGGTAATTTCTCAAACTTATCCTTTGGCCGAGGCAGAGGACGCCCTGGCCGACCTTGCGGCCAACCGAATTATGGGCCGGGCTCCCATCGTGCTCGACACCTAATTTGCTTCTTACATTCCAATATACGCGGAAGTGAAATTCTCCACCAAATCAGCCACTTTTGCCGTACAGGCCTCAAGAAAGCGGCAACCTTTTTCAGTATACCCTAGTAGGAGTTTCCGTAAACATCGTTGTGTTGAATGGTGCCAGGTAACCGATTAACAATAGACAATTCACGAATGTAAGAGAAAATCAACCCGGGTTGATATTCCCAGTTTCTCATGCGGTCCAAGCACATTAATTCGGGGTGATAGTGCACCATAAAGGAAGTCTCAAATTTATTATCGATACGGTGTACCAAACAGCTCGTTTTTTTATGGGAACAGGTAACGGCATCTTTATTCGTTTGCTATAGACATTCGATCTGTCCACCAAAATAAATTGGCATAATCTTTTATAGTCTTTGCATGAATTAATTTATTATTCTCAGATCTGATCCCTTTTAGCCATTAAATCGAGGATATACTCAGTTTGCTCTCGAGCTCCGGCAGACCGAAATATTTCCAGAGATTCGCTTAGCCGCTCAGTGGCCTCATCCGCCCGGTTCTGCTCAAGAAATATTCGTCCCAGATTTCCCAAAATGGTAGCTTGCCCGATTAGGTGATTCTGTTCCCGATTAATGGAGAGAGCATCTTCGTAGGCAAGTATTGCCTCTTCGAGATCACCCCGAAAATAATGAATGTTTCCAACGTTACTCAAGTTAGCTCCCTCGCCTTTGCGGTCTTTCAGTTCTCGGTTCAGCAATATCGCCTTTCCGTAATTCTCCAATGCCCTGGTATATTGATCCTGTGCGGAATAGGCGACACCCATCTGGCCCATGACTAGGGCTTCCCCGGCCTTGTCACCCCCACTCCTACACAAAAGAGCCGCCTGATCCAAATTATCCAGAGCACTATCAAAATCGCTCAGCTCCGTTTGAGCGCCGGACAGCGCGACCAGTGAACGAATCCGCGCGGCATCGTCACCTGCTCGGAGAAATAAATGGGCAGATTCTGAAAGATGGTGACGGGCATTCTCAGTTTCTCCAAGCCTTCGAAAAAGTTGTCCTGCACGCATATGCAATCCAGCTAATACATGGGGATTCTCATTGCTTCCCAAGCATTGAATAGTTGAAACAGTCGACTGGGCCGCCTGCCCAAACTCTCCTTTCATCTGATATAAAATTGCAATGTTGCGGTTCGCGGCGGCCAGTAACGCCATGTCCATCCCGGCCTCCCGGACGGCTTCCTTTAAGTAAGCAATTGCAGGATCGATCTTTCCTCGCCCATAGCTGACTACTCCTAGTGCATTCAAGACAGGTCCCATTTGAGTCGCCCGACGGAGAGCCTCCTTGAAGTACTTCAAAGCTTCGTCATACCTACCCATCATGTAATCAAGAATGCCAATTCGTAGAAATTCCTCAGAATCGACCGCAGTTCGCCCAAGCAAGCGACCATGAATATCATCCCGTCCAGCGGTGGAAATTTTTTTAATGCCGTCGGGCAGATTTTTGTCTTTGTTCTCGATAAGCAGAAGATTAAGAGGACAACATTCGGATACAAAGCTCCGTAACATCTCGGATATCGATTCACCCGAAAGGAGAAGAACGTCCAAATCCGGTTCTTCTGCCAACGACAATTCTCCTTCCTCCTCCTTTCTAGTAAGATGTTCTCCACGCCCCGCAACACATGGAGTCAAGCCTGGTTCCACGGGTGTTTCTGCACTGGGGATGGGGGGATCTGCACCGGGTTCGTCCAATTCCATCGACACGCCTTCTTTGTTGTCCTCGTCACCGAATAGCACCGAATCTCCGGTGACTTCATGCGATAAGTTTACCGGAGAATCCGATCTCTCCTGTTCAATCACGGAGAAGACATCCATCGCCTCGTCGGACTCAACCAGTGCAGAGGGCAATTCTTCAGCTTCTGTCGAGCTGAAAAATTTTTCGGCCAAGTCGTCAGGCATCGCGGGAGGTCCGGCAACAGCCTCGCCGGGCCCTCCTTCCGGCCGAGTGCCTTCTTCCTCTTCAAATGGCATGGGAACTTTCTCAGAATCTTCAAAATCATTCTGGTCCATCGATTCAGGCACGGCGGAATTTTTTTGCGAAATTTTCTCCAAATCTATGGATGAATGCCTCTCGTCCTTCTCTCCAAAATGTATGGATAAATCTTCAGCAACCTCAAAGATCCTGCTGTCGTTATCCTCCGATCCCGGGACCTCCTCAAAAGACGGTTTGACTTTGGGGGGAGAAGGCATTTCCGCTTCTGGGACAGAAGCGTCTTCTTGAAATAACCCTGCGGATGAAGGAGCGAAATCTGACTGCGACTGGTCTATTTCGGAATCAAGGCGGCACGTAACTGTAAGTTCAGCCCCGCCTTCGTCTTCCAAAGTCTGGGACTCGAGCGTAAATGAATTTTCTTCCTTCTTATCTTTAAGATCCTCCGTTGGGCTTTCCGCCGCCGGAACAAGGCCGTCGAGAAATTCCAAACCAGCACACGGTTCATCAGGCATAAAAACTGGTTCTGGTAGAGCCACTGATTCCGCACCCACCACCTCTGCGCCGGGAAAATTCTCTTCCTTAGAAAAATTAAGTTCACCATGAGTTACGGACCCAAATAATTCTTCCACCGCAAATGGTTGACCTGCTTCCTTCCCAGTCGACTCACCGGATTCTAGTGGGGCTTCTTCGTGGATCCCAATCTCAATTTCATACAAAGAGGCGGGCGGGGGCTCATTTCCGTCCGTCTCTTCGGCTTTAAAAAGGTCCACTTCTGGTCCTTCCTCGCCAGAAGGAGCCTGGGAACCCGAAGCAGTAACGTCGGCAGCCTTGCCGGATAGACCAAAGCCAGTCGGGACGTCAGTCTTCTCTCGAGATTCGAAGAAGGGTTCCAAAAAATTCTGTTCCGACAGCGAAGGCTCTTCCGAATTCTCTTGGCACGGCAGCGAATCCACGACCGCAACACCCATAAGCTCCGCCACTTCTCTGCGGCAGGGAATATCCTTTGGAGCAACAACTTTTTCCCACCAAGGAGTTCTCTGCAACGATTCCGGAGATTCGTCGGAGACCTGGCCATCTTTGGCCGATTGTTCAGAGGCCATTAAAAAACTGGACGACTCGTCTGAATGCTCTAGCTGTGACAAGGACTGCACAACCCCACCAATTAGATCGACTTGCCGATCTGCCTCCTCAAATACTGCACTACCCCCCAGTTTATTCTGCTCCTCTTTCCCGCTAACTGCGAGGAGATTCTCTTCAAGGCCCACAGGTCGAACCGGAAATGGGCCGTAATCCCTGCTCGGGTTGTCTAATTTATCAGTGGGCTTAGAAATCTCTTCATCTCCCTTTATGGCTTCTTCCTTGAGATAAGGGTCCCAGATTTCTTCGGGAAACCCATCGCCATGCGAACGTTTATAAAAAAGCCAGACTGCCATAAGGGCACTGAGGACTAACGCACCGAGAAAAAACAGTGTGGAATAGAGCCCCATCAAAATCCCTCCCCCTTGCGAAGCACGCGACCCGAACGCGTTCCCATATGTTCTCCGTCCTCGATAACTATTTTCCCGTTGACAAGAACCATAGTTATCCCATCGGGGTAGGAGACGGGTTTTTCGTAAGTTGTCGTATCTCGGATTTTTTCAGGATCAAACAACACAAGATCAGCTTTTAGCCCAGCCTCCAGTCTGCCACGATTATTTATCCTTAAACGATCGCAAGGAGCGGACGTCATCTTACGAATAGCTTCCTGGATTGAAATCGAACCTTCGTCTCTCGCAAGGTTACCTAAAACAGCTGGAAACGTTCCAAAATTTCTGGGATGAGGCTGGCCCGCACCTAGAGGAAGCTCGTGTGTTAAGGCAGCGGAATCAGAACCGACCATGACATAAGGTTTCTCCAAAATTCGACGCATGTTCTCCTCGCTCATCATGAAAATATGAACTTCCACGCCTAAATCCTCTTCAGCGAGGAGGTCCATCATAGCAACGTGGGGGTCAATTCCTCTAGCTTTCGCAACCTGTGCGACGGTCATCCCTTCGCAAGTACGGTTTTCTTCCGTGAGGACCCGGCTAATTAGAACATTCTCCCAGTATTCTAGGTCTGGATAAGCCCTTTCAAGATCTGCGCGGATCTGCCCGCGGACGGAAGGCTCTTGTAACCTGGCAATCTTTTCGTCCGTCCGGCCATTATGAACCCAATCGGGAAGCAGGGCGCTGAGCAGTGTGTTTGAGGCAATGTAAGGATAGCGATCGCAGGTAACATCCTGGCCCGCCGAGCGCGCCCGTTCGATTATCTCAAAAGCGGCATCGATTTTACCCCAATTTCTCTCGCCTGCGGTTTTGAGATGGCTAATCTGAAGAGGTAAACCTGCATCATGGGCAATACCAATAACCTCTTCGATTCCTTCAAGGAGGTGTGCTCCCTCGCTCCGCATGTGAGTGGCAAACAGACCACCACGGCACGCCACCGTCCGGCAAAGCGCGGTCAATTCCTCCCTATCAGCGAAACAGGCTGGTGCGTAAACTAGGCCGGTGGACAATCCGAACGCTCCCTCTTGCATCGCCTTGTCGGTCATCCGATTCATATGTGCCAAATCGTCGGGACCGGCTGGGCGATCCGTCCCGCCCATCACACTGGCCCGAATCGTATTGTGCCCAATTAAGGAAACGTAATTCAATGATACCCCAATATCATCGACGTGCCGCAAGTATTCATCCAAACCTCCGGAAGGAATATCCAGCCCGAACTTCTCTCGGTAATAGGCGCGTCGCTCCTCCAGCTCAACTCCACAGATAGGCGCGGCGGCGTATCCGCAATTTCCTCCGACATCGGTTGTAATTCCCTGGCACAGTTTGGCCTGGGCTGTGGGGTTCATCAAAAGGTAATAATCAGAATGTCCATGAATATCGATGAATCCTGGAGAAAGCGCCATTCCCTCGGCTTGGACCGTTCGACGCGCATCCCCCGAGCACGTGGGACCGACGGCGAAGATTGTGTCCCCCTTGACCGCCAAATCCCCAGAATAGGGCTCACATCCACTTCCATCATATATAGTAGCTTGCCGAAATAGGACATCGTACATAGCGAGCCCGCTCAGAAAGGAAGATTGATTAGGCAGACAAGAAGGGGGATTCGTAAAGGGAATTTACATGAAAGCCTCTGTGGAGTCACGCCTGGGGTTACGGACCAACCACCCACTCACCGGCTACCATCGCGGCACACATCTCTAGGGACTCGGGGTCGAGAATGCAGAAGTCCGCACGGGTTTTCGGGCAAATATACCCCCGCTTTCCCTCCAGGCGTAGCAATCGGGCAGGATTCCATGACGCGGTGGCAAGAATTCGTCCATTTTCCAACGGACACCATTTTTTCAAAAGAGGAACCATCTCCCCAACCGAAAGACGGCTCCCAGTTAAGGTGCCCCCAGAGAGGACAACTGAACCGTTTTTTTGGCAGTCTTCCCGACCCGAAAGCCCCTGATCGGATACCAAATCGGACGTCAAGACGGTTCGTGCCCAGCCGCTTCCCCGGAGAAGTCCTGAAAAGACACCCGGGTGAACATGAACCCCATCCGCAATCAGCCCCACCATAAGTCGGGGATCAGATTCCACGGCGGCCATGGGGCCCGGAGCACGGTGATAGGGAACTATAGTTTCGGGATGGCATTTTCCCTCCGTCGTTCCATATCGGTTATAGGCATGAACGGCAAACGATGCACCCGCCGATATGAACCGTTCGACCTCATCATCCTTTGCGGCGGTATGACCCATCGCGACAACGACTTTGCGCTTACGAAGCCATTCGGCCGCTTCTGCTGCACCGTCGAGTTCGGGAGCAAGAGTCACCAGCGCGAGACCGGGGTGGCCCTCATCTCCCCACCCGCCCGCAGCATCGGCAATGCGAGATATTTCTTCTAAGTCGATCGGACGAACATGTTCGGCAGGATGCGCACCCGCCATTTTTTTAGAAATAAAAGGGCCTTCGAGATGTAGTCCCAGAATCGAGGCTGCCGAAAAATTTCCTTTTTCAAAGACCTCCCATGCGCGACGAACGGCTAGGGCCGAAACCAACAGTTTATCTCGGGATTCGGTTGTAATGGTGGGCAAAAATCCCGAGGTACCCCGGCGCGCTAATTCCTGAGCAATGCATACCACAGCATCTACTTCCCCCGTCATCATGGCCCTCTTGCCAAGCCCGTTTACCTGGAGATCTATAAAGCCTGGACAAATTAATTTCTCACCAAAATCGAACACCTCGGCTCTGGGGGGTAGTGGAATCGAACCGGCAGGACCAACAAAAGAAACAATGCTCTGATCCGTGATGATCAGGGCTTTTGAGATATATTCAAAAGGAGTCCAAGCTGAGCAGCCCAATATAGCAAAAGAAGATCCCATAGGCATTCGAGAGATTTCGTTATTTACCCTTAAGTTTTCTCAACTCCAAACGGACTGCGTCGTTCGCTTGAATCAAGTCTTCAATATTCTTTTCGGCTTCCTCGAGAAGTGTCCCTTCAAGACGATTTAAAATCAGGCGCGAGGCCAACGTATTCGCACCTGGAATTGCAGGAGGTTTCTCTTTGTTAGGATTCTTCGAATAGTCTTCGACTTCCCGAATGATCTCATCTTCGTCGAACAACTCATCTTTGAAATACTGGTAGGTCAGCTTAACGTAATCGCGCTCCTTGCGCTCTTGGTCACGAGTCTCTCGAATGATGTTTTCCATATCTCCTGACAAGGGTTTTTTTTTGAAATTTTGAGAAATTTTTTTAATTTCCTGAAAATATCTAGTTTCATTGTAGCCCATCGCCAATTCTTCGTCCGGAATTTTGCTGCTTATTTCAAACTGGATGCCATCATCCGCGTATCGGGGAGGACCAATCTCATAAGTAATTCCTTTTGCACTGAACCGGTCTCCTTTTTTGTGCTCATATTTTCTTTGAAGACCTCTAGCCAAATTGTTTAGGGACTGAACAGCCGCCTGGATAAAAAGTTGCTCTTGGAGCGATGCCATTTTTATTCTCCTTTAAAACAAACCCCCAAATTCAGGTTACGAAACATGCCTAATTGTATGTTCTCCGTCAAGGGAGGAATAAATAGCTAAACAAAGAACAAAATACATAAATAGCCTTCTATCAAATTGCAAATCAATTGTTTGTGCATAGCATCCCCAAACTGGGGACAATAAATTTTTTACATGTTATTCTCGTGAATTATACTAGATTTAAAAGGACCATCGAATGAACAGCCCATTCAAATTTCGAATCGGAGGCTATTCGCCAATCGGCTCCACTCATAGCTCCGCGTTGATGCAATTTAAGGAATCCTTAGAAAAAGAAACCGGAGGAGCTATCAACACAAACATTTTCTGGAATATTCTCGACTTTGGTTACCGGGCAGATGATCTTCTATCGATGGTGGAGTGCGGTCTACTTACAATGTGCTATTTCTCCACTAGCTACCTCGCAGCTGCCGTCCCTGAACTCGAGATAATCGACTTGCCTTATATATTTCGAAAAGAAAAAGATGCCCACTCCGCCCTCGATGGTGCTCTAGGAGATTTTCTCTCAAAAAAAACCGAAGAGCGCACCGGATTCTGTGTACTCGGATACTGGGACAACGGATTTCGCCATCTATCGAATCGGCTTCGCTCCGTGAGGGTACCGGCGGACTGTAGCGGGATGCGAATTCGCCTCCAGCCCAACAATATCCACGTCGAAACATTCAAGCTCCTCGGCGCAATTCCCGTGCCGACCGATTTGAAGGAAGGCATCGAAAAAATAGCCTCTCACAACGTAGACGCACAAGAAAATCCACTGGCTAACACCGTCTCCTACGGCGTAACTGAACACCACCGTCACGTCACTATGAGTGGCCATTTTTTTGGGGTACGCGGACTTTACATGCACAAAAATAGTTTTGACTCTTGGGGCACGAAAATACAATCTGCCGTTAAAAAATCTGCGCGAAATGCCATTCAGTCGCAGCGAATTTTAGCAATGAGACAAGAGACCGAACTTCGCGCTCAATTGGAAAAAAAAGGCGTCGAAGTAATCGACCTTAGCACTGAAGAACGTAACGCTTTCATCAAAACAGTCAAACCTGTTTTAGACAATGCACGAAGACGGCTGGACAGCCGCTTATTTGAACTAGTCGAAGGCTAGCCATTCAAATATGCACCTTGCATGACAATTGTCTACGTAACGACCTTTAATTACTAAAAGGATCGTTCAACATCCTCTCGAGATTAATGTTCCCTTTGGCATTTCTCATAATGATAGTCGATGATGTCTCCGAGTCATGGCGCACGCTAAACCGTGACAGTGCAATCTTCAAACTCAACTGAATGAGTTCGAACAAGATGTCTCCCCTACACTACAGTAGAATGCGGAATCCTTAGTACGTTTTCTGATCGAACTGAAAAAATTTCGACGCGGATTCTGGTTACGCTATGGGGAACTAGGGTTTCACAAAAATGGATTTAAAGAAAAATCATAACTCATGAACCCGTCTACCCAAGCTTGGCATTTCTGATGGAAACTCGGTATTTAGATTCTGGCCACAGCGCCGATTGGCACGGAAAATTTCAATTCAAGGACCAGCTATATTTTTAACGGGAAAATAGGTTTTTCGCAATTTGGATGCCCATACAAATCACTAGTCTATGGAACCTCGTCGAGAATTTGAAAGGTGAACAATTATTCTCTCATGAAAAATCATCCGATCGCAGAAAAATTGACTTGGTGGGCGGCCTCCCGAAGCCGCGGTGCCGCCCCCTGCTCCAATTCGGCATCAATTCCTGGTAAATATGGAAATATCCCCAACAGCGGCACATCACAAAGCACCCTAATAGCTGCGGGGTTCTGGCGGGCTGCGGGAGAGTCTTCCCCGGTTAGGTCATTTAGGACGATACCAGCGACCGAAATCCCCTCAGATATCGCGGCCCGAACAGTCAATTGTGTATCGTTCAGGGCACCCAAGCCCAGAGGGGCTACTATCAAAAGCACAAGCCCACACCGCGCCGCGATGTCGCTCATACGCGTCCCAGGCTCTAAAGGGACAAGTAACCCACCTGCCCCCTCCACAAGAAGTGGGCCAGGCCGGCTTCGAAGGGTCGAAATTGTCTTTACAATTCTCTCTAGGTTCGGCGCCCCGCCCTCTTTTTCTGCGGCATATGCAGGAGCGAGTGGAAGTTCGTAACGGTAGGGGCATATTTCATCTAAAGGCCGCCCATCGCCGGCCGCCATCTTCAGTGCCCAGGCGTCTCGAGGATGAAGCCCGTTATCCATCTTCAAGCAACCGGATTCGGCTGGTTTGAACACTTTGGGGCCCCTACCCGCCCCAGCCCACAGAGATGCTAAGGCGCATCCAACTACGGTCTTCCCAACACCAGTTCCGGTTCCGGTCAAAAAAATGGCAGGATCGTTCATGTGTCGCATCATGTCACCAACTTAAGGAGAATTAGATGGTCCCAGATAAAACGCTAAATCTTCTGGGCGAGATTTGCCCTATAACCTGGGTGCGGACAAAGCTCGCCGTCGAAAATATGAAGCCCGGGGAAGTCCTCGAAGTATGGCTCGATGAGGGCGAGGCGGCCGAAAGCATCCCCAAAAGTGCCACCGCCGAAGGTGTTCATCATATCTCATCCATTCCTAGGCCCGAGGGCGGCGTGGCGGTCTGCCTCCAAAAGTAACGCGGAAGGAAATCTTTCAAGCCTTCGATAATTCCTGACCATTCCCCGCATTTTCGTCGGGAAAAAAGTTCGCCGACACGGCAAACCAGCCTCCTGACAGCAAAGCCAATACGGCCCCGACGTGCATCAATCGGACAAATCCTAAGCTAGAAAAAAAACACCCGGCCAGTAGAACACCAGCTGTCGACCCGATTCCAAATGTCGCTGCCACATAGAGCGCCTGCCCAGTGTTCTTGGTAGTAGCAGCACTCCATCTATCCACAAACTGAACCGCGGCGGCATGGTACACCCCGAAAGTAATTCCATGGAGCGCTTGAATCGCGATTAAAGCCACCCATTGGGTAGTTAAGATTGTACATTCCCACCTCAGGGCGGTAGCAAATATCCCTGCCATGATCATACCATTCAGACCGATTCGCTTTTGTATCTCCCCGCCAAACCAAAGAAAAAAAATTTCGCTCACAACACCAATCGTCCATGCCAAACCAATCAACTGAGCCGACATACCAAGTTCGCGAAGATAGATGCTGAAATAGAGGCCAAAAGGTCCTGCACTCACCGCCATGAGGGTTGCAGAACCGTAAAAATGGAGTAGTGGTCGTGTCCGAAATAAATTTTCCAGGTCTTTCTTTAATAGCGGTCGGGAATTTTCCCAATTGCTCGGGAATTGAGCCACCACGGGCAATAATGCCATCGCACTAATAAAAAGGATAGGAAACATGAGATCCATAGAAAACATCTCGATAATTTTTCCCACACCCAAAGCGGCCACGATGAACCCTAAGGATCCCCACCATCTAAGCCGGCCATACTGGCCACCGCTTTTTTCAAGCTGACGAAGCGAGATGTTTTCTGCAATGGGGCCAATCGCCCCCCTAGCTGCTGAATAAATTGAGATCAGGACAAGAAACGCCCAGAATCCTCGGCTCCACCAAAGAGTCAGGCCTACCAAGGCACTCAGAGATACGCAAAAAAACAGAACCTCCCGGCTTCGGTGAATTCGGTCTGCTAAAACCCCCGCTACCGGGGGCACAAGGGAGGTCGATATCCTAGCTGCCGCGTTTAGCCAGCCCAACTGTAGCGCTGTAATTCCAACTGAGTGATAATAGATGTTTAAAAATGGTAGGGTTACGCCAACACCAAAAAAGTGAAGAAAATAAAAGGCAGAAATCCGCCAGCTGGAGTTCGCCTGGAAAACCCTCTTAATTGCCACACACCCGCCTTTCATCTAAATATCAGTAGACCGTTTCATCTTGCCCCACCGTTCAACGAACCGTGGACCCATGAATAAAGGGTAGGAGACTATCATGGCAGGAAAAACCACTGAACACTGAGGACGAGGATATACTACCCGTAATGGAAATAACTGCCCAGCCAATCGACCAGAGATCCGGTATTTCTCCCTTCCCATCCCTCAATTTTAGGGATACAAATGTTTCTTAGGACCGAAGTTTTTGTTAATATTTCACTTTGACGGGGGGACCTGAAAAATTTCAAGCAACCTGAAGTCCCAAATATATTCTAATTCAGGGAGAATTGAAGCAATGGGTGCGAATGAGATAGAGACAAACGCTAAAAGAATGGTTGCCCCGGGAAAGGGAATCCTGGCGGCCGACGAAAGTGACGGCACGATTAAAAAACGCTTCGATTCAATCAACGTGGAATCCACAGAAGAAAACAGACGGTCCTACAGAGAGATGCTTTTCACGACCGAAGGAATTGAAGAATTCATCAGCGGCGTCATTCTATTTAGCGAAACCATCCGCCAAAAAACCCTTGAAGGAACGCCATTTTCGACCCTTTTGTCCAGTCATGGTATCATTCCGGGTATCAAGGTAGACAAGGGCGCGAAACCTCTTGCTGGCGCGCCTGGCGAAACAATAACCGAGGGGCTCGACGGTCTACGGGAACGGCTCAAGGAATACTACGATCTCGGTGCCCGCTTTACGAAATGGCGCGCCGTGATCAAAATCGGAGATGGGCTTCCCACCGAAAAGGCAATTGACACCAACGCCCATGCGCTGGCCCGCTTTGCCATCCTTTCGCAGGAAGCAAGCTTAGTCCCAATTGTCGAGCCGGAAGTACTCATGGATGGTGACCATACCATCGAGCGGTGCTACGAAGTATCCCTATCTACTCTCAGGAGCGTTTTTTCGGAACTGAAAAAACAAGGTGCCCTACTCTCAGGAATGGTTCTCAAGCCAAACATGATCCTTTCCGGAAAGGAATGCCCGGATCAAGCCAGCATGCATGAAGTAGCCGACCATACTGTCCGCTGTTTGGGTAACTGCGTTCCAGGCTTGCTACCTGGCATCGCTTTCCTTTCGGGCGGCCAGAGCTATGAGAATGCAACTGCGCACTTAAACGCTATGAACGCACTAGGAAATCATCCTTGGGAACTTAGCTTTTCCTATGGACGTGCTCTGCAGGCACCTGCGCTTAAGGTATGGGGAGGCAATTTTACCAACATTACACACGCTAAGAAGGTTTTCTACCACCGCTGTAAGTGTAACGGAGCTGCGCGCTCAGGCATTTACGCCGAAGCTATGGAAAAAGAATTAATTGCTACGTAGAATTTTTCAGATTGGAAAATCGTACCCGGCGGAAAGTATAATCGCCATCACCATTCTTTCTTCGGGAAGGCGGTTACCGTGAACGCACAAGCGACAATAACCGAGGAAGAAATTCAAAAAGGAATCACACTAGAACGACATATAAGTAACGAGGAACGAAAATACCCCGAGGCACGTGGGGTTTTTACCAGCCTAATCAGCCAGATTTCCCTTGCGGCGAAAATTATTAACGCTGAAATTAATAAGGCCGGGTTAGTGGACATTTTTGGTCTAACTGGCGACACAAACATACAAAGCGAGGAAGTCCAAAAACTCGATATCTATGCCAACGATGTTCTTTGCCGAGCACTGGATCACCACGCTTCGATCGGCGCACTCGCAAGCGAGGAGATGAACGTTCCATACATCATATCTGAAAAATATTTAGATAGAGGCGAATACGTCGTATTGTACGACCCGCTGGATGGCTCATCAAACATTGACGTAAACGTGAGTATCGGTTCTATCTTCTCAATTTTAAAAAGAAAGACAAGAGGCATCGAAGCCAAAATTGAAGATTTTCTTCAGCCTGGGACAGAACAAATTTGTTCTGGCTACGTGATATACGGCCCCTCGACAATGCTTGTATATACCGCCGGAAACGGAGTCAACGGATTCACTCTCGATCCTTCAGTAGGCGAATTTTTCCTCTCCCATCCCAATATCCAAATTCCCTCCAGAGGAAAAATTTATAGCATCAACGAAGGAAATTCCTTCAAATGGAGTGAAGGCGTTTCACGCTACATCGCTCATCTCAAATCTGAGGACGAGGAATCAGGCCGCCCCTATTCAGGCCGCTACATCGGCTCTCTCGTAGCCGATTTTCACCGTAATCTCCTTAAAGGAGGTATATTTCTGTACCCCAGCGACAAACAAAACCTTAATGGAAAGCTCCGCCTTTTGTACGAATGCAACCCAATGTCTTTCATCGTCGAACAAGCCGGCGGTGCCTCCAGCGACGGAAAACGCCGTATTATGGAAGTCTTGCCTGATAAACTTCATCAGCGCATTCCGTTCTTCATCGGAAGCAAAGAGGATGTTGCCGAAGTAGAGCGTTTTCTAGAAGGAGAATGGACCTAATGAGTACGCTATCTAATTTTTGGGCGATCGCATTAGCGAGCATATTTTTCTTGCCCGGATGTGTTTCGCAAGAAATGCACGACAGGAAAGTCACCGAGGCATCTGGTCTCCGGAACGAACTAGATACCGCCAAAAACAAAATTAGGGTCCTCAAAATGCATATTGAAGACCTTCAAAAAAAAACCGCTAAAGAACACATAAAAACCGGAGAAATCACAGAATCTCTTTCCATGGCACGCCGCTATGGACAAAAGCTCGAAACCAATTTGGCTGATTTTCGTGCCCGATTTTCTTCTCAAGACCAGGAAGCAAAATCCGCAAAGGAGCGAGCCACAGACCTGGTTAGATCGCTTGAGGCCAGTCAGAAAAAAAGTCGCCGGCTGGAAGAATCTATCCTTGGTCTGCGCAGAACTTTGGCCCGTTTTCAAGATAGACTGCGCCTGCAAATTCAACTTAAAAAGGACCTGGCTGCCCAACTTGGGAACGAAACCAAAGAGGGCACAATTAGTGTCAGCCGGAAAAGAGAACACGTAATTATCGGTCTCAAAAGCTCCATCTTGTTTTCGTCGGGAAGCGCCGCTATCCGAAACAGTGGGAAAAAACATCTACAAAAAATATCCCGTATCCTCTCTCGCTACGTCAACCGAGAAATTCAGGTTCAAGGCCACACAGACAACATTCCAATTAGTGACCGACTCGCAGACCGCTGGGAATCAAACTGGGAGCTTTCTGCCGCTCGTGCAACACGAGTTCTCCGGTTTCTGGTCGAAGTGGGAAATACCGACCCAAAGAGAATTTCCGCGGCAGGTTTAGGCGAATTCCGTCCCATTGCGGACAACTCATCAAAAACGGAAAGGAAAAAAAACCGACGAATTGATATCGTTTTTTTTCCTCCTTCATTTTAATTCATTTTCAGCAATCTACCGAAAATGGAAACTTTTTTCCATGGCCTTAAGATGATCAATGGATGTCTATTGTTCATTTCGTCCACACGTTTCCGAGACTGCAGCAAGAGAAAAAACCTGTGATCATTGAACGAATCCCTGTTGGATCTTTTCAAATGAACAGTTACATCATTGGGTGCAGTGAAACTGGAGATGGGATCTATGTTGATCCGGGTGCCAGCGTGGGCCATGTCATCGAGACCGCGGAGCGCATCGGAGTCCGCCTCATCAAACTCGTCGGCACCCATGCCCACCTTGATCACGCCGAGGGAGTGGCCGAAGTAAAGGAAAGACTCAACCTCCCATACTGGCTACACAAAGATGAACTCTATAATCTGCAGAACATGCCAGCCATAGCCCGAGGATACGGATTAACCGTGCCCGAGGTTCCCGTAGTCGACGAATTTCTTGTACCAGGCGAATTCTTCAAAGTGGGAAAACTAACCTTCGATATCCGGCTGACGGATGGTCACGCCCCGGGCAACATCACGCTTTACCGTCCTGGGAACAATGGCAAAGCAGGCCATGCCTTTGTAGGCGATACACTGTTTGCTGGTTCGATCGGGCGGACAGATCTCTACATGGGCAACACAAAAAAACTTCTATATTCTGTCCGCACCCAGCTGTTGACCCTTCCTCCTGACACTCTGGTATTTCCAGGACATGGAAACGAAACCACCATCGGTGATGAAATAGTGTCCAATCCGTTTTGCCAACCAGGAGCGGAAAACCTGTTCCCATGATCGATTCCCCCTTTCCCCCCATGGCACACCCTCATCTGGGCGGAGAAATCCAATATTGCTTTTCATGTGGCACTAAACTCAACTACCGTAAATGGGCAGAGGGAGATGGAACTATGCAGCTATGCTGTATGAGCCCATCCTGCAACCATGTCCATTTTCTCGATCCTAAAGTGGCTGCTGGTATAATCCCAACCTTAGGTGGAAAAGCCATAATCGTTCAAAGAGCCCACAATCCAGGAAAGGGGCTTTGGACTTTTCCTGGCGGTTTTGTAAACCGGGGCGAAGTAGTCAGCGAGGCGGCTGTTCGGGAAGCCAAGGAAGAGGCCGGAGTGGATGTCAAATTTGGCCCCCTGTTAGGCGTCTACTCTTCTCCCGGGAACCCAACTATTCTCATCGTTTACACAGGAGATGTCGTTAGAGGGAAACCTCACCCCCTGGCCGAAAGCACTGATTTGCGCCTCATAGGTCCCAATGAGATCCCCTACAAGGAATTGGCGTTCGACACCACGCGGGCTGCCTTTCAGGACTGGCAAACCTGGGTAAAGACCAAAAATAAATCTCACCATTGAAGGTCCTGTTAACCGTCGGACTCACAATTTCGGTCTTTCGAAGTTCATCCCAGCCCATTTTTCTCTTCCTTCCACGAGACCAGAAAGAACTAAAGAACGGGAAAACGATTATTAATTAACCTGACCTGTCTCCTATTCTAGGCCCGGTTTACTGAAACCCCAGAATAGTTTCTTTTTTCGAAAAGATTTGCGATACATTGATTTTTTTATAAAATTACTACCCGTTATATAACAACATCTTAAAGATATTTTGTCATAAACGACTCGAATCCTCGCCCAGTAACGAAATTTTTATTACAAAATAATCAATTATAATACAATACATTACAAGCTGTTATTGAAAATGCACTTGAATTAGTCCCCCTTTCTTGATAATATCCTTGGCGTTCCCGAATTCGCCCCGAGGTCGTACGGTTCATGACGAACCTTGAAAGAGATTTATTTTCCCTCATTACACTGGTCAGCAATGTTACAGAGGCTTATTCAGCCTGTTTGTTCTTAGAGAACAAGCGCCGGAAGGTTTTTCAGCTGACCACTTATCACAGCCTAAGTCCCCATATCATCCCCGATGCATCCATCAAAGGTGGACAAGGGTTCATGGGATGGGTCCTGGACAATAACACGCCCCTCAGCCTCAACCAGTTCGATAAAGACGCAATGATCCTTGGATACTACAACCGCGATGAGGACCTAAAATCCTTTATGGCCGTGCCGCTTCCCACCACCATGACGAAGGGAGCACTGGCCGTAGATAGCAAAAAAACATGGTCCTTTACAAACAAAAGCCAAAAAATTCTAGCAGGGTTCGCCCAGCAATTCGCATACCTCGTGGATGGTGCTTTAATGGCGGCGCAACTGGAACGCCGTAGCATCAATATAGATGCGTTTAACAGCTATCTTTTATCGCTGCGTTCTTGCGAGAGCAAAGATCAGTTGCTGAATGCTATCTGCTTGGTTCCACGCGAATTGGTCCCCTTCAGTGCCTGCTTCCTCGTTTTAAAAGACGAGGAAGCAGGCATATCGCGCCTCGTCCGAACATCTGGGTTCGGTGAATTGTTTTTGGACGACGTTCCGATCAGCAATCGATCCAGCGTATCGGGACACGTCCTAAAAAAAGGCGAATCCCTCAGACTTCTTGATTTAAAGAAACGTTCCTTGTTCAGTGAAGAGGAATCTGGTTTTGGTGCCCGCTCAGTAGCTGCCGTTCCCCTAACTGTGGGCGGAGAAACAATTGGCGTCCTTGGCTTCACGAACCATCAACGAGCTCAATTCGATTCATCTGTACTGAAGAGGGCCGAGGCGATTGCCACTCCGGTAGCCGACGCCCTCGCCCGAGTATGGGCACAAAAAAGATGGCAACACCGTAAAGAATATGATTCTGTCACCGGAGGCCGGAGTCTCTCCTATCTCCAATCCCGTCTGAACGAAATTCTCAAGGATGCCGATGTACGAGGACGCCATGTGGCTCTTCTAGATATAGATTTGAACAACTCAGATGAAATTCACCGAGAATTCGGAGCTTCTGGCATACAAAAACTTATTAATCATACATATTGTCTACTATATCCTTTCGCCACTGACGGGGATATTCTGGTACGCCAGGAAAGAACCCGATTTTTTCTCCTTCTGCTCGGCTCGTCCATTGAACATTCGGAAGCTGTGGCCAATCATATCCTTCAAACGATCAATGAGAATCCAATCGACTTCGGGAACAAGACACATACTCTCACCGCCTGCGTGGGAGCCACCTGTTTTCCGGACGATGCGCGAAACGCGACTGACCTGTTCATGGCCTCCTCGAAGGCCCTGGAGTCTGCCAGATCATCGGGAATCAACAATCTCTGTTTGAAGGGGGGGATTTCATCCAATGTTATCGCTTAACAGGCTCAGATCCTTCTTTGGTGCAAAAATCGCTATGGATCTCGGAACAGCCAATACATTAATTTACACCAAGAACCATGGAATTATACTGGATGAACCTTCTGTAGTGGCCCTAAACTCGAGCAACGGCGGAGGTGTTCTCGCCGTCGGCAAGCGAGCCAAAGAGATGTTCGGTAGAACTCCCAAAAACATTCATACCATACGCCCCATGAAAGATGGGGTCATTGCAGACTTCGACGTGACCAAAGCTATGATCCGGCATTTCGTCAGCTCCGTGATCCCCAAAAAGCGAATTGGCCAACCCACAATGATGGTATGCGTTCCTTCAGGCATCACTAGTGTCGAAATGAAAGCCGTTATTGACTCCTCGTTCCAATGCGGCGCTGGAAACGTTCATCTTATCGAAGAACCCATGGCGGCAGCGATTGGAAGCAAACTACCAATCCATGAAGTCTCTGCATCCATGATCGTCGATATTGGCGGAGGAACCACCGAAGTGGCAGTGATCTCTCAGTTCGCCATCGCCTACTCAGAATCCCTACGAGTTGCTGGGGACGAGATGGACAACTGCATCCAGCGCTATGTCCGCCGAGAACACGGGTTGGCCATTGGCTCCTTCGAGGCCGAGCGGGTCAAAATCGAAATTGGATCGGCATCAAATCTCACTAACCCAGTCGAGAGCGAGGCTACCGGAATTGACGTTGCGACCGAAATCCCACGTTCAATCACGCTTACCGACACAATGATCCGCAAAGCGCTAGACAGTCCGGTCAGGGCCATTGTGGAGTCAATTCGAAAAGCGCTTTCGAAGTCGAGTCCAGAGCTTGCCTCGGACATCAGGCGTCGAGGCATCGTCCTTGCGGGGGGTGGCTCGCTGCTGAAGGGTCTCGGCTCTAGGCTCCATACTGAAACCGATTTGCCTATTTTCCGAGCCAAGGACCCACTGACTGCTATCGTCCGCGGAACGGGATATGTACTAGATAATTTGGCAGACTTGAAAAAAGTCTGCCTAAATTAAAGGAATTTAAAGCCCCCCCAATGCCGAGGGCCCTTCCCCCTGTATTCTATTGGGCCCTCGGCCCTTCCTTTTTTGAGAAACTGAGCAAAAATAATTTCCCTTGTTCAGCCAACGATGTAGAATGCCGCTGTTTAATCGTGTACCCTAATACAAACTATTAAAATTGAATTTCTAATGATTTCAGCACGGAAGGAAAACCAATGGCCTTAATTGCCAAAGGCAATTTAATTCAGCTCGACTCCTCTATAGAGGATGCCAAACTAGTTTACAGAACACTTCACCGCTACCTGCGGGACCATTTAGAACTGATGGACTGTTGTCTCTTCGACGATCTCCAAAGTGCTTTGCAGATTAAAGCCCAAGCCGAGGGGGTTGATATCAGCCATCACAGCGCATGGGATTTTTGGCTGGGCAATACGGACACAGTCCCATGCGAAGAGCGAGTGAAAAAAAGAGAGACCCTTTAAAACCGCTAATCAGGGCAAATCAACCGAAAGTGGGAACATCGAGGTTATCGACCTGAACACCACGCAGGATGTGGCCATCCAAATACCATTTGATGGCCCGAACCTCCCGCTCGTTGCACAAAATGAGCGCCAAAGCCACCCGGAACCACTCGGAACGGCGCTCCCTCCAACTGGCGATTAAAACGCCTCGACAACCGTTTAGCCAAACAGGACTGAATCCGAGACGCTCCCCCATTCCTTTGGAAATAGCAGCCAGCTCAGTGGCTACAAAATTCTCGCCGGTGGTTCTCTCCTGCTCCAAGACCATTTCGGCATTTTTCCACAAATGCTGCTGAAGCAAAACGGCGTCTTTCATCCGGAAAGACTCAAGAAACCGCGAATACACCCTCGCCGTCTTTTCATCATCCTGAAGCGGAGAAAAAGGAACTGTCGAACCCCAACGGTCACGGACTGCAATCCGCCGTTTTTCAGCCTCGTGAGCGATATGGGATATTTCCTGAATAGTGAGATTGAGAGCCTCAGCGGCCATGCGGAAACCATCTTCGAAACCATCACTAAGTACAACAACCGCTCGTTGAACAGGGTCCATGTACCCTAGCGGAAAAAGAAAACCGAGCATCACACTTGGCCACTTTACATCTCCTCCAACAACAGTCGAATCCGGGTTAGCTCCAGCACCAGTCGTTTGTATCAAATCGGGAAAATCGAATTCATCAATGGGAACAGGACTGCGTTTCTCCAGGATACGCATCGCCTCTTCAGTCGCCGCGATATGAAGCCACTCAAAATGACTTTCTATACTTTCAAGAGAAGAACCCATCTCGACCACACGAAGCATCGTCTCTTGGGCGACATCTTCAGCATCCAGAATGCTTCCGGTCATCCGATAGGCATGCCGTCGGAGAATTCCCCAATATTGATTCGTGAATCTTTCTAGATTAATCATCACAAATCCTTCGCCTGGAGATACTGAAACCGAAGAATGCAATACTCGAAACAATCCGCTGCATTCAATCCATAGAAAACATTTCACGCAGATTAGATGCCACTCGGAGCAGCGCACCGGTCTTTTCAATGACTTCATCGACGCTGACTCCTGGCGCCAACTCGAGGAGCTCAAAACCATCATCCTCAACAGAAATTAACGCCAGTTCGGTAATGATTAAATTTACAACCCCTTTTCCCGTCAACGGAAATGTGCATTCGTTCAAAATTTTGGGTTCCCCGTTCCTAGAACAATGGCCCATTGTAATGATGACCCGCTTAGCACCCACGACGAGGTCCATCGCCCCTCCCATTCCGGAAATCATCTTCCCAGGAACCGCCCAATTGGCCAGGTCACCGTTCGCCGATACCTGCATAGCACCGAGAATGGTAACGTCGATATGCCCACCTCGTACCATCGAAAATGAGGTAGCACTATCAAAAAATGATGCTCCCGGAAAAATAGTCACCGTTTCCTTGCTCGCGTTCAAGAGATCAGGATCTTCATCCCCTTCGAGGGGAAATGGTCCCACGCCGAGAATTCCATTTTCGGAGTGGATAGTCACACCATGGCCAGTCGGAATAAAGTTGCTCACGAGGGTGGGAATTCCTAAGCCCAGGTTCACGTATGCACCCCGAGGAACCTCTTGAGCGGCACGGCGTGCGATTTCCTCTCTATTTAAAGCCATCGAAATCTCCGGACACCTTTTTCAATCATCGTTGGAAGCCCTGTTGGTTCGAATTTCAATTGGTTTATCTTCCATTTTGCCAACTACTAAGCGGTTGACAAAAATACCTGGCGTATGGATATGATCAGGATCGATGTGACCAGCAGGCACTATTTCCTCCACCTCAGCGATGGTAACTTTCGACGCAGTCGCCATCACTGGGTTAAAGTTTTGGGCACTCATTCGGTAAACAAGGTTTCCAGTCTCATCTGCCTTCCAGGCCCGAATCAAGGAATAATCACCCTGGATAGGCACCTCGAAAATATTTTCGCGTCCATTAATTATTCGCGATTCTTTTCCTTCTGCCACCTGGGTTCCGGCTCCCGTAGGTGTAAAAAATCCGCCGATTCCAGCACCACCAGCACGTATGCGCTCAGCAAAAGTTCCCTGGGGAATGAGCTCAATTTCGATCTTCTCTCCCAAAACCTGTGTCTCATAGGCCTTACAAGCCGGGCCCACACGTGTGGCAATGATGCTCCTAACCTTTTTCGATTCAAAAAGAAGACCAACTCCCCAGTTGTCCATTCCGCCCGCGTTGCTAACTATTTGAAAACCACCGACCCCTGACCGCTGGCTAAGCGCCTTGCATAAATTATGCGGCATCCCACAAATACCGAACCCACCGATGAGGATTGTCGCACCATCCGGGATGTCTTTAACTGCATCCATAGAATTTTTTATTATTTCGGCCATCAAATTCCCACCTGAAAAGACCGGACAGATAAGGCTCTGAAGAACAACGAGACCCTAAATAACCAGCCGAACCCCACCCAGCTCAGCCTGACTATAGACCAACCTCCCTCCGGGTGAGCCGATGAACATGAGGTTTGTAGGAATGTTCCACTTCTCAGACAAACTTTGGATAAGGTCGGGGCCAAATTCTGCTTCGACAATCACAAAATCAATATCAATGTGTGGGTAAGTTTCATCTAAAAAATGTAAATCATTTCCGAGTTTATCCGGGACCTCTTTTTTGTCTTTCACTACCGTTACAATTTTAATCCGATTGGTGTGCTCATTATCCCTTACATATAGAATGGCATTATTAAGGTTTGCCAAGTTATCTCCACGAGTGAAAAAAACCACCTGCTGCGAATTAATGATTTCTATTTTTTCGCGAATTGCATCAGTGACACTTCCCAGAAAATTATACATTATCGCGCCGCCGGATCGGACAAGAAACAAGCATCCATTGAGAATAGTAAGTCTCGTGAGCATGATCGTAATGATTAACATCGATGGGATGAAATAATGTAAAAACACTCGAAGGTAAGGAGGATTCATGATTGCATTCCCAGCAAGACCGATTAAAACGGCAATTACTCCTACGATGACTTTGGTCCAGCCGGCACGGGATGGCCGCGGCAGACGACTTCGCTTGACCTTCAAAAGAATATTTCCCAGGGCAAATAGAGCCATGACCGAAAGAAAAGAAAGCGTGTATACGCCGGCAAGTGCTTTCAGTTCGCCCCTCGTAATCAACAAAACCGAAACCGCAAGGAAGAAGAACCCAACAATAATCCGGTGAAACGACCCGCGCCGATTTCCTTTGAGAAGAAACTGAGGAAGGCACCGGTCCAACGTCATCCGGAGAATCAAGCCATTAACACCAACGTAACTGGTTAGGACCGCTCCACTAAGAACGAGCGCCGCGTCAATGCTGATCAGCCAGGACAACCACGGCCCACCAGATTTTAAGCCTATAAAGGATAGAAGGGCCTCCTGGTGAGGCTCTACCTGAGAAATGGGCAACACCGCCAGCACAAGAAGCGCCATGGCGGGGTTGATAACCGTGATAGCCATCCACATGTTCCGGAGGGTTTTTGGAAAAACCCCATCTGCCTGTTCTTCGACAAAATTGGCTGAACTCTCGAAACCCGATACGCCCAACATTGCCGCGGCAAAACCAAACACTAGGGCAGTCCCCAGCCCACCGGGTGGAGGTGTTCGAAGATTAGCGAACAGGATGGTCGTTCCATTTTCCAACAAATACGCCCCACCGACTATGAATAAAAGAAGCAGTGTACTGATGTGTATAATAAATATACCTACCGCCACCACCGCCGATTCAGTGATGCCGATAATGGTTAAGACCATGAATACGGCTAAAAGCCCAATTGTCGCATACATTATTGGCAATCCGCTCCAGAGCGAATGAACATAGTGCATGGCTTCACTCGCCGAGATGACTGCAGTCGCCATATAGGAAAGAATTGTCAGGCACGCCGCGATCGAGGCACGTGATTTGCTGGTTGTGTTCAAGAGCGCGTTGTAGGCTCCACCGTTTAGAGGCAGGGCACCAACAACCTCAGCATAGATTGCACGGTACAGATACAGAACTGCAGCCACCATCAAAAGGGAAATGGGGGCCCACTTTCCTGCATAAATGATGGACAGCGCAGACACATACAGGCAAGATGAAGTTATGTCGTTTCCGCAAATCGCAGTGGCGGAAAGCTCGCCAAGCATATGGCTTTTTAGCTTTATTTTTTTCTCCCTCACAAAACCTGAACTGCTATCTTTACCAGGAAGATGGTCAACCCTCCGGACTTCACCCATGTTGCCCCCCTTAGGCTGGGGAGTTGCGGACTCTATCATCGGGTCAGCCTCCACCTAAACCAACAATTACAAAATTGCTTGTTGACCGAAATTATTTTGTTGCCTGAAGGAATTTCCAAAGGTTTTTTTCGAATATTTCAACGTCCTGAACCGACGGGAAATGACCCGACCGGGGACAAACTACCACCTTGGGTTTTGGGGTAATTGCGCTTTGTAGAACTTTTTGTCCTTCTCTAGAAAACCGGCGGCTCTCCTTTCCTCTAAAAATTAGAACAGGGAGTTTAACTGTTTTGGCAATTTTCTCAGTAAAACTGTCCCCTGTCCCCAATCCCTGAAACGAATTGAGACGAGCGAGTCGTTCCTTCTCAAAGGGCATTTTACACGGTGTATTCTCATTTCCCATGACCATGATATCTTTTAAAAACCGAGAAAGTTTATTTGTGGGCCAGTAACCTTCTTCGGATTTTTTCCAGAAACAGACACACTCATTCAAGTCATCGAACTGGTGGGGCCGCATTCTGGACACCTGGAGATTTTTCTTGGCCTCTTTAGTGCTCTGGACTATGGGGTCTACGAGCACAGCACCTGCTACCCGATCAGGCTCAATTGCCGCAACTTGAAGCGCGACTGCACCAGCAAACGAGTGGCCCATGACTATAAATCGGTCGACGAACAAAGCATCCGCCAAACAAGTAGCATCCTTGGCGAAATCTTCGATGGTATCCCCCCTACCGGGATCTTCGCTCTTCCCGTATCCGCGTTGATCTGGGCACACAAACCGGGCGCTCCCGATCCCCTCAGCCGTCGCCAACCACATACCACCCTGCGACAATGAGCCATGAAGGGCAATTACGGGAAGATTTGACTCACCCCCGGCCGGGCGCCAATCTTTGTAAAACATTCGAAAGCCCGAGACCGGTTCATAACCACTACGCCAACTTCCCCTGATTTTCATAGGCACCATTTCTCCAAAACTACACCATCAGCCCATAAACCCACACCGGAATCCTCATTCCCGGTATGCACGCAAAAAAGCCCGCTAGCCTAGACCGGCGGTGACAAATAACAGTCGATTTGAATTATAGGATCCTAAATAGAGGAATCTCTTGAATAGGCCATCATCTTATTTTTTGCCATATATCGGTTTTTTCCTCCTGGAATCTCTTCGAATACGAGACATTTTTTTATGTCCCGTGCGTAAATATGAATTGAGATCGCCGTTTCGGAAAAGCGATTCTTCACCGCATGGATATCCGCACAGCCGCAAACACAATCCTCCGAACCGGCCCGTGGGGCATGAGGCGCCTCTTTTCGTAACCTGACTTCCCCTACATCGAGTTTTTTTCCATCCGAATGAAAATTAACCACTTCAAGACGCCCTTGAACCATACCGATCATACCCCATGAGCCATCATGATCGTGAATGGGCGTGCCCTGCCCAGGGGTCCAAACCATGGCCGCAACGCAATAGCGCCCCTTGGTGTCGGAATAGAGGAGATGCCGCGCATATCCTTTCTCCGAAGGCTGCCTAGCTGTATTTGGCAAAAATCCCTTCTTGGAAATGAGTCGGCGGAGTGCAGGCTCACAGGCCTGGATAAACACCTGATCGCCAAATCCCTTATCTGCAATCGAATCAATTGCCCCAGCAAGACACGATATGGGACCTGCGGTAACAGAGATATCGCTCAAATGAAAGACTCCCTCAGCACGAAAATATACACCCGGAAATAATTTGAGCATATGTTGGTGGGGATGTCGAGGAGAAGACCCCTGCCAAATGACTCAGGAAATCTCTCCTCCTAAAAATAAAAAAGCGGGGACAAAAATGTAACAAAAGTGATATCAGTATTTTATAACTAAATTTGCCGCAACCGGAAGTACGCCTAATTCATTGCAAAATTAATAATTAGCCAAAACCGTCCACCGGCTCCTTGAGATAGGGTGGGACAAACAAAAATAGACGTTGCCCAAACTTCACCCTACCTCACTATTTCAGAATGTTTTTCCCAATTACCATCAGGCTCGATAAGTGCACCCGGTCCCTCCGCCGCCTCAAGCAGGGCGAAAGCCTCCTGTATGACCCAGCGCTGCTGAGCCGGTTGGTCCGGCTCGCCCAGCGGTTGGCCAAGAGGCCATGGCAGAAACACCGCTCTCGGCGGGCGCACTTGGAGTGTAATCTCCTTGACAACACTAATCGATACGGTGGGAATTCCGAAACTCTCAATTATTATTTGAATTAGCCCGACCGAGCGGTTACAAAGCCCTCATGCTGGCGTCAGAAGAACGCAATCCGTCCCCACCTCAACAAGAAGCCTCGCCGCCACAGGAGCAGTCTTCTTAATCAGCTTATCGACCATGGGGCCGTCAATATGGCCCATAAATCCCAGATGAAGCGGGGACCGCCCAGCAATACGCCCCTCTCCAGCCAGCTCGGTAAGTCGGTCGAGCGGAAAGACAACGTTTAAATCACGGACAACGCTTCGGCGATCATAGTAGTTATGAGTAATCATTACTTCGTCCAGCAGGACGTCGTCCGGAATTTCCCTAAATGTACAATCACCGTTCGGGTTTTTCATATCGAAAGGTTCTTGGGAACGAAGATGAACCCCAGCCGTAGTAACAATCGCTATTCGGCATTCGGCCAGTGGCTTATTCAATGGAGTCCAGGGATCACCCAATCCTTTGACAGAAAAATTACGCCTGCTAGCCCACTGGCGAACCAAAAAAGGAAATTGCGTGAGCAAACGCACAATAAATTTATCCTTGAGGACACGGATGGTCATGATAAGGAACCGGCCTCCCAGCCCCGCACAAACAACGCACTTGGCATTTTCAGATAGCTATGGCGCCCTCGTGGCCACGCCAGTGTCGGTGAGTGGATTTAGTGTCATCTCCGTACCGCACACGGTAGAGTAGTGTCCGCTCTGATCCATTTTCGTACTCGTGATATTCCCCCCGTGGATGAACAACGAACGAACCGGGTACAATATCTATCTTTCCATCGTCGGTAGTCATCACTCCTCCGCCCTGATAGCAAAAATAAATTTCCGTTGCACCGTTGTGAGCATGGTAGGGGCTGATCTGGCCTGGCTCCCAGCAGGCAATCGTAACGTCACCTTCAGCAAATTTTCCCAGAATTTTTTCCACATGTCTTTCAGAATTAAATTCCTTTTCTTTGTTCAGATCGAATGTATGCATTTCGACTCCCATGTGTTAGACAAATAAAAAATACGCACTATGTCTACTATACGCTACTGGCACCTTTTGGATATTCTCCGCCCTAGGCTCGGTGCTATCTTTGAGGAAGAAGTTCTACTCGTCCAGCTGACGGAGAAATATCAATGAGAGGATCCGCTACCCAGCCACCCCTCCATGGCATCAATATACTTGACCTTTCCAACTACCTTGCCGGACCCATGACGACCATGTATCTCGCCGACTATGGAGCCGAGGTCATTAAGGTCGAACACCCACTCGGCGGGGATGGTATGCGGATGTGGGGCCACAACAAAAACGGCGTGGGTCTCTACTTCAAAGTCATCAACCGGAACAAAAAAAGCGTTTCTCTCGACCTACACACCAACTTCGGCGTCCAGGCCGTCAAAGCCTTAGCCAGGAGGGCCGACGTCATCGTCGAGAACTTCCGCCCTGGCATCCTCGATAAATGGGGCATCGGCTACGAAGCCTTATCCACCCTCAATCCTGGAATCATCATGCTCTCCATCACTGGCTTCGGCCAGACGGGACCCTACCGCAACCGGCCTGGCTTTGGCTCCCTTGCCGAGGGCTACGTCGGATTCGCCCACATCAACGGACACGCTGATGGCCCACCCCTCAGTCCCTCTTGGGGGTTAGGTGATTCCGCCACTGGCATTGGTGCCGCATTCCTCCTTATGACCGCCCTCTTCGAGCGCGAACGTCGTGGAGGAGAAGGTCAGTTCATCGATATGTCCATTTACGAGCAACTCTTCACCATGCTCGGTCCCCAAGTTATCGACTATGACCAACTTGGTATCGTCCAAGACCGAGACGGTTCTCGCCTCGCTTTTGCAGTTCCCCGGAACAATTTCGAGACCCGGGACGGGAAATGGGTACTCCTCGCAGGCTCCAGCCAATCCATTTTTGAGAATATCTGCCGAGGACTCGATAGGGAGGACTTGATCACCGACATCCGATTTTCGAACAACCGTGTCCGGATGGAAAACCCCACGCCACTTGAAATCGAAATTCAAAAAACCGTACGCACTTTTACCTTGGATGAGGTCATGTCTCGCCTCGTTACCGCTGGAGGGGCCGCCACTCCCATCAACGACGTCAGTATGGTCATCGAAGATCCTCAGATTGTTGCACGTCAAAATGTCATCCAAGTTCAAGATGAAGAACTCGGCGGCGGTGTGCGCATGCAAAACGTTACAGGAAGGCTCTCCCGAACCCCCGGCCGTATTCGTCACGCCGGCCCGCGTCTAGGTGAGAATAACAGAGAAATACTTATTGAAAGATTAGGGTTTAGCGAAGAAGAGGTCCGAAATGAAGGACTGGATATTGGGTGAGAGGTCTATCTTCGCTATTCAGCCCGAAAAGTCCCAACAAGTTCGAGAATTTTCGCAGAGTGAACAAACCCAATTTCAACGATTTTTCGAGCCGAATCTGGTTGACTTATTTCGAGAGAATAATACCGCAGTCCCTCAACCTACCCAATAAGCATCGATTCAGGGTGCACCTAAACCGACTCTCTAGGAATAAGGCCAGGAATGGATTTGTCGAGCTGCAAGAAAACATATTGGCTCCAAATTAGTTTGAATTTACCTAAAATCCCGGACCAAAAAAATATCCTTTAATCTTTATACTGGGACACAATGAACCTTATCTCAGATTTGATCACTGTGCCTACGGAATAATAGAATTGTCTGGAAATATATATCCCTGAAATTCCCTTCATCGCTCACGTTTTCGATTAGAAGAACCCTCTAAATCCACGTTTTCATCAAATGTTAGCCCAGGTACAGGTATCCATAAATTAAGCCCATCATTACCTAAATTTAGGACTGGAATTTTAGGGCTTTGAACTTTCAGAAATATTTGCGCCTAAATCTGAATGAGGTTTAAGCACGTGATTTTTTTGTAATTATAGTATAGGCAGAAAGACAGACTGCTGGAATCGGCGTTAAAAGAGAAATCCAAACATGGGGAGGTTAGACGTGCGCACTGTCATCGTAACCATCGCTAGGCAGGGGATCGGGGCAGTCTTCGCTAGGCTCTAGCGATCGATGGTGCCGACATTTAAATTGCTGACATACAGAACGGACAGAACGTCATCGATCAAATTGAATCCACAAACAAGGGTATCCGCGCTTTTGTTCAGACCACTGATGCCAGCAACGAATATTATGTCAACGTGCCTGTGGCTAAAACTATTGAGGCATTCGGTAAAGTAGACATGCACGTCCCCAACACCGCCGTCTTCGCCAGCATGACACTTGGCCGCTTCGGGGGTATTTCGCCCGCCTAATGGAACTCTTTGATGGCCGTAAACGTGAAGGAATTCTGGCTTTATTCCAAGGCCATTGGCCCGTATATTCGAGTACAGAATACGGCAGAATTATCAACTTCGCCTCCGGCACACTTTTCAAAGGCATCCCCTTTGTGCTGCATTATGTCTCTTCTAAGGGACCTTTTGGGGAAATGATGCGAATACTCTTGCATGAGGTAGGGGACGACAGCATTTGTGTAGATACAATCGCATTTTGATCGACGATGAGTGATGGCGTCTTCTCTAAGGAAGAATTTTTCATCCACGAGACACAGCCATAGGCAGTCGGGTCCTCAAGCACGAGGAGACACTTGAGAACCTTATAGGCACACCAACTTTCTTGTCTTTTAGCAATAGCGATTTCATGGCCGGACAATGCCAGGTCGCGGATGGAGCACCGATTAATCATTGAAGATGGACTGTCTCGGATCTACCCACGGTAGAAGGCTTGCATGAATTTTAAAAGTTGCCGTCCCAATCCTCAATAATTAGAAAAAGTCAGCCTTCAAAGGTCCATCGGGGACTCCAAGAGAGACAAACGACCACATCTTGACTTCCTATTTGAACTCCAGTCCATATAAAGTCTTAAGCTGTCATAGATCTTGAAGACTAATGGGGCGATACTGAAAATTAGTTGATTTCGACGCGATATGTGAGCCATTTTTCTCGAATTTTGGATAAATTCAAAAATGAGTTATGTCCGTTCATATGGCCAACACTCAGCTTAGAATTCGGATAACCGAGAACAACTTTAGAAAACTAGGTCATCCACTCTTAACCAACTTTCACGACAAAACCCCGCATTTTTCCACATTGTTTTTCTGATACTCAAGCACCGGAGAGGATCAGGCTAATTTTATTGAGTCCATCATTTTTCATTCGAAATTCGATAATTTTTCCAAATGCAAGATGACAAACAACCTTCGGGTGAATTGTCTTCCAGGCATTATTCTTTAAGCTTTTCGGGCCTCTTTAGCTCAATCTCGCCTGCGAGAACTGCTCGCAGTTGATTGATCCTAAGAACCTTAGAAGGATGGGTGTCCATCAGGAGACCCACATTTCCTTTCTCGGGAAGGGTAGACATAAAGGATATCAGGGCCCGAATCTTTCGGCGCCCTTCCCCTTTCCCGTAGGCACGAATCAGCATCCAAGCGGCAATCCGGTCGGCCTCAAGTTCCGCCCCCCGGCTGTAGGAGCGAACCACCAGCGGATTTGCCGCCCAGTTGATCAGCCCGGCACCTGGAACAAAAGTACCAAGCACGGTAAATGCAGCGGTCGTTAAGACACTGGCTGTCTTTTGATCGTCAGCATGCCCCGCATAGTCATGGGCCATCTCATGGGCAATGATTCCGTCCTTCCAGTCGTCTGGAACTTCCCGAAGCCCATCGGAGAAAGCAAGAAATCCCTTTCCGAAACTCCAGGCGTTCCATTTGGAGGTTGGAACGAATCCGATATGCCAGTATTTATTTCCTGGCTTATAGTTCAGAGTTTCACCAAGCGCATTTAGGCGTATGGCAAATTCCTGCAACCCTGGGTCATTTGGCCGGGGAGCATAGACTCTGAGCCCATCTTGTGCAGCGCAGCCCGCCAGAAGGAACATCGTGACCAGAAAAAAAAACCTGCGTCTCATTAATTTTAGGCCCTTAAGCCAATAATTACAAAATTTCTTCAAACATTGCTGCGCGGGTCATGCGCATTTTATCTCATCTTAATGTCTCTCCTCACACTCGCTCGGCCAAGTCATCAATGTCCTGTTTGGTACGGGCACCGACGGCAGCAAGCAGCCCTGGCGGCGTGGGATAGGTGGTAAAACTCTTCCCGGCCCGAAAAATAGCGCTGTGGAGCGGAAATTCGAGTGCATCACTCAACTTTTTAGCAAGGGCGATAAGAGCGTTCAGGTCAACTCCGGTTTCTACTCCCATCAGAGAAAACATGTGAACTAAGTCCTCGGCAGATATATTCCCACTAGCACCGGGCGCAAAAGGGCACCCCCCCAATCCACCAAGAGAAGCATCGAGGACTTTTGCCCCTGCCTGGAGAGAGGCAACCGCGTTCGCGAGACCCATGCCACGGGTGTTGTGAATATGGATGACAAAATCCATCTCCGGCCACCGGTTCAAGAGACCCGAGACCAATCGTCCCATGGACGCGGGATCACCCATTCCCATCGAGTCGCAAAGGAAAATCTCGTCCACCCCGAGAGAGACATAATTTTCGGCCATAGTATAGACATCTTTCTCAGGAACACGACCAGTATAGGGACACCCTGTAGCCAAACTGATCGCACCACTGAAAGGAATCCCTTCTTGGTGGACACGGGACGAAATTCTGCGCATCTGATCAAGACTCTGCTTAACCGAACGGTTGACATTAGCCCTATTGTGTATATCCGTGAGTGAAATAACCTGTTGAATACCATCGCACCCTGCTTCAAGTGCACGCTCCGCCCCGCGAAGGTTGGCCACAAGTGCCTCGTAGCGGACGCCGACTCTCCGCTCTATACGTTGCATGATTTCCTCGGCATCCGCTGTATTCGGAACGGCCTTAGGATTCATGAAGCTAGTCGCCTCAATACGCCGAATGCCCGCAACGGCAAGACCTTCGATCAGCTCAACTTTAAGGCTAGTTGGGAGAATTTGATCGATATTCTGGATACCGTCACGCATCGACACGTCACGAACAAACGCATTAGTAGGGGTAAAGGGTGGAGGCACCGAAAAAACCCGCCTATCTATTTAGAACCTAGTTCGCAGCTGCTTGGTCTATCACTTCTTTTAGGTTAACGGCTAAGGGAGAGCCCAGACGAATAAGCAGTCGATAGTCTCGAAGGGCGGCCTTGCGGTCTCCCAACTTCAGATGGGCGACACCACGGTACTCAAGGGCCTGGTCGTAGTTGGGGTTAATCACAAGCGCCTGGTCATAGGCCTCAATGGCCTCGGCAAGATTTCCCATTTGGCGCAGAGAATATCCGAGCATGTTCAGAGCCTTGAAGCTTTTTTCGTTCTCTTCGGCGGCCCTCCGGAAATAAGAGACAGCTTGATCCCAATTTCCTTCTTTTGCCTGCATTCGCCCTTGGTCATAGGCCGACTCAGAAACCTTCGGATCTGGGATCGGATCTCCCGCTGGATATACAGCCACCGGCACAAAAGCCAAAAAGATAAGTACAGGCATAACTCGCCGGATATGCATTTACGCTCTCCCTTTACAATCCGCCGATCCGCGGCGAAAATGTTTGCGGCTAGTTTCTATTACTGAATGAATTATAAGGAAATTTCTCAAAAATTCATTCCCTAATCCGAAAGCGGGCCCACGAAAAATGGCGGCGCGATTCGCATAGCGCCGCCGACAGAATTCAGTACATTTCACCTAATCCAGACCGCTCCGACTGGCAACCGATATTCGACTAATAGCACGTTTCAGCGCGGCTTCAGCTCGATCGAAAGAGAAATCTTGGGTATTTTCCTTTCCGGAAATTCGATCCATCGCGCGCTGACGGGCAGCCTTGGCACGTTCAACATTAATCTCCTCGGCCTGCTCGGCAGTCTCAGCCAGAACCGTCACCGAATGCGGTCCAGCCTCAGCATAGCCACTGCTTACCGCAGCAAAGTACCGGCCACTTCCTTTCCGATAAGATAGCACGCCAACATCAAGCTCGAGGAGATAGGGGGTGTGCTTAGGGAGAATCCCGACCTCTCCCCAAATACCGGGTCCGGTTACCTCGTCCACCTCAGTGGATACCAGCCGTTTTTCGGGCGTTACAATTTCAAATGCAATTTTGTCGTTGGCCATGGCTAGACGGTAGCTCCCAGCGTCTTAGCTTTCTCTTTGGCGGTTTCGAGATTTCCTACCATGTAAAATGCCTGTTCAGGAAGATGGTCCACATTCCCGTCGGTGAGTTCCTTAAAATCTTTAATGGAGTCCTCAAGCGACACATAGACGCCCGGCGTCCCAGTAAATTGCTCAGCGACATGGAAGGGTTGGCTCAAGAACCGCTGGATCTTTCGGGCTCGGGAGACGGATACTCTATCCTCTTCGGAAAGCTCGTCCATACCAAGAATTGCAATAATATCCTGAAGCTCCTTGTAGCGCTGGAGAATCCGCTGAACACCACGAGCAACTTCGTAATGCTTCTCGCCGATAATGCGCGGATCGAGAATTCGACTAGTCGAATCGAGAGGGTCAACTGCGGGATATATGCCGAGTTCAGCAATCTGACGCGAGAGAACTGTCGTAGCATCCAAATGCGCAAAGGCAGTTGCCGGAGCAGGATCGGTCAGATCATCCGCCGGAACATAAATGGCCTGGACCGAAGTGATCGACCCCTTATTCGTGGAGGTAATCCGTTCCTGTAAATCACCCATCTCGGTCGCCAAGTTCGGCTGATATCCCACCGCACTGGGCATACGACCCAAGAGAGCAGAGACCTCAGAGCCCGCCTGGGTAAAACGGAAGATATTGTCGATGAAGAGGAGCACATCCTGGCCCTCCACGTCACGGAAATATTCAGCGACGGTCAGACCGGTCAGTCCAACACGAAGACGTGCACCAGGCGGCTCGGTCATCTGGCCATATATCAGACCCACACTTTCAAGGACGCCAGACTCCTCCATTTCGGCGTAGAGGTCGTTGCCTTCGCGGGTGCGCTCTCCAACACCCGAGAATACGCTAGTTCCAGAGTGCTCGGTGGAGATGTTGTGGATAAGCTCCATGATAAGAACCGTCTTGCCCACACCCGCACCACCGAAGAGGCCAGTCTTGCCGCCCTTAGTGTAGGGCTCAAGTAGGTCAACGACCTTGAGGCCCGTTTCGAGCATGTCGGTCGAGGTGCTTTGATCTTCTAATGTTGGAGCTGGCCTGTGGATTGGGCTACGGTTATCCGTCTGAATCGGGCCCTTTCCGTCCACAGGCTCACCGATGACATTCAAAATACGCCCAAGGACTTCCTTTCCGACCGGAACAGAAATTGGGGCTCCGGTATCGGTCGCCATGAGGCCACGAATGAGTCCCTCGGTCGGCTCCATCGAAACAGTTCGCACGGTTGACTCACCCATATGGAGCGCTACTTCTACTACGACCTCACTGCGCTCACCCTCTCCGACTTGTTCCGGATCTTTTTTTACAACTAAAGCATTCCGCAATTCGGGAAGACTCCCGACTTCAAACTCCACATCGATCACGGGTCCAATAATCTGTGTTACGACACCTTCATTCATCATCGGCTCCCTAGCCGGACAGCGCGTCCGCTCCGGCAACGACCTCAAGCAGCTCCTTGGTAATAGTAGCTTGCCGGGCCCGGTTCATTTGCAATGTAAGAACACCAATCATTTCCTCGGCGTTTCGTGATGCGTTGTCCATAGCCGTCATACGCGAACCAAACTCGCTCGCCTCAGCATCAAGCAGAGCGCGGAAAACTTGGACGGTGATGTGGCGCGGTAAGATGCTGGCCAGCACCCCTTCCATGGATGGTTCGTAGAGATAATCTACAGATACCGGATCGCCTTGGGGATTGACCCCATCTGGAACAGCAGGTGCAAGCGGCAATATGCGATGAACTTCCACTTTCTGGCTTAGAATAGAAAAAAACTCCGTGGTGAGTATATGAATCTCGTCAAAACCTTCTTCGAGAAAAGACTTCATAAGGATATTTGAGATGGCCTGAGCTAGCGAAAAATCAATCTTACCGTAGACTTCCTGAAATGTTTTCTTGAATGAGTATTTCCTGTGCCCGAGAAAAGCACAAGCTTTACGGCCAACTACGATAAGCTCCGTCTCTTTTCCCTCATCCTTGCGGTGCCCAAGAAATTGCAGCGCTCGGCGATTGATGCTGGTATTGTAACTTCCGCAAAGCCCCTTGTCAGATGAAATCACGAGAATAAGCGCTTTGTCAGGTTTCATCGTGTCCCGGAGGAGGGGGTGGGGTTCGCCCTCGACACGCTGGGCAAGCGAATTCACCAGCTCTTCCATTTTCTGGCTATAAGGCCGTGCATTCTCAATACGCTCCTGTGCGCGACGCACTTTTGAGGCTGCAACTAGCTTCATCGCACGAGTGATCTGTTGCGTATTTTTTACGCTGCGGATTCGATTTTTGTAGTCTCTGGTTGATGGCATTTTTCTATCCGCCGCGACAGTTACGATGCAGCCGCGGGAACCGCCTCCGAGGCTACAAGCGCCTTTTTAAATTCCCCAATCGCCACATCGAGGCGCCTGACAATATCGTCAGTAAGCTCTTTCTTCTCGGCAAGATCAACGCCAACCTGCGGATGACGCGTCTCCATGAAGGTCTGAAAATCTGCTTCAGCCTTTTGGATTTCGGCAATCTCCACGCCATCGAGACCACCACTAGTTCCCAAATAGATCGACATAATTTGCTTTTGCACCGGGACCGGCTGGTACTGAGGCTGCTTGAGAAGTTCTGTCAGACGAGCACCTCGGCTAAGCTGCGCCTGGGTAGTAGCGTCAAGTTCCGAACCGAACTGAGCAAAAGCCGCCATCTCACGGTATTGTGCCAAATCAAGTCGCAGTGTACCGGCGACTTTTTTCATCGCTCGGTTCTGAGCAGCACCCCCCACGCGCGAGACCGAAAGGCCCACGTTCACCGCCGGCCGGATACCAGAATAGAACAGGCCCGATTCAAGATAAATTTGCCCGTCTGTGATCGAAATGACGTTGGTCGGGATATAAGCTGAAACATCTCCGGCTTGAGTTTCGATGATTGGAAGAGCCGTCAACGAGCCACCGCCCAGATCGTCGTTAAGTTTGGCCGCACGCTCAAGGAGACGCGAGTGAAGATAAAACACATCACCAGGATAGGCTTCACGGCCTGGCGGGCGGCGAAGCATTAGTGAAAGCTGACGGTAGGCTACAGCTTGTTTGGAAAGATCATCGTAAATAATAAGGGCGTGCATGCTATTATCGCGAAAGTATTCCCCCATAGCACAACCCGAAAATGGAGCAATGTACTGGAGCGGGGCGGGATCCGAAGCCGTTGCAGCTACGATGATGGTCTTATCCATCGCACCCCGCTCCTCGAGAGAAGCCGCCACCTGAGCAAGAGTGGAGCGCTTCTGGCCAATACAGACATAGATGCAATACACGTCGGTTTCTTTCTGATTGATGATGGTATCGATGGCAATGGCCGTTTTTCCAGTCTGGCGATCCCCGATGATAAGCTCGCGCTGACCTCGCCCAATGGGAATCATCCCGTCGATGGCCTTAATGCCCGTCTGAAGCGGCTCGGTAACCGATTTCCTCTCGATCACGCCGGGGGCGACAATATCGATATTGCTGGAGGTTTCTGTTTTAATAGGGCCCTTGCCGTCGATTGGCTGGCCAAGTGGATTGACCACTCGCCCAGCCAGAGCCTTGCCGGTGGGCACTTGAACGATACGTCCGGTTCGCCGAACCTCGTCGCCTTCTTTAATGTGGCGGTCGTCACCCAGAAGCACCGCACCGACATTATCCGTTTCTAAGTTTAGAGCCATTCCATAGAGGTCACCTGGAAACTCGATCAATTCACCGGCCATACATTTTTCCAAACCGTAGATCCGCGCGATACCATCACCCACTGAGATGATGGTACCAGTCTCGGCCAGTTCGACTGAAGCATCGAACCCCTCGATTTGTTTTTGAATGATTTGACTAATTTCTTCGGCACGAATTTGCATCTCGTCCCCTCGTCTGTTCCGTGAACTCGAAGTTAATCCTTCGATAAACTCTCTCGTAAATTTTTAAGCTGATTCCGAATACTGCCATCCATCACCACGCCGCCCATCCGGCAAACCAGACCACCGATGAGCGATTCGTCCTTTTCCACTTCCAATAGAACATCTTTTCCGCTTACCTCGATGAGTTTTTTACGAAGCTCCTCACAAGAGTAATCTGGGAGGTCAAAAGCGGTGCGGACCTGAGCACGCACCCGCCCTTTCATCTCATCGGCCTGAGACTGGTAACTTTTCACGATAGCTGGCAGCTCAGCAATCCGGTCTTTTGCGGCGATGAGCCGTGCAAACTTCCGGAGTAGCTCCCCCACAGACGTTGATTCCAAGACGGTATCAATAATCCCAATCCTCATTTGTCGGGAAAAGCGGGGGTTCATGAGAACCTTCTGAATTCCAGGATGTTCTAGTGTTTCGGACACCCCTGCTAGTTCTTTTCCGGTCTCGTCGAGGAGGCCTTGATTTGCCGCAATTTCAACGAGCGCCTTGGCGTACCGGCGCGCAGCTTCACCGCCGATCACGAATCACCTCCCGTTTCACCACCGAGCCTCACTAGGTAGTCAGATACGAACCGCTCCTGATCCTCAGTACCGATATTCTGCCTAAGGATCTCTTCTGCCAAATCCATCGCCAAACCAGCCGCATGTGACCTGAGTTCTGCCTTCGCTTTCGCGGATTCGAGTTCAATGGCGCCACGCGCCTGGTCCAATAGACGATCTGCCTGAGCCTTTTGCTCCTCTTCCATCCGGGAGCGAATTTCACGACGCTCTCTCTCGCCCACCTCTCGGATACGATTCAATTCCGCCTCAAGATCGGCTACTTTTGATCGCTGTTCTTCAAGTTGCTTTTCGGCTTCGGCGCGGGCCGATTTCGCATCGGCCAGAGACAGACGAATTCCTTCACGGCGATCGCTAAAAAATTGAACGAGTGGTTTGGCGGCCAGTTTGTAAAGAATCGCTACCACAATCAATGTATTAACAAACTTGAACCCTTCCTCGCGGAAACTGAAGGACTTGTGGTGGACCTCGCCCCCTTCGGCACCCAGCACCATTTCCGGCCACAATGCCGCCAGAGCAAAGCCTCCTCCCAGATAAAAACCAACGCGGAGAAGTTTTTTTCGGCTCATAAGCATTATTTGCATCTCTTTAGGCGATCTGCCGACCTGCAAGGCGGTTGACAATTTGTCCGGAAAACTCCTTTGCACGATTTTCGAGCTCAGAGGCTGCAGCCTCCACCTGTGAAGCTATTGAGACACGAGCTTCTTCGAGCTCTCGGGAGGTTTGATCCCGGATTTCTTCAATCTGCTTTCGGCCTGCTTCATTGATTTCCTGCTGAAGTACTGCCATGGCCTCGGAGCTCTCCCGACGAATCTCGGCCAACGAATCTTCGTACTGGGTGATATAGCCTTGCGATTCACTCTTATCTCGCTCAGCAGACGCCAAATCACCTTCAACTTGAGCATTTCGCTTCTCAATAACAACCCAGAGGGGCTTATAGAGGATTTTGTTCAGAACAATAAGGAGAACGACAAAATTGACCCACTGGATGAGGATGATAATTGGATTGATTATCAGTGCACCGCTACCAGCACTGAATCCAGCGATCCATCCCTTTAATCCACCGCTGCTTTTGTGAGCCGCTGCAGCCCAGGAAAGATCAGGTACCAATATCATCCCTAAAACCAAAAAACACACAAAAAAAGCGGGCCAAAGAGTCCGCCGGATATACGCTCCAGCAACCATGTGAGTAATTCATTCCTTCCGGCCTTGTGCTCGTCTAGACGCAGACTACGTCTCAAAGGCACATAGACCTCGTTTGCATCATCCATCAAGTTGATAATAAAGGAATTATAGCTAAAATGCCGGGTTCTTTCCCCGGAGCCTTCTTTTCAAAAAACGCCTAAAGCTAACCGCAGGCTCATGGGAAGTCAAGCCCAAAATGGCCCTGGAATTGAGAGAATTTTACTATTTAACTCAGCTCGTTTTCGGCACTTTCTCCCCCACCTTACGTTCCTGCCGCAGCCCATTCGAAAAAATTTTCCTATCTCACAAAATGGTAAACTCTAGCATCAACCCACTCTCATCCCAGCCCCAGGAAATATCATTTATCGAAAAATTCTTGGTAAGGTTGGGGACATTTCGGTTCGGAGGTGAAGCATGAAATTCATCACATTTGAACTCCCCACCCCGGTAGGGCCCATCCAGCGGCTTGGAGCGCTATTCGACTCGGCTGGAGAAGAATGGGCAGTGGACCTGGCCCCCACATTCGCGGCAAGACTCCAAGCGGGGGGAAAAGAACCTAAGTATCGAGAGTACGCCAACTTTCGGATTCCGCAAGATATCTGCAGTTTCGCGGAGGGCGGGGAACCTTCACTCATCGCTGCACGAGATGCCCTTGCTTACATCAAGGCGGAGGGGCCGGACGCCCAAGGTCCCGGAGGAGAGAAACTCTCCCACCCGCTTTCCGATGTTCGCCTTCTGGCACCTGTCCCCCGCCCGGTGGGCTTTCGAGACTGCCTGACCTTCGAAGGGCACAAACAGGCCGGCGCCCGCCGAAGGAACACAACTGTCGATCCTCTGTGGTACGAGATGCCAACCGCCTATAAAGGAAATCGCCTCACCGTTACCGGACCCGGCGATTTCATCTGGCCCCACTATACCGAGAGGCTCGACTACGAACTAGAAATTGCTATTCTTATCGGAAAGAACGGAAAAGATATTCCTGATGCCAAAGGTCTGGACCATATCTTCGGCTTTACAGTCATGAATGACTTCAGCGCCCGAGATATTCAGATGCAAGAAATGTCCCTTTGGCTCGGGCCTCACAAAGGAAAAGATTTTGGAACCGCTATCGGCCCTTGTATCGTCACCCGGGACGAATTCGACCACACTGATGCAGTTATGAAGGCACGGATTAACGGAGAGGAATGGAGCCGAGGAAACGCGGGGGACATGCACTTTAGCTGGGGCCGTGTCATAGAGCATCTTTCGATGGAAGAAGAACTCCTGCCCGGTGAGCTCATCGGATCGGGAACTGTAGACACAGGTTGTGGAGCTGACCTGGACAGATGGATTCAACCGGGTGATGTTCTAGAACTGGAAATTGAGGGAATCGGAATTTTAAAAAATCGCATTATCCGGGAAGGATCGCCATCAGTGCCTTTTAAAGAATAAACTACCAAATCAAAATAGGGTTCTCTCTCTCGCAGAAGAAAATTTTAAATTTCTCAACACAACTAAAATCTAACAATAAAGTAAATTTATGAGAGAATTTTTAATAGCCAACAACGATCAGCAATATCCATTTAATAGAGATTTTTGGTTTAGAAAATAAAATACCTATTTAAAATCGCCTCTTTCGTCTCCTGGGCGGTATTTTTTCAAATCCGGGGTCTCCAGTTTCCACGCTTAGCTTGCTTCAAGAGTGCGCAGTCTATGCAAAAAGGCATAGGGAATATCAGGAGCTACAGGTGTTAATTATTTCCCAGAAGGGGAATTCCAGTTCCTTGCAATTGAACAAAAGGGGTCTGGCAATCGATTTCAAAAATTGGTATCGACCATCTGAATTCCAGGAAAGGTACCCGGGCACAAAAAAGCTTTTACCTTCTCGTCGGGCACGGTTATTGCGTTCATTTCCAACGTGATCTGCGCCATAACTCTATGAGATGTCATGACAGAATGGGTAATAGATCCACAAGTCCGGGCAAGCCTGCTTGCGCTAACTGCACTAGGGGTTGTCCTGGGAATTGATAACGTAATTTTCGTATCGATAATTTCGACCAACCTGCCAGGCGCCCAAGCCGAGCACGCGAGACGGCTTGGGCTTTCAGCGGCACTTATCATGCGAATTGCTCTGCTCACTGGAATCACCTGGACTGCCGGACTCAAAGCGCCCATCACTGTATTTTTGGCTTCGCCCTCTCATGGTGGGATACGCTTATGCTCTTAGGGGGAATATTTCTCCTTTGGAAGAGCACGAGAAAATTCCACAACGCCGTCGAAGGTGAAGGTCACCAAAACTGCGCGAACGGGACAATGACCTTCACCAGTGTGGTGGCCCAAATAATGGTTTTGGACTTGGTATTCTCAATCGATTCGGTAATCACTGCGATAGGCATGGCCGACACTTGCCGGTGATGATTGCGGCCGTGGTGATCGCTATGGCCATCATGCTACTAGCCTCAGGAACAATTAGCGCGTTCATCGAGCACCATCCAACAACCAAGATACTGGCATCAAATTTTTTGCTGCTCGTGGGCGCCGCCCTCGTCGCCGACGGGATGCACTTTCACATCCCCCGGGGTTACCTTTACTTCGCCATCGTCTTCTCGACAGGGGTCGAGGCGTTAAATCTTATTGCTGCGAGACGACGGGGACAACAGACCGGGCACTGAACCCAAAAAGGAACGTCTTTGCATCACCATTCCAGTGCAGGGCGTGCCGGGGATGGCTTTCCTTGGTTAATGGACCGACTGCATGGAGGCGGAAGGGGCACAAGAGTTCACGCACTTCACTAATCCGCTTCCCGTAATACCGTGGGTCGACCCCATTCGGGTTGCCCCACCCAACTACCACAAGATCGGCATCGCCCACGGCAGCAAGAATGTGGTGGTTGTTTTCAGGACCGACAATTTTCCGGAAAGGAAAACCGTTTAGCTTTCGGGGATCGGGAGTCCTCCAGGCGAACAGGTTGACCACAGAAACTCCCACGAACCCCCGCCGCCTAGCCCAAGCCTCAAGCTTTCCCATTGTGGGGTCGCTTTGGTCTGAGGAGGCCACCGAAGGATTTTTGAGAAGTGCCGTGAGCCGGGGCTTCAATCCGGTGCTTATTCTGATATCGAGCAAGTATCGGTAACAACCGTATCTTTCTGGTATGCAACGTTCCACGTTGCGCCAAGGCTTTGCCGTCACCGTACCACCTCCTCATTCTCGACCTTTCAAGAACAGCTCATCGCGTCTAAAATCGGGTGAGAATCCATAGACGTGGACGGCAAAGTCTTATTCAACCTAATTCTTTTCCTGGGGGTTTATGATGCCATACGACAACCTGCTCTACGAAGTGAAGGGCCCACTGGCGCTCATCACCATCAACCGCGCCGACCGGCATAACGCCATCTCACTTGCAACCCTTGATGATCTCCACGCCGCAATTAAATCCGGGGAAAAGGATAAGTCTGTTCGTGCAATCGCTATAACCGGGGCAGGCACGAAGGCATTCGCGTCCGGATCAGACTTGGGGGAGGTGGAGCGCCGCGATCTGACCAAAGCCTTAGAGCCCCTTGTCCAAGGAGTAGCTGGGCGTCTAGAGCGAACACCTAAGCCGACCATTGCCGCTATTAACGGCTACTGCATGGGAGGCGGGCTCGAAGTGGCACTGGGCTGCGATCTGCGTGTCGCTTCAGTAAATGCAAGGTTCTCCACCCCCGAAGGGAAACTCGGCATCATCCCGGGTGGAGGTGCAACCCAGCGCCTACCCCGGATCGTGGGACGTGGCTGGGCATTGGAGATGCTTTTGATGGGAGAAACGATAGATGCCAAAGCCGCGCTACGTATGGGACTGGTGACACGAGTGGTAGAACCTGATGAACTAATGTCTGAGGTCGTACGCATGGCGGATCATCTCGCCACGTTTGCACCGTTCGTTCCCCGGTTTATGAAGGCCATGGTCCACTCAGGGATGGAGGGAAGCCTCGCCACTGGGCTAGCGATGGAAAAATTCGCCCAGGGGGCCCTATGTGAAACCAGTGATAAGACTGAAGGTATCCGCGCCTTCCTCGAAAAGCGCCGGCCTGAATGGAAAGGGCTCTGAGTTTCTTTAAGATTTATCCTCATTCAATTAGTGGTCATCCCGGAAATGCGCTAGTCGCGAGCAACACTCATAATCGCTGAAACTATCGCCCTTCTGCTCTTTTACCAATACAAGTACTTTGCCAGCTCCAAGACCTATGTTTCAGTCAATTTGCGAGCGTAAAAATTTAGACTGCCAGCTCAGAGAACGAGATTGCATACTCCCACCAAAGAGATAAAAAACGCAATCTTCTCTGGTTTATATCCGCGCGGAAGGGGTTTTGGTCGAGGTTGACGATCAGGGAGCTGGTCTCATCTGCTTTTTGGGTAGAATTTCCAGAACTGCCTCAAGTGGTTTATGGTCAGATATATTTACGCTAGCGGTGCTGACGCTTCGTGCAGCGATAGCATCTGTGAAAAATACATGATCGATCCGCGCGCCTAGGAACCAATACGAGTAAGTAAACCCAAACCCCACCCCCCTGGCAGCGTAGGCACTTTTCAAGGAATCCGAAAGTTCTAGAATATCTAGGCTATTTGGTGTGGAGTTCAGATCACCAGTAAGAATCATGGGCTCTAAAGACGTTTCGGCCATCTGTCGAAGGAACTGCATTTGAAACCGCCGAGTATCTTCATAAACTCGCATGCTTGTGACCCAGTCGAAAATCATTCCTAGGCTCCACCCAGCCGGACGCCACACCATCCAGGGAATCGCGGGGGGGCATAGATGCGTCGTCACTAGCTGAACTGAGAGGCCTCGCACCCGCGCCTTGGCTGTCAACATGGGAGCTTGCCGGCAATTTCCCGTTAGCAATTTTTTGGATGGGAGCTTGAGCGTACGAATTTCCCGAAGGGGAAACCGGCTCAAAATTCCCAGGCCAAACTTAAGCTGATTCTCAGGCGTGCCTTTTAACCACGCCCGACCAGGAAAACGGTTTCCCAGAGCGGTCTCGAGTTCAGACCTGTCACGGAAGCCGAGCCCTTGGTGCACCTCCTGAAAGAAAAAAATGTCAACCTTTCTTTTTTGGCGTAGATAGCTCATCGCACGGCTACGTGTCCCCAGGGACCCACCCAAGTTTAGTGTCATAACCCGCACGGTAGCTCCCTTAGGTGGAGGGAGAGCCTCTTTGGGAATAATTTTTTTTCCGTGGATAATCGCTAAAGAAACCAAGAGCCAGACAGTTGGGAGAGATCTCAGGGAGTTAGGCATTCCTCGGGCCAACACACCGGCCAAGGCCCCGCCAAAAGACAGATACGGCCAAAAATGGCTGAGAAAATTCACCGTGGAGGAATAGCCGCCATTCAGGCAGAAAAACCACAGGATGATATCGACACCAAGAGCCATCCACAAGAGCGCAAAACCGGCAATTGCAATCCACTCGCGGGGATACGAGATTCTACGCCCCTCGCTCCCGATCAATTCTGCTATCCGCCCAGTCCTCCCACCACATAGACAACCAGAACGAAACGTGTCCCTGTCACTCCTTGCACGAGGCTACTGCCTCTGGCAAGATTTTCTGGTTTCCGATTATTTTCTTGAGAGAAGCAGTCGTGCAGCTCCCCGACCCCATTTTCAAATTAAAGATATGGACCCCTGCTATGATCGAATCGGAAATCAACACCTTCATTTGTCCTGCCTGCGGTGAAACCGAGCTCATCTTACCCGAAAAAATGAGACCGGACGAAACTTCGTACACCGAACTCTCGGAACTCCACGGATGCGACCAATCAAAGACTGGGCACTTCATCTACGGAAACGGGCACTCCCATGGCTTTGGCGGCAATGTCCAAGAATTTTTCGAGGACGGCACCACTCGAGTGCGGTGGATTCCGCCACGGGCAGTGGTCGCATTTCATTTCTACCAGAACCAAGCTTATCTCGCCCGAGAGGAGAGCGCTTCAAGCTGCTTTCCTCACCCATTATTTCGAAATCGTCTGATTATTGAAGGTGAGGAGAATGTCTTCGTGGCAATGACCTTCCTTCCCCACGGCGAAACCCCTACTGTCGAAATGCGGGCACGCGGTGAAGCAATAGCCAAAGCAATGAGATGAAAGGTGGTCTTCAGATTAAAATTATACGCTTTCGGGCCGGCGAACAAACCTAAATTTAACGCGGCCTGCCCATGAAAAACGGGTTTCATCCCTGCATTTTGAACACCTTACACTAAGGCGGGTCATCATACCCCACGAAGGAGCTCCAGTTGCGCCTTCTTGATGAATCGGATCCAGGCCACTTGAACCGCAGGCGGGGCAAAACACCATCTCGTATTCCCCACCCTCTTCTCGCGAGAGAATTTCCATGTCACCGAATTTCCAAGGTTTCGGGATATCGCAATGGCTCTAAAGTAAATCCTCCATTCTTAATAACGCCATTCCGCGAAATTTTAGCTTACAGCCCATCGAAAAAATACCTCCATTAGGTCATATAGGAAAAAACCCATCATATATATAACCCTAAGAGAAACCCCGAACTTCAAAATGTTGAGTTTTGAGGCTACCCTACTGAAACGGCCAAATGTTCTTGGCATTATACTTCCACTGGAAGGGTTTTTGAACGGTAAAATGTCCGCACCCAGCCTACGGCGAAAGCCAATACCACATCTTTTTGAAACCACAGTCAGGAGGTAGGAATGGTAGACGATGATAGATACAAAAAAGGAATGGCAAACCGCTCGAAAGTCTTAGGAGACGAGGGCGAGGAAAGGCGCCGCAAGTTTGAGGAGGCCTGCCCCGAATTCTCCCGTTTCGTGGTAGGGAATGTCTATGGGGAGCTTTACGAGCGGAAAGGGATCAGCGATAAAAACCGGGAATCGGTAATTCTCGCTATTCTGTGCACACTCGGACGGGACAACGAATTCGAACACCACGCAAACGCCGCTCTCAATCTGGGAATGACGAGGAAAGATATCGAGGAAATCATTATGATATGTGCCTACTACGCTGGATGCCCAAATGCGGTCGGTGCAACCAAAGCCATGCTAAACGTCATCAACGAAAGGGGATCCAAGGCAGTGGGATAAGACTAATTCTGTCCCATCTCGGCATAAATTTTCTCAGAAAGTGCCTGAGTGACCATCTTGGCGGTGTTCTCCAACGTATCCCGGCAACGCGCTCCCGAGGCAAAGGCATGACCGCCGCCGCCGAAGCGGACCGCCACCTCATGGACTGATATACGCCCTTTCGACCGTAAGCTTACTCGGATCAGGGAATTTTCGAGTTCGGTGAAAGAAGCGATCACTTCAATCGAACCAATGCTGCGAGGGAACGAGATATACTCTTCAATCTCATCGCGGTTAACACCGAATTTATCCAATTCCTCGAGACTCATAGAAAACCAGCCAAGTCGCCCATTACACTCGATGTTCAGACCACTCATCAAATGCCCGAGCAGCTTCATTGATGCCGCGGTGCCAGACTCCCAAAATATGGAGAACGCATCGCTCGGCTTTGCACCAAGTTCGACCAAGCGTGCCGCCCAGTAGAACGTTTTTTCCGAGGAATTGGTAAAACGGAAGTGGCCAGTATCGTATGAGAGCGTAGCAAAAAGAGTCCGGACAATAAGCGGATCGTCAAAAACATACCCCTCCTCTTTAAGATATTCGGCGATCATCTGGCCAACCGAGGCGGCCTCAGGATCGATAGCGGCCGGGACGTCGTAATCGTCATCCTCACGGATATGATGATCAATAACAGCGATTGGAAGCCCGCTGGCTGAAACATCATAGTGGAATTTTCCCAATCGACTTGGTTTTCCAGTATCGACCACGATGATAGCGTCGAAACTCTCTGCCCAGTCATCGCGAACCAAAAGGTCTTCGCGCGAGCGAACCAGCCCTTCAGGATCGTAGGCCCCTAAAAATTTTGGGCCAGGCCCTTCGATCGCAACTGTCGACCGTTTTTCCTGAAAACTCAGATAGCGAGAAAAGGCGAGGCAGGCGAGCAGGCCGTCCCCGTCCGGGCCGATGTGGGTGAGAAATAAAAAACGACGGTGCGCGGAAATAAATTCTCGGACGGCTTTGAATATTCCGCCAGCTGCCTTTCCTGACATCATTCCGTCTCGACCAAAGAGCGGTTGGGAAGCTGGCGGAGAACAAAGTCACGAACCTGCCCAGGCGGAGAAAACGGATCGAGGACCTTTCCTTCC
>Ga0315336_1001395_pt1 | contig 47613 bp, 36 predicted proteins | sample ASW5metaG_FD_204512 | JGI IMG/M metagenome (GOLD analysis project Ga0315336, IMG submission 204512) | Ammonia-oxidizing marine archaeal communities from Monterey Bay, California, United States - ASW #5 | ecosystem: Environmental > Aquatic > Marine > Intertidal zone | place: USA: California...
TCGTGACGAAAAAGTGTGAACGATGCGGGCTAGTTTCGAACAACTTCCACCGGATCCACGCCTTCCCCATCCCAGGTCGCGATCGGCATCAATTCCACTTTTCGACCTTCGCGAAGCCCCTTCCGGAAATTCGACAAGCTCTCCGCCCCCCCCTCGTACAAGCTCCGGGCCATGACATAACCCGCGTGAAATGGACCGCTCATCCACCAATGCCGGCGATGGAAACGAGAAAAGATTCCGTAGCTCTTTCCGTAGGTAACCCAGAAGGAGGGACTCGCCGTACTATCTCGCGTAACCCGTTCGACCTTGTGGAGGGTTTTGGACTCTGGAACCAGGCGAATTTCGTACCCGCCGTCGCGAATACGCTGACAAAGATCATAGTCTTCATAGTAAAACAGGAAATTGGGATTCATCAGTCCGACCTCACGCAACGTTTCCGATCGGAGAAGAACCGTACAAAGTGTTGAGAAGGGCAGATTTGTCCTGCGGTCGTATCTCCCGTCATCCGCCGAGGGCGTACTTCGCATGACAATGGATGGAGGAAATTTCCGATACTTGGAACCGGCGGACCACACGACTTCGGGATGATCATGATAGAAAATTTTCGGCACCAGGAGGCCCGCTCCCGGATGTCTTCCGGCGCCGGCCAACAATTGTTGAAGGGCATCCGCACCGAAGATCGTGTCGTTGTTGGCCATCAGGATATAGTCGGCGCCCTGCTGCAATGCGTGTGCGAGCCCGCCGTTAAAACCCCGTGAAACGCCGACGTTTTTCGGGTGGCGAAGAACTTTCGCTTCCGGTACTGCATTGAGAATCAAGTCGACCTGCTTCGGTTCGCTCCCATTGTCGGTGTAGAGCAAGGTCGGTTTCACGCCCTCGCCGGCCTGGATACTGCGGAGACACTCGATGGTGTCTTCCGCATGGTTCCAACCGAGAACCACGGCCCAGACATTCTCAGATCCGGACAATATCATGACTTCTGCTTCACCCACTGCTGCACCAGGGACCGGTACGCAGACTGGAACGATTCCCGCGTGTGCCTCTCATTGACGAACCGGTGGGCAGCAAGACTCATCTCTCTCAACTCCCCCGCCGGACGGGCCGCCGTCGCGCGTATGGCCTCACGAATCCCCTCCACGGTGAGATCCTCAAGCCGAATGCCGTACGCCGGCGTAATATCCACGCTGGCGGAATCCGGCACGATCGGTATCAGTCCGGCGTGCATGCAGTTGATCACGCTCCCGCCGCCGCCCTCGGAGCAAGTCGGATAAATAAGCCCAACCGACGTTTCGCAAAGTTGACGAAATTCCTCGCTTGTAACACTGACCCAGCCCGCCGTGTGAATATTCTCAGCCTGGTACAACTCCCGATAGTAGGCGATTTGAAAGGGTCTCTCGCGACCGATCGGCCCACAGACCGTCAGGTGGAATTCCGGCATGCCTGCGAAAGCCTCGAGGACCAGGTCCAATCCCTTGTGAACGAATCCCTCGCTTCCGAACCAAACAAACCGTCGGCCGGCGATCGAAAAATCCTTCGATTCGGGGGCTGGATAGGCCATTGGACACGAAATTGGAATCCTGTGCATCGGCTTTTCCGCGAACCGGTAGGAATCCATTGTGAATTCGTTTCCCAGGACCGTCGCGCATTCAGCAGTTTCAATCGCCCGGTTTTCCTCGACCAGTTTGAAAGGCTCCAAGGAGATTCCCCGGCGCTCGCGCAATGCCCGGAGCCTGGCCAGTTGCGCAGTATTGTGCACGGATGGGTGCGCCGTTTCCGCGTGCATGATTTTCAAACAGTCCTTCCGAAGCAGCGGGGCGATTCTCTCAAGATTCATTCGCACATCTATAAAAAATGAATACTCTCTTGTTGGTACAAACTTCCGGTTGGTCCAACGGATGATATCGACAGAATATCCTTGCTCCACGAACGATTCCGCCATGGCGAAACACTCCCAGAAGTGGGTGTGGGAGTGCGGGATACTGCCGCTACCGGATGTAATAAAATTCGCTTGCACGTAGGAAATGAGCACACACCCCACGGGATCCGACGGCGGAGAGAGAGTAGCAACCAGATTCTTTGATCCCCTCAAATGATGAAATGCGCGGTGAACAAGCGACGAAACACCCTGGGCGATTCCCGTGGTCGTTCCCTCCCGCAGAATACACTTGATGCGGGTTATTCCCTCCTTCTTCATACCTGGGCAGGACTGCTACCATATCCGCCGAATCAGTTACAGTTGTTTTTGACAGTTCCATGGCTCGTACATGCCTGACCCGTTTGACATAGTCGTCATCTCTCCGCATCTGGATGATGCGATACTTTCGTGCGGCGCTTCGATCTACGAAGCAACCAGACGGAATCGACGAGCCTTGATCGTCACGGTATTCACTGCCGATGCGCCGGACAAACTCTCTCCATTCGCCGCACAGTTGAACGAGGACATGGGATCAGACCGGAATGTGATGCAGCTTCGCCGGGAGGAAGACCGCCGCGCCCTGGCGGAAGTGGGGGCGGAGTTCTGTCACTTGGATCTTCCGGATGCCTGCTATCGACTTGCACAAGACAGTGGCCAACCGCTCTATCCGGGAATTGAAGAGCTATTCGGACCGATCCACCCGGAAGACGAATCCCGGATTGACGAGTTGGCGACCCTCCTGAAACCTCGACTCGCCGACGGAGAAATCTGGGCCCCCCTCGGCACGGGCGGACACGTGGATCACAAATTAGTCCGGAAGATTATCGAGGCTGAAGGTGACTCCAGCCGTTCATGGTTCTACGAAGAGTTCCCGTATGCTCGCAAACGAGGCGCCGTGCGGAGGGCGCAGGGCATGGGATCGAAATGGGAAAAACGAGTGCTGAAGGCGAGTCCAGGTGCTCTCCGATCGAAAAAGAATTCGATCCGGGAGTACGCCTCACAAGTGCCTCTGCTCTTCGGCGATGAGCGCGTAATGAGACGGCGCATCACCTGGTATGCCCTGCGCGCCGGTGGTGAACGATTCTGGCGCCGGCGCTCCGGTGCCTGACATTCTGAGCCAAGTGCGAACTTTCACCGGAAGTTGCTCCAAACCCTGGTCAAATGTCAATTTGCGATGAAGCCGGTTTCGGTGTAATATCCTTCGGTCCGGCATTGTGCAAAACGAGGAATTGAGGGTTCGGACAGCATTCACCTGATAAATCAATGAGGACGATTGTAGCGATACTGATAGGGGGGGTCCTTGCCGTGCGGGCAACTGCGGGACAGGAAGTCTTGCGAATTCTTCCGATTGGGGATTCGATTACCCAGGGAGCATATCCGTGGCAGACGTACCGCTATCCATTGTGGAAAGGCCTGGTGGACGCGGGCCTACCGGTTACCTTCGTTGGTTCTAAAACGGGAAACTCGAGTCAGAATTCCAGCTATCCGAATTATCGCGGACGGGTGTTTCCCCGAAATCACGAAGGACACGGAGGTTGGAGAGCCTCCGATCTCCTCGACGGTTGCCTGGAGACCCACCGGTGTATCTTCACCAACGAGGGCACGCTTTTCCAGTGGATCAACGGGTATACGCCAGATATCGCGCTTCTGTTCATCGGAACGAACGACATCCTGCAGCAGAATGACTACCTGAATACAGCGATCAACGTCTGGTTCATCATTGAAGTTCTACGGTCGGACAACCCTGATGTTTCCATCTTTCTGGCCAAGATCCCCCCGCTTCGCGGACGGGACTCCCAGGTCCGTATCCTTAATTACCTGTACGGTTTGGTGGCCCAATTCAGCACCACTGCGCGGTCTCCGGTCCGAACCGTAGACATGTTCACGGGATTCGACTTCGTTCGCGATACGTACGACCTGATTCACCCCAATACATCGGGCGAGGCGAAGATCGCAGGAAAATTCCTGTCGGCAATTCTCTCGGCTTCAAACAAACCGCCCACCGTGGACGCGGGGCCGGACTTTTCGATGAAGTGGCTGAAAGACGAGGTCTCTCTCCCCGGAATTGCAACCGACGATGGAAATCCAGTTCCTCCCGGAAACCTTACCGTAAACTGGTCGAAAGTTTCCGGACCCGGCTCGGTGAATTTCGGTTCCTCTCAATCCCCCGTCACCCCGGTGACATTTTCCTGGCCCGGCACATATGTTTTGAGATTGACCGCCAACGACGGAACCACTTCGGTGAGCGACACGGTAACCGTCCAGGTTCAATCGGTCAGTTGCGACAAGGTTTTCATAGAATCCGGCGGGACGGTGACGTTCGAGGCGGAGAACTACCTGACCAAGTCCGCCGGGTCCGGAAACCTGCCGGCGGCGAATTGGATCCAATCCACCGGGAAGGCCGGGTACAGCGGAGTGGGCGCCATGGGTTCCACATTCCTGGGCAACAGCTCGCTCTTTTCCGGAGACTCGACGCACGGGGCCGCCCTCACCTATAGCGTTCGATTTACTTCCACCGGCACATACTATGCGTGGGTTCGAATCCTCGGTCCCGGAGGAGCGGCGAATTCCATTCACGCCGGATATTCCGGCATTCCGATTACCTATGGACTCCGGGGAATGGAAGTCAACAGCAGCGGATGGCACTGGGAAGAGATGGCTGCGGGAAACCGTGTATCGTTCAACGTTACAACGCCGGGGGACCATGTATTCAACCTCTGGATGCGAGAGGACGGCACCTATGTCGACAAAGTGGTGTTGACGAAGAATTCGGGCCTGACACCGACCGGCATCGGGCCCGGCCAGAGCGCCATCGCAACATTGTGCGATGCGGACAACGACGGGATGGACGATGCCTGGGAAGCCACCCAGTTCAGGGCATTGCACATCGGCGGGACCCAGCATTCCGATGCGGATCTCTACAGCAACTGTGACGAGTTCATCGCCGGCACAGATCCGAATGACTCCGATTCGTATCCGCGAATTACCGCGGTGGAGGCTTCGGATCGGATCGTACTGACAATTCCATCGGCGACCGGACGGGTTTACACGGTCGAATACACGGACGATCCCACCGGAACCGGCGCATGGAAAACCCTGTACACGGATATTCCGGGAGAGGCCGGTACAATCAAGGTATCGGATCCCAAGGCCGTCGAGAGCAGGACCTACCGATACCACGTCAGGGTTCCCTAACCCGCACTCCGGGCGAGGTCTCCACTTTTCGGTTCTACTCCCCGGGCCGGATACCGGTGCTGCTTTTCCCCCGATACCAGTCAATGGTTCGGGCAATTCCTTCCTCCAACGACACCGCGGGCGACCAACCGATTTGATCGCGCGTCGCGTGAAGGTTGGCGACCGGCTCCTGCTCAAGCGCCCGGTCAGGCACCGCTCCGAAGCTCGGGTGTAGCTCCGGGTCGATCTGGCGACAAATCTCTTCGACGACTTCACGGACGGTACACGCCTTTCCCGTCCCAAGATCGACCGAGCTACCGTCATGATTCCCCGTCGCGGCGAGTGACATGAGTCCGGAAACCACATCGTCGACGAAGATCCAATCCACTTTGCGGACACCACTGGATATCTCCGGCGGTTCCCCCCGGAGAAGGCTCAGGATGGAGTGAGGAACGAGCTTCTTCTCATCCTTCTGAGCCGGACCGTATACCATGAAGATTCGAGCCACGGAGACCGGGATCTTGTAGAGTGCATGGAACATGCGCGCATATCCGTGAGCCGCACCCTTGGCGGCGGCATACGGCGAGGAGTAAACCTCACCGACCCCTCCCGGTTCTTCCATCGAACCCGCCAGCACCAGGCTGCATGGCTGGTGCCGGCCGGCCGCCATCAGGAGATGCAACGTCGACTCCAGGTTGTCCTTGAACGTGGGCATCACCGCCTCCACGGAGCGTGATCCCGTGACATGGCTTGCAAGGTGAAACACGACTTCCGGCCGAATTTCGGCGAATAGTTCGCCAACCTCCTCGGCGTTTCGAAAATCAATCTGGCGCCATTGGGCGACTCGCTGTAAACCGGAATCGGGGGGATGGACACGCCACGTGGCATGCACGAGGGCCCCTGCCCCGTCCAATGCTCGAACCAGGTGCCCGCCGATGAAACCGGTCGCACCGGTAACCAGGGTTCTTTTGCCCGCCAGGGTCTCCCTCATGTCATCCATGTACACATCTTGGCGCGGAGTCCCGCATCCTGGCAAGATTTGGTCGGTGCTTTCGGTCATGGCGGCCGGTCTCATGGCGGCGTACATTGCCGGACCGCCGTTGACTTACCGTGAAAAAAGTGTGAACTATGCCGGCCCGGCCCAACGAACAATCACTCGTGTTGTCTAAACCACCTGATATGAAAATTTATGCGGCTGCAATAGCCATGGCGGTAGCAGGCATCGGATATGGAGAGTCCATCACCGAAGCGCAATCACTGCCAGGGGAGATCCTTGCGGAGTTCATCGACGAACCGGCCCGGTTGGTCTGGATGCAGCAGCGGGAGGGTGGCGATGACCCGCACGGATGGCTGAATGAGCATGTCCTCCGCGTGGCGGAATCCGGCTCGGACGGAAACTCACGCGAACTGATTCACCCTTCCTTCCACGTTCACAGACCCCTCATCACACCCGGCGGCGCCCGGGTTGTCTTCAGCAGCTATGAAACACGTTCGTGCTACGTGGTGAACTGGGACGGAACCGGTCTCCGCGAAATTGGTGAGGGGTATGCACTCGATGTATGGAACGACCCGGAAACCCGCATGGACTGGGTCTATGCCACCACAACCGGCTCTGAAAACTGGGAGCGTCAGCTTGGCAACCCCGTTGTGCGGTTCCCCCTGGACCGGCCGGAGGAGCGGGAAACGGTTTGGAATCGCACCGCAATCACCATCAATAATTTCATGCTCTCCCGCGACGGCGAGTTGGCGTGCGGCCAATTCCCGCACCCTCACGGTGGTTTCGCGCGCCTGACCGGGAACGAATGGCATTTCGTGGCGCGCGGGTGCTGGACGTCCCTGGCGCCGGACAACAGCTACCTGATGTGGATATTCGACGGACCCCATCGAAACCTGCTCATGTATTCAATCCAGGAAGACCGGCGATGGACGGTGCGCGTGAATAGCGCCCCCGACATGGAAGGGTACGAAGTATATCACCCGCGTTGGAGCAATCACCCGCGGTATTTTTCGATCTCCGGACCGTATAAGGAGGGAAAGCGTGGCGACAATCTTATCGGCTCGGGTGGCGGCGCGGTCGAGTTGTACCTGGGGAAGTTCGATCCGCACTTCGAGGAGGTGCAGGAATGGTGCCGGATAACCGACAACGAAGTAGGAGATTTTTTCCCTGACCTTTGGATCGAGAATGGCGATAGCGCGCCGGGATATGTGCCGATTACGAATGTGTCCGCGAATGCGAAAAGTGCCGGATGGCCCCCTTCGAAGCGAAACGCGGTGTTTCTATGGGAGAGCGCGGCCGTCCACCATACCGTGCCGGACTCGGCGGGAAGCGGGAGCATGACGTATACGGTTCGCCCATCCGGATCCGCAATTTTCGACCGCTTTCACGGAATGCAGGTTGGAAGCGGCCCCTTCGATGCCGAAGGTTTTGACGCGGCGGCCCTCGTGCCGGATGCAGACTGGACTTTCGAACTGACTTTCTCCCCATCACGCAACGACCTTGGTTCAAGGACCGGCTGCATCGCATCATTTGGAAAGGGCGGCGGCACTTCCCTCGCGCTTGTGCAACGGGGACGCGACATTCTTCTCCAGTCCCGTGTATTGCCGGAGGGAGTCCAGGGCCCGGAATTGGCGGTTCTATCGAATGTTGATCGGGAAAAAACATACCACCTGATTGTCACTATGGGTCACGGGCAGCTTCGCACATTCATTGACGGCGCCCCCGGAAGGCCGATTACCGTTCCCGGTCCCATTGTAAGCGCCGAGCCTCCGCATTTTCGCTTTGGTGACGGTCCGCTTGCCGACGCGCCCTGGCCGGGAACCGTGGAAGCGGTTGGATTGTACGCAGAGTCATTCAGCGAAGGCCGGGCGTTGCGGCACGCTGCGGCCGGAATGGCTCGAACGGAAGGCAGAGCGGAAATTGACTCCTACCGCGTGACGGGGAGATTGCTTCACCCGGTCAATCCTCCCGGACCGGATGAAATCGGAGTTTACCGGCGTGCGCTGGTGATCAATGAGTACATCGTAGAATCCGAAATGGAATTGTCCGGAGAGCGGATCCTGGTTGCCGAATGGGCTGTCCTCGACGCAAATGCGGTTCTTTCTCCTCGCAAAGAGGGTATCCGCCGCCAATTTCTTCTTGAGTCTTTCGATGATCACCCAGAGCTGGAGGGCGAACGCCAGTTCACTCAGCACGAGTCCGATTCTTTCGAATTGCCCATGTTCTATCGGCTGGGACCGCCGGAAGACGTCGGGCTGGATTGACGCCCGGGCAGGGATATGAGTTCCACCCGGACTGCATGCCCGGCCCGGCACCAGGCAAGACGGTATTCAATAAGTTTGTTGCAACGTCATGGACAGGACCGGACACTAGCCCCCCATGACCAACCGAAACCTTCGAACCGCCTTCTACATCGGGTTTGCCTCTTTCGGGTTCATCGCCCTGCGGTTTCTACTGGTGCCCGTTCGCATCAAGATTCTTACTTCGATGCTGAGCAAGGAAGAATACGGAACGCTCACACTGGTCAGCCTTTCGGTATCATGCCTGGCGATCATTTTTGCTCTCGGCAGTACCGAGTTCCTGCGAAGCAAATCCCCGGGGAAGCCTGAGAGCTTTCAATATGGCGCCCTGGGGGCGGCCATTCGGCTTGGTTCGGCCGCGGTCGCGATTTTCGCGATGCCTCTCACGCTGCTTCTCATCCTCTGGAAACCTTCAAAAATCGATCTGGATACTCCAGATTTTCTCATTGCCTGCGCCCTGATCCTGCTCACGCTCAACGTCGTTCAGCGCGTCTTCTTTCTTCTGGGACAGCAAAAGTTCGTATATGCCCGGCTATCGCAACTTCTCTATGCCGACACCTGGTTCCTTCCCATCATTCCATTCTGCTTCTTCGGCACCCTCACCGTGAGAACAGTACTATGGGTGTGGCTCGGCTGGATGATTCTTACGGTGGCACTAACGCACAAATGGACCGGGATCAGCAAAATTTGGAAAATCAGGACCGACCCTGTGCCCCTGCGGGAGATCCTGGTATTCGGGCTGCCGTTGCTGCCGATGATGTTGGGTGACTGGCTGTTCAGAATTCAAGACCGCTACATCCTCGTGTGGTTGAAGGACGCCACGGCAGTAGCCAACTATTCCTTGTGTTTGAACATTGCCATGGTCGGGTACATGGCAGGAATGTCCCTGGTGGAAATATTCAATTCGGAATTCTTCCGCCGGGTTAATGCAACCAGGGAGACCGATGTATCGGCGCTGGCAAGCCGGCCGGAGGTACGAAGCCTGTTTCAATTGAATGTCCATTATGGCCTGGTGGTAACGATACCGGCGGCGGCGGCCCTGGCTCAATGCGGGGAAGCGGTTATCCTGGTTCTGAGTAACGAGAAATTCCTGGATGCGGTGCCGATCCTGGCATGGACCTCTCCCATCCCCGTGCTGCTTTTGATCTATTTTATCCTGGGACGATTGCTCATGGCGATCAACCGCAACAGCCATTTGGGCGCCTGCACCCTCGTGGCCGCCTTCCTGAACTTCATTCTGAATATTCTCCTCGTCCCGTCCCTGGGAGAACAAGGCACAGCCATTGCCACCGTGATCAGCCTGCTGGTTTTGAACATTGTGATCGCCTGGATCGTTCGGCTTCCCCGGTGGTTGCCTCTTTCGACTTTGCAGCCATTCCGGCTTCTGGTTCTCTATCTCCTCTGCGCCGGAGGAATAAACCTTCTCCAGGATCGCCTCTCCGGCCACAACCTGACTATCCTGGGCCTGGGCGGCTTGTGGTGCCTCGCGGTTCCGTGCGCACTGGGCCTCATTCGCAGGAAAGACTTCGCCCTCATGCGGGAATGCGTTGAAATCGATTCACCGGAAGGAGAAAAGCCATGATTGCCGCGGCCATCGGACACCTGCTGATTCTCGGCCGAAAGGTCGGCGCGGTTTGCATTCGAGAATTCTACCTGAAAAAATTTGCGCGCGCCGGCCGCGGAGTCAGCATGGGCCATCATGTCGTTTGCCACGGCCCGGAAAACATGCGAGTGGGCGACAACGTGTCACTGGGCCACCACGTGACCCTTCGCACCATTCCCGTCTATCCGTGGAGCTCACCTCCGCAGCAATTCCAACCCGGCATCGAGATTCACGATGGCGTATTTGTAAATAGTTTCACCGAATTGGCGGCGGCAAAAAGAATCGTCATCGAGAAAGACGTGATGATTGCGGAAGGGTGCTTTATCACCGACAACGCGCACAAGTACGATGACACATCCCGGAGCGTAAAGGAGCAGGACGTAGAAGTACTCGGAGAGGTTCGTATCGGCGCCGGAAGCCTGGTGGGGTGCCGAACTTTCATTCAGGGAAATGTTTCCATAGGTATCCAATGCGTGATCGGCGCGAACTCCGTGGTGTTGGATGACATTCCGGATTACTGCATCGCGGTCGGCGCGCCCGCGAGAATCGTGAAAAGATTCGATCCCGAGTCGAAGGCCTGGCGGAAGACAACGCCCGACGGTGATTTCAAGTCGTGAAGGATGAAAAAAGATCCGTTCCGGGTAAAAAGCGCGCCCACCGGATTCGGAAGATTGCCCTGATTGTCGGGGTCTGGATTCTCGTTATCGAGTGCGCGGCTCAACTGCTCGTACGCTGGAAGCCCGAATGGACGCATCCGGCGAAAGCCTGGCTTCACGCCGACGCCCTCAATGGGTATGACTGGATCGAGCCCTATTTTTCGGAGTGGTGGGAAAGCTACTCGGTTGATTGGAAATCGTACGTGTACTGGCGGCGGCGCCCGTACACCGGTGAGTTCATCAACATTGACGAACGGGGAGTCCGAAAAACGTGGCGCGGGGAAACCCCCGGTTCAAACGAGACTCCAATACGTATCTTCATGTTCGGTGGCAGCACGCTGTGGGGATTCGGCGCCCGGGACGAAAATACCATTCCCTCACATCTTGCTAAGAGAATATCCACCGCGAGTGGAAAGCCGGTTGAAGTCACAAATTACGGGGAGACCGGATACGTAAGCACCCAGGAAATGATTGCGCTGCTGCGACTGCTTCAAGCGGGGAACATTCCGGACGTCGCGATCTTCTACGACGGAAACAATGATGTATTTTCCGCGTACCAGTCCCATGCCGCGGGACTCCCCCAGAATGAGTACCGACGGCGAAAAGAGTTCAACCTCTTGCGCGTGCGCGGGGAAAAAACAGGATACCTTGCCGGGGCGGCGGCCTATCACACGGTGATGCATTCCGCTGCACTCCAATTGTTCCAGGCAACGATGCGCAGCATCGGCCCGCCACGCATGGTCGGGTCCGGCGCACCGGTAATGCCGGTCGAGGTGTCGCGTGATCTGGGAAACCAGGTTGCAAAAATTTACGAAGGCAACGTACGAATCCTGGACGCGCTGGCTCGCGAGTACGGATTTGCGCTTTATTGCTTCTGGCAACCGACTGTATTCGACAAGCCCTCCCGGTCGACATTCGAGCAGATGCAGGAGTCGGATTTCAGCTACCTTCGCGACTTCAATGTGGAGGCCGCCCGCGCTCTGAAAGAGACCGGGGACGAGAGAATCATCCTGCTTTCGGACGTCTTCGAATCCACCCGGGAGCCGATCTTTATCGATTTCTGCCACGTCAGTGAGAAAGGGAACGGGATGATCGCGGAGGCTATGCTCCCCTATGTATTGCCGGCGCTCGGCCCGGACCCATCAATAATCCCGTAAGCTACGAACCGCTTCGTTACCTATTCGGCGGTGGACTCCATCAGGACCATGAAGTCGTAGATCGTCGTTTCCCCGGCAAATCCCACCCGAACCGGCAGGTCCGAGTCCGCAGCTCCGGCAAAAAACTCTGATGCGCCGGGGAGTTTGAGTGGATCATCCACGAGATTCGTGTTCCACCCCAATACAAGCATTCCGCCCGGGCGCAAAATCTTTGAGCAGACACAAAGGGCCCGATCCTGGGAAATCACGTCGTCGATCCCGTATCCGAAGACACCGCTCAGGAGAACTGCGGAGTAGGCTCCCGGAGAAACGTGCTCATCCAATTTCAGGAAATCCGCCGTGAGATGATGACCGGGAGCGCCAAAGAGAGCCACCTCCGGTTCGCTGTCCATGGTGTGCAGAACGCAGCCATACCGTTCGAAGAGAGCCGAATAGTGACGGGTATATCGGTCCGTACCGACCTGGAGAACGATCCCATCGGTGGCTGCCAGGGCGGGAATAATCGTGTTCTCCATGTAGGCCCGGGACGCAAGCTCCCAGACCCTGCGCGCATGAATCCGGGCACGCAGCCCGCGGGGAAAAATACGCCGGAGCACCTGACCAACAAGCGGCAGTTTGAACGAAGCGGCCACGATCTTATCGGAAATTGTCCAAAACCACCCTCGGCGTGGAACCTCGGAAAGGACTGTCTCCGGCAACTCTACCGGCGCGTTCTGTTCTTCTACCTGCATAATGTTCTGGTTTGATTTTCCCCGGGTTTTTGGTACATTCGTGCTCGTGGTATGGCGTTGCATTGGAGGTCGGCGCTATATTCGCGGAACGGGTTGGAAAGTCCAACGATAAGTGCCCGGCTCTTCTTGGAGCGGGAAAAGATGCTCAGAATAATACCGCAAGAAGGAGGATCCCGATGTCTTTTTGTGTAGCGGTGACCAGAAAAGTTTTTCCGGCGATCCTGCTGATGGCGGGGATCGCGTGTATTTCCGGATGCAACGGCGGTGACGACGCCCCTCCGGCAGACAACGGCAACGCAATGGCCGATGCGGGTGCCGGCGAGGAGAACCAGGATAACGAAGAGAGTAATGCGGGAAGCGGAGACATTGGAGACAACAATCCGAACCTGCTCATCGCCATCGGCGACAGTACTACGAGCGGCGGATTCGGTTTTTCGCCCTACCCCAGCCGCTTGGCCGGAATCCTTGGAAAAAATGTCCAGAACTTCGGCTCCGGTGGCGCAACCAGTGGAGCGGCGGCCGGGCAGGCACAACGAGCGATCGGGAGGAAACCTGCATACCTTCTGATCATGTTCGGGACGAACGACGCTTTCCAGGAATCCCCGCCCGACGTTGTGGCCAACAATATCGCATCCGCGGTGCAAATCGCAAAAGCGAACAAGACAATCCCCGTCGTAGCCACTCTGCCGCCGATTCTGCGAAGCGAGTTCCTGAACAGCCAGATTGATTCGTACAACGCCCGGATCAGCTCGGTAGCCCGGTCCAATGGCGCTTTGATCGCGCGCGTGAACCGGGAATTCGGTTCCGGCGAAGGTCTGATGCTGGACGACGGATTCCATCCCAACGAAACGGGAACCCAGATCATCGCCTTGGCATTCGCGGACGCAATCCGGTAGCTTGCTTATCCAATCCCTCTCATGAAGTTGGTCGTCCAGATACCCGCCCTCAATGAAGAAGCGACCATTGCGGATGTGATCTCCCGCGTTCCCCGCGAAATGGAGGGGATTACGTCGACCACGATCCTCGTGATCGACGATGGATCGAAAGACCGCACCGGCGAACTGGCTCGGGATGCGGGCGCCACACTGATCCGGCACGAGCAGTCCCGGGGCGTTGGGGCGGCATTCCGCACCGGCGTCCAAAAGTCCACCGAGCTGGGAGCGGACATTATCGTGACCATCGACGGCGATGGGCAATTCAACCCGGAGGACATGGCCACCCTCATCGCGCCAATCCTGGACGGGAAAGCCGATTTCGCAACCGCGTCGCGCTTCGCGGACAAGAAACTCATCCCTGAAATGCCCTGGATGAAAAAATGGGGGAACAACTTCATGGCCCGACTCATCAGCACGATGGTCGGCAAGCGATTTCACGATGTGTCCTGCGGATATCGCGCCTATTCCCGGAATGCTTATCTGCGCCTGGTCCTCACGGGCGATTTCACCTACACCCACGAGGTATTCCTGACACTTGCCTATGCGGGTCTGGCGATATGCGAGGTTCCTCTCAAGGTTCGGGGTGTCCGGGAGCATGGCTCGTCTCGCGTCGCGCCCGGTGTACTGCGCTACGGGTTGCGCACCAGCACCATCATTCTTCGCACCTATCGGGATTACAAGCCGCTCCGGTTCTTTTCGTTTATTTCGATTTTTCTCGGCGTGACCGCGCTCTGCTTCGCCGCGTTCCTCATGTACATCAGAATTACCACCGGGGCATTCACCCCGCATAAGTGGGCGGGCTTCGTGGCTGCCACATTCGGCGGAGCCTCCTTGATCGTATTTCTTGCCGGCATCGTGGCCGAAATGCTGGACCGGGCTCGCATCACCCAGGAAGAATCGCTCTACCGGGTTCGGAAGCTGGAAAATGAGCTTCGTGAAATGAAAAAGGATCTTTCGAAGTCTACGACAAAGCCGTAACTACGTCGGCCAATGCGGACAAGAGGACAAGACAGCATTGGGAAGACCCGCAGTTGATTGGGAGATACCTGAGAGTGGAACACGGTTCATTAACCGAAAAGATTCGAAGCCCGGTTCGCCGCGTGAAGCGTTTCTGTTACCGGCAGTCCAATCGAAAGATCTTTAAGAAGAACCTCCGTCCGACGGATGTATTTCTCGTGGGCCACCCTAAATCGGGAAATACCTGGCTTGCCCTCATGCTGGGTGTAGTGCTGGAAAAGAATTTCGACGGCAATATCACGCTGGCCAACGTCCAGGAGTTTATCCCGGCCTTTCATGCGAAAGACGGAAAAATCGGAGCCTTTTCAAATCTACCCAACCCGAGAGTCTTTCGGAACGAAGGACCCGTGTATCCGGAATGCTATCCGAAAACAATCTACATCGTCAGAGATCCCAGGGCCGTTTACGTGTCCTACTACCGGCACCTGGTGCACGACAATCGTGTTTTGCGAAAAGATGCCTCGGAGACGACCCTGGAAGACTTCACGGACGAGATTCTTACCCATGGTTGTCTACGTGATCTCGAACCCTACCTGGTTCGCTGGGACAAGCAGGTTTCGCAATGGATTGATCGTTCGAAATCGCAGGCGGTCAAGATCGTCAAGTATGAAGACTTGAAGCAAGATCGGCGCGCGGTACTGGAAGATGTGCTGGGATTCATGGAATTTGAGTGCGAACCGGCCGAGATCGATCGAGCGGTGGAAAGGGGGAGCTTCGACAGCATGAGAAACGAAGAGAAAACACACGGAGCCGAACCCTATTCAGGAACAAAGGGCGAAGGTGGATTTTTCGTTCGCAAGGGAAAAGTTGATGGCTGGAAAGATGAAATGCCGGCTGAAATAGAGGAACGAATCGTCGCTGAATTTTCGGATGTCATGAAAACGGTGGGGTATCTTTGATCGCGTCAATCGGCCGGTCCCCATTTCAAGCCGAATAATTGAAAACCCAGGGTTCGTGATTCCGATTTGGGGCGCCAGGCCTCGGTTTCAAATTGGAGCGGTTCGAGACCGCCCCTCAATTCGTCGACCGCCTCCAGCGTAAGTTCGAATTCCGATTTCTTGACCGAAGGTTCGACCACGCGCTCCGTGCCGGCGAACCGGATGGTAACGGACGACTGGTGTCCCGGGCGCCCACCGGAACATTCCAGCTGAAGCCGGTACGCCTTTCGCTCCTTGCGAACCGGCACATACACCAGGCTCTCCCCCTTGGACCACCAGAATTCTTTTTCTCTGTTGTTGAAGTTCTCCATGAAACCGTTGATCCCGGACCGGGTCGTGAGATTCGTGAGGTTCATTCGATCTCCGACCCACCACCACTGCGCCCCGATGAGTCCCGCATCCTGGAAATCAACTTCCGATGGCGATTCTCCCGGAGTAACCCCGATCGGAAGGGCGAAGAGGTTCCATGTTCTACCCGGGTCCGCCATGCACTTTCCGCGCCGAACCTCCGTCCCGTTCACCCGAACTGTCCATTCATGCGGTCCCCGCCCAACCGCGGTCGAAGTAAGCTGCCCGGTCAATCCGACCCCCAACGCACCCTCATTGTGGGGAACCGACAGATGGGTCCGGCTCGCATAAGACTCGACCCGCGTAACCTTGATCGCCACCCCCGGATCCGTGTGAAGGGTGAACTCGGAGTGCCCCGCGGAAGGCATTTCGCCTTCGGCCGCAAGGATCGGAAAAAACGCGGTGACCGCATTCGATTCCCCCACGTAGGTATCGCCGGTCGGCAGCGTAATCCGGGTCCTCGCGGCACTCGACATCGATTCGACTTTCATTCCAATCGTGGTGAATAAGTCCTCCCGGTGTCTCACCGGCGAGCGCATCCGATCCGTGCCGTCGGTGATGTACCGCCAACCGGCATCGGTGTGATTGACCACGCCCTCCGGGAAAAACGCCATGTCGGAATGAAGCACGTCCGTGCCCATAGGCTGGCCGATTTCCTCGAACCAGCCAACAAGCCGGGTATCGGAAAGCGCGGGAATGGGCGCTCCCCCGGCGGTGGCTTCGAAAATCACCTCTTCGCCCGGCGGCACCTCCACGGGAACATATAACCCATCCGAAGGGACCGCTTCGATCCGCTTTCCGCCCAGCGACAGCGCGAGGCTATCCGGGGCGCCCCGCGGATTCACGAAGAGAAACGCCGACCCATCCCCGGGAATCTGCAGTGATTGCCGCACGACGGTATTCGTCCACGTCAAGACACGATACGCGGACAACTCTTTCGCCGGTCGCTCCGGAGGTCGTTCCAGGAAATACTTCAACCCGTGACTGCCTCGCGGTATCGAGAAGGCAGGCGCAAGGTCGAAATGCTGCATCAGCAACGCCTCGTCCTTTCTCGCCCAGTTCACGCGTCCCACGTTGTTCGGTTCCTGATCCGTGTTATTCAGAAACAGGACATCCCAACCACCGTCCAGCAGGTACAGGACTACATCTTCTTCATCCCCTTCCGGGTGAAAGCCGGCGAGATCGTGCAGGCGAATGACCGGCTGCGTACCGTACACATGCAGATTGTTGCGAAGCTCACGATTACAGAGAAAAAGCGTACCCTCGCCGGAGCGCTGCTCGATCTCCTCGACCAGCGCAACCGCGTTCCGGTATGAAAACGGTGGATTCTCCGGTATCTTCCAGGGTATCGGCTTCGCCGCGAGAAGCACCAGCGGGACCAGCGGAACCCAGTGCCGGTACAACTCGATGCAGGGGATGGGCCGCGTCACCCACATCACAAGGTGCATCAGACCGAGAGCACAGAAAAAACTGAGGGGGATGTGCGCAAAATACGAATGCCGGAAGTCGGCGTTCCCCCAGGGCGCATAGAATGCCACGTGAATCAGAAGAAGCCCTCCCATCAACCGCACCAGCGGGGTCTTGCGACCCACGAGTACGCCGATCAGGACCAGAACACCGAATGCAACCAGGATCGTTGCGCCGAATTCCGCGTAGTAATCCTGCACATACCGCTTGACGGTTATCGGGATATTCCCGGGTGCCCAGCCGGATTGACGGCCGATCGACAACGCGCCCTCGGAAGCCCGCAAGGATTGCAGGCTGCGAAAGGGATTCCCGGTAGAGTACGTGTTCTGGACAAGTAGCGGAAAAACACCGGCCACGCCGCAGGCCGCATACACACCCACCGCCCGGGCCAGGCATCCAAATCGAAGCGGGCGACGGCCGAACACGATGAACAGACCGATGATGAAGGCATAGATGATATTTGACTCCTTGACCGCGCAGGCGTAGCCGAGGAGAAGTCCCGCCATCGCCACGAAACGCAGGCGCCCCGACGAGGCATATCCGGCGGCGGCCCACGCCGCACAGAGGACACAGAGATAGAACAGCGGTTCGCGCCACGGATTTGAAAACTGGGCGAAGACATTGAACCCCTTGGGCAAATCGGAATTCGCAGCGACGAAAATCAGCATGGCGCAGCCGGCGACCGACAATGCCGCCATGTCGCGACCCATCCGATCCCACAGGAAAACGACAAGGAGAAGAAGCAGGAGGGATAACATCACGATATTCAATTGGATGACCAACCAGAGCCCGCCGAGGATCCAGGCCGCCGCGAGTACGAGGGGATACCCGATCGCGATGGTGAATACGGTATGGCCCTCCGGCGTGACGTGGGTATTCCAGATAGGCCCGGCAATCAGTTCATCGTTTTCCGAAAATTTCTCGATCGCATCGGCCAGCACCCCCGTCATGCGAACGTTTCCGTCCGCCAGCTCCTTCGCGAATGCCAGGTAGGAATAGGTGTCGGCATTGATCATGGCGGAGTGGTTGGCGGAAACTACGGCAATGATCTGGGCGATCGAAGCGAGAATCAGCAGCGTACCCAAAACCAGGGGCAGGCGGCGGTCCGAGAGGAAACGTTCCAACCTCGCCGTGGGTCCGGGCGGTCCGTCAACGGCCTCATTTTCCCGCTTCATCATGGAACGATTTTTCGGAACGCATCCACGTACTTCGCGGTGATCGCGTCCCAGGAAAATTCGTTGCGTGCACGGGTGGCTGCCGCCTCGGCACAGCGGGCATGGAATTCCTGATCGGTAAGCATTCGGGTCACGGCCGCGCAAAGTCCTTCATTGTCTCCGGGTTCAACCAGAAGCCCGGTTTCCCCGTCGAGAACCGCGTCGGGGATTCCGCCGATGCGAGTCGAAACGGTCGGGGACCCGGCCAGGGCCGCTTCCAGAAAGACAATCCCGAATCCCTCGGCGTCCCCGGGAATGCGAACCGCCGGGAGAATGAAAACATCTGAACGGAAAAACAATTTCACCACGTCCCGATATGGCAACGTTCCGGTCAGAATTACATATTCCTCAAGCCCTTTTTCCCGAACCAGTTTCTCTATGTTTCCCCGGATTCTTTCCGCGTGAACCAGGGATGCGATTGCGTCGTCACCGGTGATGACCAGCACCACATCGGGCAATGATTCGACCAGCCGGGGCATGACGTGGTCGACGAATTCCACCAGGCCCTTTCGATGGACAAGTCTTCCCACGCTGAGTACCACCTTGCGCCCTTCGATACGCTTGAGGAGAGCTTCCGCACAATCCATGGGCTCGGACTCGAAATCCTCGACGCTCACGCCGGGAGGGACGATCTCAATTCTGTCGGCTTTGACCCCGATTCCCAGCAGAAGCTCCCGGGTGGACTTGCTGATGGCCAGGATCTGGGGCATCCGCCGAAACAGCCATCGGCTCACCGGCCGGTACAATTTCCCGGGATAGACCAGGTCGCTGCCATAGGCGATCATGGTGAGAGGAACGCGATGCCATTTCGAGAGAATCAGGCCGATCCAGGAGGTGACAATGCTACCGCAAAAGATCAGGTCCGGTCGATTGGCCCGGCACTGCTTCAATCCCCGGGTCAGGGCAAAAGCAAGGTATCCGGGCAGACTCGAGCGGGAGGCCCGGTGTACGTTTCCACGGACCTTTTCCCCGGGAGCGGCGGACGTAATCACCTCGACGGAATGCCCCGCCCGCAACAGTCCCTCAAATAGTTGGCTGATGTGGGTTTCGATGCCCCCCACGGTGGGCGGGAAATTCCAAGACAGGATCAAGATCTTCATGTCGGCAATACCTTCGCACTGTCCCGTACATCGTTCCACAAATAAGTGTACATTGGACGAGGGTATTCTGGATGTACAAGGTCGTTTCAGCCCGTGTCAAGGATGACGATGCGGCGTGATCAGGATTCACGCTTTACATTCCCGCCCGATTTCATCTTAACTATCTTCCATCGCGCCCGGTGAGGTCCCGGTCGTCAAGGAGGATCATACGCTGTCTGAAATGGCCGAAGCGCCCGCCGCATCGACACCGGATTCGAGTTCCGACGCGTCGAACCGCCCGGAAGTGCGGGCCGTATCGTTTGTATTCCCGTGCCTGGACGAAGAAGACGGCGTAGGGCCGTGCGTCCGGGAGGCGAAAGCCCAAATCGAGTCCATGGGGTATACCGCCGACATCGTGGTGGTCGACAATGGCTGCAAGGACCGCTCCGTGGAGCGAGCGATGGAAGCCGGAGCGCGGATCGTCCACGAACCCGTTCAAGGATATGGGCAGGCACTCCGCAGCGGAATCGAGGCCGCGGAGGGGCAGATTATCTTCATGGCCGACGCCGACGGGACCTACGACCTGGAAAAAATTCCCGTTTTTGTCCGCCACATCCTGGAGGACGACGCCGATCTGGTCATGGGGAATCGCTACCACAAGATCGAGAAAGGCGCGATGCCGTTCCTCCACCGGTACCTCGGGACTCCGGTTCTCGGGTGTATCATGAAGACCTTGTTCAAAATGAAGGTTCGGGATGTCAACTGCGGCATGCGGGCGTTTACGCGAGACGCGTATACACGGCTGAACGTGGTGACAACCGGCATGGAATTTGCATCGGAAATGGTGATTCGCGCCATCCGCCTCGATTACAAAATCTGCGAAGTTGACCTGGTTTACCATGTTCGAATTGGCGATTCGAAGCTCAGGACGATGCGGGACGGCCTGCGGCATTTGCGTCTCATTCTCCTGTACAGCCCGGACGTACTCTTCATGTTGCCTGCAATCATCCTGTGGACGATCGGCGCCGCCATTGTCGTCATCCTGTACCCCAAGCCCTTTTACATCGGATCCCGGGCCATTGACGTTCATACCATGCTCATCGGCGCCACCATGAACCTGGTAGGCCTGTACCTGGGATGCCTCGGGATCGTCGCAAAGGCCTACGGCCACTTCACCGGCCTGCGTCTGGACCGCCTGGTCGGGTATTGGAGCGGCATCTTGCGCCTGAAACACGGCCTTTATTTCGGCCTCTTCTCCTCCGTTGTCGGGTTTGCGTTTGTCATCTGGGTCGTCGTCGGTTGGTTCCAGGCAAGCTTTGGAAATATCAGCTTCATCCGCGAACTGATCCTTGGCCTGGTCTTTTTGAGCAACGGCATTGTAATCGCCGCGACATCCTTCGTGCTCAGCCTGATGGTCATTCCGCACACGCCGGAGAAAAGCCCGTTGCGGGGATGATCCGGGGAAGCGGGATGCAGGATCCGGGACCCGGAATTCGAGTCAGCATCGTGATCCCGACCCTCAATGCGGGACGCTATCTCCCCGACCTCCTGAACGCTTTCCGGGATCAGGAGTTCTCAGGGGAATGGGAGCTTGTCGTGGTGGACTCCTCATCCGACGACGACACCCGGGAGCAACTCGCGGCCTGCCCCCGGGCTCGGGTAATCCAGATCTCGAAAGAATCATTTACCCATGGGTACGCGCGGAACCTGGGCGTCCGCGAAGCCAGGGGAGAATTCGTCGTCTTTGTTTCCCAGGATGCTTTGCCAAGGGACCCGGCCTGGCTCTCGGCGTTGTTGAAGACCTATGATTGCGAATCGGTGGGGGCGGCATTCAGCCGCCAGGTTCCCTATCCCGGTGCAAATCCGATCGAACGAACCTTCATCGACTACTGGTTCCCGGACCGGCGGATCGTGACGGAAGGACGCGCGGAGGATTCCGCCGGTGAAATTCGATTCCTTGACGTATTCTTCTCCAACGTCAGTTCATCGGCCCGGCGTGAAGTCGCCCTGCGTCATCCCTTTCTGGAAAATATCATCATGAGCGAAGACCAGCAGTTCGCCCGGGATATTGTCCGGAACGGACACGACATCGTATACACGCCGGATTCCGTCGTCCTTCATTCACATGACTACTCCCTGCGCGAAATATTTCAACGATACTTTGACTCCGCCTATTCGCTGACAGATATTTTCGAGCATCGCATTGGCGAATCCGTAAAGGCGGGCCGCCGGTACCTGCCCCACGAATTCAAAACCGTGGTACGGAAATATCCCCTGTGGATCCCCTACTACCTCGTCTATTTTCTTACCAAGGGACTCGCGGTCTTTGCGGGACATTTTGCAAAACACATGCCGCGCAAACTCGCCCGGGCCTGCTCCATGCACAAAAGATATTGGGACAACCCGGAACACGAAGGTGGGGAAAGACCGAATGCCTGATCGTCCCGCGGATGCAGCACCGGCCGGCAACCCGCGTTCGGGCGCAGGCCCGTCGCTGGCGGCGGCGGCCATGGTATCGGGCCTTTTCGTCTGGGGTGCGTTTCGCATTCAGACCTACGTCACCGCGCAGGATCCATTCTGGTACATCGCCCTCGCCCGGCAATTCCTGGGGCTGATCGACAGCGAAGGGCCCTACTCCATGGGAATCCAGTTTGTATCGCCGGGCTTTCCGTTGTTGTTGGCTATTACCATCAAACTCTTTGGCCCTTTCGGGCCGCACTGGCTCAATACACTCCTGGGGATCGGAGCTCTCTTCGCTCTCGCCCATCTTGCGTTCCGCCTGTTCGATTTTCGTTGGCGTGCAGCGGTCATACTTCTCCTCACGTTCCTGGTGATTGTTGCCGGGTACGAACTGAATCTTCATTTCCTGGTGTATCCATTTCGGGGAATGGCCGTTTACTTCTTTCTCCTGGCGGGCATGGCCACAATGGAGATCTGCATGCGTCGCGGCCTTTCCCCGATCGCATTCCTGGGGCCCGGTATATTTTTCTCGGCCGCGATCGCAATCCGGGAACCCGCAGTCTTTGGCGTTGCGGGTGCGCTGCTGTACGTGGTGTGGGACGGAGGTCTTCGAGTGCGGTGCACGTGGGGCCGGGTCGCCGCCCTGCTCGTCCCCACGATGATTTGCCTCGGGGCCTTCACGTTTCACGGTGCGACCCAGGGGCGGCTGGTCAACAATCAGCTCTACGCATTTTCTCACTATCTGGTCAATACGGCCGGTTCCAATCTGCCTCAGACCATCGCGGCCGGCATCAGGACTCAGGCAAGTTATCTCGTTGATGAATTCACCTGGGCCGGAATCGCCGCCCTCGTTCCAGGTCTTTGGATATCCAGAAAAAACAAGGCGGCGTTGTGTTTCTTTGCCATTCCCGCGGTACTTCTGTTCTTGTTCTATGCGCTGTACATTACCCACTACCGCTATGTGCTCAGTTCCATTCTGTTTCTTTGCCCGTTGGTGGCGGTTGGCATCCTCTCCGTCCTCTCATGGACCGAGCAATTGCTCGCAAAGCGTTTTCCGAAGACTTCGGCACTGCCTTCCACTGCGGTTGTCGCGTTGCTGGCAGTATTCTCCATCGTGGAGTTGCGGGAATTGGAACCCTGGGGCCGCACCGTCTCTCGCTCCGACGTGAATCGCTTCCTGGCGGATCTCGAAGAAGTGTTCCCTGAAGAGAACGCCTGTATAACTTTTCCGCCCGTTTGCCGGTACCTGGGAGACGCCTTGCTGAGTTTCGGTACGATCAAGATGCTGGATCCGGCTCGCATGCGCACAGCCCTGGAAAATGGCCGGGCGTGTTATCTCCTGAGACCGCTGAATGAAAGCTCTTATTACGAGGGATACAGCACGGCCGCCCTCGATGCGGGAGGAGTCCAACACGAAACAACAATGCGTTTTTACCTGCAGGTACCTGATCCGGAACAGAAAGACCACGTTCGCAAGTTGAGGTTCGCCGAGGGAGAGTTTGCCGTGCAACGACTCCAGCCCTGGACGCACCTCACCCTCGAAGAGAAGATTCATGTGCCGGCCCACCGCAACATGGTTCTGTGGCTGGATTTTGGCGAGCGCGAGAGTGAGGCCAACGTCAATGCGGTCCTGCGGGACGCAACCGGAAAAGAGCAGCACCGTTGGAAGCCCTTTCGGGGACGTCACTACGCCGGCCTGGCAGTTCCGGCCCGCGCCGCGGCCACCCCCCACCTGACACTCCACCTTACATCCAACGAGCCGATGCCGCCTCATCCCCTGGCAGGATGGCAAATCGGCGATCTGCCGATGAAGATTCCTTTCAACCACAAGCGATCGTTATCGACACACTACTGGGTCTCTCCCCCTTTCGAAGCCTCGCGTCGACAAAGTCGATTTGCGGCGGTTCTCAAGGAGGAAGGTGTTATGAATATTCCTGTGCCGCACGGAGGGGGATTCGGGGCGCTGGAGATTCTGTTGATTCTCAGCCCGGCACAGATATCTTCCCTGAGCGAACAGGTACGCTACCGGAGTGGAAGCGAAGAGGTAATCCGCGAGCTCGATTGCAGCCAACCCCTCTCTTACCACTCGTTTCGAATCCCAATGCCGCCATCCGGCGAGTCGATACAATTGGAGCTCGAACGGATCCCCGGCAAGAACAGGACGGACGGCTCCGGCATTCGCATTGAGCAGATCAATATCCTGGCCATCGATTGGTCCACTGACCAATAGACAAAGTGCCTCGCGGGAGCAGCACCAAGCAATATCCAGGTTGTCCCACGTGGGACACACTCTCCAAACCGAGACATGTCCCACGTGGGACAGGCCCTGGATTTGTGGATATGTCCCACGTGGGACTGGCTTTGGATTCCTGGATATGTCCCACGTGGGACAGGACGTGGGGTGGTGTGGATCTGAGTCAAGAAGGTGAACGACGGCGATCTTTCGTATTCATTTCCTCCATTTGCGCCGATTATTCCGCCTTGCCTCCTTGCGCAGGTGCTTCCAGATAGAGGTTAAACTTTCGATCTTTCAGGAACTGCAGTCTCTCCTCGATATTCACTTCCGGGGTGTTCAGGGGATAAACCCAGAATTTTGAGGATTCCCGTGCTGCGTTCACGCTTTCCGTCACGAGGTATGCGTCGACCCACGCCTGTTTTCCGCGCATCCAAACTGATGCCTCTTTCCGGCTATAAGAGTGCAACGCAGGCTGGCAACACGGAACGAAGACAAAAAATGCTGAAAGTACGGTATGGCGGAGATTGAATTAACGAAAGACAGAGAAACGGGATTACGAGATCGTACGGATCGAGGGAACCCGGGAACTTTCTGCACACTACCAGAAGCCAGGCAGTAGAAATTACGAGGAGAGAGGCGATGTAGTACCTTTCCGTTACCGGAGTCCTCAAACAGCGGAACGCAGAAGTCCCACGGGTCACTGAAAAGCACTTTGACGGCCTACTCTTCAACGAAATCCAGGAGTCGGAACGACAGGAGTACTGTCACGACGACGGATCCCGGATTCAGCTTTCGTTGCAACGATTCGATCAGTCCGGCACTCACGGGTTTTGTTTCGACCTGCTCGGGAAGCCGCTTTGCAAATTCAACCGTCGGATCATCTCACAAAGGGGTTGTCCCGGGCCAACCTGCATTTCCATCAAACTTTCGTTTGATTTATACTGCGATCGTCCGGCAGATTGGTTTCGAGCATGCTACCGCAGCCCACATCCGCAATCGACGCATACATTGAAATTACCGGCAGGATTGCCGGGAGCGGTCTCGGCCGACTCCTGGTTCTTCCGATCAAGGAGCCGAGTGGCCTGGTTCCGTTTTTATCTCGAGGCGCGGACGCGTTCGGAATTACGGAGGACGGTGCGATATGCACAGATGCCGAGAGGTTCACACCGGAGCGGATACACCCGGGGCGTCTCAGCGAACTGCCCTTTGACGACGATTTCTTTCGCGTAACACTGGTTTGGGGCTGCCTTGATTCTCTTACTCCGCCGGAGAAGGAGAAAACGATTGCCGAACTAAATCGGGTGACTTCGGACCTGCTGGTGATTGGTTGCGTGGATCACGGTACCCGTGAAGACCTGGAGTACGCCGCATTCCAGGCGGGATTCCGGCGTCACCCTGCCGACCTGTCATCGCGCGGACTTCCCCAGGATAGGGAAGAGAGGCGCCCCTTCGTAGTGTGTCTACAAAAGATCCCCTACGCGGCAAGAGAACAGCTTCCCGGGCCCGAACAAGGTTTCTCCACGGACTTGCTCCGACAAACGGGAGTGGACACCGAATGGCAACTGGCCCGCTACCAGGTGGCGGCAAGCTTCATTCGGCCTCATGACACCGTAGTTGAACTAGCCTGCGGCACGGGCTACGGAGCAGCAATCCTGTGGAATGCGCTCGAATGCAACCGGGTCATTGGTGTGGATGCGGAGCGGGCGGTTATTGAATACGCGTCGGCGTGTTATGGAACCGGGACGGAAGGTCTCGATTTCAAGCTGGGCAATCCGGCCGATTTGACTGCCATGAGCAACCATTCGGCCGATCTCGTCGTCCTCGTGAATTCTCCGGAGAATTGGAAATCTCTCCTTGATGAGGCTCATCGCATCCTCAAGCCCGGTGGGAGATTCATCCTCGGGCTCTCCGGAGCTGAGCAGGGGGGGCCCACCAGCAGCGTAGCGGAAATTCTCGAGAGGAAATTTCTGCTGGACCGCAGATTCTCCCGGTCGGATGTGACCTTTCCGGGGGAATTTCAGTCAGACAGCGAGAAACCGTATGACGGGTCCGCCAAACCAGGCGACACGGAGTGGATCAGCGTCGCGATGAAAGACCCGGTGGGTTGCGAATTGATCCCTTTCACGGAGACCGTGTATTCAACGGCCGCTCCACCACCGAGCCAACTCGATTATGCCGCAGATTACAGCAATCCCTGGATCGTGCACGCACTGGTGACGCCTCCGTTTCGCCTCCGATCACCCGCGGCACTGAGCGAGCTTGCCCGGCGAGTGATTGAATGCAGTCCCGAGGATTCTCCGGACCTGGGTGCTGCGCTGTGTATTACGGCCTATCGTCGGCTGGATCAGAATGATCCTCCACTCGATGAGAAACTGATTGAACAGATCACGCGATACCTGAACCTGCGCGGCAACAAACCCCACGTGTGGAGATGGCAGATCTCACTCACATTTGTGCTGGCAAGGTTAAACCAGGCCGCAGGTGACCTGGCAGGGGCCGAAGAACTATACTTGCGATGCGCGGGGATGGACTTCACGGCATTTGGTCCCCAGTTGGGTACCAAATCAACCGAAGCCGCGCTGCACGCGGGCTGGCTCGCATTTCAACGCGGAGACCGGAATGCGGCAGAATCGGCCTGGAACAAAGGCCTTGCCGCAATGCACAGCGCGCTCAGCCTGCCCCTGGACGAATTGCTCGTCCTCGAGGAAACGCCGAACCGATTCGAATATGGCGACGGTCTGAGGGAAATTGCAATGGTGGTGGACAATGCCGCCGCCTGCGCGAACGGATTGCACGCACTGTCGGATCCTGCGTCCACCCATCGGCCGCTGCGAACTCCGGTGCACCGAAATTTTCAGACCCGGCACGCGGAGCTTGTGGCCGAGATTCAGCGCACACGCACCGAGAATCATGCCCTTCTTTCTCAGCTTCGGTCGGCGCCGGAGGACAACCTGGAGTGGATTCTCCAGGTCCGGGTTGGGTCCGCCCCTGAAATTGATTTTCACTACCAAATCGAATCCGGTCTTTCCACAGTCATCCTCCCGGTCTTCAACAACATAGGATTTGTCGAACGGGCGGTTGAATCGGTGTGGAATCAGACGCTCTCCCCGGAACGCATAGAACTGATTGCGGTGGACGACGGTTCTACCGACGGCACCTTGGACCGCCTTCGCAAACTCGCGGCACGAAGCCCGGTTCGCATGCACGTCCTTACACATCCGGGTCGGATCAATCGGGGGGTGGCACCGACCCGAAATCTTGGTTTTCAACACGCTCGCGGCGAATTCATTGCCCTGCTCGACGCTGATGATCGCTATCTACCGGAAAGACTTTCCACCGGCCTCGAATACTTTGAGGCCCATCCGGATTGCGCCTGCTTCTGTTCCTTCGGCCTGAATGTCGACGAGCACGGAAATCCCACCCAGGGCTACAACCTCTCCGAGATCGCCGGGTCCTACAAAGAAATGTCGCCGGATCATTCTCCCCCTTTTACATTCACACAGCTTTGGGAAGAGTATCCGATCGCAAACTCCACCATCAGCATTCGCCGCGAGACGCTCGCGCGAACCGGCGGGTATCCGGAAGTGATGGCGCACCAGTCCGAGGACTGGTACCTGATGCTTCTGGTCAGCCTTGAGCAACCGATTCACTGCATCGAAACGACCTTAATCGAATACACGCGCCATGGTGACAGTTACACGGAGCGGTACCGGGAACGCGGCCTGGCCCAGGGAGCGAGATTCGAAGTGCTGATGAATCTCGTGCAGTGGATGCTCCGGCATCCGGAGCACCGCGAGGCCGGTCGACAGCTGTACCGCCGCGAGTTTCCCGGCCTGATTTCACATCGAGAAACTCCGAATCTCTCCCACCTGCCGCTGATCATGCGAAATTCATGGAAAAGATTCCGAAAAATCGGAATTGGAGGCAGCTTCCGGATGCTTCGGGCCAGCTTTCGGGAGGCACGAAGGAAGCGGCATGGATGAGTTCCCGAGACTGCTGATTCTTACGGATGACTGCGTGTCGCCGAGCCACGGGACCGGGGCAGCCCTCCTTCGTCAGTTCAAGCAGTTTCCGGACGAAAAGTTGATCCATGCCTATCTGAATCTGAAAGGAGAACCCTCTCTTGCCCGAAGCGCCCGGGTCCGCCCGGCAAAAGATCCCGCAAAGCCCTGGTATGCCCGGTTCACGGTAGGCGGTCGCGACAAGGATCCGGCAGATTCCGTCGGTGAGTTCATGAAGAAAATGCTGAGGCCGGACGAGAAGATCGACGTCGTTTACTCGTGTGTCTTCGGCGAGACGGGTCTCCAGCTTCTCACTGAAATCCTGGACCATCTCCCTGCCGGGACGCCCGCTGTTCATCATGCCAACGACTTCTTATATGCAAAAAAGACTCAATTCGAGCGAATGCTTCAGGCGCTTTCCCCGCGGATCTCTGAGTTCTGGTCAATCGGGCAGGGCCTGGCGGACGAAGTCACGAGAATCACCGGTCGCGAAGCGTCGTTGATGACACCCTTTCAATGTGACTTGCGACCCGATTACAAGCGGGAGCATCGTTCGTTCGGTCCCGATTGCAAAGCGGTGATGTTGGGAAATTCTCACATGCCGGGAGTCCTTCATCATCTGCGTCGGGTGTGGAAGACAATGGAAGAGTCGGCAGCAGGACTGCGACCGATTCAATGGTATGCTTACCCGACTTCTGTCACCTACGTGAAGGACGCCGGCATAACCTTCGAGCCCCAGATCGAATATTGTGGATTCCTGAACGACGACGATCTTCACGAAAAGCTCTGTGATGCGGATTTCGCGATTGTTCCATTCAACATTCACGAAAAGCCGGAGTACCACTATGCACAATTCTCGATCCCGTCCCGAATCACCGAATTCGTCAACGCCGGGCTGCCGATTTTCGCGGCCGCGGGAAAAGAGACAGAGGCCTGCCGGTTCATCTCCGGAAATGAACTCGGGCAATGCGCATCCATTGCGGATGAAGCAAGATTTACGACCGATCTTACGGCATTTGCAAAGGATGCCGGGATGCGGAAGGCGATGGGCCTTCACAACCGGAAATTCGCCGAGGAGCAATGTGATATCCGCCTGTACAGAAAAGAACTGCTGCGCAGGTTCAAGTCATACGGATTTTGAACAGAAGGAAACGAAGATAACGGAGTGGAGGTTTGATCTCTCCGCGCCTCTCTATGGTAGAAACTTTCTATGTCGTGGAAATCGCAGATAGTGGAGCGCAGTTCCTGAAACGTCATGGCGAAACGGATAATTAAGTGGTTGGTGATTGTCCTGATTGTCGGGACAATTTTGCTGTGCTTCTTCTTCAGAAATGGCACGCATCAAGGAAGATTGACCAGGGTAATGTCGATGGGACGGAATCTCTATGTGACCCTGTGGGTCAGGAGTATCATGGATCCCTCAGAACCCCGGTCCGCCTGGCCGCAGACGGATGGGAAACGGCATCAATCCGGGATCGCGCATCAGACTTCCACGGAGTTCTTTAAGTGGGCAGTCACCTCGGATGTGATGGGATTCGATTTTTCGTTTTTCACGGGCCCGGGCATGGCCGTCAACAATACGCAGATCCCAGACACGTTCACCGCCGATCAGAATGCCTGGTGCATCGTCGCAAACGTAGATACGAACACGACGGAAAGTATGCCAGTGCTTTTCACTCGTAACATAGCGGTAACCAACACCAGCGAATTCACTGGGCCCATTCGAAACTCCTTCACCATAACGCCAAAGCTCAAACTGAATGGCGTGGTGGTGGTGATGAATGGTGGGGCCTCGTGGGTGATTTCCGGTGATCTGCTGGATCGAACCTGGGAGGAAGTGCTAGGGTCCAGGCCCAAAGGCGACCACCCAGTGCTGAGACCATAGGGTACGGTGACGATTCAGATCGGTAAGGCAAATGAGCGAATTCGTTGATTATCTAAACGAAGTTTTCGAACGCTTCGGCCCGATTTACGCAAGGCGCATGTTTGGTGGTCATGGCGTGTATCACAACGAGGTGATGATCGCGCTCGTGGCCGATGACGTTCTGTATCTCAAAGCGGATTCGAACTCGTCGATACATTTCGAAAAGCTCGGAATGAGCGCCTTCGAGTTCGACAAGAATGGCAAGAAAGTGACGATGTCCTACTTTACTGCGCCGGAGGCGATATACGACGATCCCGACGAAGCCAGAATCTGGGCAACTCGCGCCTATGAAGCGGCTCTCCGCTCGAAACGTCCCAAGAAGAGAATGGGACATGGCCGCGACAAACACCCAGGCGCTTAGCTAACGACCCCACCTGTTGGGGTGCTGAACGTTGGACAGCGGGAGTTTGACAAACACATACAGAGAATCGTATTTGAGACGTGCTTACCGCCCTAAAGCCAACAATCCATTTGTTTTACGCAAAATGAAAACGGTAGTGATTACGAATTTCACGCTGATGACGCTTTCCGGGTGCAATGTGTGCCTCCTGCTCGGCTGCAGGGAGCCTGACGACACTCGGCCTCCTACTGAATACCTACAGGAGGATTTTGTGGATTACTCCAGTGTACAGGAACTCCTAAATGAGAATCTGGCGCCTCTTGCCCCTCCTGGACCAACGAATTTCTCGACGCCATTGATCGGGCCGGAGCACGGTGTTGACCATAAAATCCTGCAGATCACGCCCGACCCGGATATCGACTACAAAATCCTCATTGTTCGTCCGGATGTTATCGATCAATAGTCACATGGGAACCCGCGCGATGGAACATAGATTTTCCCCGACCAAATATTACACGACATTGGGACCTCATGAGCCGGTGTTGCGCATTGCTGACGGCGACACCATCATCACCACAACCGTGGATGCCCGCGGCTCCGATCACATGCGAGAGAGCGTAACGCCGCCCGGCAATCCGCAAACGGGGCCGTTTTTTGTGGAGGGCGCGGAGCCCGGCGACACGCTTGCTGTTCACCTGAATGACATTCAACCGAGCCGAAGGTACGGCTTTTGCGGTTCGTCGGTTGCGCCGAATGTCGTGGATCCAGCATACGTTCACAAGTTACCGAAAGCAGACTCTGCCCAGTGGGATGTGGATGTCGAAGCCGGAACCGCCACCCTGGTTGCTCCGGAATCGAACCTGGGGCGGCTGGTGTTGCCCCTGGAGCCGATGATCGGCTGCTTCGGTGTCGCGCCGACAGGGGGACAAGCGATTTCCACCGCTACTTCGGCCGAGCACGGCGGAAACATGGATTATCGCGGATTCGTGGCCGGCACGACGGTCTACTTTCCTGTGTTCGAGTCCGGCGCATTATTCTTCATCGGCGATGGACACGCGGTTCAGGGAGACGGCGAGATTGTCGGTTCCGGCATCGAAATCTCAATGAATGTGCGCGTGACGCTTCGCGTCCTGAAAGGAAAAGAGTGCGGGTGGCCGCGGGCCGAAAACGAAGAGTGGATCATGACAGCCGGCAACGCCCGGCCCCTGGACCAGGCGGCACAGCACGCGACGACAGAAATGTTACGCTGGTTGCAGCAGGACTATGAACTCGACGCCCTCGGCGCAAATCTGCTCCTGGCGCAGTGTGTTCGGTACGACTTGGGGAACATGTTCGATCCGGCATACACGATGGTGTGCAAGGTCCGGAAAAAATGGCTGAAAACGCCGTCGGAAATTGATTCTCGCTTGATGGATTCCTAGACGTGGGACCGCCTTCTTTGAACCCTTCGCGGCGGTTACCTGCCTTCGCCTCACTTCTCGGCCTGTTTGTGTTTGCCGTTTCAGCCAATGCGCTGCCGGCGGCCCTGCTGAGGGCCGCTGACGAATTCGATATCAGCATCGGGGCCATGGCACAAGTCTCGGCGGTTCAATTTGCGGGCTTTTTCCTCGCGGCAATCACGGGCGGGGTGCTGGCGGACCGATGGGGAAAAAGACATGTGTTGCAGGGCGCGTGCGCTCTTCTGCTTGCCGGTTCAATGATCGTGAGCCTGGCTCCGGGGCTGCGACATGCTTTCGTAGGTGCAGGCCTGATGGGCATAGGCGGTGGGACACTTGAAAGTCTGAGCACGACCCTTCTTTCGGATCTCTTCCCTGACCGGCGAAAGTTCTTTCTCAATATCTCCCAGGTTGTGTTCTGCGCCGGGGCTGTCACCGGCCCCTTTCTCATGGGACTACTTCTTCCCCAGGGCGTAAGCTGGAGATTCTTCTTTGGCGGCATCGGAGCGCTCAGCATTTTCCTGTTCGTTCTGTTTGCCCTTTCCCGCATTCCCCGCCCGACTCTCGATGAGCGAATTCGTTTCGAAATCCTTGGGCAAATCGTGCGTCGCCCCGCGCTGCTCCTTTCGTGCGCAGCCCTGTTCGGCTATGTTCTGACGGAATCGGCAGTGGTGATTTATGCCAATGCGTTTCTTCAGACCGAGCACCATGCTCCCGAACGTTGGGCAATCCATGGTCTATCGTTTTTCTGGTTTTTCATGGGATTGGGAAGGATGCTGTGCGCGCTGATCCCGGAACGTGTCGCCTACCGCCCTGTAATCGCCGGGCTCCTGCTACTCTCCACCCTATCTCTTTTTCTTCAGTACTGGGCATCCAGCTGGGTCGCGAGCCTCTTCCTGTTTGCGCTCACCGGATTGGCCTGCGCAGGAACCTGGCCATTGATCATCGGAATGACAGCGGCGCGACACTCCGGATTCTCCGGAACGGTGCTGGGACTCACCATCGCGGTTGGTGCGCTGGGATTCGTAGCGGCGCCAACAGTGATGAACGCACTCTTTGATCATGTTCCCGCCGTTGCGGTATTTCCCGTGGTGTCAACATCGCTCCTGTTTTCGCTGGTACTGATTCTTTTTTCGGGAACGGGATCCAGAACTTGACCCGGCGATCATTCGAAAATGTTTCCGGGGAGCCGGAACCGCGGATAAGATTTTTCGATGTGCTTACGTAAGCCTTACGTAAGGCACATCAGCATGGTTTGATTTTGCCGCTCCAGTGTGCGATGGCGTCTTTCATGGTGCGTAGTTCCTCTCGCGTCAGAACGCCCGCGACAAGGTAACTGCCGGCCAGGAATGTGGCGGAGAGTGCGAATGCCACCACCGGGCCGAATGGATTAAAGGAGGCATAGTAGATTCCAACGGCGCCCGCGCACAGCGCGGAGGGCAAGAGTAGTGCGCGGAAAACGCTGAGGTGGCCCGCATTCGCCAGGAGAACACAGAGGCCCACCGCCCAGGTCAGATCGGCGATCCACATTGCAAGGATCGCGCCGGCGGTGCCGATCGCCGGCACTGCAACCAGGAAAGATCCAACCAGCAGGACCGCGGAGAAAAACCCCAGGACGACCGTCGGCCAGAGTTGGTTCTGTGCAATACGAACTGTGAGCAGCCCTTGACCGATGGTAGCCGGAATCAGGCAGAACAGGATCGCACCCAGCAACCGGCCGGCTTCCCGGTAATCGCCTCCAAACAGTTCCTGCACCAGGATGGGGCCGAATGCCTGTCCTGCCAGGCCTGTAATCCCTCCGCACAGAATGAACAAGCGCGTGATTCCGTTAGCGAATACTGTGTCCTTCCCGTCGAAGCGAGCCACGGCGCGGGAAAGAACCGGAAGGCTTGCGGCGGTCAACGCCATTGTCACTCCCAGGAACACGCTGAAGAGCTGGATGCACAACGCGAGTTGCCCGAGTTCGAGCTCGGAAGCCGAAATCTGACGATGAAGCACGATCGGGCCCTGCAAGAGAAATGACCTGCACAGAGATACGCACCCGATGGGCAGGCAGGCCAACAGGAGGATTCGAATCGAAGACCAGGACCCATTCCTGCTATGAAAGGGAACCTTTCGACGGAGCACGATGTATGACGCAAAGTACTGTCCCCACCAGGACGCTGCATTGATGGCTGCAAGAGTCAGGATGCTGAATCCGCGAAGCACGAAAAAAATGCCAAAGAGAACTTCGGCAACTCGAAAGGCGGCACTCAATCGAAACGTGTAGCGACCTGACTCACAAGCTATGAAAGCAGCGTTTGCCCAGAGAGCCATGCTCCTGCCCGCAAGCGAAATCGAAAAAATCCACAACACCTGCCGTACCAGCGGATCCTCCTCCAGCAGACTTGCGGCAACCAGGCTGACGCCGGTGATCGCGCCTGCGAGCACGCGGCGGATTGCCAGCGTTTGGGATAAGGAGTCCGATGCGGATTCGAAATTCCGGCCAATCTCCCGGCTGAGAAGACTGTCCAGGCCGAAGTAGGTCAAGGGAAGTAGAACGAGGTACCAGCTTATCCCGTAGTAGAACAGCCCGAACAGTTCCGGCCCCAGGACGGGAGCAAGGATCGCGGCATACAATCCCCTGGCCAGAACGGTTATCCCGCGGGCACCAAAAAGATATCCCCCATTGACCAGGATGGATGCGGCACCTCTGTACTTTATCGAATCCACACGATGAGAAGAAATTCCGGTTTCACGGTTCCGACGGTCCGGAGATCTTTTCCTTAAAATACCCTGCCGCGTAGGGCGTCACGATTGCGGGAAAAAACAACCAGTTCCACAGGCACCGTTGCCGGTGAGCGGCCCTCGGCTTGCCACCTCGCCTGGCACGAGTAACTCCCGAATAGTATAGGCGGCGGAGGATCCATCGGTTCGTAGCACGTTCGGCCGAAATCTGGTGGCGTACCACGGCAGCACCGTTGTAGCGGACTTCGTGACCGCCGGCCCGGGCCCGTTCGCACAATTCCGTCTCTTCGCCACCCAACAAGCCGCCGGGTTTGCGTCCGAGATTCTCGTCGAACCGTGCTTCACGATCCAGGGTTCGCAAGTTCAATCCAAATCCCGCTCCAAAAACCTTTCTCACGGATTGCTCACTCCTGCCGTGGTCGAGCAGCGAGAACTGTTCACAAACGATTGGCGACCGGGTGAGCATCGGCGGATCGGACTTCCAGGCCGGAATAATGCGGGACCCCGCCACCGCGACGCCCGTCCGGGACAGAGTCTTCGCCAAACCGATTGCCCAATCCGGATCGGCGATCGCGTCCGGATCGATAAACAGCAACAGATCGGTTTCGCAGCTTTGAATGGCCCGGTTCCTGGCACGGGAAAGCCCGGGGACCTGTATGACATCGTATTCGAAGGTGAGATCCGGCGTGGACAATCCGCGGCAATACGTCCGCGATTCCTCATCCTCCCGTTGATCCAGAACCAGGATTCTCGCGTGGACATTGCGCTGTCTTGCGAGGGACTCCAACGACTGATGAAGGGTCGCGCTGGGTTCGCTAAACCGGGTCAACGATATTGATATGGCGGTGCGAAACATGGCGAAAAGAAGCAGGAAGTGGAATGCTAAGAGGACAGGGCATGAAACGCGAGAAAACACTTTTCGTCCGAGCCAGAAAGAATGTAATTCGACATCCCCTCCCGAAACAGCGAGTATCTACTTCATGGGCAGACTAACAATTGTCCTCCTTGCATTGTCGGCGTTGCTGTTTCGCCCCCAGGAGTATCTGAATCGCAACCTCATCCTCCCCGGGGACGACGCCTCCTACGTAGCGCACGTCACCTCGATTGTATTTTTCGAGTTTCCGGATTACGCCAAAGAATACTTTGAAACGGGCGGGAAAGTACCCAAGCATAGCATTGGATCCTCCCTCCTGCATCTCCCGTTCGGATTCGCGGGGTCCGTGGCGGACCGCCTCGCAGGTGACGACATCGTTTTGGGAAGATCGCCGCAGACCCTCTACATGAGCTGGACAATCTACGGCTGCATCTTGTCGACGATTACCCTGTTCTGGGGCGCCTGTCTACTCATGTATTCGTCCGCCAGATTCCTGTTCGACAGGACAACATCGTTCTGGACCGTTGTTTGCCTCCTCGTGGTGCAGGGAGCGCCGATATATGTTTATCGAAGACCCCTCATGCCGCATGTCGCCGAGTTGTTCGTGCTTTGTGCCCTGGTGTATCTATTGCTTTTCCTTCGCCTCGGCAACGCGCGTCGGCCGGGCGCGATTTCCTGGGCGATCCTGGCGGGATGCCTTGCGGGGTTGGTGGCCCTGATTCGCCCGAACAATGCCGTCCTGGCGCTGGCGTGGCCGATTGTTCTCTACCTTCGTCCGGGTAGCGGCGTACTTCCGCGACTTCAGTGGAAGCCGGCCCTGATTGCGTGCTGCACTTTGGGATCGATGATTCTTGTTTTCAGATTCATCCCGTCGCTATTGAACGCGGGAGGACCTGTGGGAATCGGGAAATATGAGATCACCGCGTACAACCAATTGACCCGGATTCACTCCCCACTCTACTACGTCGATCGCTTGGCGCAGCTCCTCGCAGGAACGGACTGGGGGCTACATTGTACCGCTCCATTCATTCTCATCGGCGCCGCTGCCGTATTCTGTTTCCGATTTCCATTGAAGAGGGAATTCGGGCTACTGCTTTGTACGATCCTGGTGAACGTTTTCATCGTGCTGCAGTGGCCCACGCACGCCAGTTTCTATGGCTACCGGTACCTGCTGTTCACGGCCATTCCGCTTCTGGTCGTTCCATTGGGCTGTGCGCTGACTCGCGCGATCGAAAGGTGGGGCCGAAAAGCGAAAATCGGACTGGGGCTGATCTGCATATTCCCGGTCTTTTCCATGCTGAGCTTCACGCTGGTTCCCGGTCTCTCACTCAACCATGATCTCAACCCGTCGGGATGGATCAATCCGGATTATCAGCTGAAAGCGTGGGGGTATTTCCTGCTGTCGCCCGTTGAGTACATTTACATTCTCGTACAACAGACCGTGGGGTATCCGATCGCCCTCTTCCTGGAGATGGCAGGACTGTCTCACATCTACCCGAATCCGCTGGTATCCCCCCTGTGGGAAATCAAAACCAATGTACCCGTCCGGTGTTTCGTGATCTGGGCGCTACCGGCTTTTCTGTACGTCGCCGCCCGGATGATCGGCTTGATCTCCATGATGACTCCAACCCGGATTCGCTGGTCGAATCAAGGGAACGGATTCTACCCTGACATTGCTGAGACTATCGGTTCTTGAGGCTTCGAGCTAGTCGGTCGAATGTGGAGAGTCGGCTCCCGCCTGCTCCGCGCATTCCCACTGCTGTCGGCTTTCCAGCCGCATTGGATTCGCTCCATTTGGAGTGCGCCGGAGGCGGGCAAAATATGTGCCCACTCTTGCAGGGACACGCGGAGGGCTTAGCCCGCAATGCTTTTCCCTGTTTCCTGGAATCCGACCCGAAGGGACACGGGTGGCTTCTCATGCTTCTGCTGAAAATGGATGAAGAGCTCAGCCATGATTCCCAGCGAAAAAATCTGCACACCCATCAGCGTCATGAGAATGCCGAAAAAGAACAGCGGACGGTTTCCGATCGGACGCTCACCGGCAAACCACAACACCACCAGGTAGAGGAGAATCAATCCGCCTACCAGCGCGCTCAACAAACCCGCGGAACCAAAAAAGTGCAGCGGCCTCTTCAGGAACCGGGTGGTAATGGCAACCGTGATCAGATCCATGAATCCTTTCAGCATCCGATCCATTCCGTATTTTGACTCTCCAAATCTACGCGGACTGTGTTTCACCGGAATTTCGGCAATGCGCGCGCCCATTCGCCCCGCGATGACCGGGAGGTACCGATGGAGTTCACCGTACAGATGAAGATTCTCGACCAGTTCACGCCGATAGGCTTTGTACCCGCAATTAAAGTCGTGCAGAGGAATGTTGAATACCTTTCGCACCACGAAATTGAACGCACGGGAAGGAATCACCTTGTGCCACGGGTCATGGCGCACTTGCTTCCAACCTGATACAAGATCGAACCCTTCCTCGATTTTGGTTAGAAAATTCGGAATCTCTTCCGGATCGTCCTGGAGATCCGCATCCATGGTGAGTATGATGTCGCCTTCTGCGTTTCGAAATCCCAGGTCCAGTGCTTCTGCTTTTCCATAGTTCACGGGCAGTCGAAGCAGCTTGGCCTCCGAATGGGATTCGCAGAGTGAAATCAATACCTCGGTGGATCCGTCGTTACTGCCGTCATCGACAAAAATCACCTCGAACCAGGAAGCATGAGGAGCGACATGCTTCGCTATCCCTTCGAACAATTCGGCCAACGAGTCGCGTTCGTTGTACACGGGAATGACAAAGCTGACTCCCCCCCGGCCGGCGGCGCTCATTCGGACGGCCTCCTGCCCAGGGCAAAGATCGAAGAACCGAATGGCATGTTCACGAATCTGAGGAACCCGCGCTCGACTCCCATGACCCCGCCCAGGATTGCGTTCATCCAGCGCGGCGGAACTCTTACGGAATAGGAAACCTCACCCCCGGGCTTGGGCTTCAGTCGTCTGATCGATCTTTCCGCGGCAACCAGGGGCAAAAGCAGGCTGGTATAGTGAGTGATCCTGCAAATCTGAAATCCGGCATCTTCCATCAGTTTTCTTAACCGGGGCCGGGTATATCGTCGCTTGTGATGAACAGACCGATCATGGTCGCTCCACAACCACATGTACGCGGGCACTGTACAGAGAATCCAGCCTCCCGGTTTGAGAATCTGATAGATTGACGCCAGGGAAGGCCCGTCTTCTTCCACATGTTCGAGGACATCAAGAAGCGTAACTAAATCGAAAGGGCCGCCGGCGGGCAGACCGTCGGGCAAGGTCCCATTGACCACGTTCACCCCCTGCAACTCCGATGCAAGAGCAACCATTGATTCGTCCGGTTCCACGCAGCTCACGTCTCCAAACGCTTCGAGGGATTTGGTGATGACCGAACAACAGCCCCCGATATCCATAATTTGTAAGGGATGAGCAGGCTCGATCTGGCGCTCGATCGATGACAGCACCAGGCGGCGTTTGCCGACTCGCCAGAAGTGCCTCTGGTCCAAATCGAAATAAACATCGTAGGCGCTGCGATCCATCAAGTATCCAACCTCGTGTCCCAACTGAGACTCTATCTCAAAGCCTTTGAGCCGTAACCTCTATTCGGTTCCCGCCGGGTGCCGGGGTGAGAAGTATTTCGACCGTCGGAGTCCCCGGCGGCACGGTGCGGCCCAACTCCGTGGTCTCCCGAACCCCGGAGAAAACGGGAGTGGTGACATAGTATGGGATTTCCTGTGTCTGCAGGGCAATACGGACGTAGTACCGAATCCACGATACATCGATGTTCACCGCGACGAGGTCCTCCTTTCGGAGCTCCTCGACAAAGCGGAAATCACTCCAGTCATAGCCGGATTTCAGCATAGGTTCCGACACCGATGGGTAGGGAGCGGCATAATGAATCCCATGTGGCCGCCGGGCCGCAATCGGGCGCGCAACGGCGAAACCAAGATGAAACACGGCCAGCAGGCCCGAGGCAATGATCCCGGCAGCGGCCGCCGAGCCTCGAATCTTCGGCAGAACCATGACGCAAGGGCATAGTAGCAGGATCATCATCGAAGGTGCAGCATAGGAGAGCCCCTTCCCCGCCGCCCAGGACCGCCCGGAAAGATTCAGCACAAGTACCTGCGCCAGCTGAATGCCAAGCAGAAGGGCCAGCCCTGGAAACGGCCCTATACATCGGTTGGCAACCGCCCGGTCCCACAGAACCCGTCCGAGCAGGTAACAAAGCGCAGCGAAGGGGAGCACCACCGCCACCGCGATTGAAACCCGGGCGACAATCGATCCGCTCCCGTCCGGGATCAAGTAATACAAACCAAGGATCCGCGTCAATCCATCGATCGTGCCGGGAATTATTCCCGACGCATCGTCGACGAAGCCTGACAACGAAACCAGGAAGTGCCGGGACCAGGCGGCATCCTGGGTACGAGTGTATTCCACCTGGCGGAGCAAACAGCCCACGGTGGATTGAATACAGGGAGCGAGAAGAATGGCTGTTGCCGCGATGACGGCGAAAAAAGTTATCAATCCCGCGGGACGCCCGCGCAGCAATCGATGGACAAATGCAAGAGCGAAGAACGCCGGAAGATGGAATGCGGTTGCCTCGGGATAGAGATAAAATGCGCCTCCTGCCAGGATCGCGGGGAATGCCACCGGGTGCCATGGGGGGCCGGCCCAACGATCCTCCCCAATCGCCATTCGTACCGCGAGCAACAGAATCGCAATCACGCTGATGTGACTCCAGGTATTGATATCCATGATGTATTGGCCCCAGAACCCGCCCACGACGGCCAGGGCAAGAAGGGGCGATAGCATCGATTTTCGCCCCGCCAACTCGTCAAACAGGAGTACGGCGGCGCAAAGAGCGAGACTGAAGAAATAGCAGAGAAACAGGTACCCATTGTGAAGCAACCGCTTGGGATCCGCGGTGGTGACAGTGGCATAGAGAATACGGACCGCGGGACGAATCGCCAGTTGCCACTGGGCTCGGCCAAACCCGCCTTCCTGCTCAAGGGCAACCGGGTCCAGATCCCGTACTTCCCGATGGGGCAGAAGTTGGTACGTCGCCGCCGGTATGTAGTATCCGGACGTATCGAGATGGCTCCATTGAAAGACCGCGAATTGCTGACCCCCGGTGAGCCGGGGTGAGATGAGAAGAGCAATTCCAGCTACAATCAGGACGAGCCGAATCCATCCGGCCGCACCTGAGGGCTCGCGCACGACCTTCCCTGAGCGCATTGCGTACAGGGAGAATGCGTACCAGGCACATCCTGCCGCGGATGCTGCAATCCCGATAACAAGAATCAGCTCAACGCTTCTGTTCGCGAAGTACAGCCACTGAGCTCCGATCGCCGCCACCGCAACCCCGGTGCAGGACGCCGCGGTATATCCCGCGAGTCCCGATTGAAAACTTCGGGGAAACTGCCCGCGCAGCAGACGGCCAATCCCGAAGAAGAAAGGAAAAAGGAGCAGGAAAAAAATCAGGCTGTGCAGAATGTTGCCCACCGGAAACTACTCAGGAAGATTGGCTTTCGTTGTCGTCGCCTCAATGAAATACCGGTTCTTCTCGGAAACAAGTACGAGAGAAAGAGTAACCGTCGGAACACCTGGCGGTTCGACTTCGCCCAAATTGTCGAGTGAGATGTGGTATTGTGTAACCGGTGTCGTGATGAAATGGGGAATGCTCCTGGAAAGCAGGATGATCCGGACGTAGGAACGAACCCACGGGTACTCTATATGGACGGCGACCAGGTCATCCGGGCCGAGTTCGTCTGCAAATGACATGTCTCCCCAGTCGAACCCCAATTTCATGACGGGGTCCTGAATTGCGGGGTACGGTGCGGCATAATGAATCCCATGTGGACGAGCGGCCGCGACGGGCCGGACACACGCAAACCCGAGATGCAAGATTGCCAGAACCCCGGATGCAATGCGCCCCGTACTCACGAGAAAACCTCCCGGCAGGGACCAGGCTGTTACACAAGGCGTCAACAGTACGATCATGAAAAGAGGCGCGGTGTAGGAAATGGCCTTTCCGAAAGCCCACCAGCGCTGGAGGAATCCCAGAATGGCTGTTTCGCCGATCAGTACCCCCGTCGAGATGGCAATCCCCAAAAAGGCAAAGGTTCCTGCCCTCGATATCAGGGCGGTACGGCACAATTTCAAAATCAGGAAAACCAGGCTACCCAACAGAAATGCGAGCAACAGATATGAAATCACGATATGTAGAATAGAAGAACCTTCTTCGGGGGATAGGAAGTACAATCCCAACGCACCGAGCAGCCCATCCAGGGGCATTGTAATCGGGTGCGTGCCAGGACCATTTCGGCCGAAGATGTAATCGAGAGAATAGATCCACCACTGAACGTTATGGTCTTGAACAAACTCTGCCTGGTAGATGATCAGTCCCACGGTGGATTTCCAACCCGGCAGGAGAAGCACCAGCACTGCGAGCAGCGCAATACCGGAGTGGATCAAACCGGCAAAACTCTTTTCCAATGCGCATCGAGCCAGGATCATCACCGCCATCCCGGACGCCAGGAAAGCGCTGCCCTCGGGATATAGATACATGGATCCCGCCAGAAAAATGGAAACCAAGACTACCGGCCGCCATTGAAAGCGGCGCGCGCCAAAAAACGTGTTTGAATCAGATGCGAGAAACCAAACGGACAGAAGAAGGAGTGGGGTGCTGCTGATGGAACTCCATGCATTAATGTCAAAAAGATACTGTCCCCAGAATCCTCCTGCCAGGGCGACTGCGGCCACGGCCGAGCGTACCCGTTTTTCACCGGAAATCTCGTCAAAAATCATGCAGGCGACACCGATGAGAATGGCAAAGAAATAGGCAACAAACAGGTAGGTGTTCCCGAGAAGATTCTGTGGACTGGGCGCGGAAACCAGGGCATACAATATTCGAACGGCAGGTCTTTTATCCAGTTGCCAGTGTCCCCGTGTGAACCCTCCGGCCGCCTCCAAGTCAACCATCGACGAATCGCGGACCACGGAATGAGGCAGCGTCAGGTAGGTGGCGGTGGGTTCCAGATACCCGAAAGTGTCCCAGTGGTTCCCCTGGAATACGGTGAACTGCTGCCCACCGGTAAACCGGGGCGCCACGACCAGGAAGGTCCCTGCGATGATCACCCCAACCCGGAAGTAAGCGCCCGGCCCGGGTCGGGTGCGGGGGACCCCTGATTTTCGCTTACGAAAGGCGGAGAAGATGTGCCATCCCCACCCTGCGCAGGAAGCGAGGAACAAGTACGGCGCAAAGGTCCGGATCTGCAGGCCGCTGAAATACAAACATTGTGCCGCGATAGAGACGGCGGCGATCCCGGCAACCGAAAGCAGGTAAAATACGGGAATCCCCGACCTGAGTTCTTCGGGAAGCAACGGGAAAAAGATCCGGCCTACACCGAAGAAAAAAAGGAAAAGCGCACAGAAAAAGAGAATCTCATGCAGAGGGATGTACATGCCTGGCTATGCGGAAGGACGACTTGCGGCGAGCCTCCCGGATTTTATCACAACCATGTTGTAAACGATAAGGACCATGGTTCCCGCAACCAGGCAAAGAAATCCGTAGGATTGGACTCGCCATGCCTCGACGAGAAGGAGAGCCGACGCCACCAGTCGAATCGCGAAAAATCGGAATGTGACGACGGATTGGCCTGATTGCCTGGTCTCCCACGCCTGCACGATCCAGGACGCGAGAAAAAGGATACTGCCCAACATGCCGATCAATCCACTCATCAAATCCTCCCGGGACAGCCTGAAATCCATTCCTGCTTGACTTGAAAACCTCTGCCCCCACTCTCAGGGGCATCTTTGGAGCTTGTGCAAGCACCCTTCTCGAAAATTTTCGTTGAACTCAACTGCGACCAGAACCTTACGGGTTGTCTTTCTTAATTACCACGATTTTACAAGTAATAGTGCACTGCACATCTTTCATCTGGCGAACCGTCTGACGGAGCGCGGCCTGGAGATTGCGGTTGCCGTGCCGGGTGATCCCGCGGGTGCGAAAGAAATTGGCTCCCCCCTCTTTACTGCCTTGTCCTATCGCGAAACCCCCGCCGCGGTGAGAAGATATACCGCGGGAGAAAGCCCTGTCTTGCTGCATGCGTGGACCCCCCGTGAAAATGTTCGGCGTCTGACCGAACGAATCAGCCGCTCGTTCCGCGTGCCGTACGCGGTGCACCTCGAAGACAACGAACAGGCGATTCGTGCGGCGCGAACCTCCGCCAGGGGCTGGTGGTTGAAAGGCCTGATCGAGGGTCGCTACCTTTCCCACCCTCGCAGATCCACGAGGTTTCTTCGTGGGGCCGCCGGTGTTTCCGTCTTGCTGGATCCACTCAAAACCTTTGTTCCGGATGGAGTCCCGGCCACCGTCATCTGGCCTGCGTGTGAACCGGACCTTTTTATGGATGGATCGAAGGCCGAGGACGTGCGTGAATCACTGGGCGTTGCACGGGATGAGTTTGTGATCTTCTATCCGGGAAACATCACCCGCGTGAATCTCGAAGATGTGCGGTCTCTTTACCTCGCCGTTGACCTCTTGAACCGGCAAAACATTCCGGCGCGCCTTGTTCGAACCGGCCGGGTGGATGAAGGCAGGTTCGTGGAAAGGATGTCACTGCACGGCCGCCGGTATCTCGAACTGGGATATCAACCCCGGTCCAGGATGCGGGAATTGTATCGTACCGCGGATGCCCTGGTTCAGCCCGGTCATGCCGGCCCGTTTAACGACTACCGGTTTCCCGCAAAGCTGCCCGAATTTTTAGCCTCCGGGAAACCGGTTGTTCTGCCGGACTGCAACCTCGGGCGACATCTGGAGGACGGCGTGAATTGCCGGCTCCTGTCGTCCGGAACTCCGGAGGAGATCGCCTCCATATTGGAAAATTTCTACGCCGATCCGGCGACCGCCGAGCGCATCGGCGCTGCCGGGCAAGCGTTTGCCAGAGAAAATTTCGATTGGGAAAAAAGCGCCGGCAAGCTCATCGAGTTCTATGACAGAATTCTTCCCGCCCGCGGCAGGCAGGATTGAGAGTCAGTTCCGTAAACCGTGGCACGGCGCCTCCGGCCCGTGTCGGAACAGGCGGAGAGGAAGGTTTGAGCGGGAACTGTGCAGGCTCCAACTATGCGATTCTTTTTGTCCTGTCCTTTTCAGACACGGGCCGGAGGCGCCGTGTCACGATCCTCTGCACAGGGCCGGCGGTCCAGGGTGTGCACTGAAACGTAGATGTACGTCCTTTCAATCTTCGGGAAATGAGGTATAATAATCGCCGTACCGGAGAAAGGAGAATGGGAATCATGTTGGACTGGAAAAGTAGACTATTGTTTTCTGTTCTTTTCGGCGCGCTGTTTGTTATGGCGCCCCGGGAAGTCATCGGTGCTTCGTTTACAAATTTTGAAGGGAAACAGACTCGCCCTATTGCACTTTCTCCGGATGGCACAAAACTCTTCGCCGTCAATACCCCGGACGCCAGGGTTTCGGTGTTTGATATCACGAATCCGTCCAATCCGATCCTGATTTCAGAAATTCCGGTTGGACTCGAGCCCGCTTCCGTGCAGCCCAGATCCAACGATGAAGTATGGGTTGTCAACGAACTGTCGGACAGCGTCTCCGTGGTGTCGATTCCACGCGCGGTAGTGACCGATACCATTCCGGTAAAGGACGAGCCGGCTGATGTCGTCTTCGCAAACGGAAAGGCTTTCGTCTCGGTGGGGCGCAGCAACCGAATCGATGTATTTGATGAGATAACACATGCGCACCTCGGCAGTATACCCCTGCAGGGAGAGAATCCGCGGGCCCTGGCGGTGAGCAGCGACGGATCTCTTGTATACGTCGCGTTCGCGCTGTCGGGCAACGGCACCACATTGATTCCCCCCTCGGTAGCCCCTCCGCCTCCGCCTCCCACTGTGGTCACCAACCCTGCTCCGCAAGTCGGACTCATCGTCGCGGCCGACGACCCGACCTGGTCTGCCACGATTCAGTACACGATGCCAGATCATGATGTAGCTGAAATCGACACTGCCACCCTGGCCGTGACGCGATACTTCGATGAAGTCGGCACCGTAAACCTGGGATTGGCGGTCCGTCCGACGAACGGATTCCTGTACGTGGCGAATACGGAAGCGCTGAACCTGATCCGGTTCGAGCCGAATCTTCGGGGTCACTTTATCGATAACCGGATATCGCGGATTTCCACGCTGGATGGAAGCGTGACCGCCTTCGATCTAAATCTGGGACTGGACTACGCCACGCTTCCCAACCCGACGGCACTGGCAACTTCCCTTGCGCAGCCAACCGCGGTTGCCTTCGACGGAAATGTCGATGTCATGTACATTGCCGCGTTCGGCTCCGACAGAATTGCCAGGGTCGACCCGGACGGAAACGTCCTTGCGCGGATCGACATCGGCCCGGTTCAGGGCGCGGCGACGGACCCGAGCAACAAGCGGGGCCCCCGGGGACTTGCCGTCCACCCCAGTGCTCAACTTCTGTATGTGTTAAACAGGATCGCCAACACCATCATGGTGGTGGACCTCTCGTCCGACATGGTGACGCGTGAACTTCCCGCGGGAAGCAATGACCCCACGCCGGCAGTAATCAAGAACGGGCGCGGCTTCCTTTATGATGCGCGACTCTCCGGAAACGGGACCGTGTCCTGCGCGGGATGTCACATCGACGCCGAGATGGATATGCTGGCATGGGATCTCGGCGACCCGGCCGGTTCCATGGTAACCGTCACCAGCGTAATCCTGAGTGTCCCGGTATCGTTCGACATGCACCCCATGAAGGGACCCATGACAACGCAAACGCTGCGGGGTCTCAAGGACCTCGATCCGCTCCACTGGCGAGGCGATCGGAATAATTTTCTCGAATTCAATCCTACTTTTAACAACCTGATGGGAGGACCAACCCTCGCACCCGCGGACATGGACGCGTTTCGCGAATTCATTGAAACGATTGCCTTTCAACCCAATCCGAACCAGAACCTGGATCGGACCCTGCCCGCTTCGTTTGAAGGGGCCGATCCCGTGGCCGGGCGCGATTTCTACATCAATGAGAACTACGCCTCGACGCTCAAGTGCAACGATTGCCATACCGCAAATCCCGGGAACGGCTCAAACAACCTCATCATTCCCGCAAGCGCACTGCAGGAGTCACAGGACTTCAAGGTCCCTCATCTCAGAAATGCCTACAAGAAAAGATCCCTGAACAAGACACCGGGAGCGGAATCCATTGGCGGGTTCGGATTTCTTCACGATGGAGAAATTCCATCCGTGTTCGATTTTCTGACCCTCCCGGTCTTCGATCTCATTGACAACAATTCCATCGTAAAGAGCAACCTCAGCGCTTTTGTTCACTGCTTCGACACCGGCATGGCGCCGACGGTAGGGTATGGACGAACACTCGATGCAGGCAACAAGAATGACGCGGATATCATCGCGGACTGCGGGACTCTCGAAGCGCAGGCTGCAGTGAGCAACATCAATCTGATCGTGAAAGGCCGCATCGACGACACGGTCCGGTCCTATGTGTACGACCCCGTCGCAAACCGATACGTAAGTGACGTCTCCGACGATCCGCCGCTGACCCGGGCGGAGCTCCTGGCCCTGGTTTTGAACGACAGTGTTTTATCCGTCACGGGAGTCCCACCCGGCTCCGGGAACAGAATGGCGCTGGACCGGAACGAGGACGGAATCCGGGATGGTGACGCTGCGCCCCCGGCACTAGATAGCCGGATCGAAAATGGCTCCCCCATCATCTCCTGGTCAACCAATGAGTACTGGTATGTGCTCGAATCCTCGGATGACTCGGAGGCGGGCGCATGGTCGACCGTCACCGAAGTACGGGCGATCGACGGCAGCGACGTCATTGTCACCAACAACGCGCCGGACACGGCAGTAATGTTCCGGCTGCGAAGACCGTGGTAGGATAAACCCGCCGCTGATTCGAGCTTCCCATCGTGGCACGGCGCCTCCGGCCCGTGTCGGTGCAAGTTTAGAAAAAAAATTGCGCGAAAAGAGCCGCCGCAATTCTCGCTCTTATCTTCCTCTCTCCTT
>Ga0315336_1001396_pt1 | contig 47591 bp, 50 predicted proteins | sample ASW5metaG_FD_204512 | JGI IMG/M metagenome (GOLD analysis project Ga0315336, IMG submission 204512) | Ammonia-oxidizing marine archaeal communities from Monterey Bay, California, United States - ASW #5 | ecosystem: Environmental > Aquatic > Marine > Intertidal zone | place: USA: California...
GGATAAAATCCTTTCTATGTCAGATGTATTCACCATAAATGATGTACTACTGACCAGGGGGGTTACCTACCCGGTACTGTGCGTCGTACAAAGATCTGCTGCACATATTTTTAAGGAAGACGAAGCCCTCCTTGAGGCTAATGGTCAACTCATTAATACAATTGGCCACTTTTGGATTTATGAGATTTGGGAGTAGAAATTTTCCAAGTTCAGGAGCGGATTCTGCCTGCCAGAAGGCTCAATCCACCTTTATATATTCCAAAAAGTACGCTAACTTGCGCCCATGATTAACCATGATTTTGTTCAGCAAGAGGTAAGAACCTTGTGCTCAAGCGGAGCCCTTGGTCGATCCAGCTCATATAATCGACTCCTTCAGTATTTAGCCGATCAGTACATTAGTGGAAAAACACCGAAACAAACCGAAATAGCTACTGATGTTTTTGGGAAAGATAGTAATTTTGACCCTAGTCAGGAATCTCTAGTTCGGGTCTATATTCATAACCTGCGTCAAAAACTTGAGGCCTACTACAGTCAGACCGATGGATCAGACAGCTATCGCTTGGAGATCCCAAAGGGTGAGTACCGTCTTGATGTTGTTCCGATAAAAAATTCCGCGAAAAAAAAGGATCTCTCGCGTAGCGTGGGGCAGAAAAGAAAGATTTTTATTTTTGCTGCTATCGCTTTGTTTGTTTTTTGTTCGGCACTAATATTCAGACCCTGGCAGAATAATCCCACTATCTCCGAACAGGTTGCTACCGCCCCCCTCTGGTCAAATATCCTGACCGATCAAATTCCTATAGTAGTCGTTGTTGGAGACTATTACATTTTCGGGGAGCTAAATGAAACCCTAAATGTAGGCAGACTTATTAGAGAATTCGCCATCAATAGTGCGCAAGATCTGAGCGAATTTGCTCTTAATAACACCGAAGCTGCCAATAACTACATCAATCTTGATCTGACATACCTACCAATCGCAACCGCCTTTGCATTAAAAGACATACTGCGTATCGTTTACACCTCTGAAAAGCCGGTACGTATCACGTCGATGTCAGAGCTCGATGGTATTGATCTCAGGTCGAACCATATTCTTTATATTGGCTACATCAGCGGTCTTGATAAGCTAATGAAGTTCGTTTTTGCATCCTCCTCCCTAACTGTAGGTGATACATACGATGAATTGATGAACCTAAAGACTGGGGAAGAATATATCAGCGGAGCTGGTATGCCCACAGGCGGCCAAGGTAATTATCATGATTATGGGCTGCTCTCAATGTTTCCAGGACCAAGTGGTAATCAATTTATGGTGGTGGCAGGGGCGAGAGATGAAGGACTTATGCATACTGCTTATTCTGTCACCGATCTGACACATATAGAAGCCATAAGAAAATTGTTTGTAGATATGGGAACTGATATAGCGCCATCGCTCGAAATACTCTACGAGGTAACTGGCTTTGATCGCATGAGCCTGAATGGAACATTAGTCCACTCAGCTCAACTTGATCAGCAACGAATCTGGGATGTTCAGAATTCTATTCAGTTTGCGCGATGATCGCACAAGTGATATACGACCTAGGAAAAGGCGAAGAAAAATTTCACGGTTGTGCTTAAATTCAGCAAAACCCTGGAGAAAATTATTATGAAATATCTGTCTGCTGCTCTCGCAGCAGCCTTAGTAACTATTTCACCAGCATTCGGCCACCACAGTGATGCCGGTCTTGATATGGAGTCACTAGTTAATCTAGTTGGTACGGTTAACAATTTTTTTTGGCGTAATCCGCACGTCTACTTTACGGTCGAGACCATCAATGAAAACGCTGAAATTACAGAGTGGTCCCTACAAATGGGCTCTACAATTACTGTATCGAGGATGGGCTGGAGCCGCGATACGTTGTCACCAGGAGATCAAGTCACCGTCCAAGCCCATCCAGCAATTGATGGACGTCCTTATGCATATGTAAGAGCAGTCGAAAAAGAGGGTGGACTCAGCCCAGGTGAAATCTTTCGCGAACCAGATGTAACAATTGGCGCAACTAGCTTGGAAGGGAGATGGTTAGCTAAATTGTCTGAAGTTACCCGTTACCCGGGTGGTTTTGATGGATTTTTTATCGCTAACCTCAAGTTGACTGAAAAAGGGATAGCAGCCCGCGCAGCTTATGATCCGTTCTCCGCCGACAATCCAGAGTCCCTGTGTATTGGTAGGCCAACGCCGGCGATGATCGTCTCTAGCACCCGCTATCCTATCCAAATCCAGTTTAATAACGATGAAAAAACCATCGAGATTCGCAGCCAGTATTGGGATGAAGTCCGAACAATCTATATGGACGGCCGAAAGCATCCTGATAGTAATAAACGGTTCGCTTCCGGCTACTCCATCGGTCACTGGACGGGAGAAACACTGGTCGTAGATACCAGAAATTTTTTGGATCACCGATCACCATATCAGATCGGGTTACCCTCGGGTGAATACAAGCATGTCGTCGAGCGATACCAACTAATAGAGGGGGGCACGCGCATTGCGGTTGAATTTACGCTGGAAGACCCAGAATACATTTCTGAGCCGATGATCCACTCTAGAGAATTGATCTACACACCCCAGATACCAATGTCTCCGTTTAACTGCGACCCTAGTGCCACTAGAATGTTTATGCCGCTTTCAAATTAAGCCTAACTTTTTTTCCGCATTAACTTAGTGATATAAATACATTCAGTCGTTCCGAATTCTTCTATTGGTCACCGTTCCCATACCAACGATCCGTTGTCCACTACCAGCCTCTCAGTGTCAATTCCGTTACCCTTCCATGCTGGAAAGCCAGTTGCTGTTACGGTTTGCCCCAGTTTAATAGAGTCCTCTGCCCAACCTATACGCAAAAGTCGGTTCCTTGATGTACCCTCAAGCTTCCACTCTTCCGTGGCCCCATCAGCTCTTGCGACAGTGATAAAAATATAGACATGAGGATTCAGGAACTGAAACTCTGTCACAACACCCGTAACGGTAACCTGATCGGCATTAAGATCGTACCAAGGGACACTGCTATGATGTGCCTGCGCTACCCCAATGACAAAGACAGCCATCAACACCATCCGCCTTATTAATACTTTCACAGCTAATACTCCGTTAGGTGACATTCGAATGGAAAGAGCTCCCAATTTGGCTCAAGTACAAAAATCTCGGTTGACGTATGAGGCTCCGAAAAATTTTCCGGGTCCGTTATGGTTAAATTGATAATAAGATACATACCATCATCTCGTTTTTGTAGATCAAATGTCTCATAAAGCGTCATAGCTTTGCTTTTAGGTATACCATTCCTATTGACCTCGCCTGCCGCAAGATGTGTGGTTTCGACTACCAATGTTTCTCCGTCCCAGCGACCGATTGCATGCCCATTAGGTGTATGTGGCATATTAGGCAGTGGTGGGGGGCCATTCATGTATACGGTACGTACCACGTCCATCGTTTCGTAGCGAACTATGAGCGTATTATCAGAAAAATGAAAATCCATTGGACTTCTCGGGCTAAATCCTCGCGGCATACCAGGAGACTCACACCGCAGAGATGGATCCTGATCCAGCCGAAAATCCTCATAACGCCTCTGCCCAAGAGCAGTAAGGGGGTACTCCCGAGTGCTTGTACCTAGGCCAGCAGCAGATCTCCAAATGCCAGCCGAAAGCTGAGCTGAGCTCACCGGGTTTGCAAGTACAACTGATTCACACAGCAATACCAATACACCTGATACCACGAACCCCCGAATCATAGCCTTTTTTCCATCATCACCTACTCTCAATGAACCTATAGAATACGCAAAATTTGTCAAGGTACCAATTGGATGTGTGGCTATAACTGTCTGCTAGCTATTTGGACTCTAGTAGGATTCTTAACTATCTATTGTCTTTTCTTTGTTGCGGCTCCCTATGGGCGTCACGAGCGGCCTGGCTGGGGCAGATCAATACCTTCCCGTCTTGGCTGGATTCTGATGGAGTCACCAGCCTTCTGCATTATGCTCATCTTCTTCTTAGCCTTTAGAGACACAATTAATCTCGCCCAAATCATATTTTTTGTCCTATGGGGCCTCCATTATTTTCATCGGAGCTTTATTTGGCCATTCCGCGCAAAAATTGCAAGAAAAAAAATGCCCGCGCTGATTGCCCTGATGGCCCTCATATTCAATTGCATCAATACTTCTTTTCAAGGAATTTGGATTTTTTCATTTGGGGATTACGAACCAAAATGGATTTACAGCCCACAATTTTTTTTGGGAATTTTTGCGTTTCTTTTGGGAATGTATATAAATGTAAAATCTGACAACATTTTGATATCTCTGCGCAGAAAAAACGAGTCTGGCTACCACATACCAAAAGGATTCCTTTTTGAGAAAATAAGCTCTCCGAATTATTTGGGGGAACTCATCCAATGGCTTGGGTGGGCCATCATGACCTGGAGTCTTGCGGGCTTAGTATTTTTTCTCTGGAGCCTTGCGAATCTACTACCCAGAGCAATTGCCCACCATCGATGGTACGAAAGAACGTTCGATAATTATCCAGATAATCGAAAAATTCTGGTACCTGGTATTTTTTAATAAGATCTAGAAGAATTATCTCCTCAATGAGAATTAGACAAATTATTATTCTTGCCTGTAAACTCCCGTCGCCTCATAACTTACGCCCAATGGCTGATCTAAATAAAAATAGAATTCATTTTTCTTGTTTAAAATTTTTTAAGGAAGCGTAATGAGTAATGTCGTGAAAATAGTACTATTAAAAACAGTCTTCTTAATAGGAATCAGTTCAAGCGCTTTCTCGCAGCATTTTGAAGACGGTAAGCTCATCTTTCCCGAAAGGCGCATTGCTGCGTTTGCCTACAAAGGAGCCGATGAGGAAATCATCCGTAGTACGCTACCCAAAATACTGACAAGAGAGGGTAGCGACCCCGGATCCTGGGTGTATGAGTGGAGTTATCTAGGTGAATATTACGAAACTGAAGGAGAAAAATACGAGAAAAATAACCAGTCGATAGCAGCAAGGAATGCTTACATGACGGCATCTAATTATTACGCGATGGCTTGGTTTCCATTTAATTATTCCCCTGAGGAAAAACAAGCCTACAACAAGCATCTGGAAACTTACCAGAAGGCAGGCCAGTTTTTTGATGAGCCCATGGAGGTGGTTTCGATCCCATTCGATAACGAGATAATTACCCTGTACTTGCATAAGCCGAAAGGTATTAAAAATCCACCATTAGTCCTGTGGACTCAAGGAGCAGACCAATATAAAGCGAACGCCTATGCGTCAGTTAATGAATTAGTAAAAAAGGGTATCGCAGTTGGAACTTTTGACTTATTGGGGTTCGGAGAAAATGAGAAGTGGGTTTCCTCGCCAACGTCCGATGAATTGCATATTAGAATCATGGAATATTTTATTGAGCGAGCTGATGTTGATGAATCACGGATTAGCTTCGTTGGCTTCAGCTGGGGGGGTTATTACGCTGCAAAACTCGCAACCCGTAACGATCCCAGGATTCGATCAATAGTCAGCTTCTGCGGGCCAATTCACGAAATGTTTGCCGCCTCACAGGCTATGTATGAAGATATGCTAGACGGTCCAGAGGGCCCTACCCTTAGTAATCTTTTGCGCCGGCTGGGGGTTCAAAACCCAAATGGCACTTCCATGAAAAAAACCTTAAATCCATTCTCATTAGTAGAGCAAGGCCTTATTGGCCAAGGAAAAACTATCAAGACAAGATTACTGATAGCCAATGGAACCCAGGACGATATCCAGCCGGTCTCCGATTTAGAATTACTACATGACTCTGCTGAAAACTCAGACCTATGGCTTCTGGGGCGGGCCGATCATTGTGCAGCAGAGTATTTACCCGTCGCTGTGCCACAGCTGGCGGACTGGATCCTTGAAAACTGATCTTCCTCAGTGGCTCTAGTTCAGTAAGTTCTGCTCACGTACTAACGTAAAAACAAGGTTTTTTTGTATCGTTGACTACCTGCTAAATATTTCTTTATCACTAGGATCCAGGGGGCTTCGTTCTCTCAGGATCCTACCATCTGGCAGCCTAGCCTCCACAAAACGGAGGGTTCTCTCCCGATAACCGACACGGCCTACAAGGGTAATGTTCCAGTCATTCTTCAACTCATCTAGATTCCACCCCCCGCGCTCCAAAGCAATTCTTGCAAGAAGTTCTACGAGCCACTCCTCTCTTGTTCCATCTTCCTTTATGACCTCGAGCACGAATGAGGAGTGTGGATTGACCCATTTCAGCTCTTTGATCGACCCCTCCAATGTGATTCTTTCCTGGGAAAACACAAGGGCAACCGAATGGTGTGCAGACAGAACCACCGGTGCTGAAAGTAATATTGTTAGAACGAGGTTTTTTAACATTATCTATTACTCGTGGTCGAATTCTTCTTTGATACAGCCATACACCGTCAGATCAAATTGTGATCTCAGGTAGCGGTTCGTTGAGACCAATGGTTCAGCTAAGGTAATGGGATCTATCCAGTCAATATTCACCACCAACCGGTCGCTTTCGTCTCGATAGATACGCTCAATACTACGCAGGGCCATGGATTGCGGGGGATAGCGCAACAGTGTTGTGATATTTCCACGCGCGTAACCGATGGTTTCAATCATCAAGGTATCACCCTCATACCAGCCGATAGAATGACCCATGGTGGGCATCGGCTCGCCATGAATGTTAACGGTGCTAGAAATTAACTCAACGGGATGCCCATTCTGATTCAGATACACAGTTCTCACCAAATCAAACATTTCGTATTGGATCATGACCCGGTCTTCGAACTGCTCGATTTTCACTACCGTGTCTGGCTCATCCCAGGCCCGCCCCAGCCCTGAAGGAATGCATTGATAGCTGAAGTCATCGACCAGGACATCGTAGGCATCATGACGACGTTGGCCCTCCTCCGTATATCGGATCTCGGAATATTGCCGGAATAACGTTCTATCAATTCCCCAGATACCCTCAAGGTCAGGCTGCCCAAATGAGGTTACAGGGTACCCACATAGCAGGATACAACCCAAGACCGCAGCACCCCAAAACCCCCTGGAGAATCCGCAGAGCTTCAATGAATCATAGAAGCGGGCAAAACAAAAAATATTAAGACTAATCATTTAACTCGGTCACCGCATTTCAGCCAAAATGCCATCCAATCCCATGTCCATCATCAAATCTTGCCAGTGGTATTCGTCACGGAGCATTGCAGCAATCTCCTCACGAGAGCTCCCCTGACGAGACATTTCCCTCACACGGGTACGAAGACGAACTGTACTTTCTCGAAAATTTTGCATCTCTGCCTTTGTGGTAATCTCACCATGTCCTGGAATAACGGTCTCAAAGCCAAGCTGCAGCACCCCGTCAAGCGTCCTTGTCCATGCAGTAGCACTTCCGCCGCCCCTATAGTCAATCAGTTGTGGTGTTGCATCCCCGTAGGTAAACATGTCTCCGGCAGCAAGTGTCCGGTATTCCGGAAAATAAACAACAACATCTCCGTCGGTATGAGCAGCCCCGAAGTAATACATTTCAACCACTTTGCCACCGAGATGGATTCTTGCGTACTCTTCCAGCGTAAAATTGGGGAGGCCGGGCAAATTATCATCAACCATCCTGTACCGGGCTTGTTCAGATGCAACAATTTCAGCTCCGGTCATCTTGAATAGGGCATTCCCCCCGCTATGATCGCCATGATAATGAGTATTGATGACGTACCGAACCGGTTGGTCGGTGACTGTTCCTAATAGCTCCATTATTCTTTCGTAATTGGCCTCAAATTTGGCATCAACCAACAAAACACCTTCATCCGTGATCAGGGCTGTTACATTTCCAGGTACAAATTCGTTATGGATCACATACATATCATCGTTCACTCGGACGATCTCCAACTCCACAGGCGGAAACTGAGAATGAGCCGACGATAAAAATAAAAAGGTTGATATCAATAAAAAAGCGCTAGGCCAGATATTTTTTTTCATAAAAACCTTCCCCTTATTGATTATGTTCGCCACAACCAATTGTTAAAGCAAGCTAACTATCAAAAACTAATCCCAGGCCGCGTACACCGGTCCATCGATCAAAAAATCAGGGTTTGCCCCAGGCCGTGGAATGAATTTCTGGACGCCACCCTTGTTATCGACCTGAGCAAGATACAAATTCCCTTCCTGGTCGACACTCATGCCGTGTACGCCGGCAATCCCACCAGGGAAGTCACCGTATGTACCCCAAGAATAAAGAAAGTTGCCCTCCAAGTCATATTTCAAGATTTTGTGGCTTCTGCGGTCGGCGGCCCACAAATGCCGGTCCGCAGTAATGATAAACATGTGAATATTTGCAGGCTGTGCCCCAACACTCCATTCATACAGATACTCACCACCTTCATCGAAAACCTGAATGCGGCGATTCGCTCGGTCATTAACAAATACCCTTAGGGTTTCTGGGTCTACCGCAATCCCATGAACATTGTTCATATAACCAGGCCGTGTCTCATTGGGCGGCACACCTCTTTCCCCCCAGGACGTGAGGTAATTGCCATCCGCATCAAACTTCACAACGCGAGTACCGTTGTAGCCGTCTGCCACAACGAAACTACTGTCCGGAAACCAAGCCAGAAAAGTTGGTCGATTGAAGTGCGTCTCATCTGCACCAGACTCTCCGTAAGTTCCGATAGATTGCACAAGCGTTTCGCCATCATTCGTAAATTTATGAATCACATGCTTGTGATCATCGATAATCCAAACATGTTTCTCTGGATCATAGGGATTGATCGCAACAAAGTGAGGGCGCTGCATCATCGCATCCCATTGGGTCCAAGACTCGGTAACATTCCCTTCCCTATCAAATACGAGTACGCAGTACTTCCAGAGGGCATCTACCCCTATCCTACCGCCACGGTCAATCCAGTCCTGCACACCATCCTCTGCGACGCTACCGGTTCCACCACCGGCTGGTAAGCTTGCCCTTGTGGCATTTCGCCAGATGTTGGTTGCTGGAAATGAAAGACTGGGACCAACCTCAGGATAAAGCCGGGCTTGCGGTGGATCTATTTTCGGCAATAGACCACGCTGCAAATAGAAAATCCTTTCTGGGCTTTCAGCGAAAACGCTCTGCCCAGCCCCGAAAGTCCAGCCGTCTGCTTCCGGTAGCGTCGAAATGTCTTTAGGCCAACCCGCATCAACATCGTAAGCGCCAAACATATCCTGCCCGCCCCTTTCCCCGGCAACTGCTGCATAACTGATACCGGAGGAGGCATTCTCAGAAACTGAAGTGGGCTCCTGCGCACATCCCGCCAAAAATAGACAGAGTCCGAAAATACCAAGACCAATAAAACTGGAATTCTCTATATAACTAAACATTTCTGCTCCTCACGTATAGTTAACATTCGTTTTTCATTTTTCTTAAAAACCTACGCTAGTAGAAAATTTACGATAGCATTCACCCATCAACCTTGCTACCGCACCCTAAGATGAAGAAACCAGCAGAACCAGGATTTTTCCATTCCTTCCTGTGCTTTGGTGGAGTCATATTCATTGTGATATTTGGGCTCCTGAGCCTAGAAATTAACCTCCATGTCCTGCTGATTGCAAGTCTTGCTTGGGTCGCATCCCATACCGTGAAGCTCGGTTTTAGCTTCGTTTCCATAAAAACGGCCATGAGTGCGGGCATAGAGAAGGGTTTGGGGGCTATTTATATATTTATTCTGATAGGCGTTCTCATCGCAGCCCTGATTGAGGCAGGGACCATCGGAAGCCTCGTGTACTACGGAGGAAATTTGCTACGCCCGTCCATTTTCCTGCCAGCCGGGCTGCTTTTTTGTAGCCTCATGTCAGTCGCCACCGGGACAGCCTGGGCAACAACAGCCACGATTGGTGTCGTACTGATGGGACTAGGGGTCCCGCTCGGAATTCCACCGCCTGTTGTGGCCGGCATGGTTGTTTCCGGTGCCAGCTTCGGGGACAAAATGTCACCTGTCTCGGACACTACAGTCCTTGCAGCCATGAGTGCTGATACTAATATTTATGCCCACATCAAATCCATGCTTTATACGACAGTTCCAACCTACATTATCTGCCTAGCCATATACATAGTTTTAGGCCTGCAATACGCAGATCAAAGTCTTTCGATTGCACAACTTGATGAACTACAGAAACACTTAGCCAATGAATTTGTGATCAGTCCGATTGCATTATTGCCTCTCCTTGTCCTGCTTGCCTTGAGTATCAGGCGGTTCCCTGCTGAACTCAGCATGATGGCAAGCGTTGTAACAGCCATAGTGCTTGCCACAACTGCCCAAGGCAGCCCATTGCCCGAAGTTCTGCGCAGTTTGAATGAAGGCTATGTATCTAATGCCGGAATTGAATCCCTGGACACACTGCTAAACCGCGGCGGCATACAAAGCATGATGTGGACATTATCACTTGCCCTGATCGCTCTAGCCCTCGGTGGACTTTTGCATAAAGGTGGTTTTATTCGGGTACTTCTTGCCGGAATTCTTGCGCGTATTAAAAGGTCAGCCAGCCTTGTAGCAACAACTATTGCCGCTGGCGTTATCAGCAACATGAGTATGGGTGAAGCTTACCTATCTATTATCTTTGGTGGCCAGATCTTTAGGGACAGTTACAAAAAGAATAAACTCCAAAAATACATGCTCTCCAGATGCCTGGAGGAAGGGGCCACGCTTAGTACATCTATTATTCCATGGACCACCTCAGGTGTTTTTATGGCAGGCGTGCTAGGGATTTCCGTACTGGATTTCGCCCCGTGGGCATTTTTTAATTACATCAACCCACTCCTGTCCATTACTCTAGCTTACCTTGGTTTTGGAATCTTTAAAAAAGAAGGCTGATATTTCATCATGAGTGTATCTGAGCTCCCAATAATTGATTTATCACCACTGCAATCTTCTAATCCATCTGACTATAAGAAGGTTGGGATGGAACTGTGTAAGGCTGCCAGCACAGTCGGTTTTTTTTATATTAAAAACCATGGAATTTCCCAAATAGAAATCAAGGAAATCTTTGATATCTCAAAACGTTTTTTTGCATCTGAGGAACACCAAAAAAGTGCGGTTTCGATCTCTCCTTTTCACCGTGGCTGGTTACGTATCGGTGCTGCAAAAATGTATGGCCACAAAGAATCAGACTACAAAGAAAGTTTTGTATGGGGCCTAGAAGTGACCAAAGATGACCCAGACTTTAGGGCTGGCAGGCGCCTTTTAGCCCCAAACCAGTGGCCTACCTTCATACCGGAAATGAGAAAAAAATTAGCCGCCTATTTTACTGAGGTGCAGATCTGTGGAGAAAAATTACTCGAGGCCTTCGCAAAAGGTCTACAGGTACCAGGAGATTATTTTCTAAAGGAAACAGATAAGCCAGTCAGCCGAGGAGCACTTATCTACTATCCGCCAAACCAGCCTAATCGGTACCCCAGTCAACGCTTACCGGAAAAGTACGGCCGGTTTTTTCAAGTGGGTTCTAGCGAGCACACCGACTACGGTACCCTCACCATGCTCTGCCAAGACCAGATCGGGGGGCTCCAGATAAAAGGGAAATCAGGCACTTGGGTTTCCGCGGAACCCGTTGAAGGAACCTTTGTTGTAAATATAGGTGACTTACTGGCTAGATGGAGCAATGGTCGCTTTGAATCAACACCTCATCGGGTAATTAACTCTTCTACACAAGCGCGCTATTCACTTGCGATGTTTGTCGATCCGAACTGGAATGCTACTATCAAGCCATTAACAAAAGATGGAGAGTGCGCGAACTACAACACCGTGCGGTGCGCTGATTATATCAATGCACGTTACGATGAAGCCTTTGCATACCGAAAAAATCAGGACAATGAATAATAAAAAAAACCAAACACGTAAGGCAGGAGACCGGTCACCCCTGCTGAAAGCAAACTGGAAGTATGTTGAAAAATTGAATATGGATGAGTTCCGCAAACCAGACTGGGACCTACTAAATAGCCAAAGGGCAGAATACCTTGCGGAACAGCTTCCAAAGCAGGTTCTTGCGCTACTGAAAGCCTCGAAAGATGCGCCCAGTTATGGGTACGCCATTAATAATTACGAACACTGCGTACAAATAGCTACCCTGCTACACCAAGATAACTATGATGAGGAAACGATTGTCACGGGACTGCTGCACGATGTCGGGGCCGTGGTTTGTCCGGAGAATCATGGCCATTTTGCGGCCGATCTTTTGCGGCCTTATATTTCTGAAAAGAATATATGGATGCTTGAGTATCATGAAATTTTCCAACGCATCCATTTACATGAGTTCAGCAATAAAAGTGATCCTGATTGGATCAATGAGCGAGATCGTTGGCGGGATCATCCGTTTTTTGAGTGGACCGCTAGTTTTGTCGAAAAGTACGACATAATTGCAGCTAATCCAAATCTTGCAAGTACCCCGATCGAATTTTTCGAACCAATGGTTCAGCGGGTTTTTTCCGGAACTTCAAAATGACATCATGGATCAAAATTATTCCTCCAAACGAAGCTACCGGAAAATTGGCAAGTGCATATGAAAACACCAAGACCCCCCAAGGAAAAATAGATAACGTCATGAAGGCCCACTCCCTCCGCCCTCATACGATGGAGGGCCACGTCGCGCTTTATAAGGCCGTACTTCACCACCCAGACAATGAATTACCCAAATGGTTTCTCGAAGTCATCGGTACATATACCAGCATCCTGAACAGCTGTGACTATAGCGTCGCTCACCATGCAAAAAATACATTACTCCTCCTGGGTGATGAGAGAAAAGGAAGTCAGATATTGGCGGCTCTCCGCGAAAAGTCACCAGAAAAAGCTTTTTCCGGAAAGTACCTGGCACTTTTGCAATATACCGAAAAGCTCACCATGGACGTTGCGCGTATCACTGAGAAAGATCTTGACTCAGTTCGCCTTGCTGGTGCCGATGACACAGAAATTCTAGAAGCGAACCAGGTCTGTGGTTACTTCAATTACGTTAATCGGCACTTAAATGGCCTTGGCGTATCGACAGAAGGTGACTCAATTGGTCGCTATGGTTCATCCTCCAGCAATACCTGAACAAAAACTTTTTATAAATCTCATTGTCTTTCTCATGCCCCCTGTTGGTAAATGAAAACAATAACGCTATCATCGGCGCCTCTTTTTCGTAAAAAAATCAGGAAAACAGAATGAAGAGAAAGATACCGGCCGGCCTGCTAATTTTTGTGGGTCTAGTTTTTGCAATGCCAACCGTTGCCCAAAGGGCCAACCTCACACCGGAAGAACAACGTAATAAAGAAATCGTTTTAGAATTCTGGCGAGTCGTCCTTCAGGCCGGAGATGTCGAAAAAGCGGGAGACTATTACACTGTGGATATGATCCAACACAATCCCGTCGTCCCGACAGGACTTGAAGGGTTCAAGCAGTTTTTTTCGAGGTTTTCCAGAGAAGTACAGCCGGTGCAGGATGAGGTGATCGGCGAGGTTGCTACCATGGTTGACGGCGACCTGGTGACGATCATGCGGGTTATTCATGTTCCTGAGCCAGAAAATGAAAATGAAACCTACGAGGCATTCAATTTTGATACCTTCCGGGTAGAAGATGGAATGATCGTTGAGCACTGGGATGCGGCGCGAAAACCGACACCCTGAGCCGCAACATTTAATAATCAGTTAGAACTAATTTTCAAGAACTGGAGGCTAGAATGAAACGCCGTGCCATGCTTACTAATAGATTGCTAGTTCTGTCAGCCTGCTTACTGATTCCAGGCATATCAACATTTGCCCAATCCAATTTAACTGGTTTCTGGGTTGGCTTGTTCCATGAGGATGCGCCTGAGCGCTTACCCGGGCCCCAGCCCGGGGATTATCTGGAACTACCCATCAATGAGGCGGGCCGAATGAGGGCGGATAGTTATGATGCTAACCGTATCTCGGCGGTGGAGGAATTCCAGTGCCGACCCCACGGAGGTGACTACTCTATGCGTGGCCTGTCTGTCCCGCTGCGAGTCTGGGAAGAATACGACCCGGATACCCAGCAACTGATCGCGATCCGAACACGAACCGCCTGGATGGAGATGGAAAGAACTATTTATATGGACGGGCGTCCCCATCCACCCGAATACGCACACCACACATGGCAAGGATTCTCCACAGGGGTCTGGGAAGGAAATATGCTCTCAGTGACCACAACCCACTTAAAGCCCTCCTACCTCCGGCGCAATGGCGTACCGAGAAGCGCCACAGCAACCTTTACGGATCATTGGATCCGGCATGGAAATTATCTTACGGTAACGACGTTCATCGATGACCCGGTATTCCTGACAGAGCCATTGGTACGTAGTAGTAACTGGGCCTTCGACCCAACAGTAAAAATGGGGACCTATTCCTGCGAACCTGGCACAGAAATGTTCGTCCCTGAGGGCACTGTTCCACACTATCTACCCGGACAAAACTCCGGGCAAGACTCTTTTAGTGCAGAATTTTCTGATTTTTTTGGTTTACCCTTCGAGGCCACCAGGGGTGGCGCTGAGACCCTTTACCCGGAATACAGACAAGAAATGGGTGAAATCCCTACCCCTCCGCAATGCTGGAGGTATTGTTTCTGCACAAGCCTGGTTAATTGCGCAGAAAGGCCAAGTGCATCCCAAAGCATCTCCCGTCTACGATTCGAGAATGAGAGAACCCCCGAATGATAGACGGGACAGAGCAACCAATGAATTTGCAACGTATGGTACTGGTGCCCGTGATGCTGATTTTTTTTGGGCTACTTAACTTTACAAATGCCCAAGAAAATCCAAATTTTGATGAGGTGAACATCCGTATCCTGCCGGTTCGAGATAACATTTACATGTTGGTCGGTCTGGGGGGAAATATTACCGTTCAGGTCGGCGAAAGCGGCGTCCTTGTAGTGGACACTCAATTTGCGCCACTTTCGGAAAAAATCAAGGCAACTATCAATGACCTGGCTCAGAGCACATCCAGATACATCATCATCAATACTCATGTTCATTCAGACCATACGAACGGCAATGAAGCGCTGGCACAGTGGGCACAAGAGCTTACCGGGACAACCACGCGAATCATTGCACACGAGAATGTGCTGGTACGCATGACCGCAACCCCTGATGAAAGTGTCCCCGAAACCCAAATCTCACCGACAGCATGGCCCAATGCGCCATACCTGACTGGATTCAAAGGCCTACATTTCAACGGAGAACCAATAGAAATATTGCACCAACCCGAGGCCCACACAGATGGGGATAGCATGGTGTTTTTCAGAAGCTCAGACGTAGTAAGTACCGGTGATATTTTCACCCCGGGCAACTACCCGGTCATTGATATAGCACGGGGTGGGAGCGTGCAGGGAATTATTGATGCCCTGAATCGGCTGCTCAGAATTACCATTGTAGAAGATAAACAAGAAGGCGGGACAAAAGTTATCCCCGGTCATGGCAGGCTTTGCGAGGAAGCCGATGTAGTTGAGTACCGAAACATGATTACTATCATTCGGGACCGTGTTCAAAATCTGATCAATCGAGGAATGTCCCTGCAGGAAGTGAAGGACGCTCGCCCCACTCTGGACTACGATACTGAGTACGGATCAGATACCGGATTCTGGACAACAGGCATGTTTGTTGAGGCAGTCTACAGGAGTTTAAGTGAGTAACTATCGCTTTCTAAGCATTCCTTCTTTTGTTCTCACCGGATCAATGCTCCTGGTATCGCTGCCCGGGCTCACCCAAGAACAGACTGATTTCACAGGCTACTGGGTTTCGGTCGTCTCCGAGGACTGGCGATGGCGTATGGTAGTTCCCGCCAGGGGTGACTATGCCAGCATACCCATCAGTGCGGAGGGCCGCAGAGTCGCCGATTTATGGGACCCGGACAACATCGGGCCTGATGAGGCCTGCAAACCCTATGGTGCAGCGGGCATTATGCGGGTACCAAGCCGATTGCACATCACATGGGAAAGTGAATCCACACTACGAATTGATACGGATGCAGGTATGCAAACCAGATATTTTCATTTGAACGGACAAACACCGATCGAAATGAATCCAACTCTGCAGGGGCATTCTGTAGCCCAGTGGGAAGTCCCGCTAGGGCACAGCTCGGCGGCAGAGAACAATTTATCTTTGGGCGCAGGCAGTAGGGTGCGTGATTTTGATGTTACGCAACTGCCATCCCAATCACGCACCCTAGAGGTGAAAACCACCCATATGCTTCCCGCCTATCTGCGCTGGAATGGTGTTCCGTACAGTGCGGACGCTGCCCTGGATGAGTACTACGATCTCATAGAAAGGCCCAACGGCGATACCTGGCTTATAGTCACAACTATAGTGGATGACCCCTTGTATCTCGATGAACCCTACGTCACCAGTGCGAACTTCAAAAAAGAACCCGATGACTCTAAGTGGAACCCGGTGCCCTGTCTGGAGCAGTGAGCTCTTGCTGAAAATCCTGCTTAGTTCACTCCCTAGCCTATTACTAAACTCTGACCTGGAAAAGATTGTATTAATGCAGACAAAATATCATGTGAATTTGCGACTGACCCTCTTAACAATATTGTTGTGCTCGGGATTGACGCATGCCCAACTAGAGGGGCCGAGCTTTACTGCACAACAAGTCTCGGCGGGAAAAAATACCTATGATATACACTGTGCGGTCTGTCATGGCCTGAATTTAACTGACGGGGAATTCGGACCGCCGCTTAGTGGTCGTATGTTCATGCAGCGCTGGGGAGGAAAGTCTCTAGATACTCTCTTTATCGAAACAGCTACTACCATGCCCACTGCCGCACCCCGATCACTGGGTGATGAAGTTTATGCAGACCTGCTCGCCTATATGCTTGAACAGAATGGTGTAAGGTCTGGCCCGAATCCTCTGCAGCCTGACCCTCAATCTTTAGCGGCCCTTCTGATACCGACCTATGGCCCGACTGCCGCCGGTGGACTCACAGCCGGCGCAGAACTACCACCCCCACCTACACCACAAAGGATCAATCCATTACAAAGTATTACTCCGGTCACAGAAAATATGCTCGCAGAGGCTCCGGCAGGTGACTGGCTGACCTGGAGACGAACTTATGATGCTATGGGCTATAGTCCACTAAGCTCAGTAAACAAAGAAAGTGTAAAAAATCTGCGGGTGGCCTGGACGTGGACCTTGCCCGAGGGACCCAGCCAAGTCACACCCCTGGTCCACGACGGAGTGATTTTTGCCCATGGTTTCGGTGATGTCTTACAGGCCCTGGATGGGGCAACAGGGGACTTGCTCTGGCAATATTCCCACTGGCTACCCAGCAGTCTGGCGGCGACTGCCAAACGAAGTATCGCGATTCACGGAAACCTATTGTACCTGCCGACCTCGGACGCCCGGATCGTCGCCCTGGATGTTAAATCAGGCTCAGTAGTATGGAACCATCTGGTGGGTGATGTCCCTAACGGTTATGGCATGACGGGAGGGCCATTGGTCGCTAAGGATATAGTTATGGTTGGCACTACGGGGCGGGCGCCAGGCGGTAACTATATAGTCGGTTTGGATGCCGAGACCGGAGAAGAGCAGTGGAGATTCTATGTTATCGCACGACCCGGAGAACCGGGCGGTGATTCCTGGAATGGCCTGTTACTCGAGGAACGAAACGGTGGCTCAGTCTGGGTTCCAGGTAGCTTTGATCCTGAAACGGGATTAGCCTACTTTGGCGTTGCTCAGACCTACGACACCGGACCACTCCTAAATCCAATCGATAGAGCTGGAGTGACCAATGATGCACTCTATACCAATTCCACGTTAGCGCTAGATCCAAGTACCGGACGGCTGGCCTGGCACTTTCAGCACCTGCCTAATGACCAATGGGATCTGGACTGGGCATTTGAACGACAATTAATCAAGCTACCGGTAGATGGCCAAGAAAAAACGATTATTGCAACGTCAGGCAAACTTGCCATCTACGATTTCTTAGAGGCTGACTCGGGCCAGTATATCTCTTCCATGGACCTGGGTTTGCAGAACCTGGTTACTGCTATAGACCCAGAAACTGGTGCAAAACAAATCGATCCTGAGTTATTTCCGGGCAAGGAAAAGACCGTCATGGTGTGCCCCCACCCAGGTGGTGCTAAAAACTGGATACCAGGCTCGTATGTGCCAGATACGAAGATCCTCTACTTGCCATTGATGGAATTCTGCATGGATCTTACGCCCGTCCCGGAAGGAGAGCGTGGTAGCCTGTCCTCGGGTGTTAACTGGACGGTCCGCCCGTGGCCTGACAGCGATGGAAACTATGGCCGCCTTCAAGCTGTAAATCTGCAAACACAGGAAATAGTTTGGACGCATCGCCAACGTGCGCCCCTCGTGAGTGGAGTAATGGCCACCGCAGGAGGAATTGTATTTGCCGGTGATCTTGACCGGTATTTTGTTGCGTATGACCAGGATGATGGCCAAGAGCTTTGGCGTGTGCGCCTCAATGACGTACCAAACAGTGCGCCTATCAGTTATGAAACAAATGGGAAACAGTACATAGCAGTAACAGTAGGTCACGGTGGAGCGATATCGGTGGATAGAACTCCGCTCGTACCGGAAATCCGTTTGCCCTCTAATCCAGGTGCAACTCTTTGGGTATTTGAGTTATTTGAGAATTAAACCAGGGGTCAAAAACGAGGCGGCAGGATTGATGCCCTTCTGGCATACACCACTTACTTACGCTCATTACAAATAAGCAATCAGTCGTCCTGTAACGATAGCAATCGTCCAAAATACAAAGGAACTCGCGGCAAGCCCTACTGCGAGTGGAGCGGGCCTACTCAGGGACTCCCAATCTTCCGCTTCCCGAACAATAATTTTTCTCGTGTAGTGCAAATTGACACACCCCAGAATAATAAACGTGATCTTAACGAGAAAGGGAAAGCTAGTGATATAGGTGGTTGCCTGGGTCATAAACAGAGACAACCCTGTAAACAAGTTAATAAAGAGACCAATCCAAGCTATCGACACAAATCTGCACATCGTGGAAAAAGGAATGGCACTATAAAGACCAAGCATTCGCAGATTAAGCGAGAAAACGATACCAACAATAATTGCCAAACCGATCGCGTGCGCCGAAAGCATAAGCGGCCAACCCGTGTAGGATGTCAGGATCCAATCCGAGTACGCCGTAGATTCCAGCCAACTTAGAAGTCCCATACAAACCCCCGGTTACTCTTTTCTGTCCGATACATCATTATGAATCTCAGGACCAAGTCTTTTTGACTTGCCCTGATTCATCACAGGCACCACTGTCATGACACTGCGCATTTTTATCGATCAAACAAGCTAGGACACCAACCACACCTAAAACAATAATTATATAAAGACTCACTGGCCCAATAATTTCCATGTTCTATCCTCCGTCCCCGTAGTAAGGCAGCAATCGTCCGAAAATAATTACTCCCGACCACAGCAGTATTGTCAGACCTGCCATGACTTTCGCTTTCACTGGCGCATCATCTCCGCCCCCAAGATCCCAGGCATCATCGAAGATAGTGAAATAAATTATTGCCACTGCGCCAATCGTTAATAGAATAATTTTAGGTGGGAATCCGTCCATCGCCACATACCGGCCGGAATCAGCAATAAAGAAAAACATACCAGTCACAACATTGACCAAAAATCCCAACAAACCGAGAGGCAGAAGTCGATGGAAAGCAGCAAACGGAACATTACTAGCCAAACCAAGTACGCGTAACGTTACAAGCAACACCACACCGAACCCCAAAGCCATACCAATAAAATGAGCAGCCTCCATGGCAGGCCATGCCCAAGGATTATTCAGCACAGTGGCCTCTACAAGCGAAGTCTGGCCTGATTCAATTCCTGATGACAACACTTCTTCTGCGGAACCAATTTCCGGGTGATTAATGTGACCACCAATATTTCCGGCCTGAGTCATTAACAGTAATGTAATAATTCCAAAACCTAAAACCAAAACAGATAGTACGCTCCAGTCTGACAAGCCCGGGGTACGCCTGTATTGCCAAAGAGCAAGCCATGACAAACAACCCGTTATGCCAAGAAAAACAAAAGCGAGCAGGGCAGCATCTTGGTGCGCACCGATTAAAGCCGAGGAAATACCGGCACTTCCGTCGATCGCCCACCTGGCAGCAGCCCCGCTAATGTAGGTTGGAAGCGCGAGTAAGCCCAATAACAGAAAAAGGATCAGGCTGGTCCTTTGAAGGGTTGTATTTTTGAGGTATAAAGCCGCGAGGAAAAGACCAAGCGCAACTACGATCCCCACCGAAGGAAAATGATTGAGCAAAATGTGCAAATGCGGCCCAGAACTCGGAATGAATTCCATACTTTTCCCCGTAACCAGTTTCACTTAGTTGCGCGGGACTCTACATTAGGGAGCCACTTAATACAATGGACTAAGTTCTAGTTAAGATATATTTTCCTAAAGAAACAGTGAAATACAAATGACTCCTATTGGCATTAACAAGAAGAGTCGGTTTGGATTTTTATCTCCAAAAAATAAAAAAGATCAGGATCCAATATTCCACTGCATAGTAGCCGGGTTAAACTGAATAATCAGATAAATCACTGATAAAGCAAAAAATATCCACGCAAAGATTTCTCCAACCTGATGTTTGGGTACCTCGCGTATAAATGTGCGCGTCTTGTGAGCGCCATAGCCTCGAATATCAAGCGCCATGGCCTGAGTCTGGCCACTCCGCAGTCCCAATACCAGCATCGAGAAAACCAAGTGCTTAATGCGAATCCATTTCCGCCTCAACTTATTGGTATTCTGGCCGAGATCTCGAATCCTTTGGGTAACCGAAATTTCTCGGCCTAACTCTAAAAAAACAGGAAACAAAATTAGCCCCATAACCGGAGCGTGGATCAGGCGGTAATCCCACCCCCGTTTAGACAAATTTTGAACCAGATCCGTCGGGTGAGTAGTAAAAGAAAAAGCCAATCCCACTATAGCCAAGGAAAGAAAGCGCAAGGCTAATAATGCACCAAACCCGAGTGCACCCCACGTCAGATCCTTAACTGGTGTTTGGATCGCTACCTCGTCCGAGCCAACAGTAGCTTGCCCGCCATAAAAAAATGGGAAGACAACAGCAAGCAACAAAACAAAAGGTACTATGATTCTGCCAAACGCCCAGTATCGTCGCAACGAAACACCAGTTAAAAAAACGGCTAAGAGAAAACAGAACAGAAACAAACCTGTTCCTACATAAATATTGGTGTTAAAGATTGCTACAAAAGAAACACTCAGGACCAACAGGAGTTTTGAGAACGGGGTCATTCGGTGAAAAAAAGATGTTCCTTTTTTGTAAGAAAGGCTGACACTAGCCACCACTGACCCCCTGGATTCGCTCTATCAATGCCTGAGTTGTTAAAACTGGGTAGCCCAGCAGTCGGGCCGAAAACTGGGCTACAGAGGGGGGCTTTAGTCGTGCCCGCAATAAAACCTCTTCTGTGGTGAAAAGTTCCTCCGGCTGACCATTAAAAATAATCTTTCCATCACAAAGAACGGCCACCCGATCAGCGTATTCTGCTACCAACCGCATATCATGGGTGATAAATATGACAGAGGCGCCTTCGTTAGCTAAATCACGCAGCATTTGCATCAAATTCTGAGCCTGCTGATAGTCCTGCCCAAAAGTAGGCTCATCCAAGATAACTACCTTAGGCTTGCTGACTACCATCGCAGCTACTGAGAGACGGCGCTTCTGTCCGTGACTTAAAACATAGGGGCTTGCGTCGCGACGATCAAGTAACCTTACCGTGCCCAATAACTTGACTGTTTGCTGCTCTATCTCATCTTGCTCCACCCCCAAGGTACGAAGTCCATGAGCGATTTCATCATAGACTGTACTGCAAACGAATTGTTTTTCTGGAACCTGAAAAATATATGCAACCCTCCTTACAAGCTTCTCAAAGCTGTAATCACCTGTAGGGATTCCATCAACAAAGACCGTGCCCGAATCGGGCTGCTCAATACCATTACACAGCGAGGCAAGCGTAGACTTACCTGAACCGTTCTGGCCTACAATCGCTAATAATTCATTTTGCTGGGCTGATAGATTCAAATTTTCTAATACCGGCTGTTCAGCGTAACCGAACGAGACTCCCTTGAATTCAATCGCCGGATTTGACAAACGAGATCCAGGATAATCCGCATTATCTCCTTTTTCAGGCGGCTTCTGAGGAGAAATTTTCATGCCTGAAGACTCAATGGCCTCAACCAGTTCTGCGCCACTAAGGGGTATTCCCCCAGGCAATTTGTTTCCCTGCTCCCGAAGCAGTAATCCCACCTCCGAAGCCTGAGGAATCCAAAGACCCATTTGATCACGGACCTGTAAGCCGCGCTCCTCTAAAAATTGACGTGGCTCAAACGGGCCCATCACGCGCCTGTCCTCAACAAGGAGAACAGCATCCACCCGATCAAAAACCTCATCTACTTCATGCTCAATTACCAGCACCGTTAAGTTCAGACGCTCACGTATTCGGTCAATGGTATCCAGAACGTCTGCAGTTCCAGCTGGGTCAAGATTGGATGTGGGTTCATCTAAAATCAAAACCGATGGTTCCATTGCAAGCATAGCGGCCAACCCAACCCTCTGCTTCTCACCCCCAGATAGGTGCAATGTTTCGCGTCCCTGAAATCCGTCCAACCCAACCATATCGAGCGCAAGATCAATCCGGCGCCGAATCTCGGTCGGTTCATACTGATAATTCTCTAAAGCGAAGCCCACCTCATCCTCGACCGTTAACGTGACTATCTGGTCTTCAGGATTTTGAAACAGCATGTTGACTATCCGGAAGCGCTGGTCCGCCGTAATATCACGCCTATTAACCAGACCAAGCTTTGGATGGTTTATTAATATTCGTCCATTGTTACGCCCACCAAAGTAATCGGGGTAAATCCCGACAAGATTCAGTGCCAGCGTACTTTTTCCAGAACCACTCCGACCCAAAATAAGAACAAAAGATCCAGATTGAACCTCAAAAGAAACATCCACCAAGGCGGCATGAGATTCTTTCTGGCCCTTCTGGGGCTTGAACCAAAAGTTGTATTTCTCTAGAAATGCAGCGGTTTGATCTGTCTTCACGCGTGGCCGCTTTGACCGCTATCAAATGCAGGCGGAATTTCGACGGAAGGTACACCGGAATTTTCTAGCCCCCTACCTAGATACCAGGCAGTGATTCCCCAAATGAACCCACCGAGCGTGGCAATAACCATGGAAACTAATGCCCATCGCGTACCGTTTGCTAACTGGAAACCACCTTGTCCGATGAACATGGCCAACTGATTTGCGACAGAAGTTACAGCCAACGCAAATCCAAATAAAAACTTTTCTCCTCGCCACCTCAAGGCTACAAAAATAGCTATACCAAATGCTGCCGGAAACAATCCGTAGAACATCAATATTGGTCCATCAGGATCCCCGGCAAACCATCGGACAAGCGCCGTCACTCCTACCGCAAGAATAACTAGCGACGCTCTTTTTCGCAGATAAACCCCAGCATAGAAAAGTATCCAGGTCGTGCCATTGTAAAAGGCATAAATCGCAAACCCGAGGGGCCCGGTTGCCCAAACAGTACGCTCTAAAAAACCAAGAAGCCCGACGATTTCGATCGCGGCCTGGATGACGCCTAACAGCACCGCCGTTACAATATCCATAGTGTTGAGCTTGAAATCCTCACGGATTTGGTAAGTACTTCGCGCTGCAGAAGTTTGTATGATTTTCACCGTTAGTATTTAGTTATAACTTGCGCACAATACTCTCTAGAGGAGGCCCTGTTTTTATCAGAGCCACCAATACCACTGAGCAATTGTTTGTAAAAACAGTGTTGAACTGCCCGGGAGGACTACAACCTCCTATCTGACCGGTCAATGTACTCCTGCATCTTTCCCTCTTCATAGAGCTGCCGATAGTATGAGTCCGGATCACACGACCCCGACGGTCCTCGCTCAGCAGCCGAGTCACCTTTGCGCCATGTCGCACGTCTTAGTGGTGACTTCCGGTAATTCTCCGGGTCATGCAACGCGAGATCTCCAGTTAGCAAAGAGCCATCTTCACTTAATGTATAGCGTTCAACGAAACGGGCATTCTCAGAAATCGGCTCACCCCTATAGCCTCTAACCATCGACTGAAGGCCAATCGTCTCGACTACTAAAGTATCACCGTCCCATCTTCCTAGGGAGTGACCAAGAGGAGACGGAAAAATATAGGCAGGCCTTGCTCTTCCATCCGTATAAATACGTCGTGCCTCGCCACCAGAATACAGAAATACAAGGTGGCTCTCATAGCGCCAAATCTCAATCCCTGACGTAAAGCGCCTGAATAATCCCGATGACATACATCGCTGAGCAGGAAAATCTAGTTCGTGATCAAACTCATCAACATATGCCTGAGCACTAGGAGTGAGATCCATAGTGTATCTTGCAAGCCCACCCCTTCCGCGAGCACCAGTCCAAACACCGGAAAAATCAACTGGTTTTGCTGGCTGATTCTCGGGCAGTGTCACAACAACGCGCTCAGCCCCCCATACACCCTTCGGGCTATCACAGCTCAGTGGGAAACTACGGCAAAACTCGTTGGGCTCCTCAGGCCCAAACTCACCTTCCATGACATCCCCATTTAGCACTCCCACAAGAGTCCGAATATAGGGTTGTCCTGCCCCTGTTCTGTCGTCGATACCAATTTCTACTCCATGATCATCATCAATGAGAATCGACGCCGGACCACCTTCCACATGGGCAACCAGGCCTTCTTGATTTGCCCTAATTTCCAACAGACCATGTTGTGCTCCGCGCCCCTGATCAAACCAAATCATCCAGTCACCCACAAACTCATCACTAACAGCACACACCGCCAGTGCAGGCAACGCATTACACAAGAAGATAGTCCAAAAAACCTGCGCTAATTTGTTTTTCATGATATTGGTCCTTAACAATTACTGCACACTATTATCGGCACCAGGATGGCTAACCAAAACATGCCCACTCGCCAATTCCACGGTCCTGATAAAAAGCTTGGGTGAACCATTGCGAGTAACATCTCCGGTAATCGAGATTTGATCTCCAACCTGAATAACATCAGGCATCCAACCTGTTCGTATTAAAGTAATAGGGTTATGACCATGTGTATCCCAGGTCACCTGGCTACCCTCTTCGTCTGTTACTGCCAAGTAATACCGGACATGAGGGGCCTTAAACCAAACCTCGCTCACGACGCCCTCAATGGTGTCCTGAGTATGCATATCGTATTCCACTGAAATCGAGTGATGCGCAACGGCCTGCAGAAACAGCAAACACATCGGTGCACCTACCAACAGAAATCGACGCAACATAGCCTCCCTCCTTAGCATAAAGCCCTTGGGTCCTTGCAGCCCAAGCCCCAAAGGGTGCTGATTAATAACGACAATATATCCTAGTGACCGAGATGCCTCCAGTGCGATCAGCTCGATCCAGTGCTGTAGCTACCCCCGTACAGTGATAACCTAGTAAATACCACACAATCAGCACAGATAGTCTCAATGGTGTTGCGCTAAAAACTTTCGAAAAACCTTCTGCTAGCGCTCATTGTGGTGCTGGCGGATGCATTAATGCTGGAATTGGCCTCACTGGGGAATGGACGCCGAGATACCATGAGAATTTTCCCGAGTGAATTCCGGGTCTGAGATTGGCGAGCTCCATGGCATCCCTACAAACGAAGCAGGTCGAGTCCGGGGTGAGAGCTGGGACCCATCTTTTCAGCGTCCCATGAAGACCGGCTTAGTTTTCTTCATGAAAGCCCGGCGCCCTTTGGTGTAGTCTTCGCTGGCTGCGCATCCTTGTACCAATCGCTCACATCGCTCTAAGTCTTGCTCTTCAGAATCTTTGAGTAATTCCTCAACAATGACCTTAGATGCGTGAACAGAAAGTGGTGCATTAGTTGCAATAATCTCCGCAATCTGAGTTACAAAGGAATTCAATTCAGACTTCACTAGGACTCTATTTACAAGACCCATTTGAACTGCCTCAGCTCCCGTAAAGCGATTACCTGTAAAAAGCATTTCCTTCGTGTAAGCTGGCCCCAACAAATTCAATACCAATTCCACCATGTAGCGCCTATACCCTAAACCCAAGCGTGCTGCCGGTATCGCAAAAACAGCATCATCAGAACAAAATCTCAAGTCGCAACTGGCGGCCAAAGCAACCCCACCCCCCATACAGTAGCCATGAATCATCGCTATAGTCGGCTTTTCTATCTCTTTTACTGCGAGGTACATCTGGCTAGACTTTAAGTGATACCCAGCAGCCGCTGTAGCATCATTCCGTTTTTCTTCAAATTCTGAGATGTCAGCCCCAGAAACGAATGCAGCATCTCCTGATCCAGTCAGAACAATAACCCTCACATCATCATCCCTTGAGAACTGCTCAATCACTTCGGTTGCACGAGCAGCCATAGCCAAAGAAACGGCATTACGCTTCTCTGGTTGATTCACTGTTAGCCAACCAATAGCGCCATCCACATGAGCTAAAATCTTGTCTGACTCTGAATTAGTTTCCATTTTTCTATCCACAATTACCTCTGTGCTTGCTTGCTAATCAATAGCCCCCTCAACGCGTAGCTGCTCGATCTCCTCATCTGAATAGCCAAGCCCGGTTAATATCGACTCCGTATGTTCACCACACTCAGGTGCTGAAACTCCCAACTTACTAGGTGTTCGGCTAAGCCTTACTGGCTGCCCAACCAAACAAATTTCTCCCAGCATGGGCGATGGAACGGTCTGCGCGATACCAAGGTGTTGAACTTGTGCATCATTAAAAGTCTGATCCAAGGAATAGATCGGTCCACAGGGTACGCCATGACTATTAAAATGTTCTATCCATTCTGAACTCGAACGCCTGACTGTGATTCCCTCAATGAGATCATTCAGATGGTCCCTGTTTTTTCTTCGTGCTTCTGGGGTAGAAAACTCTGGCTGTGCCTGCAAATCTTCTCGGTTAATAGCTTCACAGAAACGCGTCCATAACGGAGGTGGAGGCGCTATATTAATAAACCCATCGGAAGTCTTAAATCGCCCGGTGGGAACGCTAGTAGGGTGATTGTTACCCTCCTGCTTCGGCAATTCTCCAGCCATCAGGTAGCGGGAGGCCTGAAAATCCAACATAAAAATTTGGGATTCGAGTAAAGAAGTTTGCACCCATTGACCTTCCCCGCTCCTTTCACGCTCAATCAGCGCAATGAGAGTGCCTAAGGCCCCAAATAAGCCAGCCGAAAGATCAGCAATTGCGGTACCTGCCCGCATCGGGCCTCGACCAGATTCACCTGTCACCGACATGAGCCCCCCCATACCCTGGGCAATCTGATCTACTCCTGGTCTGTCTCGATACGGACCATCCTGGCCGAAACCAGAGATACTTGTATAGATTAATTTTGGATTAATACGTTTTAGTGACTCGTAATCAATACCTAATCGATTTTTAACGCTTGGTCGATAATTTTCGACAAGAATATCAGCGTCTTCAACAAGCTTTTCCAATACCCGAAGACCTCCCCTTTTTTTTAGATCGAGCCCTATACTGCGTTTATTTCGGTGTAAATTTTGAAAATCAGGATCGTGACGAGTAGAAAAATCGGTCGCCCCCGAGCTTGCAGGTATTTCCACTTTTACGACTTCTGCGCCCCAATCCGCAAACTGCCGGACACAGGTTGGGCCCGCACGTACGCGGGTAAGATCAATCACCACTAAACCAGAAAGCGCTGGTGCTTGAGCGTCTATCATGGCGAGTACCGCCTAAAAACCACTCCCTGCCTTATGTTTAAACTCTTAACTTCGAATCCTCTTGCCTGCAAACCTGAAAGACCTAAACTAAGCTCTAACGTTTATCGATTTTCACTGCCTGGGCCCTACCTACGAAAGTGGTAATCGTAGGGCGTTCCCGTGGAACGAGCATTAATCCAAATCTCCAGCATCCCCTCGAGGACGTGAGAGGTACGAATCGGGCCTACATCCAGCGGCTCAAGCCCCATACCAGACACTAATTCAGCCACAACGGCCTTTGCATCAGCATCATTGCCGGCCAAGGGAATAGTGACCGGTCCACCGGGGTCGATCATTGTTCTATAGTTTAATGTGTTGAATGCTTTGACCACGTGGGCATCTGGTGCGACAGCCTGAATCAACTCACCATTGGATGTATCTACCGCATGATCGGCAAACCCATCATCCGCATCCCTGGAGATTCGGTTTGTAGGATCGAGGATAATTTTCCCAGAAAGATTACCAAGGCCTCGTACTACCTCTTCTGCAACATCCCCGGGTACTGCAACCACAACGATATCGGCACCTACAACTGCCTCTGACTGGCTCGTGGCAGAAGCATTGCCCCCCGTGCGAGCAACCAACTCCTGTACCTCAGTGCGGCCGGGGTCCCTAGAACCGTACACGATGGTGTGACCTTGCTGCGCAAACTCAGGCCCCAGTGCTCCACCAACATTGCCCGTACCGATAACCGCTATCGTTGCTGCCGGCACACCGGAATGCCAAGCCAAACTCGTCATTACTAAACAAGTCGCTAAGCCTCTGCTCAAATGTTTCATACTCTTACCTCTTCGAAAATGCCCTTTTTAAAAACGCAATCACCCCGCATGACCAACAGTGCCCCCGATCAAGCTCGACACAACAACTATTACTCTAGCTCTTCTGCTCGACCTTCAAAAAATTCTGGCGGAGACTCCAAGCACGGGCCCCTCATTTGCGTAACCTCTTTTTCATCAAGCTCTGGCGGGATCTCAAGAGATCCAGTCTCGTCAGGTAGAGTGAGATCACTAGGAACCTGTACAGGCGCAATTTCTGTGCTGTTAACGTAAGCCTCTGGGTCCTCACATTTAAGTCCACCCAAACCTAATCTCCCGCAACCAACCGCAACGCTGGAAAATCCTATTAAAAGTAAAACGCAACGGCTCACACTCAAAACCTCACCACGCAACCTCAGCCTTTTTCATAGCAGTGAGTATCTCCTCATGATAGTTACTTGTCAGTGCTGTCAGGGGCAACCGAATTCCATTACTAATTAGTCCCATTTGGTTTAGAGCCCATTTCACCGGGATAGGATTACTCTCAATAAAAAGAATTTGATGCAATTCCTGCAGCAAACCATCGGCCCTCATGGCACCTTCACGATCACCAGAACACGCGAAGTCACAAAGTTTCTGCATCTGGGGTGCGGCAACATTAGCGGTCACTGAAATAACTCCGTTACCACCACTCAGAATAAACTCACAACTAGTACCGTCATCCCCACTCAATAAACAAAAACCCGCGTGACAGCCTTCACGTAGCGGCTGTACGCGCTCTAATTCTCCGGTGGCCTCTTTAATTCCAATGATATTTCCATGTTGGGATAGCCGAATCACCGTTTCGAGCTTTAAGTCTACTCCCGTCCGAGAAGGCACATTGTAAAGTGTGACAGGCTTATTAACTCCCTCTGCGATTGTCGAAAAATGCCGATACATACCTTCTTGAGTCGGTTTGTTGTAGTAAGGCGTGACGACCAAAAATCCTGATATCGGAAGATCATCTACTGCTTGGGAAAGGTTCAAGGTCTGAGCAGTAGAGTTGGACCCTGTGCCGGCAATCACGGGTAAATCTTGGCTTAGCTCACAGGCACGCTCAATGAGCGTAACGTGTTCGCTTCGAGTTAAGGTGGCAGACTCACCAGTGGTCCCGGCAATTACCACCCCTTTTGTGCCGGAATCACGGTGGAAATTAATCAGTTGCGCAAGGCCACTGTAATCGATATCACCATTTGAGTGCATTGGTGTAACCAAGGCTACAATGCTGCCCGAAAACATCTGCTACTCCAAATAAATAAATCTCCGAGGATGATGGTACTGGGGCCCTTAATGCCGTGCAACACGCGCATTATGTGATCTTCAGGGGTACACTGGCCATCTGCCCTAATCGAGGAAGCGCGGCCGCAATGGAACAACTCATGGTTATCTCCGTGGTCGGCGATGATCGCACTCATGTAGTGCACGATCTCACTCAATTTATTTTGGACTGCAGCGGAAACATCAAGGAAAGCCGCATGACAACACTTGGCTCAGAATTTGCCAGTCTTCTACTAGTTTGTGGAAATTGGCACGCTATCACTCGGCTTGAACAGGATATAGGAGAGTTTTCTAAAAATAATGGATTAAAGGTCCAAATCAAACGTACCAAGCAAAAAGATTTTGGGAAGGAGTTACTACCCTATGCCATTGACGTCGTGTGCCTCGATCAGCCTGGTATTGTCAACAATATTTCTGGTTTCTTTGTGAAGCGAAATATAGGGATTAATGAGATCACATCACGGAGCTATTCTGCAGTTCAATCCGGGGCACTGATGTTCTCTCTACAAATGCTAATAAACATACCTGCCAGCATCCGCATTTCGGGGCTCAGGGAAGAATTTGCAGAATTCTGTGACCAATTTAATCTTGACGCAATCATGGAGCCAGTGAAAAGCTAGGTCCCCGCGCAATGTATTACCCCTCTAGCTTACCGAAAGAATGAGAATAGATTATGACGCAAACAACTCTTGGTAAAAAAATTCCTGCCTTTACCTGCCATGCGACCCGCGAAAAAACAATCTCGACAAAAGAGCTAAAGGGAAGCCCCTTCATCCTTTACTTCTACCCGAGGGACAACACGCCTGGCTGCACACAAGAAGGAATTGATTTTCGCGATAACCACGCGCAATTCAAGGGCTACGAGGCAACCGTCCTGGGTGTCTCAAGAGACGGCTTGCAGTCCCACGAGAAATTCAGAGCCAAATACAAATTCCCCTTTGACTTGGTCTCTGATCCAAGCGAAAAACTCTGCAAACTCTTTGGTGTTATCAAAGAAAAGAACATGTACGGAAGAAAAGTGCTAGGAATCGAACGAAGCACTTTTCTAATCGATTCCAAGGGCATCCTTCGCCGTGAATGGCGTAAAATAAGAATTGATGGCCATGCGAAAGAGGTGCTCGATACACTCAAAGATTTGTATACAGCATCCGGAAAATAACGCTATACTTTACCTGAGATTGTATGATTAAAATTTTGAATATTAAAAGATTTTATCTTTTTATGCTCATCGGGGTAGTGCTGCCAAGTTGGGCTGATACTCCCCTGCCTGACTTTGGCAATCCAGCGGATTCGGTACTCACGCGCAGCCAAGAGGCACAACTCGGCCGACAGGTAGTACGCCAACTTCGTAGTGCTGGAGCTATGGCCGAAGACCCCCAACTGCATGAGTATATTCAGACACTTGGAGCTACTCTAGCGGCGCACGCTCACGACGGAGAATACCAGTTCGAATTTTTTGCCGTAAACGATGATGCTATAAATGCTTTTGCGTTACCTGGGGGTTATATCGGCATTAACGTCGGGCTGATCCAAGCTAGCGAAACTGAGAGCGAACTGGCAGGCGTCCTTGCTCACGAGATCGCTCATGTGACTCAACGCCATATTGCGCGATCAGTATATGATAATCAGCGATCTAGCATCCTTTCGATAGCAGCTATGCTGGCTGCAGTTTTGCTGGGCGCAGCCTCCGATGCAGGCGGGGATGCAATGCAAGGAATTTTGACTGCATCCCAAGCAGCTACTGTTCAGCGTCAGATTGATTTCACGCGGTCTAATGAATTTGAAGCAGACCGCATTGGCATGGATACACTTTATTCCGCAGGATTTGATCCCGTAGGAATGGCAAGTTTTTTTGAAAAACTTTCCCGCCGTTACGGTCTAGCGCGGCAGAAAGTTCCTCCGTTTCTCCAAACGCACCCGGTCACCAGTGAACGTATTGCCGGCTCACGCAATCGCGTACGACAACTACCCAGTGTTGATGCCCAAAATACCCTAGGCTATGAACTAACAAAGGCTAGACTCACCGCTTTGGGCGCTCCAAGCGCCGAAGCAAGTTATACGCTATTTCAAACTCGACTGGAAAACAATGATGTGCCTACTAATCGCTATGGAATGGCGCTCAGCCTCGCCCGCTGGGGAAGAAACGATCACGCTGAAGAAATTTTTAAAGCGCTGTCTGAGGAAGAGCCTGGTGTCATAGCGTACCGAATCGGCCTTGGTGAATCTCTAATGGCTAGTGGCTCAGTAGATGCAGCCCTCACCGGATATGCTGATGCCGTAAATTTGTTCCCAAGAAATGTACCCCTGACTATTAGTTATGCCAAGGCCCTTATTTCAGCTGGCGAACCCTCTCAAGCACATAAACTTCTACTCGATTTGCTCAACAACGTTCCTCCAACCCCAGAACAAATACGCCTCATTGCTCGTGCTGCTAATGCGGAAGGTGACGTGGGTAATGCACAGCACTATATGTCTGAGTATTACATTATGATCGGTAACCTGCCGCTCGCAATCAACCAATTGCGAATGGCAATTGAATCACCGGGGGTTAACCCAGTAGACTTAGCACGCTACCAGGCCCGACTTGATGAGCTTATTGAGGCGATGCCTGAAGGCAAGTAACAAAACAAAAAACCTACCAAAATAAGGGCCCTAACGAATCTCGCCCGGATTTAGCGCGTGCTTTTATTGCATCTTCTTGAGTTAGGTCATACTTCTAGTATTGCTACGTTGTGGCAAGCTCCATGCTCGGATCATAACTACCCGTTCGTGCCAGCCCATTCAGTTTTGCGCGCAAGCCGAAGGCTGCCTGACCAAGTTCATAATTCTCTTTCTGGCCAGCCCAACTCTGTAATGCAGATGCTTGCAGTGCTCTTCCGTAAGAGAACGATAATTCCCATGGGTGGGATCCTAGTTTGTTCATAGCACTAAGATGAATCGTGGCATCCACATCGCTCTGCCCACCCGAGAGGAAAACTACTCCAGGAACTTCTTCCGGTACATTAGCTATCAAGCAACGCACTGTAGCTTCAGCAACTTCTTCTGCCCCTGCCTGAACCGGGCATTTCTTTCCTGAGATAACCATATTTGGCTTCAAAAGCATACCCTCAAGATTTACCCTGTGTAGCTTGAGCTGATCGAACGTGACAGAAAGGACAGTGTTCGTGACCTCCTCGCAAAGCACGATGTCATGATCCCCATCCATAAGGACCTCTGGCTCCACAATTGGCACAAGTCCGGCTTCCTGGCATAGGGCAGCATAGCGTGCTAATGCGTGGGCATTGGCCAAAATACAAAAATCTGTAGGAATTCCATCTCCAATATCAATGACCGCCCGCCACTTGGCAAACTTTGCTCCTAGGTCTCGGTACTCAGCGAGTCTATCGTTAAGCCCATCTAGCCCCTCGGTCACCTTCTCTCCTGTGAAATTAGGTAAGACCTTGGCTCCTTTATCCACTTTTATACCTGAGATTATCCCTTGATCGCTCAGGTAATCAGGAAAAGAAGTGCCATCCCGAGTACTTTGCCTTAATGTCTCATCAAACAAAATTACGCCACTAATGTGCTGACATGCATCCGGTGTTGTAAACAGCATCTCCCGATAATTACGGCGACTGTCTTCTGTTGATTCAGTAGAAATAGAATCGAATCTTTTTTTGATTGTGGGAGAGCTTTCATCCGCAGCCAAAATTCCCTTCCCGGACGCCACTAGAGCCCGGGCTACTACGTTCAAATCAGTAACACTCATTTAGAAAATCCTTTTAGAAATTGTAGTTAAACGCAAGGCAGCAAAGGCCCTCTCTGCGCGTAGGATAGCAAAGATTTAGGTCTGACCTACGCTCTATGTTAACCAATTCTCGACTTAACCTAGCTCCCACAGTTACAACTAAGGAATAGCGTGACGTCCGACCCTTTTCACCTGCCTTAAATAGAACTAAAATGGTACTATATAAAGACCTCGACGCTTAGGGGCGCACAAAATTATGTTAAAAATGAGCAAATTAACTGACTATGGGACGTTAGTTCTGGCTCAGTTAGCTAAAGAGTCAAAATTATCTAGTGCCCATAAAGTAGCCAGGGCCACACATCTAGGTAAGCCTACAGTAAGTAAACTCCTCAAAGCGCTTACCCACGCAGGCCTAGTGGTATCAGAGCGTGGGGCCCAGGGTGGTTACGCACTAGCTAGGCCAGCTATAGAGATTAGCGCGGCCGAAATAATCGACGCCCTGGAAGGTCCGGTTGCCATTACAGAATGCAGTTCAATAAAAGGACACTGCGACCTACAGTCAAATTGTCAGGTAGCTACCGCCTGGCAGAAAATAAATTTCGGTATACGCCGAGCACTTAGCGAGGTGAGTTTAGTGGATCTACAAACCCCGGTTGAATTGCTATCCACTCCTAACTTAAAAGCATATCTGGCTAGCCCGACTAATCCAAAAGGACAGCAATAATGGCAGCAACGAATTCGAAGGCGCTCGATGGGCTGATCCAAGACAAATACCGCTACGGGTTTGTCACAGATATTGAGCAGGACACAATTGCGCCGGGTCTAGATGAAGGGGTGATCCGCCTGATTTCTAAAAAGAAAGGTGAACCAAAATTCCTGACCGATTGGCGCATAAAGGCCTACCACCAATGGCTAACTATGACTGAGCCCAACTGGGCCCATGTTCGTTACAAGCCAATCGATTACCAGTCGATTTCTTACTACGCCGCGCCAAAAAATGCGGATGATGGACCCAAGAGTCTAGATGAGGTTGATCCCAAACTACTTGAAACGTATGACAAGCTGGGAATACCCCTGCATGAACGGGCCCGTCTCGCTGGTGTTGCTGTCGATGCAGTTTTTGATAGTGTCTCTGTTGCCACAACCTTCAAGGAAAAGCTTGCTGGAGCTGGAGTTATTTTCTGTTCCTTTTCCGAGGCAGTTCAAAAGTATCCCGATCTTGTAGAGCAGTATCTGGGTAGCGTTGTGCCATTAAGAGATAATTTTTTTGCTTCCTTAAATTCTGCGGTATTCAGTGACGGCTCGTTCGTATATGTACCAAAAGGCGTTCGCTGTCCAATGGAGCTCTCAACATACTTTCGAATCAACGCTGTAAATACAGGGCAATTTGAAAGAACACTAATAATCGCCGATGAGGATAGCCACGTAAGCTATCTTGAAGGGTGCACTGCACCCATGAGAGATGAGAATCAACTTCATGCGGCCGTTGTAGAGTTGGTTGCGTTAAAGAATGCAGAGATTAAATATTCGACCGTCCAAAACTGGTATCCAGGCAATGAGGAGGGTGTTGGGGGTATCTATAACTTTGTTACTAAACGCGGAGATTGTAGAGGAAATAACTCTAAAATTTCCTGGACTCAAGTTGAGACAGGCTCTGCTATCACATGGAAATATCCGAGTTGCGTACTTCGTGGTGATAATTCCGTGGGTGAATTTTATTCTGTAGCTGTAGCAAATAATTTTCAGCAAGCAGACACAGGCACGAAAATGATTCACATTGGAAAAAATACGCGCAGCACAATTCTCTCCAAGGGGATATCTGCTGGACACGGCCAAAATACTTACCGTGGCCTAGTACGAATGATGCCAAGTGCCAAAGGAGCCAGAAATTACACACAATGTGATTCATTGTTACTTGGGGATCAGTGTGGCGCCCATACATTTCCGTACGTGGAAAGCCGCCAACACACAGCAAAAGTAGAACATGAAGCTACAACTTCCAAGATCAGCGAAGATCAGTTGTTCTACTGTCGGCAGAGAGGGCTGTCTGAAGAAAATGCGGTCAATATGATCGTCAATGGCTTCTGTCGAGAAGTGTTCAAAGAATTACCTATGGAATTTGCAGTAGAAGCTCAAAATCTGCTCAATGTTAGCCTAGAGGGGAGTGTTGGATGACTATTGAGGGGTATCTACAAAATGCTTCAGATTGAAAATTTGCATGTTTGCGTTGAGAATCAACCGATCCTTAATGACCTAAATCTGGAAGTCAACGCCGGACAGGTACACGCAATCATGGGCCCCAATGGCTCTGGAAAAAGCACATTGGCACAAGTGCTTGCTGGGCGGGATGACTACAAAGTTACTCAAGGCAACATCACTTTTTGTGGTCAAAATTTACTTGAAATGCAACCAGAAGAAAGAGCACACCTTGGGCTTTTCCTTGCGTTCCAATACCCCACTGAAATTCCAGGCGTTAACAATGCTTATTTACTTAAGGCAGCCCTTAACGCCCAACGTACGGCTCGAAACGAGCAAGAAGTAGATGCCTTTGAATTCATGAATCTTATAAAAAATAAAATGAAGATGATGCAGATTCCAGAAGCATTTCTAAACAGAAGCGTGAATGAGGGTTTTTCTGGAGGAGAGAAAAAACGTAACGAAATTTTACAAATGCTAACGCTTGAGCCTTCACTTGCGATCCTTGATGAAACGGACTCGGGCCTAGATGTCGACGCGTTACGAATAGTCGCGGATGGCGTCAATAATCTGCGTAGCCCTGAGCGTTCTCTCATATTGGTAACTCACTATGAACGGCTACTAGAACTAGTTGTACCAGATTTTGTACATGTGCTAGCCGGCGGAAAAATTGTGAAATCTGGGGATCGAGATTTAGCTCGCTATCTTGATGAGCATGGTTATGATTGGGTGCAAACAGAAGTATCTGCGTAATGAACACCAAGATTCTCAGAAAAGAATTTGAATCTCGGATGGCTCAACTGCCCAGCCAGGGAAAGGATCACGAGTTTCGGCAGAAGGCTATGGATGCATTTTACGACTCGGGGTTTCCGAGTCGGCAATGGGAAACTTGGAAATACACAGATTTGAAACCCATTGCTTCCAAGGAATTCCAACTCATACCCAAAGAATCGACTGATGGTGCTCACGAGACAGCCTCTAAACTCCTAACAACTTGCGATCTTGAAGCAGGGCCCTCAAGATTCATCTTTCTGGGCGGTCATCACATACCAGAACTTTCCTCAGAAATAACCACAACTGGACTTCATTTATCAATGTTTGGCTATCCCAGCCCAGAAAACCGCTCAGCTTTTTCAGAACACTCGAGCAAGAATTTCAAAGAACACCCATTAGCGGCACTTAATGCAGCCTTTTCAACTCAGGGTGTTCGGATTCAAGTCGCAGAGAAAACTAACATTGATACAGCAATACATTTGGTATTCTTAGATAGCAATCTCGAAAACCAGACCTCGCAACCTAGAATTCTGATCGACCTTAAGGCTGAATCAAAAATAACTATTGTGCAGCATTTTCTTGGGTCTAACTTAAACTCAGGGTGGACCAACTCAGTAACAGAAATATCTCAGGCTCCCGGCTCGGATCTTACGTTATACCAATTCCAAGAACATGGGACTGAACATTTCCATACTGGCCTGCTGTCTTCCAGCTTAGCTAGCGACGCATCAATTAAACTCGGCTTCATCGATCTAGGAGGGCGACTAACGCGTAATGATGTACACGTAAATCTCGATGGGGCTGGTGCTAAAACGGAACTATTTGGAATCTTTCTAGCTACCGATGGACAGCACATTGATAATCACACTCGTATTGATCATCGAGCTCCAGAAACAAAAAGTATAGAAACCTTCCGCGGCATCGTCGGTGATCGGGGTCGGGGTGTATTTAATGGCAAGGTTGTGGTACACCCCGATGCACAGAAAGTGGATGCCCAACAGAGCAATGATAATTTACTTCTATCTGAAAAGGCCGAAATTGACACTAAACCAGAACTTGAAATTTATGCCGACGAGGTTAAGTGTAGTCACGGAGCAACAGTTGGTGATCTAGATACTGAGCAACTCTTCTACATGAAATCTCGTGGTATCAAAGAAAGTGATGCCCGGGAAATTTTAATATTCGCGTTTGCCAATGAAATCTTAAAACTCATAGAGCTTCCACAACTAAGGGAGCGTGTGGCCCATAGGACCGCTCATCACCTACCAGGTCACGATAGACTGGGTGTAGAGCTATGAGTGCCGTAACCGCAAGTCAATCTAATATCAAACTTATCTCTGATATGACTTCTTTGCGGAAAGACATTCCAGTACTCCACCAGAAAATTCATGGGAAACCTCTTGCCTACCTGGATAATGCAGCCTCGAGTCAACGGCCACAGTTTGTTATCGATGCCGTAAATAATCATGAAAAGCATAACCATGCCAATATTCATCGTGGAGTCCACAAACTGAGTCAACGCGCTACAAATGCCTATGAGGGTGCCCGGGAAAAAGTATGCACGTTCATTAATGCGAGTAGTAGTAGAGAAATTATCTTTACTCGCGGTACAACAGAATCCATCAACCTAGTAGCACATAGCTTAGGGTTAAGTCAGCTGAAGCCAGGTGATGAAATACTAATTTCGTGGATGGAGCACCACTCTAATATTGTGCCATGGCAATTAATTTGCGAGAGAACCGGGGCAAAGTTAAGCACCATCCCTATCACGGACTGCGGTGAACTCGACCTAGAAGCATTTGATCAATTGTTAAGCGAGCGCACGAAAATCGTCGCTATCGTCCACGTTTCAAATGCGCTGGGCACTATCAATCCCGTGAAAGAAATTATTGATAAGGCCCATTCTAAGGGGGCTATGGTTCTGCTCGATGGCGCCCAAGCTGTGTCGCACATGCGCATTGATGTACAAGAGCTTGACTGTGATTTTTATGCATTTTCCGGTCACAAAATGTTTGCCCCAACTGGTATTGGTGTGTTGTATGGAAAAAAGGCACTACTGGAAAATATGCCTCCATATCAGGGCGGAGGCGAGATGATCCTCACGGTCACCTTTAAGAAAACTACCTATAACACACTACCTTATAAATTTGAGGCGGGCACACCACATATTTCAGGGGCTATTGGACTCGGAGCTGCCATAGACTACTTGTCTCGCATCGATTTTAATGCAATTGCAAAACATGAGCATGACCTCCTTGAGTACGCGACCAGTCGACTAAGTGACCTGCCCGGCGCTAGGGTCATTGGCAGGGCACGCAAAAAAACTGGGGTGCTTTCATTCGTACTGGGTGACATTCACGCCCACGATCTTGGTACGATTCTAGACCAAGAGGGCGTTGCCGTCCGGACTGGCCATCATTGCACTATGCCGATTATGGAATTCTTCGGGGTCCCTGCAACGGCAAGAGCTTCTTTTGCTTTTTATAACAACAGAAATGATGTAGATCAATTTATCGATGGCTTGCGAGCTACCTTAGAGATTTTCTCATGAACGAAATCCAAGAACTCTATCGTGAGGTAATTCTAGATCACAATCGTCATCCTAGAAATTTTGGTGAAATAGAGAACGCCGACAGAGTAGTTGAGGGTATCAACCCGCTGTGTGGTGACCGGATCACACTCTATCTGCGCTTAAATAAGGGAAATGTTGAAGACATTATGTTTAACGGCACGGGCTGTGCCATCTCGGTAGCCTCATCCTCTCTCATGACCGACAAAGTAAAGGGTACCTCAGTAAGTGATACACTGGATTTATTTGACAAAATTCACCGGCTGTTAACGGATGAAAAAGATTGCCAAACAGAAGATCTAGACAAATTAGCAGCACTCTCTGGCGTCCGGCAATACCCCACTCGGGTAAAATGCGCCAGCCTAGCGTGGCATGCATTAAAAACTGCGCTCACCGGGTCAGAAGCTAGTACTTCTACTGAATAAAAATGAACTCTTTTCAAAGTGAGCCTATTACATTATCTCGCGAGTGTGACGCAATTGTTATTCCTGCCGGCGAAGAGGTAACCCTGTCAGCTGGCACGGCAGGCTTTATAACACAGGAGCTTGGTGGTAGCTTTACGGTATATATTGAAGGAAATCTTTTTCGGATCTCTGGGTCGGACGCAGATGCAATCGGCAAGGAAACGATCAAGGCACCAAACATACCTACTGATGCTTCAGAAGAAGATATTGAAGCTGTAATTTGGCAACAAATGAAAACCTGCTATGACCCTGAGATACCAATTAATATCGTGGACCTTGGTCTAATTTATGAATGCAAAATCGAGCAAAAGGAAAATCGCAAGTTTATCGCTAGCATAAAAATGACACTAACTGCTCCTGGGTGTGGTATGGGTGATATTCTTATGGAAGACGTTAAAGAGAAAATACAGATAATCCCTGCGATTGAGGCTGCAGAGGTTGAGCTCGTGTTCGATCCTCCATGGAGCCAAACCATGATGTCCGAAGAAGCACAGCTAGAGGCTGGACTACTTTAACGTTCGCGCCTAACCCTAACTGAAAGACCGCTATTAACCGGTGCAAGAAAGTAGCTATTCATGGAGCCACGTCTAATTTCAACCTGAAAGGGCGTAGCTGGATAACTTTGACTATGGATACTTGTTTGAATCCAAACTTGATTATCTGACATAAAAAATACAGACATCCCAGAAATATTTTTTTGAACGCGCGCCACAACCGCATCAACAATATTTAAGGTTTCGGCTGGTGTATTTAAGCCAAAACGATCTCTCAATGTTGGGGCCTCAATGACGTCCGCCTCTTGAGCGCCCTGAAGGCTAATATCCCCTTCACTTGAAGTCTCTTCAGCTACCTCTTCTGATGAATTGATTGGTTGAGATATCGGGTTAGTATCAACCCTCTCCGGACTCTCTGAAGGTACCCTTCCCAGTAGACGGTCATAGCATTCTAAACGCTCAAAATCAGTCTCGATTAGCATACATTGCACTGCATTCCTTTGGGTTTGTTGCGCAAAAATAAATGTAGACGGCCCCAGCAGCACTGCTAAAAGAAACGCAACACCGAATATTTTTATTTTTCTAATCATTATCTATCTCTATTGCAATGTTAGATGCAAAGTTCCTTATTAACAAAGTCATCAAACTTCATAGCCTAACGCAACCTTTAGCTAAGAAAAGGTATCAGCTAATAAACTCATTGTGAATACCCTTCAAATAATTTGTCCTTAATTTTAGCGAACATCACAGAAACAATACGCATAAAGGCCGCGTGGATCATTTAACCGCTCTAACAACTTAGCTGGTTCTGCCACAATGCTTACAAACCTATCAAGTGATTGAGAAAAAAACGAAGGCATTGCCCCAAAAACACTCAACATAGGCCTCACAGCTTGAGTCAAGCGTAAAACTAATTGCTCAGCAAGGCCTAATTCCATTTCCAGATACTCTACTTCATATTTGTCAGTCTCCAATCCAGCTAGTTGAACTGCTGAAAGAATTGCATCCTCTAGTTGACCTAATTTATCTATAAGCCCAACTTCCTGAGCATCCGTGCCGACCCAGACCCGTCCCTGTGCTACTCGGTCAATGTCATCTACGGACCGGTTCCTAGCTTCCGCTACCCTGCGAATAAAAAGTTCGTATCCATGCCTAACGGTCTGTTCAAAAAACCCATCCATATCTGGACCTATCTCTCGGCCTACATTGAGTTGGCCTGCCAGCTTGGTGGTTCCGACCCCGTCCACATGGATACCCAGCCTATCCAAGCTACGCTGGAAGGTTGGGAACGTGCCCCCAATTCCGATAGAACCGGTAATTGTGGTCCGATTTGCCCAAATTTCATCTGCGCTCATTGAAATCCAATAGCCACCTGAGGCTGCAACACTGCTCATAGACACGACCAGGGGCCGCTCGGTAGCCTGAAAAGCTTTGAGTTCCTGCAAAATTATGTCAGATGCAAAAGCGCTGCCACCACCACTGTCCACCCGTAACACAAGCGCCTTCACCCTTTCATCTTCTGTTGCACGACGGATAAGTTGGCTGGTTGAATCCCCGCCAATATCCCCTGGTGCTTGCGTGCCATCCAAAATATTTCCAGAGGCAACCACTATGGCAATACTATCTTGCGAGTCTGAATGAGGCCTTTTGTTGCGTACGGCCAGCAAATACTGCTCGTGACCGACATGAGCAAATTCCCCTTCTTTGCGCGTATTATCCTCAACTAGTCCCTCAAGTCGGTCCCGTATCTGGCCACGCGTCAAAAGTTCATCGACTAGCCCATGGCGGAGCGCCATCAGTGCAGCATCCCCACCAGCTGCCTCAAGTAATTCCAGCGCATCATCTGAATATATCTGTAGCTCGCTTGAATCTAAACCGCGAGCATCTGCAATATCAGCTTTATAATCATCCCAGAGAGCGTTAAGGAATACATTCGTCGCTTCTTGATCCGCGCTAGACATGCCATCCCGCGTAATAGGCTCAAGAAAAGACTTGTAATCGCCCACAACCCAAACATTAAAATCAACTAAAAGTTTATCTAATGCAGATTTAAAATAGGGCAAATATCGACTGTAACCATCCAAATAAACGACCCCCATGGGATGCATAAAGATCTCGTCTGCTTGCGCTGCAAGGTAGTATTGGTCACGTGTAAATTGATCGCCAATCGCAATAACCTTTTTGCCTGTCTCCCTAAATAATGATATCTCTCTAGCTAGTTCCTGGAGCTTGCTTAACCCAGCACCTGTCAGCCCTTCTGGCTGTAAAACTAGTGCTTGTATGCGTCCATCCGTTTTCGCCAACCTAACCGCATCAATGAGGTCCCTTAACAGGGTCTCCTGGGTGGGCATTCCTCTAGCTTCTGATAATGCTCGCCCTATAGGATCACCGGAGAGTTGATCTACTAGAACTCCCTGCGGCGCTATTAACAAAGTTCCTGAGGAAGGAATTTCCAAGTCCTCATCTGTAGAAAAAAGTATTAAGGCAATACCAAAAAAACCCAGCATAACAAAGAGATGGAACCCTCTGCGAAGTCTATCTAAGCCACGCCAAAGACTCCTGAAAAACCACCCTAGGGCCCTAAACAGTTTCATTGCTAATACCTCTTGATATCAGAAACAACTCAAATAATGTGTGTAAGTATCCCAAGTCTCACCCCACCTAATTTAACAAAAATAAAGACAGCCACGGCCAAAAGGCAATGATAAGGACCGAGCAGAGAAGTAACAGAAAAAAGGGTAAAGTAGAAAGATAAATTTCTGCGATACTTCGTTCAAATCTGTAGCTCGCTATAAAAAGACTAATCCCTATAGGTGGTGTCAAATAACCCAGCCCCATTGCAGCTAAAAATACAATCCCTAAATGGACTGGGTGCATATTATATTGTGCCGCTACAGGCAAAATTAACGGAACTACCAATACAATAGCTGAAAAAATGTCTAGCACTGCCCCAAGCACTAATAAAAAAAACAACAGCGCGAAAAGAAATGATATGTATCCTGTGGCATAGGTATTTATGAAGGTAAAAAGTTTTTCAGGTACTCCCGAATCGATCATATAATTTGTTGAAGCCAAGGATACGCCTAGGATCATCATGATGCCGCCCACTAAAACCATTGAATCGCGCACAATTTTGGGTAGCTCGCGCAAAGAAATTTCACGTAAAATAAATATTTCGACAATAATGACATAGAGTGCTGTTACAGCTGCCGCTTCAGACACCGCGAAATATCCACTGTATATCCCCCCGAGCACAAAAACTGGTAACGGGAGCTCCCAGGCCGACTCCCTGATGACAGAAAATATCTCCCTTGTCGATACCTCTCTAAATGGAATATGGGTACCGCGATTGCGCCAGAGACTGTACGCAGATAGCAGAATTACCATTAATGCCCCAGGCAACAAGCCAGCCAAAAAAAGAGAATCAACCGATACCCCTGCAACGACCCCATAGAGTATTAATGGCAGAGATGGCGCAAACAATAAACCCAAACTTCCGGAGGTTGTGACCAGACCAAGACTAAATCTTTCGTCATAACCTGCTTCAATTAATGCGGGAAACAGTAGAGCCCCAAGCGCAATAATGGTCACACCAGACGCGCCAGTAAACGCAGTAAACAAAGCACATACGGCTAAAGAAATTACCGAAAGCCCCCCCGGTACCCATCCAAAAACTGCCCGAGATAACCTTACAATACGCCCTGGGGCATTACTCTCACTCAGTAGGAAACCAGCCAAAGTAAACAACGGGATCGCTACTAAAATAGGCATCTCTGCCAAACCAAAAAACTCAATTGCTACAACAGAGAGATCCACTCCGGAACTATAAAAGCCCAAAATCGCACTTGCCGCAATTACCGTAAAAAGTGGGGCGCCTAGTAACGCCAACAAAACTAAAATAGGGCCTATGAAAATCACGCTAATCTAGATCAAATATTTTTTTAACTGTATATAAGCAGTAACGATACGAAATGACCGAAAAACCGAACGGTAGAATAATCTGGCAGACCCAGGCCGGCCAACCACCCAGAAGGGTATCACCGAATATCCTTGAGTCTTCTACAAAGGCCCACGAAAAAAAGGCTAGTAATCCAGTCACAACTCCCGCAAATAAATTTGTCAGAATCGCAACAGAATTTTTCCAACGCCCAGGTAATACCCGGGACAACAAATCAATTGCAATCATCTTATTATCCCGACTTGCCGCTATAGCTGCTGCTAATGCCAACCACAGAACCAGTAGACGAATTAGGCCATCTCCCCATGAAAAACTCCAAGAAAACACGTTACGTAAAATGATTTGTGCGACGGAAAGAAAAATTAGTGCGGATACCAGCGCAAGAATAAAGAAATTTTCAGCCCAATAACCAAATCGCTCGACTTTCTTTAGCCAAATATTATGTCTGGATTTCAATTTTTACTCACTGAGAAACCACACAATCCAGTGCTGACTACCTCGGGCCTGTAGAAACAGACCGGTAGTCACGAAGGTGGCCCAAAACTTGCTCAAGGACCGCAGCATCAATATCGCTTCTCTGTTGTAACTGTGGGTAGAGTGCATCAATGGTGCGACGCCAACCCATCACGGAATTTGAATTGACAGGAACAAAATTCATACCTGTCTTCTCAAGTACCGCTCTTGCTTCCCTTTCATCTTCTCTGGCATCTTGGTCAAGAGAATTGACAGTATTAGTCATAACATCGCGAACTACAGCTTGGTCTTCTTGTGACAATCGGTAGAATGCCTGGCGCTCGATGGCAAAAATTCCAATGGAATAAACGATCGGTAACTCAGTGATATATTTAACCTTTGTGTGCCACTGCAAAACAATCGCAGCTATCGGAGAAGCTGCGACCACATCAATCAAGCCCGTCTGTAAGCCGGTAAGAACATCTGTCGGTGGCAAAGTTACTGGCGATAAACCAAGTGCCGCTAATGCTAGTAAGGAAATTTGATCACCCTCGGGGATCCAGACCTTGCGCCGCCTCATATCCTCGACTCGTGAGATAGACTCATTGGCCATCAGTTGAGCAAAACCACCTTCAGTAAATCCAAAACTTACAAATCCAGCGGCCTCGAGGCCCTCCACTAAACGATCATCCATTCGCTCACGTACGTAATCCACCTCATCAAAGGACCGAAATAATAATGGAATGCCATAGACATTGAGTCCACTGTAGCGCGCACCTAATCCTGTAGCGGTAAAGGCCCCCCCATGGAGCTGCCCGATCCTAACCTTTCTAAGAATCTGAGCATCATTTCCCATGACACCGCCGGGGTAGAACTTAAATGTGACTCGCCCAGCCGTACGCATTTGAATTTCTTCTCCGCTGGCACGCATCTCTCTTAACCAATGGGATCCGTCTGGCAAAATAGTGGCAACTTTGACCTCAAAAGCATTCGTATAACCCGCTACAAACAAAACAAGGAACGCTACCAGCCAAGGTTTAAAATACAGGGGATTTCTCTTTTTTCCTGAGTGCATCAGAAATATTCCTCTGAAGATTTTAACAGCTCCGCAGCTTCACGCTGCGCCAGTACATTAAACAGGGTCAATCCGGGTGCGCTTACAGGTGCTTCTAACACTTCCATAAGCAACTGGTCGTGGAGCTGCTGGTCAAACACCATCCGCGCGTAGCGTTTAGCGTATTCCATTTTGGCTGATAGGTCTCTACCTCCAGAAAGTTCTATGGCACGCTCAAAATGCGCCTTCGCTACTTCGGGTCGCCCCCCAAGAGCAGGCGGACGCAGTGCATTTAATATCCCGAGGTACAGGTGGATTCCTCCATGCTCATACGTCTCATCAATCTCCAGAAGCCTCTCAAAAACGGCCTGCACCCAAGGCAACTCTGCCACAGCAGACCAATCATCACTAGCAGTATCGAGATGACTTAACCAACTAACCGCATAGGAATATAGAGCTTCCTTTTGTCGGCTACCGACCCCTGTTAGCTCTCTAACAAAGAGGTCGTACTCAAGCCCCATCCAATCACAGGCTGGAGGATGTTCGATGCACATAGCGCGCTCGCCATAGCGACGGCCCTTGGCAGTTAACACAACAGCATGGCCCGGGTCAGACTCGAAACTAGATCCATAAAGAGCAAAAAGCTGGGCACCGCCTGCCAGCAGCCCGTCATCTTCGGGGCTTTGTTGAATGAATCCGTCAACCATAAGCATGTACGCAGGAAGTCCGCCCGCAACAACTTCTGGGTCATCCTGATTGAGAACTGCTGAGGCAAGTGTCTGCGCAGCCATTGTTCCTACCATGGCCCCACAACCCTGAAGAAATACAGCGGCTAGTAGCACCAATCCAACCGGAAACCGCCTCAAATGCAAATTAGTAGAATGTCTTCGTGAAAGCTTGGCGGGCATGATGTCCTCGCCGATTGATAATGAAACTAAATTTTTTCTTTAATTCGCGCACTCTTTCCACTGCGTCCCCGCAAATAGTAAAGTTTTGCTCTTCTCACTGCACCACGGCGCTTGACTTCGATGCTAGCCACAGCAGGACTGTGTGTCTGAAATACGCGCTCTACCCCCTCACCGTGGGATACTTTCCGCACAGTAAAGGAGGAATTAAGGCCCCGGTTACGCTTGGCAATCACAACACCCTCGTAGGCCTGCAACCGTTCCCGATCACTTTCCCGGATACGGACCTGCACCAGCACCGTGTCGCCCGCACCAAAGTCAGGCAAATCCTGCTTTAATTGTTCCTGTTCTATTGAGTCAATAATTTTTGACATCCCCTAATCCTTTCCTCGCCCTATCTCCATATACTGAATGCTATCGTGACCGAGCCCGGACGGCCAGTCCTATCTGTTCAGAATTTCCCTATAGAGGCTTGTATTCCGCTTTAAACTCGTCCAGCAGCACCTGCTCCTCTTCTGTTAGATGAGCTGTCTCCAGTAAGGCTGGTCGACACAACCAAGTACGGCCTAGTGCGTGTTTCAGGCGCCAGCGTCGAATAGCCTCATGATCACCCTTCATTAGTACTTCTGGCACCCGCATTCCATCAATGACTTCTGGCCGAGTGTATTGTGGATAATCTAATAATCTATCCATGAAGGAGTCCTGCTCAAATGAGGCCGGGTCTCCAAGAACCCCGGGCAAAAGGCGCGCTACTGCATCAATTACTACAGCAGCTGCAAGTTCACCACCACTGATTACATAGTTCCCGAGAGAAACCTCCTCACTGAGCTCACTCTCAATCACACGCTCGTCCACCCCCTCGTAGCGACCCGCCACAAGTAACATACCAGGGCCAGCTGCGAGCTTATTCGCCATGCGTTGATCAAAAAGTCGGCCATGGGCACTCAACATTAGTGCGGGACTCCCAGCTGGGAGCGTCAAACGCGCCGCACGAATTGCATCCCTGATAGGCTCGTATTTCAGTACCATGCCGGGTCCACCACCATAAGGTCGATCATCTGCCGACCGATATTGATCGGTCGTAAAATCTCTAGGCGAGAGATAATCAATTCCTAACAATCCACTTTCCAATCCG